>Ga0255122_1000150_pt1 | contig 18047 bp, 21 predicted proteins | sample Law_Colum_RepC_8_2_FD_188581 | JGI IMG/M metagenome (GOLD analysis project Ga0255122, IMG submission 188581) | Freshwater microbial communities from St. Lawrence River, New York, United States - Law_Colum_RepC_8h | ecosystem: Environmental > Aquatic > Freshwater > River | place: USA: New York...
TCATTCGGCCTGTAGAAAATGCGCCGGTGCTTAACATTGTGGTGGTCTTCATTGGTCTGTTGGTCATCCTAAACAGCATTGCGGGTTGGGTCTTCACATACACCATCAAAGCTTTTCCATCGCCTTTTCCCAAAGAGCCGCCGTTTGGTTTGTATTTCATTTCATCGCACGAACTGGGCTCCATTGGCGTCACCATGGTGCTTCTGCTTTTGCTCTACAGCTTTTTCAAGTTCACACCACTGGGGCTGGCCATGCGCGCTGCAGCGCAAAATCCAGATTCAAGTCGCTTGGTAGGCATCCGCGTGGGTTGGATGTTGGCCTTGGGTTGGGGACTTGCCGCCGCCATCGGTTCTGTAGCGGGCATGATGATTGCGCCAGTGGTCTTCCTTGAGCCCAACATGATGTCGGGCATCTTGCTTTATGCCTTTGCTGCGGCATTGGTGGGGGGCATTGACAGTCCTGGAGGCGCGGTGTTGGGCGGCTTCATCGTTGGCATTCTTGAAAATATTCTAGGTGCCTATGTCATCGGCACAGAACTCAAGTTGTCGGTCGCTTTGGTATTGATCATTGTTGTGCTCACTATCAAACCTGCTGGTCTGTTCGGTAAAGTGATTGTTTCAAGGGTCTGAATTAGATGTCTTCCAATCTACCATCTACCGAAAATTCGATTCCATGGATTCGAATCGTGGTGGGCCTGATCGCAGCCTGCGTCTTGCCTTTTTTCATTTCCAATTACCATGTGTTCCAAGCCTCCATGGTGTTGAGCTATGCCATTGCGTTGGTGGGGATGAATATTCTCATTGGTTACAGTGGCCAAATCTCTTTGGGACATGGCGCCTTCTTGGCTATCGGGGCCTACACCAGCGCCATTCTGATGGACAAAATGAACATCCCCTATTGGATGACTATTCCGATTGCGGCCTTCATTTGTCTGGTGGTGGGCTTTTTGTTTGGCTTGCCTGCACTGCGGCTCGAGGGACACTACTTGGCCTTGGCCACGTTTGCGCTGGCAGTGGCTTTGCCGCAGTTGCTCAAGTTTAAACATCTAGAATTTCTAACAGGTGGCGTGCAGGGTATTGTGATCATGAAACCCGACCCGCCTTGGCAGACCTTGTTTGGGTTGAAACTCAACTCAGACCGGTGGCTTTATTTCTTCACCTTGGCTGTCACTGTGGTGATGTTCGTCATTGGTTGGAATTTGATTCGCGGCCGAGTAGGGCGTGCCCTGATCGCCATCCGCGACCAACCTATTGCAGCGGCCTCTATGGGCATTGATACGCCCCTGTACAAAAGTTTGGCTTTCGGTGTGAGCGCCATGTTCACGGGCGTGGCGGGCGCGCTGAGTGCTATTTTGGTGGCCTTTGTGGCACCCGACAGTTTCACCGTTTTCCTATCAATAACATTGCTGGTTGGCATGGTGATTGGCGGCGTCACCTCCTTGCCTGGTGCTTTGTATGGCGCCTTATTTATCCAATTCGTTCCCAACATTGCTGACCAGATTTCCAAGGCTGCACCTTGGGCGATCTATGGAACCATGTTGATTTTGTTCATGTACACCATGCCCACTGGTATTGCGGGTGCCCTCCGTTTGTTAGGCGAGAAGTTTCGCCCAACTCGCTCTTGATTTTCAACCCTTTCTTTCAACCAAGGACCACCATGAAAAAGAGACAATTTGCCCTAACTGCTCTGTGCATTTCCCTGATTGGCTTTGCCTTACCGGCTGCCGCGCAAAAAAAATACGATCCCGGTGCCAGCGACACTGAAATCAAAATTGGTCAAACCATGCCTTACAGCGGCCCAGCCTCGGCTTATGGCGTCATTGGCAAGGTTCAGGCAGCTTACTTCAAGCAATTGAACGAGACAGGTGGCATCAACGGCCGCAAGATCAACTTCATCACCCTAGACGATGGCTACAGCCCGCCCAAAACGGTGGAGATGATTCGCCGTTTGGTAGAGCAAGATGAAGTTTTGTTGACCTTGGGCACATTGGGCACTCCTTCCAATACCGCCATTCACAGGTACATGAATACCAAGAAAGTGCCGCACATGTTCTTGGCCACAGGCGCATCGAAATGGAACGATCCGAAAAACAATCCTTGGACCATTGGTTTTAACCCCAATTACCACTCCGAAGGCAAGCTCTATGCGCAGCATATTTTGGCCACCAAGCCCAATGCCAAAATAGCCGTACTGTTTCAAAACGACGATTACGGCAAGGACTACCTAGGCGGCTTCAGGGACGGCTTGGGCGCTAAAGCTGCAAGCATGATCGTTGCGCAAGCTTCTTATGAAGTAACCGACCCTACCATCGACTCCCAAATTGTTTCGCTGAAGGGCTCGGGTGCTGACACCTTCTTCAACATCACCACACCCAAGTTTGCAGCGCAAGCTATTCGCAAGGTCAGTGACGTTGGCTGGAAGCCAATACACTACCTGAACCAAGTCTCTGCTTCGGTGGGTAGCGTTTTGAAGCCTGCGGGACTGGATGTCTCGGTTGGCTTGATTTCAATGAACTACATCAAAGAAGGTGCCGATACCCGCTGGGACAATGACCCGACAATGAAGGATTTCAAAGCTTTGATCAAAAAATACGCGCCTGAAGTCAGTCCAGACGATGGCAACGCCTCGTATGGCTATGCAGTGGCTCAGTTGATGGCTCATGTGCTCAAGCAGGCGGGGGACAACCTCACCCGCGAAAACGTCATGAAACAAGCGACCAGCATCAAGGACTTTCAAGTGCCGATGGCCTTGCCCGGTGTACTGGCCAACACATCACCCACTGATTTTGCATTGTTCCAAACCATGCAATTGGTCAGGTTTGATGGTAAAACTTGGGTCGAATTTGGTAAGCCAGTTGCTGTGAAGTAATTCATTGCACCATCCTAAAAAATGCCGCATTTTGCGGCATTTTTTATCTCTGCAATACACCTTATTGGAGACAAGGCATGAAGTCACAAGTCCATCAGGGCTGTAGCATGGGCGATTTAATCATCACTGCCGTTCAAAGGGGTGGCGATCGAGATGCCTTCGTGTCGGGCGACTTGCATATCACCTACCGCGAAATGGGTCACCAGCTCAGTCAGATCATTCAGGTCTTTGATGGCATGGGCTTGCAGCATGGTCAGACCATTGCCACCTTGTCGACCAATCGGCCGCACGCCTTTCTTATTTCGGCTGCGGCCTATGTTATGGGCTTGCGCGTGGTCTGGATGAATCCTATGTCTTCACCTGATGATCATCTTTATCAGGTCGAAGATGCACAAGTGCAACTGCTGATCGTGGAGCCGCATAGTTTTGGCGAACGTGCCTTGAAGATTGTTCAGTCAGTAGTCCGACCTTTAACTGTTCTTGGGCTGGGGACTTGGGGCGAGCAAGTCGATGTGTTCAATTTGATGGAGCAATACAAACCTCATCCCCTTGTTTCATGCAGTCAGGAGGATGACGACTGTGTTTTGATTTACACGGGTGGCACCACTGGCAAACCCAAGGGTGTGTTGCACAACCACCGTGTGTTGGTCGCCATGGTGATGATGCAAATGGCCGATTTCGATTGGCCTGCCAACCCTCGCTTTTTGGCGATGACACCTATTACCCATGCCGCCGGCGCTTTGATTCCACCCGTGCTAATGCGCTCGGGTACAGTCATCATGCACCCTGGCTTCGATGTCAAAACTTTTTGCACACTGGTTGAGCGCCACCGGGTCAATTGCACTTTCATGGTTCCCACAATGATCTATGTTTTGCTTGACTCGCCAGTGCGACAGGACCATGACCTTAGCAGTCTGGAAACCCTGATATACGGCGCAGCCGCCATAACGCCTGCACGCCTGCAAGAAGGCATTGCAGAACTTGGCCCTATCTTTATGCAACTTTATGGACAATCTGAGGCGCCCATGGCTATGACAGTTTTGCACAAGCACGAACACGATCCTGTTAACTATCCGCATCGCCTAAGTTCTTGTGGCACCCCCGTGGTAGGTATTCAACTGGCTTTGCTGGATGAGCAGGGCCAAGAGGTGCCCACTGGCGAGGTGGGTGAGATATGTGTTCGGGGGCCTCTGGTGATGCAGGAATACATCAACAAGCCGAATGAAAACGCAGTGGCTTTCCGCTTTGGCTGGCTCTACTCCGGAGATTTGGCCAGACGTGATGCGGACGGCTATTTGTACATTGTGGACCGATCGAAAGACATGGTGATCACCGGAGGCTTCAATGTCTATCCTCGCGAAATAGAAGATGTGTTGGCAACGCACCCTGCGGTAGCAGCCGTAGCGGTAGTGGGAGCTCCTCATGAAAAATGGGGAGAGGCGGTGCATGCGGTCGTTGTATGGCGCGCTGGCCAAGTGGCGGAGTGGGGCGAGCTAAGCGAGATGGTGCGAATCAAGAAAGGTGCTGTCCATGTGCCCAAATATTTTCATGCGGTAGACAAGTTGCTTATTACCGGCCTGGGTAAGGTTGATAAAAAAGCCATCCGACTACTCGTACAGACAGGTTTATCTCTTTAAAAGGTGGGCATCAATCAAATTCTCGCAACCAAAAAAACACATCCTGGCATTCCCCCAATTCAGTAGACAAATATTATTTTGAGATTGACCAAATTAATTTTGATCTGACCCTATTTATTGGACTCAAACTGACAAATCGATTTTGAGGGTGCCTGAGTAAGCTTTTTGAGAAATTAAGTTTCCATCCATTTTTTTGACAGTATGGCCATCAGATGGAAAAGAACGAAGCAGTCCGCCACGGTTTAGTAATTCCTGCGCAAAGTGTTTGGCAGCATTCAAGTTACTGCTTTGCAAAGCAGAGCCAATCTTGTTTAAATATGGGTCAGCGGACACGGAAAGATCGAAATTGACAAGTGCAATGAATGCTTGTCGCGCAGAATCTAAATCACCAGCACTGATGCTTTGAAGCAATGCTTGCAGCTTTTGCTTGCGGCGGTTTTGCCTATCACCCTGCGATGAATTGTTGCCACCCAACTGCCGAGAATTGTCGTTAATGCGCAGAGAAATTGAAGTGTCCATCATGAGGACTCCTTTCGATTTTTAAAACTGTGTGTCTAAACCTCTTCTTTTTTTACGATTTCAAATTCAAAATAAGTGATTGGCTGTTTGTTAGACCTGCGGCAAAAATGCTCAATAAAAATTGAATGTCAAAAAATCAGCCAATCATCGGAAACAAAGCATAAACAATGCCAACCAACAGAGCGGCAATTATTTACCGCTCTAAAGCGGAGAGTTACTAAAAATCAAATCAGCTCAGGACTTTCAGAAGATTCATCGCCAGTAAATGGGGCTTCGGAGTGGGTAGGGTCTGACATTTGCCATCTTGGTGGTAGTGATTTTTTTAGTATGGGAGGGAGCAGGTCAAGCCCAAAAAAATTATTGTGATTGATTCCCGTGCTGCATTACGGACACTGCAACGTACCTAACGTTTTAAGCCTGAGGCACTGGGGTGGGTATGCCTTTGGCGTCAATGGCCACATAAGTCAAACGCGCTTCTGTCACTTTAATAAATTCGCCTTGGTTGGAAAAGCGCTCTGCAAACACTTCCACTTGAACGGTGATGGATGTTTTTCCCACACGGGTGATCTTTGAAAAGAACGACAGTAAGTCACCTACTTTGACGGGCTGCTTGAAAATAAATTCATTGACCGCCACAGTGGCCAGGCGACCGCGAACTCGCCTGGCAGGCAACACCGCACCCGCCAAGTCAACCTGCGCCATGACCCAGCCGCCAAAAATGTCGCCATTGGCGTTGCAGTCGGCGGGCATAGGGATGACCTTGAGAACCAGTTCTTGATCAGTGGGTAAAGCTACTTTTTCTGGAGGATTCATGAGAGGGCTTTGGGTGATTGTTTTTGTATTTTGAGCCTTTGGTAAAACAAACCGCGACTTTCCATTTTTAGCCCTTCTATCTTGTAACGAATTGTTCAGGAGTTCATATTTAAATTGCAAGCTGTTTCAAAATAGGTAAGTTCATAATTGATTGAGTAGGTTTGCAGCATCTTTGACCGTCATGGCCAATCCAACACCTTTTAGGCGTGCCAGATTATTCATTTCTGTGACAATGCCGTACTCATACCCATCTTGCGCATCCCCAATCCTGGCAGACATGTGCGAGTAGCAAGCACAAGGCACTCCATGAGCCTCCAAAATACTAAGTGCCACTTTGCCCGCGTCTTCTTTTCCACCGCCCGCATCATTGAAGAAAACACAACTGGGTTTTCGCTTAAGCGCAATTACAAACTCTGCAGAAGAGCGACCTCCATGCGAGCCTGATATTACAACTGCATTAGTGTGCGAATTGCTAATGTGAGCAATTGAGTTAAGTAAGAACATTTGTGACCTGCCCCCAACTTGAATCAATCAAATTCTCGCGACCCAAAATACACATCCCTCAGGACCGTATTTTTCCTTGTGCTTGACCATAGCCGGAATGTGAAAATAGTCTCCTGGATACAAGTGCTGGGTCTTGCCTTCAGTTGTCAACCAAAACTCGCCTTCAATGACGATTGCATCGGCTGTAAATTCGTGATGGTGTATTTCATTTTCAGTGTTAGGGTCCCAACGACGCTCAAAAACTTCTTTGTAGCCCTGTTCCAGCTTTTCAGCTTTGAAATCTTCGAATCGAAATTGCCTAATTTGCTCCATGATTACCTCCTGAAGGAAGACATAACTTGATAAACATCCAGGCTTTGATCAAAAAACTTATGCTCGGTACCTGACAACTGACGAAAAATCAATGACTAGGACAAGGCGAAAATACTTGGATAAATCTCCATAAAGTCTGAGTAGGTAACGTATATTTTTTTCATACGTTGTCAATACATTTGTCCTTTGAAAGAAGTGCTGGGCGATCACAAGCCAGAGAACCCGACATCGGCTGAAAACGATGCGTCCGTAAAAGATAAAACAGCAAACTGATAGGCTCAATCACTCATCATCATTTTTATTTGATGATGACCACCAAAACACTGCAAGGCGAATGCTCAATCAAAGCTTTTGGAATTGAGCCAGCCCACCATCTCTCTAGCCAATTGTCACGATGCTGATGGCCTAGCATGATCAAGTCTGCGCCAATGGTATGCGCGTATTCAACGATCTTATCAACGGCATCACCTTTGAGTAATTTTCCGGTAGCCTCAATTCCTGCAACCTTAAGTTGCTCAACACCTTCGTTGAGAATTTTCAAACGCCGTTCCTCCTCGATTTTATTTTCAGGTTCGCTGTAGTAAGAGGTTTCATGGCCCATTGAAATTGTTTCGTAGGGAACTACTGACAGCAGATGGACCGCTGCATGCTCCCATTGCGATAGGTCTTTGCAATTGAGCAAGGCCTGCTGACTTTCAAGCGATCCGTCGTAGGCCAGAATGATTTTTTGATACATCTGATTTCTCCTTGGTCAAAGTCACGAAAGAGGTATGAGAAGACTAGCGTTGGCAATTTTGTATGCCGTAAAGACAAAAAGATGTAGGGTATTCCCTTGCTTGGTTTCTATCCGGCAATGTAACTTTGTAACTGTTCTATCATTGACTTCTGGTACGCAATCATTTCACGAACTACATCGCCAATAGAGATGAGCCCCATCACTTTCTGATCATTGACAATTGGCAGGTGTCTGATGTGGTTGTCAGTCATGATTTGCATACATTGATCAATAGAGTGTTTTGTATCGATGGTGATGACCTTAGAAGTCATGACGTCACTCACCTTGGCATCATTGCTACTTTTGCCTTTGAGGAAAACTTTTCTTGCGTAGTCACGCTCCGAGAAAATGCCCACTAACTTTTGCTCTTTCAAAACCAGCAACGCCCCAATGTTGTGAAGCGCCATCATTTCTAGGGCTTGCCTAATGGTGTCATCAGGGCTAACTGAGTAAGTAGCTCGTTGACTTTGGTCTAAGAATTGGCTGATGGTTTTCATAGCGGAATCCTTCGGCGAGTAGTTGACCTTTGATCAATGTATATAGATTTTGAACACAAGCAACAAAGGAAATCCCTTGGTTTAATGTCAATTGATTTAGATCAAGTTGTCGTAGCCATGAAAAGTCCATGCACATTGATGATTGTTTCTACTCAACTAACTGATATTTGACACTGCTCAAAACGCACAAGCGTTAAGAGTCGTTACGCTTGACCCTATAAAAGTATGAATTTTTGAAAATAATTAGTACTTAAATTATCTTAATTAATAGTTTAATAGAGCTGAGTAAAAGTAAAAGTAAAAGTAATTTAAATCGCTGCAAACTTTTTAATTTGACGGCACTTAGGATTACATTGGTATGCAAGGAAGTGCACAAGCCAAAACCAGCAAATACTTTACAAATGGAGACTGTGATGAAATTGACAGGTGGTTGTTACTGTAAGGGGATTCGATACTCTTATGAAGGTGAGATCAAAGCGTCTTTGCAATGTCATTGTCGCGAGTGTCAATACATAACCGGCGGACACCCAAACGCCATTGTTATCTTGGATCTTGACGGGTTCAAATATGAAAAAGGTATGCCTGCGTCGTTCAAACGAAGCGACTTAGAAAAGCCTGTAACTCGTTTCTTTTGCCCAACTTGTGGAACCGGTATCGGAACACAAACACCAACCAGGCCCGGTTCTATGGTGGTTAAGGTTGGCACTTTAGATGACCCCTCAGTCTACAAGCCCAAAATTGCGATCTTCACAGTGGATAAACAAGCCTTTCATCACATAGCCGATGACGTGCAAGCATTTGAGCGTCGACCAGGGTAAGTTCGAAAAAAGATTGGAACTATCAAAATGAAAAGTGCTTTTTACAAAATAATCTTGATTCTCGCTATAGCATTTAGTTGCTATAAAGTTTCGGCGCAAAACAAAGCATCTGATCCACATGCTGGGCATGGGTCTCACGCAGGGCACAGCTCTTCTGCATCAAACAAGCCAACCACAACGGCATCCACAAAAAAGTATCAGCAAATTAATGACAGTATGCATAAGAGTATGGACATCAAATTCACAGGAGATGCTGACAAAGATTTTCTTGCTGCCATGATTCCACACCATCAGGGAGCTGTGGAAATGGCAGAAGTTGTTTTACAACACGGTAAGAATCCAAAGATCCGTCAACTTGCCCAAGAAATTATCACCATGCAGAAAAAAGAAATTGCTGAAATGAAGCAGCTGTTGAAAGAATCAAAATAAAAGGCTGTGTTCAAATAAAGCGCGGCTGACTAAGCTGGAGTTTTGATGTTTCGAAATGCTCTTGCTGTAGGTTCATTGCGCAGTAGCTTTTAAGAAGAGAGACCATAAATGCTCTTTATGGTCCCGAACCACACTTGTTAACTTATTTCTTTTGGCATTCTTTGTGGTCTTTATTTTTGGGATCTTTACAGTCAACTTTTCCGCCGCCATGACTTCCTGCAAAGGTAGGCATAGACAAAAGCATCAAAGCAGAAATAAACGAAGCAATTACGATTTTCATAGAATCACCTTAAACATTGGTTAAAAAAGACACGACATGTACTAACTTACATATCGCGAATCACTTTATCCTCTTTTGAGAGAACCCAAGGAGAAACCCCTTTGCTTAAGTTGTTATTTAAAGGCTTAATTTCACCAACATTGACACAAAGTTACAGCATTTTTTTAACAGCGATATTTAGTCTGGCCGGCACCTCAGCTCACGCGCAAAACCGGTTTTTGCCAGAACTATCGGCAGTGGTCTTGCCCTCATCCGTGCATACATTAATGGGAAACTCGGGCTCTTTGCGCGCCCTTGACAAGCAATGGCGAGCCAACCCAGAAGACTTAAAAATTGCGCTAGCCTATGCCCGTCAAGTGTTTAATTTGGGATCTTCCGAGGGCGACCTACGCTGGTATGGCTCCGCCAAAGCTGCTTTAAGGCCCTGGTGGTCAGTTACTAATTTACCTGCCGACGGTTTCTTCATGCGTGGTTTGGTTAAGCAAGGTTTTCACGATTTTGATGGCGGTTTGAATGATATCAATCAAGCCATTTCATTGGATCCTAAGCATGCTGAGTATTGGTCTTGGCGCTTCGCACTTCACCTGATGCAAGCAAATATGGAAGCTGCGCAGCAAGATGTGTATGAAATGCAAAAGCTATTTGGATCTGAAGAGGCTAATATCTACCAAGCTGTTTTGCTCTACCGCACAGGTCAGCCTTTACCAGCACTCAAATTACTTGGCGAGTCCATTCGCTCCGCTAGTTATCAAGATGCTGCCTCACAAATATGGATTGGTTTTCATTTGGGCGAGGCAAGCCGCGTCGCCAATCAGCCTGATAAGGCCCTAACTCTTTGGCGGCGACTTCTTGAGGCCTATCCCCAATCCCATTTACTAAGACTTTCTTTGGCTGATCTGCTTAACCAGAAAAAAAACTACAAAGAGGCTAAAGCTGTCGCCACCTTAAATTCATCTACGATCACCAGCAATCTTACTGACGCACTTTTAATGCAAGCACTGATCGCAAGTCGCGGTTTGAATGCGAATGATGAGGTTTTGCTTGCCAGTCAGATGGCCGCTAGGCTGCAAACCCAATCTCTTCGCCAAGAGTCACTCATAGAGCGGCCAAGACTTATCTATCAAATTGCTTATGGCAACAACCTTGCTTCTGGCCTGGCTCTGTCCATCGAAAATTGGAAATTACAAAAAGAGCCAACTGATGCTGTTTTGTTTTTACAGGCTGCACTTGCTCTTAACCAAGCTAAGTCTGCAGAGCCTGTGGTTAGATGGGCTGCTTCTACAAAATATACAGATCCGCAATTGTCCCCACTGATTGAAGCAATCTTAAAGCACCCAAGCTGGTCTGGAAGGTCGTAGTGACAATTCGATCGCCTTACAAAGTCTTGCTGCGGTGGTTGTTGGTACCTGTAATCCTAATCGTCTTTATCTGGAGCGGTAAGGCTGCAGCGCATTCAAGTAGTAACAGCTATTTGACGATCTTTGCGCCAAATAACCAACTAGCTCTGCGCGCAGACATCCACTTGAGAGATGTCGACTTGATATTTGATCTGGACTCTAATCGAGACGGTCAAGTTACTTGGGGAGAGACCCAAATGCGAAGCTCAGAGTTAAGCGCTTGGCTTGAACAAGGTCTGCACCTGAGCCAATCGGGCGAAAAATGCAGTTTGGGTAAAGTCGATCTTCAAGTGAGTCAACTTGCCGATGGGACTTATTTGAGTGCTTTGTGGGCACCCGATTGCCAACGAGTCAATGACTTAGCCAACGCTGACTTTACGTTACGCTACAGCCTTATTTTTCAGCAAGACAGCTTGCACAGAGGTTTGCTGAAAGTGGACTTACCGAATCTGCAAAGTAGTGCCCTTTTAAGTCCTGAGCGCCCAGATGCTCAGGTGAACCGTTCCGAGAGTAGTGCTTTACGAGTATTTGGAAAATACATCATAGAAGGGGTGTGGCATATCTGGATCGGTATTGACCACATTGTGTTTCTAATAAGCTTGCTTTTGCTTGCTCCACTGCAACCCGCAAGGATGAAAATTACAAAATGGCCAGCAGCTAAGACAGCCAGGCCTGTACTTTTAGATGTATTTGCAGTTGTCACAGCCTTTACGATTGCGCATTCCATCACGCTTTGTTTAACGGTCATGGAATGGTTAACACCTCCATCTGACTTGGTTGAGCAAGCCATAGCTTTGTCTGTAGTGTTAGCGTCTTTAAATAATTTACTGGGTGTCTATTCCCTAAAACGCTGGCGTTTGGCTTTTGTTTTTGGTTTGATCCATGGTTTTGGTTTTGCAAATGTGCTGCTTGATCTGGGCTTACCCATCGGTGCTTTAGCTGCTGCGCTAGGTGGGTTTAATCTTGGCGTAGAGCTTGGCCAGTTGGTGATAGTTTTGGTCTTCTTACCACTGGCTTGGTTAATGCGACACACCCTTTTCTACCGCTGGGTGGTTGCAGCAGGTGGCTCTTTTGTTATTGCTCTGCTGGGAGTCTACTGGCTATTGGTTAGAAGTGGAGTGTAGTTTTTTGATTTTTGACTTCAAGCTTATTACCCAATGGTTATCAATAACCTTGGGCTCTGAATTGTGCAAATTCGACTTCTTCAAGCATGTCACCTAATTCTAGAAATCAATGCTGTCACGTATTGCTGCAATTCCCGCTTTGGCACATGCGTCATCTGCTTCGCCTCCAGGAGCGCCAGATACACCAATAGCGCCAAGCCCACTTCCGCCGCCCTCAATGATAAGACCACCTCCAGCGGCAAGAAATCGTGGCAGATTTCGCAGCCCACTCATAGGCATTCCAGGCTGAGTTTCACGAGCTAGGGCTGCAGTTGAAGTTTTGAAGCTTGCAGCCGTCCAAGCTTTGTTCACAGCAACTTCTACTGTGTGTGCACCAGCAAAACGATCGCGCAAAAGTGCTTGTACAAGTCCAGATCGATCAACCACTGCTACGGCTACTTGATAGCCTTGTTTTCGACAATTTTGCAGCGCTGCATTGGCAGCAGCAATAGCTGTTTCAGTGGTTAGAGATCGGCTGGTGAATGTACCATCTTGAGCGAAAGTGGTGGCGCATGCTACGGTAATAAATACAGAGGCAAATAACTTAATTGGTTTCATGGGAATGACCTAGTGATTAAAGATTTAAAGTAGTTTTGCAACTGTGAGCAATTGGATTCATTCAATTTTGTAGAAACTCTTCGAAAAGCTAATTTGCTTATTCATAATGAGTCCACATTCTTAAGATGCGGACTGTTCTTTCTTTACGAAAGATTTCATAAACCAAGCGATGTTGAATATTAATTCTGCGTGAGTAAGTCCCCTTTAGGTCACCAACTAACTTCTCATAAGGCGGTGGATTTTGGAGAGGGTCTACTTCTAAAATATCCAGTAATGTCTGTGCTTTATCTTTAAGTCCTGCAGCAGATAGTTTTTTAGCATCCTTGATGGCGTATTTGGAATAGACTAAATTCCAAGCTACCATTTCAACGCCTTTTTACTTTTGGAAATAGGCTCAGACATGGCGTCTTTAATGGACTCGCGCATTCCAGGCGTCGCCAAAAGATACAAAGTTTCTTGGATGGCGCTCCAGTCTTCTTCGGAAACCAAAACGGCATTTGCCCGCTTGCCAGAAATGACGACTGGCCTGTGCGTTTCTGCTGTTTGATCAATCAATCGATAGAGGCCTGCGCGGGCTTGGCTAGCGGTTACTGTGTTCATAACTTCACTCCTTTGCGAGATGGTACGTAAAAGCGTACGTTTGTCAAGTTAATATCTTTTCCCTCTGACTGTTGCTGATCAAAAAATGTCAGCAGTTATTTAATTTCACAACCTTACTACTTTGAGTTGCCAAGCAGACGCTAACTCAATGAATTCATTGAGGAAAGTAGTGGTCTAAAGGAGTCTTCACACTGCAGGGTCAGAAGTTCAAAACTGCTATCGCCCACTTAAAAATCTTCTAAGAGCGTTTGCGAGAAATCGTAGGCGCTTTTTCTTTGCTCAAGCCTCACCCAGATCATCTAGCAATTCACTGACACATTTGAGCAGTGGGGGCAGTGAATCTTCTATAACAGTCCAAACTGTGCTGGCCTTTATTTTGGCGTATCCATGAATCAGTTGGTTTCTAAAGGCGCGCGGGTCATGCTGCATAAACAGATTCTCTATTGCCTTTGATGCTTTTTAGGACGTAAGGATTAACGATTGCTTCAGGTTCAAGCAAATCTACATTTCTTCCAAGCAAATTTTCAAGTTCAGTTTTGATACCTATAAATTCACCAAGTCCAACTTTTACCTCGGGGGCAAATTCGATTAAGAAATCAGCGTCACTGCTAGTTGCGTTGAAGTCATCCTTGCGAGCAGCAGAGCCGAATACATCCAATTTGCTAACGCGGTAGCGTTTGCAAATAATAGAAATATCGTCTTTGTACTGGTGTATAGCAGGATGCATTAAATTATTTTAACTTCTAGGTGTGCCGGCTGTGTAAGCCATTGCTTTGAATATACTACTTCTATACTACTTTGAGTAACTAGAAAGCAGCTAACTTAATAAATTCATTGGGGAAAGTAGTGGTCTAAAGGAGTCTTCTAAAACTAGCTCAAAATTCGCTGTTAGATCTTTTATAACTTTGTCAGAAAAGCAATGCGCATTGATACCTTACCACCGGAAATTGTGGGCCCTAGCGCGTGGTTAGGTCCGCAGGCCAGTGCCTCGACAAAATGGATTCATCATCTTACGGATTCTGAGTTGTCAGAGCTCGAAAGGGCAGCTCGAAGCGCATTGGAGACGCATGCGGACATTGCAAGCATACGTCGCGAGACTTTTGTGTTGCCCACCTTGGGGCCAAGGCTGACGCAACTACACGATACTTTGATCCATGGCAGTGGTTTTGCATTGCTACGCGCACTGCCTGTTCAGGAATGGTCGCGGGAAATTACCGCTGCGGCATTTTATGGATTGGGCTGTCATTTGGGCAATCCTGTACCCCAAAACGCAAAAGGGCATGTCCTAGGGCATGTCATGGACATGGGGCTCAATGCCAACGATCCCAAAGTCCGGATCTATCAAACACATGAACGTCAAACCTTTCACACTGATTCGTGCGACATTGTCGGTTTAGTCTGTTTGCAGCAAGCCAAATTAGGAGGCGACTCTGCGCTTGTTTCATCCAACACGATCTATAACGTGATGCGCCGCGACTACCCTGCACTCGCGGCCGCGCTGTTCGATCCAATCGCGACCGATCGTCGTGGAGACGAAGCACCTGGGCAAAAACCTTATTTTGAAATACCCGTTTTTACTTGGTATGCACAAATGATGTCGACAATCTATCAAAGGCAATACATTGACTCGGCACAAAGGTTTGAAGACGCAATGCGCTTGACTCCTTTGCACGTGGAAGCACTTGATTGTTTTGATACTTTAGCAAATGACAGTCATTTGAATTTTTTAATGCGACTTGAGCCGGGTGATATGCAGTTTGTGCACAATCACACTTTGTTGCATGACCGTACCGCCTTTGATGATTGGCAAGAAGCAGGGCGCAAACGCCATCTGCTCAGGCTATGGCTATCGTCGCCTCGGGCTCGCCCTTTGCCTGCAATCTGGGCAGAGCGCTATGGCTCTGTCGAACCGGGTGTGCGGGGCGGGGTAGCAGTTCCCGCCGCATCGTGGAATACTCCTTTGTATCCCGAGTGATTGACCGATAGAAGAAGTTGGCCTAAATTACCTTTGATAAATGAACAGAAAATATTGAAATAAATTATGAAGTCTGACATTGAAATTGCACAAGCGACAACACCCTATCCGATTGATCAAATAGCGTCGGCGCTAGGCATCCCTGAGGCCGAAATTGAGCCGTATGGTCGTACAAAAGCCAAAGTTTCCCTGAAATACATTGACTCTTTGGCAGAAAGACCAAAAGGTAAATTGATTCTAGTGACCGCTATCAGCCCAACACCAGCTGGTGAGGGTAAAACTACAACGACAGTGGGCTTGGGGGATGCTTTAAATCACATTGGAAAACGAGCTGTCATCTGCTTGAGAGAGCCATCCTTGGGCCCTGTATTTGGCATGAAGGGTGGGGCAGCTGGTGGTGGCTTTTCCCAAGTCATTCCGATGGAAGACATCAATCTGCACTTTACGGGTGATTTCAACGCCATAGCGTTGGCTAACAATTTACTTGCTGCAATGATTGACAACCACATTCACCACGGTAATGAGCTTGGTTTTGATGTTCGCCGTATCACCTGGAAGCGCGTTGTCGATCTGAATGATCGGGCGTTGCGGGAAATTACCGCGTCAATGGGTGGCCCAGCAAACGGTTTTCCTCGTCAAGATGGCTTTGACATCGTAGTGGCTTCGGAGGTCATGGCGATTTTTTGTTTGGTTAATTCCCTTCACGATTTGAAGAATCGTTTAGGAAATATTGTTTGTGGATACACAAGAGAACAGAAGCCAATACTTGCAAGTCAGTTGCAAGCACAAGGAGCAATGGCTGCATTGCTAAAGGACGCTTTAGCTCCAAATTTAGTGCAAACACTTGAGCATACGCCGGCCTTAATTCATGGCGGACCTTTTGCCAATATTGCACACGGGTGCAGCTCTGTTTTAGCGACCACGGCGGCTTTAAGAATGGCCGATTATGTTGTGACTGAAGCCGGGTTCGGGGCTGACTTAGGCGCTGAAAAGTTTATCAATATCAAGTGTCGAAAAGCAGAACTTCAACCTGCCGCTGCGGTATTGGTTGCGACTGTTCGTGCATTGAAATACCATGGCGGCGCGGATTTAAAATCATTAAGCCAAAAGAATTTGGTTGCGCTAAAAAAAGGAATTCCTAACATCGAGCGTCACGCCCTCAATATTCGAAATCATTATGGGCTATCTTGTGTGGTGGCAATCAATCATCGAACCGAAGACTCCGATGAAGAAATTACTTTGTTAATGGACGAACTGGCACAAAAAGGATTCAAGGTCATTTTGGCTAGGCACTGGAGTGAGGGGGGCAAAGGTGCAACTGAATTAGCCAACGAAGTGGTTCGGATGTGCGAAGAGCCAAGTAACTTTAAGTTCCTGTACCAAGACAGCGACTCTATCTGGGACAAAATGAAGGCGATTGCGACAAAGATTTACGGTGCATCTGATATCTCTGCAAATGCAAAAGTTCGTGGAGAAATTCAGAAGCTTCAGGAGTTGTATGGACATTATCCAGTTTGCGTCGCCAAGACGCAGTATTCATTCTCTACCGACCCGACTTTATTAGGAGCTCCAACGAATCACGTTGTCAATATTCGAGAGGTCCGATTGGCCGCAGGTGCAGAATTTATCGTGATGGTTTGTGGCGATATCATGACGATGCCAGGCTTGCCTAAAGTACCAGGAGCGTGCAACATCGACGTAGGACTTGATGGCAAGATCAGTGGGCTTTTTTAATTTGTTTTGGGTCTAGAGAAGCGAGCAATATGGTCCGTAAGATTTTTGTCACAGGTGCCACAAGCGGCATTGGTGAAGCTATTGCACAAGCTTTCCAAGCTGAAGGTGCACAAGTTATAGCAACTGGTGCCACCGATCTGGAAGTTCAAAACGCTCTGAAAAAACCTTCTAATGCTGGCATAGATTTTCGGGTACTAGATGTTCGAGATCTTTCGGCTGTTCAAGCTATGGTGGGGGCACTGTTAGAGCTAGATGTCGTGGTCAATTGTGCTGGTGTTATTCAACGCGCAATTGAGTTAGAGCCCGAAGCATTTGCCCGTACAGTCGATATCAACCTCAATGGAACGATGCGTGTTTGTTCTGCTGCCCGAGAGGGCCTTAAAGCTCGACGCGGTTGCATTGTGAACACAGCTTCCATGCTCAGTTTTTTTGGCGGTGGCTTGGTACCAGGCTATAGCGCCAGTAAAGGCGGCGTTGCTCAATTGACCAAATCCTTGGCCATTGCATACGCAGACGATGGCATTCGTGTCAATGCTGTAGCCCCAGGATGGATTGCTACACCTCTTACGCAAGCCTTGCAAGACGACCCCCTACGCGCTGCGCCCATATTGGCTCGAACGCCCATGAAGCGCTGGGGCACGCCCGCTGATGTGGCAGGCCCGGTATTGTTCTTGGCCAGCCCACAAGCTCAGTTTGTGACAGGTGTGGTTTTGCCTGTCGATGGTGGGTATTTAATTTCTTAAACAAGAAAAACAATTTAACCCATTACGCCGCATTTGACCTAGGGGCTAATTACATCGATCAATTCATTTGATAAACCCCAGGATGGCGAGCACTGAGCATCATGCTGCCTAGCAAATATTGACTACATGAAAAAGTAAAAATAAATGATCATTTGCATCCGGCGTAAGCCGTCTGCTCGGCCTATTTGTCGTCCAGAACCATCGTAAATGCGTTCACCATCTATCCGGCCCATCTGTGAGCCTGAGCCACTGTAAAGTCTTTCTCCATCAATACGGCCTATTTGACTGCCTGAAGAGTTGTAAACGCGATCGCCATCTATACGTCCAAGTTGTCTACCTGAACCGTCGTAAATGCTAGAGCCATCTACTCGGCCAATTTGACGGCCAGATCCATCGTAGTACCGCTCGCTATCTACTCTACCTAT
>Ga0255122_1000167_pt1 | contig 17082 bp, 11 predicted proteins | sample Law_Colum_RepC_8_2_FD_188581 | JGI IMG/M metagenome (GOLD analysis project Ga0255122, IMG submission 188581) | Freshwater microbial communities from St. Lawrence River, New York, United States - Law_Colum_RepC_8h | ecosystem: Environmental > Aquatic > Freshwater > River | place: USA: New York...
GTATAGGCTTTTAAAAATATAATTCTATAGATACACAAGATATATATTACCTGACAATAATGTTATAATATTTATAGAAAGGTCCTTCTCTTCCTTCTTCCTTGTTTATTATAAAGAGCAATAGGTCTCTATATACACACAATATATCATCTCCGACTGCTTTGATATATAGGATATATATTAGAACTATTAATACAGAGAATATAATATCGCAGTGTTTCATCCCAGGATTATTATTGTATATTAGTATAAACAATGGTACTTTTGCTAAGAAATTAATAACAAAATAATAAAATAGATTACTATTTTTATTATGATAATATAGTGTTATAATAACAGCAGCTACAAAAACGACGATAGATACTCCAAGTAATATTATGGGATTATAAGGAAATATTTTTAATACATAACCGAATGAATATAATACTATCCAAAATGACAAAAACTTATCTAATGTTATCTCACCCATCATTTGTTATTATATAAAAATATAATTATATATAATAATAAATGATATCTAATATATTCCTCTTAATACTCGCATCTTGCTATATATTATCGACGGATTCCTTCATCCCTTATAATGCCAATAATTATCTCTTGCGTGTCTTAAAAATCGGATCGGCAAGATCCGGATTCAAGAGTCCTTTGAAATCCCCGAGAGCAACAAGATGTCCTAAAGATATAAATAATTGCAAAATGAGATATATGAATGATATAAGCAGGCGCAATATTATAGAAGTATTGCCATATTCTGTTTTTCCTCTTGTGATTCATCCTAAATATGTATTAGGATACAAAAATGCTCTATCTGATATTAAAGATGATATTGTAATAAATAAGGTTGCTGTATTCGGAGCTTCTGGATATACTGGCGGGGATACTGTACGAACTTTGCTAAATAAAAATATAAATGTCATTGCTATTACAAGGAGAAATGTTGAAATTGTAGATAGAAATAATGCGAGAAGCAACACACTTGTAATAGATAATATCAAAGACAAGGATAAAATTAAAAAGGTCGTGGGCGTAGATGTCGTAAATCCACAATCTCTTGTTGGTATATTGGATGGTTGTGATGCTGTAATTTATTGTGCTGCTTCAAGGCCGGCTGTTAAAATTACTGGGACACCCGGGACTGAAGCATATGATAGGATGCTTAATGATACCAGTAAAAATATTCAAATAGCCGAACCAAGTAGTAATGTAGAAGATATTGGATTGGTTAATGTGGCAAAAGAGGCAATTAAAGCGAATGTCAAAAGATTGGTTATAGTATCTTCAATATGCGCCAAGTGCCAGTTTGGAAAAGAGAATTATGGGGAAACAATTGACAGGGGTTTTGCAAGTTGCGATAGCTGTTATAAAAAACAGACGGGGGAAGAAAGAGTTCGCATATTGTATAAAAATGTTCCCGCAAATATGAGCTATACTATCGTAAGGCCTGGGATGTTATCTCCTGGCGAAAGAAGAGGCCCTAAGGAAGTAGAGTTTAATCAGGGTGTTTCAAAAAGCGGCATTATATCAAGAATTGATTTGGCAGATGTTTTAGTGGCTGCTGCAAAAACTAACAAAGGGGCGCAAAAAACTTTTGAAGTATATTACAAAGATACAGCGCAGCCGGTAGATATGTATAAATCTCTAAAAACTTGCAAGGAGATGGGTAAGAGTGTTAAAGAATGTTTCTTTGGCGAAGGCTATAATAACACAGAGCCCTTATCAATTGATAAAATGCTAAATACGACTATTAAAGGCACTATATTTCCATCGGGCAACGAAGTATCCGGAGATAATTATGAAAAAATGTTAAATAGCCTTACAAAAGATGTATATGAAACCTACGACATAAATGTCTTAATGTCAAAAGATATCATATGACATCAATAATATATATAAATATTATAGTATATATATATATAAAATGAAAAAGTATATTATTTTATCGCTATTGTTAATCAATGATTCTCTTTCATTCTCAACGATATCAAATCTAAATAATTTCAGACTTAGAAAGAATGTTGCTACACTTAGGGATATACCAAGTGCTTCAAATATACAACGTAGGGAAGTTTTTAGAATTGCAAGGGCTATTAGTATTCCATATGTATTCGGTAATTTTATTGATATCGCAAATGCAGCTAAAAAAGAAGATAAGAGCATTGAATCTCTAAGAGAAGAAGCTAACAGAATTATTGAAATTATTGAAGTACAAAAAGACACTTTCAATCTCCCTGTAATAGCTGAAGCTAACAAAAATATACTGATAGACAGCAATAGCGCGACAGCTGGCAGTGGAGCTGGAGCTGGAGCTGGAGCTGGAGCTGGAGCTGGAGCTGGCGCAGGCACGGACGCTGATAGGGATAACTTTATGACTATTAAGGAGGCTAAAAATATTAGCGAGAAGGAAGATATTAAGAATACCTTGAATATTATTCTGGATGATTTTAAAAAGAATGGAAATGAAAGGCCAGAAGAAGCACTTAGGACTCTTCAATCCTTCTGTTCTGATTCTAATGTAATTAAATCAAAAGATACCTCTAAACTGAGACAGCTATTTGCCGACGGAAAATATGGGATTTTTCTGGGTAAGTTTGATAACTATTATATTACAAATTATAACAAAATATATGATACGGATGATGAAAAAACATATTACGAAGTAGATATTAAGCTTGAAGCTCCATATAAAACAATGATATACAATAGCATTCAATTTGATGAGATGTATTATCCTGAAAACTCAGGAGACCCTTGCTATATCATTTATAGATGGATATTCGTAAAAATAAATGATAAATATATGATTGATGGTTGCTATCTTCTCCACAAACCCAGTCTATAAACGTGGCTGTATAGCAGGTTCAATATTTTTCAAAGGAATATTAACGTTAGTAGTAGCATCGGTAGCCGCTCTCTCGTTTTCTAATTGTGTAAAAGTAGTTCCTTTATAACTCCCCAATATTAATTCGCTCTTTTTTATTTGATTATCTCGCAAATATTTAACAATTACCTTGTCGCCTGGGCGATATTTCTTTAATATTACATTCAAATCATTGGGATTGTCTATATCGCTGTCATCAATAGATAATATAATATCGCCTATGCTCTCTATTCTCTGCGTTTTATTATTTTTTACAACTCCTCTCAATCCCGCATCGTATGCTGGTGATTTATCGGGAACTTCAAGAATTAGCAAGCCCTTATCAATTATAGGGATGCCGCTTTTTTCAGATTCTAATACAGAAGGATTTCTCTCCATATATGATATTCCCAAAATAGCCTTTTTGACAAAACCAGTTTCAATAATATCCGTAATAGATTTCAAAGCATTTGCAATAGGTATCGTAAATCCTATGCCAGCAGAAACTCCGGCACCAAGAGATGCTGTATTTATACCAAGCAATTCTCCCTTGCTATTTAGCAGAGGACCACCGCTATTTCCGGGATTTATTGCGGCATCTGTCTGTAAAACATTATATATCTTGCGACCTGTAGGTGCTGTTATCTCCCGATTAGTAGCCGAGATTATACCAGCGGTGAATGTATGGTCTTGGCCGAAAGGATTCCCGATAGCATAAGCATTTTCGCCTACACTCGGTTTAACATTCTTATTGTATTTAATAACTTGTAAATCCGCCTTGCTATCCACATCAATTTTGAGTACTGCTATATCAAGGTCGGGATCAATCCCTGTCAATTTAGCTTTATAGTTCTTCTTAACATTATTTTTATCTGTTATAGTGATTATAGCGTTATCTACCTTGTTTATTACATGAAAGTTAGTTATAATATGCCCTTCCTTATCCCATACAAAGCCTGTCCCAACGCCCTTCGGCAAATCCTCCTTATTCAGATTATATTTATCAGCCATCGCAGTATATTCGGTGCTTATATAGCAAACCGATGGGATTGAATTATAAAATATATTAGATTGCTTCTTTTCAATATTAGGCAACACATTATTATACAAATATATAGAATTGATGCCTAATAAGTTCGTACTTAAATACATTAGTAATATATTACGCCTATTATAAAGCTCGCTTGTCCCACCATTATCGCCTTTACACATTTTGAGAGCCAATGGCTTTCTTAGCATTTTATTATACGGATAAAGATAAGATTCTCCAAAACTGGAAAATAATAAAAAAACATATATTACAAAATTACAGCGATTACCAAACATTCTTTTTCTAACATAATTATTATAATAGCTGTAATATTTATATAATTGCATTATTACATAATTGCAATTATATTAAGAGATTTGCTTCCAGGTTTCTCCGCAGTGTTCGCATACATATAGATATTTCATATTCTTATTGTCATATTTGATATATATAACTTGTTTTTTGTCATCAGGGGCATTACAATTCTCATTCGAGCAATTAATTAAAGGGTCTTTGATTCTTCTAAGAGTAGGGTCATAACGCAGATACTTATTAACGTGCTGATTATACAGTAAGTCATCTCCGCTGTAAAAAGTTTTTGAGATGTTAATAGCAGTATTAACAGTCTCTACTTTTTCAAAATCACAGTGCTTGCAAAATTTTACCAACTTTTTTTCCTCGTTTGATTTAACATATAACATATTATCGCATATTTCGCAGAACTCCATTTTATTATAGTAATAAGAAAATTAAATCTTATATAATCAATTTTTATCATAGATATCATAGATATCATATACATACCCTATCAATTATCATCGTCTTCATTTTCCAGTTTATAGGCAATTCCGCGCCATCCCTTATTATCATATGGGACACATAGAAGTTTCTCAAAATATGCCTTCAATTGATTCCTGTCGGGGCACTTTTTACCCTTAACAACATTGGAAGTGCACCAAATACGGAAATCATTATATAGTTTAGTTATCGTAACCCTTGGCTCTCTAATCTCTTCGTCAATGATAATCTTTTCGCTAATAAATTGCCCGATGATATCATTGTTCTGCTTATAACTCTCAGTGGCTATTCTTACCTCACAAGGCTCCACGATAGATGATGGATTAATATTCTTATGTCTTTCAATTAGCATACTTATGAAAATCTCCTTCCACTTATCAAACTTATCAGTCAATTCCAAATCCATATGAAACTCATTTTTACTGGGAACAGGATTTTCACAGAATCTACTAGAGAAATTGCAAACCTTAATACGCCTCCAAGTACCGCCATCATCGCTGGGAACCTCTGGCAATTCATTGCAAGTCAAAATCATCTTAAATTGTGGCTTGAACTCATAAGGCTCTTTAAACAATGTTCTTACCAAAATCCTATCCTGTCCCGAAAGCTCCTTCATAAGACCAATATTTAGCCTTTCATTCTCACTCGGCTCCTGCATAACCGCAAATCGTCTTCCTTTAGTCCTCTCCAATTCACTTTGTGCTGCATTACTCGCCGCCCGTTTTTGTGTCAATAGAGCTATAGGCAAGATACAATAATATTCACCAATCGCCTTTTGAATTAAATCTAACATTTTGGATTTACCATTACTGCCCTGTCCGGTAAATATATAAAACCGTTCTTGTGATATGCTACCATCCAAAATACACGATAGAATATCCATAACATAATTTCTCAGATTTTTATTAGTAAATATCTTCGCGAAGAAATCATTGATATCGGCAATCTCAGGAAGGTCGCTATTATATTTGACATAGCTATTTTTAGTAGATAACAATATATAATCATCAGGCATCCCGTCACGAAATATATGTAGCTTCAAATCATATACTCCATTCTCAAATCCTATCAAATGCGAGCGGCTATCTAGCAACTCCTCAAACTTATCATCGATGAATAGCGTCCGGCATTCTTTCATAATAGAATCCTTGAAACTCGCATTTTTCAATTGCTTCGCGATACTAATACATTTTTTACTCTTCTCCTCATTAATCGTTTTCATAATAGGATCCTCACAATGTTCAGCGTAATGCTGACTCCGTTCCATAAACTTCTTACAAATATCAACGCTCAATATCTTTCTCAATTCCAGACCTTCGCGCGCTCTTACCCACTTGTGCTTCTCTCTATCATATTTATACCAGTTATCCTTAGTAATCGCTTTAAATTCATCTTTAAATATCGCATATACGACACATGCAATATCAAAGTGCGAACCATCGCTACCCAACGCCTCGTCAATAAGCCTGATGATAGATTTATTGACGACATCATTATATTTCGTCAAATTATCTTGTTTCGCCCACCATCTCAAAGTACCGATTCCCATATTATCCTTTCGCATCTTGTCCCACAATTGCTGACATTCCCCCTCAATATATACGCTGCTAATTTTGGAGAAATCTACCCATGTCTCCAAGAGCCTGTAATCAATATTACGCAATACCCAGCCAAGATTAATCCAATCCGTATAATTATCCGCGCGGCTCGTAGATAGACATTCATTCACAAGCTTTTTAATAAATATCAATTCGTCCTCTGACACATACCTCTTATCATTATTTAATGCCTTCCCCAAAATATTATTCTGAACCTTGCTTTTCAATTTTTGATCGAGAGCCGGCAAAATATGCTTGCTATATTGCGTAATTTCCGTTGCGAACTCTTCTTTAATACAATTGATATCATAATTCATCTTTTTTCGCATAGAAAATAGCTTGATGAATTTTATTTCATCGCGAGCATTTAAACTATATTCTATTTTATCCGTTTTATCTCCGACATATTTATATATTGAAGATACGCGATAAGTGTCGCAATCCGGCTTTTTACTACCATACATTTGCCAACAATTTACATCAATAATTGCCTTATCCACAATAGATTCATAGTCATTACAAATTGGCAAATCCTTAAAAATAACATCACCAATATCTATAATCTTTCTTCTAATAAAATGCTGAGCATTATTAGCAATAATAATATTCGGAAAGATAATATGAATGCCGTCCTTCAACTTATTTCTGAACTCAACAGGATTCGGCTTTTCCATAACATATGCAATTTTATCCTCTTCGGATATATTCAAATATTTATTAATTATGCTAAAATAACTATCAACAATTTTGTATATATTTTCATCGCCGTATAATCTCTCATATTTTTTGTTATTATTTAAAGAAGAGTTTGAAGATTGGGAACTGTAAAGTCCGGATTTATCATCAGGAATAGTAAAACGAAAATCTATATCTACGCGCAAGGGACTCGGTTCTAAGGGTTTTTCTGTGAAATACAAAGGGACACCATTCGTCAAGGCTAAACTATATAAATTGATGAACTCCTCGTAATTTTCATCAGGTATATTTAAACTAACTTTTGGTGAACCTATGCTTGTATTTGTGAATATTTTCACCCCTTTCTCTACACGATATTTATTTATAAAAGAGCGCAAATCTTCGTTTATACCCATACTTATAAATATATTACTTTATATATATATCAATTTTTATTTTTATACATATTTTTACATTTCAATATTTTTATTTTAGAGCTTTTTAACCATAATATTTTATAGCTTTTTAACCATAATATTTTATAGCAATAATATAGATTATAATATTTTTTTATTATGGAAAAAAATGCAGATAAAAAAAATAAAAGCTTGAAGAATACCAAATATTGTAGTCCCAAAAATATTAACAATCCTACGCTATTCAATAAGAAAACGCTCATCCTATTAATAGATACATGGAATGCCTGCAAAGATAACAAAGGCGGGGCAGCGATTGCCGATAAAATAGAATATAAAAAGTCATTTAATGTCGCTAAATTATCCGAGCTATTGAATGCCAAAATAAAGCCTATATGTAATGATAAGGAATATTGGTGTTGGCCGAGTGCTATTAAAGAGATGACAAAGGATTCAAAGACGAAGGAAATTATCAAAAAGATTGAGGAGAATGAATTGCGTCCCGAGATGCCCCTTGAATGGTATAAGAATCCTATTGAATGGCTCTCTAATTATGATATAGAGGATGTAATGATACAGTATAATAATGATAAAAAATATAAATACTGTTTTTTGGGAGTTTTTCCAATAGATTTCTCGGAACAAGATAGTTTCGGAAGATGCCTTTACAGCCAAATATGTTCTTTGGATATCAATAAATATATTAATAAAAATATAAAATACCTCGGGCTTATTACAAATCTTGATAAACACGATGAGCCTGGGTCTCACTGGACTTCTACATTCATCGTATTAGACCCTAAAATAAAATGTTATGGAGCTTACTATTACGACAGCAATGCTATAAATACCCCTTCGTATGTTTCTAAGTTTATTAACAATATAAAAGCGCAATTGAAAAAAAAATATCCAAATAATGTTTTTAAAATTCATACTAATAATATTAAGCATCAGAGGAAGAATACTGAGTGCGGAATGTTCTCTATGGCTTACCAAATAAGATGGCTAAATGCTTTGTTAAAACACAAGGAGTTGAAGTTTAAATCTCCGTACGAATATTCAAACTTTGTTGGGTATATAATTAACGATAATAAAATTAAGGACGAATCTATGGAAGAAAGCCGAACATATCTATATCGCCCGAATTTCAAGAAATACATCAAGGACCGAAACATAACAATCTAATACGCGACAATATCAAGAGATACTAGGAGATATCGGGGATATATCTATGATATAAACATCTATTTTCTATATTATATTATAATAATGGGGGTAATAGATGATTTTAGACAAGAGAAAAACAAAATGGTGATAAATGTAGCTACTGAGAAAATGATAATGGATAAATATAATTTAAATATAGATAAATTGGAGTTGAAGGGAATTGTAGAAAAAGTTATAATTTCTATATGCAATGATGCAATTTTAATAAAAAGAATCGGCAAACTGATAGAATTGAATACAATAGCCCTGACAAAAATCAAGGATTATATAGAGGTTAATATTATTAATAAAAGCGCGAATAGCGCAAATACAGTAATTAGTGATGAATTAAAAACAAGTGATGATGTAATAGATAGCATTAATAAATATAATACCGACGAGCTATTGTCAAAAGTAATAGAGTTAGAAGAAAAGAGAAAAACCGTAAATACACTGGCATCCGCGGAAAATGCAAATATCAATATATCTTCAGAGCATTCTTCTACAATATCTGCAGGCACCCCTAATACTACTATAGGAATACCTGGTACTCCGGGGACAACTCAACAATCACCTTCTATATCCTATACATCATTTCAGCCTACACAAACATATCAGAAGTATTCACTTGTTAATAATGTTAATGTTGAAAATCTTGAAACTATCGCGTATATTATTGAAAAAATGGAAAGTATTATGAATAACAAGAAGAATATCAATTATAAAACCCTTATAATTAATAGCTATAATAGAGATTGGACCATATATAATAATAGAAATAATTTATCACTATCTATAAATATTGATTTAACTAAAAATATCATTGAACCTAAAAAGCTTTTAATGCCTAAATATGTCAAAAACATAACACCTTATATAACAATGACTATCAATGATGGGAAAAAAACACAGAAATTCCAATTTATTTTAAGCGTCTCCGCTACGACTGCTACGACTGCTACGACTGCTACGACTGCTACGACTGCTACGACTGCTACTGATGTTGTCGGTACAGGAGGAAACTGGGATACCTGGACAATAATGAATAATGAATTGGAGACAATAAATAATATTATACAGCTAAATAACAAAGAATGGGTTATATCATTCACAGACTTTTTAAATAATGAACTGGAATTAGGCTGTGACTGTATAAATATCAATAGAATTACCAAAACATTCAATGATAACCAATATAATATTATTACGGAAAAAACTGATATGTTAGGATATAGTGGTTATCATCTTGATTTGATTAACAAATATGACAATATCCTATTAAAAACAAGCGATGATAATGATATCCTATTGAAGGTTTTAGAGATTGATGATAACAACATAACAGTATTATATAAAGATGACAAAGATGACAAAGATGTGCGAGGAATTTGGGGTCCGGGAGGGACTATAACGGATATAACAGAAGCATATTTGCTCAATTGCAAAGCTCAATACAGTATAATATTAGCTTATCATTCGCGCATATACAAGTAAATATAGCAATTATTGCTATTACATTAGTAATATTAGGGTTCCTGAGAATATAAATATGAGCATAGATATTATATCAAGTCTGTATTGTAATTTTATTTTTTCGTCTTTTGTCAGGTTATTTTCAAATTCGCCAGACAATATATTATCAAAATTGAATGTATATATATAATTATATATATGTGTGTAATCTAAAATATCTCCTAAATTATTAATAAAGTTATCTGTTTGTATTATTATGATAACGAGAAGCGAAAATATTATAAATAACATAATGTGTAATATAATTCCCGGAGTATTTATGTGCATATTTAAATAATTAAATACAATTCGTAGTTTATACGAATCAAGATTGACAAATGCCGTAAATAATAATAATATTAAAATGTAAAAGACAGCGTATATTAATATGGCATATCGCAGGGATTTAACAATATTATAATCTATTAAAAACTCAAATAATACCATAATCATCGTGCGAATTGCAAACATTAATGCGAGGAAAACGACCTTGTCCTGAAAAGTAATTTTGAGAACTATCTCTGGATCCAAATCGTATAATATTACCTTATTTTTCAGCTTCTCGCCTTCGTTAATATATGTAAGAGGATTCTTGTCCTTCTGATTATTATAATAAGCCTTAACGCCATCGCTATAATCATTCCATATCTGCTCGTATAATGTTTCCTTCTCATTATATTTTTTCCCAGAAGCATTATCGGAACCGATATCTTTATCGTCGTCATTATCAAATACCGTTTTCAATTCGGCGATAAATGCGAATAAATTGTTGTCGCCTTCCGACTCTTCCTGTCTAATTAATTTATATAAGTTTCCTTCCAACAATCCTCTTAATTTATCCTTTTCTTCTTTATCTTCTTTAGCTCCTCCTCCATATAGAGCACCTCCTCGCGGGTAACGAGGATTATTTATACCCTGTCCTTGAGACTTTGTAATCTCCTTTTTATCGTTGATTTTTTTTGCATTAGAAGTAATATCAATTTTGATATCTCCTAATTCCTTATCTATCCTATCAATTTCCTTATTGTAAACTTCAATAATTTCATTATTATTATTAATCTGAGGATTATCATCTATTATATATTTGAGCTGCCCGACCTTTATGATATTTTTAACAAAATCATTGTATTCTGTGGCATACGGCAGATTTATATCTATACATGCTTTGTATAATTTTCTCAATTCATCCTTAATAACTTTTAAAGAAGCCGTTAATTGTTTTTTTCTTTCTTCTAAATTTTTACTTTTTTTCTCATTTTCCTTATTCTGATTTTCTAATTCTTCAAGTTCTTTCTTCGTCTCTTCGCTCGCTAATTCATTTGTTCCAATACCATAAGAAACCCTATAATTTTTAATTTCTGCATTAATCACTTCTCCGTGATCTGACAACTCTTGTGATATCGTATCAAATTTAGTTTTTATACCTTCTCTTTCTGTGTTTTTTCCTTCTTTATTTTTTTTTTCAGCACTACTTAATGCTTTTAATAATTCATTAAATTCTAGCAGTTCTGTTAATTTTTTCCCATATTTATCTATTTTTACTCTAATTTTATCTATCGCATATATTTTATCAGCCTTCTTATCAGCCTTCTTATCATCATCCTCTTTGGTATTAGTATTTTCATTTTCTATCGCACTTATTTTTTTATGAATATCTGCAAGAAGCTTCTGATATGAATCTATTTTTTTCTCATTATCTTTTATGTTATCCATTATTTTATTCTTTATCTCTTCGGTATTATCTATACTTGCTTCTGCATCTTCTTGGCTTTTAATAACTAATTTAATTAAATGTTTTATCTCACTTTCATCTTTTATAAATTTACCATATTCTTTTGCCAAATTTATATATATCTCTGTGAGATTTTTTAAATATTCTTTCCCGGGATTTCCTGGCATTTTATCACCAATACCTTGTTTTTGATTCCCTTGATTCCCTTGATTCCCTTGATTTTTAATATTACCAGAAACTGCATTCTGATATGCACCACCAATCATTTCCGAATTTGTTTTTAGTGCTTCAAGTGCTGTTTTTAGTGCTCCAAGTGCTGTTTTTAGTGCTTCAAGTGCTGTTTTTAGTTCATTAAGTTTTTCTGTTGTATCATTTTTATCTTTTGCAACTACTTCTTTTACTTTTGCTGCTTTTGCTGCTGCTTCTTGTGCTTTTGCAACTACTTCTTTTACTTTTGCTGCTTTTGCTGCTGCTTCTTGTGCTTTTGCAACTACTTCTTTTACTTTTGCTGCTTTTGCTGCTGCTTCTTGTGCTTTTGCTGCTTCTGCTGCTTCTGCTGCTGTTTCTGCTGCTGCTGCTGCTGCTGCTTCTGCTGCTTCTGCTGCTTTTGCTTCTGCTGCTTTTGCTTCTGCTGCTGCTTCTGCTGCTGCTTCTGCTTCTGCTTCTGCTGCTGCTTCTGCTTCTGCTGCTGTTTTTACTGCTGCTGCTGCGTCTGCTACTGCTTTTTCTGTTGCTGCTTTTTCTGTTGCTGCTTTTTCTGCTGCTGTCTGTGCTGCTGCTGCTTTTTCTGTTGCTGCTTTTTCTGCTGCTGTCTGTGCTGCTGCTGCGTCTGCTACTGCTTTTTCTGCTGCTGCTTTTGCTGTTGCTGCGTCTGCTACTGCTTTTTCTGCTGCTGCTTTTTCTGCTTGTGTCTGTGCTGCTGCTGCTTTTTCTGCTGCTGCTGTCTGTGCTGCTGCTGCGTCTGCTACTGCTTTTTCTGCTGCTGCTTTTTCTGCTGCTGCGTCTGCTACTGCTTTTTCTGCTGCTGCTGCTGCTTCTGCTGCTTCTGCTGCTTTTGCTGCTGCTGCTTCTGCTGCTTTTGCTGCTTTTGCTGCTGCTGCTTCTGCTGCTTTTGCTGCTGCTGCTGCTGCTGCTTTTGCTGCTTTTGCTGCTTTTGCTGCTTCTGCTGCTTTTGCTGCTTCTGCTGCTCCTATCGCTTCTGTTGTTTTTACTAATGCTATTTGAATTGTTTCTGCTGCTGCTGCTTCTGCTGCTGTTTTTACTGCTGCTGGTGCTGGTGTCTGTGCTCCTGATGCCTTTTTCATTATAATATTTAGGGATTTTATAATCGCTAAATATCTATTACTATCGTCAATCATCCTATCTTTAATTTTTTCTATGAATTTGTTAAAATCATTAAATGTAATATTACCTTTATCAATTTTGCCGTTTATTTTGTTAGGAGTTCTTTTAAAAAACTGTTCTGTTATTTCAGCTAATTTATTGACAGTCTTTTTGCTTTGCATTTCAGTAATATATTCATCTATTTTTTTATTATTAACAATCCCTTCTAATATATTTTTATCAATTTCTAAATAAGCTTTACGTCTAAATTGTTCATCATTCCCAACTGCTTCAAAAAATTTATTTAAATCAATATTTAAATTAGGTTGTTTTATCTGCCCCGGACCCCCTCCCTTTTTTAATGTAGTTAAATTATTAAATATTTGAGCTCTTTTATTAATTTCACACAGTATTTGATTAAAAAGGTTTTTATCATAATCTATTTCGCATATATCTTTAGGAGTTTTTTTTGGTTTAGGAGGAGGTTCTTTTCCATTAACTTCTTTTAAAATCGCTTTAATTGGTTTTTTAAGAACCTTCTTGTTTCTACCTATTTTAATCTCATATATTATAGCAAGTTTATCATAAATATTATCTATCAAATCATATTTTACATCATCATCTCTGCTAATAACATCATCCTTTAATTTTTCTACCTTTTTAGTAAATTCTTTATAAAAATCTAAAATCACCAAATCGTCTATGTCCTTATAATTACTCTTCTTAAATATACCATTTAGCTTATTTAAATCGTCGTATATTTGCGATTTTTCTTGAAAATCATAATTAGTATAATTATATTCCAATAATGGTTTAAAATAAACAGGGTTTCCATTATTATCTAATATTTTAATAACCGGTATATAACCATAGTTTATTGAACTATCTCTATAATTTTTTCTCAACCCTATATCGCCATTAAATATATCATCAGGTATCTCTATATCTGTGTTTTTTTCAGGGTTTTCTTTATATTTTTTCTCTATATGTTCTTTTAATCTTTTAATTGCTATTCCATCATCACCTTCTCCTTCAATAATTTTATATATTATTTTATTCATAATCACATCACCAAGAACATCAACACCGCCTTTGCATATTTCTTCTTCGCCTATATTTTCTTCCAATGTCCATCTTCTGTAATTGTATCTGTATTTATTTTTGAATTCAAGTTGAAAGTATTTTATCAAATCTTTTATCAAATCAACTCCAATTTTCGTATTATCCGATAGAGTTATATATTTTGAATTATAATCATTTTTATTTAAACTTTTTAATGCCTCAATCCTTTTATTTGACATAATTTAATAAACTCTATTATAATTAATAGATATAACTTTTTATTAAAACTTCGTTGCTATTATACTTGTTAGTACCCAAATAAATATAGTAAATAATGATAGTGATTTTGACAGTTTTTTTCGTTCTTCGTATGATATAATATTCTTGTCCTTATCGTTGTTCTCTTCTTCAATATAGGTGCTCTTCTTTATATTTAAAATTATAGGCACTATTAATAGCACGCATATTATACAAGAATGTACTAATAATCTCGTTATTCCATTTGTTCCCATATAGAAATAATAAAATACCGAGCGAATGCTATTCATAAAATTATCAAAGTTCATATAATCTACCTTCGTCGTATTATCAATATTTACAAATAATACTATAAACCAAAATATAGCAAGGTATATAACGGCGTAATAAAAAAATCCTTCTTCAAAACTCTTAATTATATTAATATCAACTGACCATTGAATAAGTATTAGCGATAAATATCTAATAAAAAAAGTTGTTATTATAAATACGAGCCTATCTTCTATAGTCAATTCTAAATAATTAAAAGTATTCTCTGGGTCATTCTCAAACTCTATTATTTTTTTCTTAATATCCTTATCAAATTTTGCTATAATTTCAGTTTTACCTTCAGCATCTTCTATATCTATGTCATCATAATATTTATCAATTTGATTATTAAAATCGGTTATTTTGTCGCCAGTATCTTTGTCTGAATTTGGATTCTTTTCATTAATATTTTTATTAAGCTTTGATATATTGGGCATATCATAGTCTTTTTTTAAGACATCTCTTAGCTTTGATTCCTTGTAACCTTCTAATACGCCGTCTCCGCCGCCTCCGCCGTCTCTACGGTCGCTTTTGCTACTGCTTCTGTTCCCTCTGCCACTGCCGCCTGTTGTCTTATCTAGTTTATTATTATAATAAATTAGCTCGGATAATAATTTCTTTTCCATACCATTTAAATCTTTGATGGCATTCAGCTTCGTATATACTTTCTTAATAATCTTAGGATTCTTGTTATATATTTTTAAAAGTTCAGTATAGAATCTATATCGTGAATTATAGTTCCTTTTCAAATCTATATCTTGAATCAATATATCAGCAGGTGATATATCATATGCATCTTCATCGTCATCTTTATCGGGGTCATAGGTGTTATTATTGAATATATTGGCAAACTTAATTTTTTTATCCATTATTAATTAAAAATAATACTTCCTTATAGGTATTATAGATAAAAATAATAATTATAACTATAAATATAGCTATAGCGGAATGAGCTATTATGAACTATGAACTATATAAAACATCTTGAATATTATAGCAAATAGGAGCAAGGCAAATAGTACAAAGGATAATATATAATTAAAGGCAGACGAATAATAATAGTAGAATATATACATAAAACTAAATATTACTATTGTCCAGAATATTATTAGTATTATAATAAAAGGAGTCGTATGTAAATTATTGTATATAGAGTGTTTGCTCCTAAAACCCTTAATCAGTCTATCTAACTTTGCAGACAATTCCTTTTTATAATCCATACCAGGTTCGAACTCTTTTGCGTAATCTTCTTTTGTAAATGTGTTGTTTTTAGATATTCTATTGAAGTTTCGCGATAACTCTTTATAATTAAAAGGTATATATGATGCCGGCATATTATCGCAAGGGAATATTCCGAATAAATATAAATACTTCGTATTAAATTTCGGGCTATATGTTGTATCCGTAAATATATTTGACAGTAATCTATATCTATATTCCTCGTCTATATTTTCTTCCTTAGAATACAACATATAATTGTAAGGTTGTTGAAATTCCTTTAATATTTCACTATCCGCCATTATTATAAATACCCCCTTTATTTAATGTATTAAAATATTTTATTATTATGTAATCCAATTGAATAAATAATTCCTAACATAATCAAATTTACCGTGTAATTAGTGGCAAAATCATAACTTACGCACTGATTGGCTTTGTGTAAAATATTAATATGATTATCGTGTGCATCCCCATTCTTATTTTTTATATTACTTGTGCCTACTTCTGCACTCCCTTTTGCACTCACTTCTGCACCGGTACCTCCTTCTTCATTCATAATAACATCTCTATTATCAACTTGGTAGCAAATAGTCTTAACAACATTCTCTAAATAATTATCACTAATATTAGTGACATTTATATTATAGGTTTCTATAATATTTGTATAAACATACATAACATCTGCCACAGTAGCCGTAGTATCTGGCTGAGTAGCCGTAGTATCTGGCTGAGTAGCCGTAGTAGCCGCAGAAGTAGCCGCAGAAGTAGCCGCAGAAGTAGCCGCAGAAGTAGCCGCAGAAGTAGCCGCAGAAGTAGCCGCAGAAGTAGCCGCAGAAGTAGCAGCAGAAGTAGCAGCAGAAGTAGCCGCAGAAGTAGCCGCAGAAGTAGCCGCAGAAGTAGCAGCAGAAGTAGCCGGAGTAGCCGGAGTAGCCGTAGTATCCTTAGGATTAAAATATTTGAAAGTATCTGTGGCCAATACAAAGCTCTTTTTATCAAAGCTTTTATCAAAGCTTTTTGTATTAGATATTAATGAAATTAACTTCTTATTTTTATATTGATGTAAATAGTTTTGCGATGATTTT
>Ga0255122_1000172_pt1 | contig 16860 bp, 20 predicted proteins | sample Law_Colum_RepC_8_2_FD_188581 | JGI IMG/M metagenome (GOLD analysis project Ga0255122, IMG submission 188581) | Freshwater microbial communities from St. Lawrence River, New York, United States - Law_Colum_RepC_8h | ecosystem: Environmental > Aquatic > Freshwater > River | place: USA: New York...
GCCGGACGAAAGTTGTCTGATGATATAGATCTTCGTCTGATAGATCCCTTCTACCGAGTCCGATTTGCAGATGGGGATCACTTTGATTACAGTGGCGACCCCGAGCGAATGCGCTCTGAGGTGCTGAGAATTGATCCTACGGCGGGACCTGGCTACACCGCGTTCATGGAGGAGGCAGACACTTGCTACAAGTTAGGCTTTGAATCTCTGGGTTGCCATGCATTTGACAGCACCGCAGACCTACTCAAAGCAATTCCTTCCATGGCCCGCATGAAAGGTTGGCGAAGCTTACATGCGATGGTTGCCAATCATCTTAAGCACCCCAAACTTCGCCAGGCCATGAGCCTGCAGTCGCTCCTTATTGGCGGTAATCCTTTTTCTGTGACCTGCGTGTACTCTCTCATCAACGCACTAGAGCGGCGTTATGGCGTGCATTGGGCTATGGGCGGCACAGGAACTTTGGTCAACGGCTTAGTTGGTTTAATTGAGGGTATGGGGGGCAGTCTGCGAACTGGCGCTGAAGTGCGTCGCATAGAAGTTACAGATGGCCGTGCCTCAGGCGTAACACTGGCAAATGGTGAGACATTGCCCGCAGACATTGTGGTCTGTAATGCCGATACTGCCTGGACTTACAAAAACCTAATTGATGCCAAACATCGCAAGGTCTGGAGTAACGCCAAAGTTGAGGCTGGCAAATATTCGATGAGCTTGTTCGTTTGGTACTTCGGCACAAACAAGCAGTATGAGGATGTACCCCACCACATGATGCTGCTTGGGCCACGTTACGAGGGCTTGTTGAAAGACATTTTCAAGCGCCACAAACTTGCCGACGATTTCAGCCTTTACCTGCACCGCCCCACAGCGACAGATCCTGCTATGGCACCTGCTGGCTGCGATACGTTTTACGTACTTTCACCGGTTCCCCACCTTCAAAGCGGTACCAATTGGGCTGAGCAAGCAGAGCCCTACAGAGTAGCCATTGCCGAGGCTCTGGAAAAGACCGTACTGCCAGGTTTGCGCGAGCACTTAACAGTTTCTTTTGTGACGACACCGCAAGACTTTCAAGATAATTTGTTATCGTACAAAGGCGCAGCATTCGGTCTAGAGCCACTGCTTCTCCAGAGCGCCTGGTTTAGGCCACACAACAGAAGCGAAGATGTCAAAGACCTGTTTATGGTGGGCGCGAGTACCCATCCGGGTGCTGGCATTCCGGGTGTACTGATGTCTGCTAAAGCGCTAGAAACAGTACTTCCAGATTTAGCTACTTTCAGGCAGTGAACGGATGAGCCCTCATGGTTTGTTGTTAGATCAAACGCTTGCCGTCTCTCAGCGGTTACTCCTTGAGCAATGGCGCCAACGCCGGGGCTTGATATTTTGGGCCGTTTTTCCCGCAGCCATGATGCTGCTTTTCGGCTTGGTCTACGCTCACAACGCCAATATGCGCGCAGGATTAGATGCTGCTGCTGCTGGCATTCTGATGGGGGCAGCACTGTTCTTTAGCTGCCTAGGCGGTACGGTCTCAATCATTGCCGCAGAGCGCGAGCGCAAAACTCTGCGACGACTGCTTGCTTCACCACTGCACCCTGCGGCGTACTTTTTGGGCGTGGTACTTGCACAGATGGTGTTGGCAGCCGTGCAAGTGCTGATGCTTTACAGCATCGCCTGGTTCATTGGGGCGCGGTACCACGGCAGTTTGATGTTGGGTGGCTTGATTTTGCTATTGTCTGTTTTTGCCTATGTCGGCATGGGCTTCTTTTTAGGCGCTCGTTTTGCCCGGCGCAGTGAAGAAGTAGTAGTTGCATTGTCGGCTATCGGTGTACCGTTGTTGGTGCTCGGTGGCACCTTTTTCCCACTTGAAATCATGCCTGCTGCCATGCAAACAGTGGCGCAGCTAAATCCCATGCTGCATATGAATCAAGCTTTCAAAGGCGTTGCTGCATACAACTTAGGTATCGCCGAACTGCGATTCGAGCTTATCTTTCTTTTTGTATTTTGTGCTGTCTCACTAGCGCTTGGCTTGAGATCCTATCGACATTTGCTAGTAGCAGATCAAAAAGTATGACTGTTGCTTTAAAGATTGATGGCTTGTTCAAGCGGTTCGGCGAACAGCAGGTGCTGAATGGCTTTAGCCTGCAGGTGGCGCGTGGTGAAGTTGTTGGTTTGCTGGGACCTAACGGTTGCGGTAAGTCCACGGTGCTCAACATCATTTGCCAACTCCTAAAAGCAGATGCTGGGCAGGTCCAGCTAATGGGTCAGTCAATTAGTGAGCAAAGCGCACATGCACGTGCGCGTATTGGCTACTGCGCGCAAGAAAGTGCGCTATACCCTGACTTATTTCCTCAAGAAAACATTCAATTTTTTGCTCGACTTTATGGTGTAACTGCAGCGCAGCGCAACGCACGGGTGGCTGAGCTCATGGAAAGATTCGGCTTAGTTCCTTACGCAGCAACACGGGCCGGGCTGTTATCGGGCGGCTGGCAGCAGCGGCTTAGCCTTGCTGTCGCCCTGGTACATCGTCCCAAACTGCTGGTACTCGATGAACCAACAGGCGCAGTAGACGTAGAGGCGCGAATGGATTTGTGGCGTCTCATCGAAGGTTTGCGTGACAGCGGTACAACCATTTTATTAACCAGTCATCATCTCGCCGAGGCACAAAGGCTGTGCAATCGAGTAGCCCTGATGCGCAGCGGAAAAGTTGTGGCTAAGGGAAGCGTGCCTGAATTAATTTCTCGCGTACCAGGACAAGCTGTGGTCAAGGTGCAATCTGAGGACAATCAAGCAGTCATCCAAAGGGCATCTGAATTGGGCTGGGCAGTTCGCCAACATGGCGGGAAGCTTAGTCTTTTGCTTCCCCAAAACTTGAACTTGCGAGAGGTCGTTGACGCCCTAGACGGAACAAAGGTCAGCGCAGTCAGTATTGATCCAGTCACATTGGAAGATGCCTATCTTGAGCTAGTCGGCGATGGTTTATTGATTTAACCTGTGGCTTTTAAAAGTACGTTCGTAAAATTCATCGGGCTTTGATCTGACCCACTTGATAAAGGGCTGAAGCTCCTCACTAGCTCTTAAAGATTCAACACTGTTCAGACGGCGCGCTAGCTCTGTTTCGTTGAACAGTGCATGGATCTGTCGGTGACAAATCCGGTGCAGAACAACAGTATGTTTGCCACCATGAGATTTGGGCACAAGGTGGTGGGCATCTCTTTGAGAAGGTGGAATACTTCGCTCGCACAAAGGACAGTCAACATCCTTGTCTACTTGTTCACCAAGCGTTGTCAGCTTGGCTTGCATTTGCGCTCTCTTGATACGTCCGTACACGATTTAGTAGCCTTAGTTTTCTTGCTGCTGTAGCTGTGTCAACGTGATCATTTCCAATGCTTTAGAGTGAGTTGCTTCTAAATCAACAGGTGGAGCAAGCCCCGCATGAAAAGCTTCTAACCAGCGTTTTGCACACAAACACCATTTATCACCTGGTTGCAAACCTGGAAAATTACTGCCCGGGCGCGGCGTCATCAAGTCGTTACCACGAGACTTGGAGAATTCAAGAAACTCAGCAGTAACCATGGCACAGACAACATGCGTTCCCAGGTCAAGTTCATTGGTTCGGCAGCACCCATCGCGGAAATAACCTGTGATGGGGTCATGCGAACAGGCTACAAGCGGAGTACCTAAAACATTCAATGGCATCATTTTTAAACTTTGGAAAAATCTGAAATGTTCATTAAGCGAATTTCCGCCCGACTCAAGTGATGACTCGTTTCTAACTCTATATCCGCTGAATTCATAGACTTCATGCCTTAGCCTTTTGCATAATGAGTATGGGTCAGATATGACAGTGACTTAAGCCAGTAAATTTAACGAGTGATCATGACTATCTGGTCAGCACTCACCTGTACCTTTAACTCTACCAACTCACCACCAATTTGAAGCTTTGGGAATCCTAGGCCAATGACGTTATGTCGACCAGGCTTTGCAGCAGGAACAAGAGCTTTATCGGTGATTGCATCAGCGCCACGAGTCAATGCTCGATCACCTTCGCACCCAGACAAAAGAGCAGGCTCCAAAAGTTCAACGCCGCGCACTAGTGCTAACTCAGATTTAAGCTTGACAGACAAGCTTCGGCCTGCATCGTCTAATAATTTGACAGATTGAAACTGTGGCGACCACTTTCCGTCAGCGTTGAATCTCCCTGCGGTGATACAAGATGCCTCTGAAGCATTTGCAGATTGCAAAAATAACGCAGTTCCAGTAAGTACGAGGCTTACTTTTAAAATTGAAAAAAAGTTTTTAAAAGAAAAATTGACGGTCATTAGCAACTCCAGTTTCGTAAGTCATGTGGCAATATTAAATCTATTTATAAAACCGTTAACGTCATTAGCTTATCAGTGGATCAATTGCAAAACCCTAGGAAGCAGTCATGCTAGGTAGCTAAGATGTCATCAGAGCAGGTTGACCAAAACGACTGCCGCCAAAACAATATGCCCAAGCGTAAGAAGAACAGAGAAGCTGTGTAGCCATAAAAAGCGCTTTTTGTTTCCTGAATCGGTAGCACGATTGATCGCAGGCATTAACAACTGGCGAGCTGCAACCGTAGTCAACATCACAAAAGCCATCCACAAAGCATTCGAGGGATTTGATAGCGAAGACAGCACCATGGCTGAACCCGAAGAAAAAATCACAAACAGGTAAAAGGGTGGAAATGCTTTTCGAATTAGCATGCGAGCGTCTTCTGGCGGAAGGTACCGAAACAGGAACGCTGCAAAGCCCCCAGAAAACAGAAGCATTCCTCCGAATAACAACGCTATAACTAATAGATTTGCCGCGTTTATATAACTGTCAAACATTGCCAAATCTTTCTACAAGGTAGTCTTAGCTTGGTCATATCGAAATTTGCTTGAATCGTTTTCTACATGCGTAGAAATGGTTCTTGCAGCAGGAATGAACTCGTCGTATAGGACAGGATCTTTGAATGATTTGCAAGCCAAGTTTAAAAAATCATCAGATGAGCACAGTTGATCAATTTCGAGGTTTACAAGTGTGAGTTTGTTATCGGCAATTTTTTTCTTGAGATTTTCAACGATCAAATAAATTTCAATTTTGTCTTCAATGTGAAGAATCCATTTCCAAGCTTGTCCCTTGGGAATTTCGCTATCTACGCCGTTTTGATTCAACAACATATAAGAAATTTTCATCACTGCCCTTACTTTGGTTGTAACTTTAACTAGCTCGTTTAATTGAAATCGTGTTAGCTTGTGCCATGGCATCCAATCTATCACTTTGTAATAAACTCACCATTCAATTACTCAATTTAAGGTAATTGTTCTGAAGATACTTACTCAATATCTATTCAAATTATGAATGGCTTCGCTAACCAACAGTTTCAAAGAAACATGACCGTCCTACATCCAAGCTATACAACATCATTCGGTGTTAATTCTTCGCTTCAGAGCCGTGGTTTTTGTGTTTTAGATGCTTTCAGTGTTGCAACATGGCTCAATTGCACAATCAAGGACTTGGTTGCTTTATCCCCTTCTTGGGATGATTTACCTCATGACAACTACTTGAAAGATGGAGGGCACTATCGCCGCCGGCGTCACAGTAGCTTTATTTTTGAAAATAATGTTTGCAAGCAGATTCCTCACCGAGCACATTGGCAGCCTGTCGACTACAACGCACTTCATGGTGGCATGGAACGATTGTTCGAACCGATACTCGACACCACTATCATTCAACCAACTTGGTCGAAAATACTAACAAAATTAGCAATGACTGCCTCTGAATTGAATGAGGTCAAAGAGAAAAGATGGTGCATTGAAGCCCATCAATTCCGCATTGATACAACGGATGGAATTGGCAGACCTACACCAGAAGGTGCCCACCGAGATGGTGTCGATTGGGTCGCTGTATTTTTGGTGAATAGAAATGGCGTTAAGGGTGGCGAAACCCGTGTCTTTGAAGCTGATGGCCCACACGGTGAAAGATTCACTCTATTTGAACCATGGTCCTTATTGCTGCTGAATGATGCACGGATGATTCACGAAAGTACACCCATACAACCTATAGCAGAAACGGGCTATCGTGATACTCTTGTTGTGACCTTGCGTGAAAACTATTTTCAAAATCCAGTTAGCTCAATCCCTAAATCCAGTTAAAAATATTCGAATCTCTATGACCGCTGAATTCATAGATTTCATTTCTTGGCCTTTTGCATAATGAATTTAATGAGACCTTCGCTGGCTGGTTACCTAAGTCTGAATACAGTCGCTTGCTGCCCCTTTGGAAATTAGCTGGGTTTCTAACTGGTGCCCTGCCCGCGCTGTTTGGCTCCAAGGCAGTCTACGCAACGATCGAGGCAGTCGAAACCTTTGTCAACCAACACTACGAGGATCAGATACGTGCGCTGGAATCAAAGCCAGAACTTAGTGATCTTAGACAAACCCTGCTCGATTGCCAGGCTGACGAAGTTGCTCACCGGGACGAGGCTGCGGCAGCACTTGGTTCAACTCGACCTAATCTGGTGCTTCGTGTCTGGTGTGACATGGTGGGCACAGGCTCCAAGGCAGCGGTGTCCTTCATCCGTCATATTTGATAGTGACTAATTAATTCATTTAAATACCCAAGCGTTCACAAGGTTACCGAACCGTATTTAAACTTGCAATGCCACATTTTTGGCGTATCAGGTCATCCTGACAATTCGGAGCTTTTTATGAAAAAGACTTTAATCGCTGCAGTATTAACTCTTAGCGCAGCATTCACTGCGCAAGCCAAGGACATCGTTGACACAGCTGTTGGCGCTGGTAACTTCAAAACGCTTGCAGCCGCTTTAACAGCTGCTGGGCTAATTGACACATTAAAAGGTAAAGGACCTTTCACGGTTTTTGCTCCTACTGATGAAGCATTTGCCAAAATTCCAAAGGCTGACCTTGATGCACTTCTCAAAGACAAAGCAAAACTGACAGCCGTCCTGACTTACCACGTTGTACCTGGCAAAGTAATGGCCAAAGATGTCAAAGCAGGCAAGGTGAAAACCGTGCAAGGCTCAGAACTCACGATCAGCACAACTTCTGGCGTGAAAGTCGACAACGCAACCGTAGTTAAGACAGACATCGGAGCTGACAATGGCGTGATCCACGTCATCGATTCAGTCATCATGCCTAAATAATTGATTTAGCATGTTCGAACTAGGCTCAAAAAGCCTAGTTCGTAACTAAGTTTTCCCTAGATAAAATCAATCAATCCATTTACCGTAGCACAGGAAATCCCTGACTGCAGACATTGCAACGTCTTCAGCTTGCAATGCTTGATTTGCTAAGTTTAAGAAACGCTGCTCATCAACTTCTATTGATGCCATCGACCAATCACTAAAGTCACGGGTCTCAATAGCATTGAATCTTAAAAGAAGAAAATCTGAATGCCTCGGGTCATTTTCAATGACTTTGAAAAGTGAATTGACATTCACGGCAGAGCCTTCAAGCACCTGAAGAAACCATCCTGAATGAGAGATAAGAACTCCCGTGATTCCGCGACTAGGATTATTGCGCAGACATGTGGCCATTAGCTTGTCGTACTCAGCACCCTCTATCAGTGAGCGGCTTCGATACACCAATTGAATGAGTTGTTGATCAAGCGCTTGTATTGAATCGGCGAAAGAGGAAGTCATTTCTCAAACCTTTTATGTCAAATCAATCATGAAGGTAGTTGAACGGATACAGCTTGTCAGTTACGTTTACGAAATATCACTACATGCTGCCAAGGCAAGGTACTAACCGTTCGCTCCCAATCCAGTGCAAAGACTTCAGCTTCTTTTCGAATTTGCGCTTCGCTCATCTTGTGCAGCGGCTTGATGGGGACCTTAGGGTCTTCCGCTTTGTACTCAACAAAAACCATACGGCCGCCCGGCTTTAAAGCTTTCATCACACTGGTCATTACCTCGTAGGGAAAGGCCAATTCGTGATAAACGTCCACCATCACTGCGAGATCCACAGAGCCAGCAGGCAGCTTAACGTCGTCAACAGCACTTAGCCTTGCCTCAATATGTGTTTGCCCTGTGCTTTTGATACTGTTTTCTAGCATACGCACCATCTCTGGCTGCACATCAACCGCCAATATCTTTCCGCCAGGCAAAACGGCTGGTGCCATGCGCCGAGATAAGTAACCCGTGCCAGCGCCAATGTCAGCAACTACCATTCCGGGCTTCAGAGCAAGTGCTTTTAGCAATAAGTCTGTTCGCTCCTCACGCTCACGTTCTTGACGCTCGAGCCAAGGGGCACCTTGCCACCCCATCACGCCAGAGATCTCGCGGTCCATGTAGCGTTTGCCAATGCCGTCTGGACTTGCAGATGATGCGGTGTAGCGAGAACTGGTGCTAGCGGTCTGCGCAAGCGTCAAACCTGTTGCCAACGATGCAATCGACAAAATCAAAATTAAACGCAATGATTGAATATAGTTCATTGTTTTATGGGTCTTGCCTATTCGGCGCAGTGACATTTAATTAGGTTGGGTACTTTTTATAAGTTTAGATCAGCCTTAAAACCTTTTGAATTCATGGACAACGAGTTCGCCCCTTACATGAATAGGCGCTAGGGCTTAAGCCTAACTTTTGGCCTGACAAATGACTGCACTGAGTGCAAAATCTACGAAATTGCTGGCCAAACTGTAAATTACAGTTTTCGGTCAATTACACGAAATATTACACGTCGGTTATTTTTGACTATAAGTCATTGATTTATATAGATTTTTTACGAGCCTGGATTTCTGTTAATCAGGGGTTCTGTGGTCAAAACTTAGGTCAAGGAACCACGCCAATCAACTTTTCTGCTTAGTTTTTAACAATCTTAATCCTCAGTTTTTTTAGGATTTTTTCTAACTTTTATTCTGCTTTTCATTGAACCAGCTTGGTTTTAATATTCAGATATCTGCAAGTTGATCTGAATATGTTGAAAGGTTCATTTGATAAACACTGCACGACTGTCCAGGATGCCCTATTTTGAGTTGTTGTTTGTTACTTAAATAAAGTCTTATCAATTCTGGAGATATTTGTGCTCGATCTATTGGTGTTGGATATTGCTGTGGGCGTTTTACTTGTTGCTTGCACGATATTGTTCTCTGCTTGCTATGAATACAAGGTGGGAAATCTACGTGATTCAAAATTAATGGCAGCGATCGGTACTATCAGTCTCATTGGTGGAACTGTTGCTTACTTTCATTAAATTTTACGTCTGATAAATAATTTCTTATCGCAATATCCGAAAGTTTGAGACACTCTCAATAACATAGCTTGAGGTCTATTGGACTCATGGCGATGAATTTTTTGCATTGCCACGTACATGATGGATACGCATTGAAGGCTTCAATGGATATGTATAACGAGCCATCAGACAAGAAACTCAACTAGAAAATAATTTACTTTCCATTCCGTTCCTTCTTGCGCGATACCAATTCTTGATTCCTTTTCACAAAAAATCGCTACGACACTTTGGTGCAACATCGAATGTCTAATTTACTTGTCAATGCAACTGCAATAAGGGCCTAGGGCCTTGTTTATGAAGAGCTCCTATTCCGTTATTTTTATCCCGCTATGCTGAATTTGCGATTTTAAATTTTGATAAAATTTGTTTACTTGAGGACTAAGGTTTCATGAAAACACTAATCAAAATTGCGCACGCCATTGATGGCATCAATAACCGCCTAGCGGTTTTCGCAATGTGGGCTATTTTTCTGTCATGTGCTATCAGTTTCGGTAACGCTGTTATTCGATTTGTATTCAGCAACAGTTCAAATGGCTGGCTTGAAATTCAGTGGTATCTATTTGCCGCCGCGGTCATGTTGGGTGCTTCCACTGTATTAAGAGTCAATGAACATGTTCGCGTTGACGTCATTTATGGACAATTTGCTGCACGTACAAAAGTTTACATTGACCTTTTTGGTCTTGTGTTCTTTTTGATTCCTGTTATGTGTTTATTGATTTATCTAGCTTGGCCTTTTTTCATTGATAAATTTTATTCAGGTGAAATGTCCAGCAATGCGGGTGGCTTAATTCGTTGGCCTGTATGGCTGACCATTCCTCTGGGTTTCCTGATGGTTCTACTCCAGGGTTTTTCTGAAATTATCAAGCGAGTGGGCTGGCTCACGAATCAGTATGAAATGAACCTCGTTTATGAGAGGCCTCTGCAATGACTGTTGAACAATTTGCCCCCCTTATGTTTTGTGGGCTGATCCTCGTATTGATGATCGGTTTTCCGGTTGCATTTTCTCTGTCCGCACTGGGCCTGTTTTGTGGTCTTTACGCAGTTTATATGGGCTGGTTCCCATTTAGCTTCCTAGGAAATTTGCCCGCTAACGTGTTTGGTATTTTGTCCAATGAGTTGTTGTTAGCTATTCCGTTTTTTACCCTCATGGGATCGCTGCTAGAAAAGTGTGGACTAGCAGAAGACATGCTTGACTCGATGGGCCAATTGTTTGGTCCTGTACGTGGTGGTTTGGGTTACTCCGTCATCATTGTGGGCTTCATTTTGGGTGCCATCACGGGAACAGTGGCCGGTCAAGTCATTGCGATGGCTATGATTTCTCTGCCTGTCATGATTCGCTATGGTTATGATATTCGCTACGCAACGGGTGTGTTAGCTGCTTCTGGAACCATTACGCAGTTGGTGCCGCCCTCCTTGGTACTGGTCGTCATGGCTGACCAGTTGGGCCAGTCTGTTGGCGACATGTACAAAGGTGCTTGGGGCCCATCTATCCTGCAGATTATTTTCTTTGCTCTCTACACCTTCTTTTTAAGTCGTTTGTTTCCTCACCATGTTCCAGGTGTTCCTAAAGAAGCCCGTACGTTAAATGGTTGGGCGCTTTGGAGAAAATGCCTGCGTGGCATTATTCCTTCAGCCATTCTGATTTTTGCCGTGTTAGGTAGTATGGGCGGGTTGCCCGGCATCAACACTGCCATTGCAACCCCAACAGAGGCTGGTGCCATGGGAGCAGTTGGCGCTTTTATCCTAGCTTGGATACACAAGAGACTCGACTGGGCCACTGTTAAAGACGCCGTTGGCGGTACCATGCGTATCACAGCCATGGTAGTTTTCATCCTGATTGGCTCGCGGGTGTTTTCGCTGGTGTTCCAAGGTGTAGACGGCGGCCAATGGATTGAGCACTTTCTCGTCGGCCTTCCTGGCGGTCAAATTGGCTTCCTGCTTGTGGTCAATACCTTCATATTTTTCTTGGCATTTTTCTTAGACTTTTTTGAAATTGCGTTCATTATTTTGCCAATGTTGGGGCCTGTTGCCGCCAAAATGGGCATTGATCTGATTTGGTTTGGCGTGCTTATTTGCGTCAACATGCAAACTAGTTTCATGCACCCGCCGTTTGGTTTTGCACTTTTCTATCTCCGAGGAATTTCCGATACGCTTTTTAAAAATGGGTCGATTGAGAAAAAGGTTGAGTCACGAGATATCTACTTGGGTGCTATTCCATGGGTGTTCCTGCAATTGGTATTGGTGGTTGTAGTGATTTTCTTCCCTCAAACAGTCACTGTATTCTTGGATAAGCCCATTGATATCGACATTAATTCCATTCAGATTGAGGTTCCTGCTGAAGACAACAATGGCAGCGACATGGACGATGAGCAGAAAATCAAGGATCTCTACAACACCTTGAATGCTGAGTCCAAAAAATAATTCATCTCAAATACACGCCTTTAAGTCGATCAATGGACGATCTCAATAAACCTCATTCAAATGCTGCTTGTTCAAATGAGGTCTCCGGATCGTCCTTTTCGTTTTTGATCAAACTGCTGTCGAGCATGTTAGTTGCAGGTATTGCCTATTTGGCATCAAAAGCACTGCATCACATTTATGACATGAGTCTGGCAAGTATGGGCTTTGTGGCTGCTGTGGCACTTGTGATTGTTTTTTTTCAGTTGTCTATATGGTTCAGCACTACCCACATTTCAGACACGCACATCTATCAAACTTGGATGTTCAAAAAGAAAGTCGCCATAAAAGAAATTGCTCAATGTAAATTGATCTATGTGCCTTTTTTCAGTTGGATCATCACACCTCGATTGGTGGTGAGAGTAGGAATGGCCAACTTCTTTGTGTTCTATGCATCAAACTCCCAAGTGCTTGAAAAGTTTTTGGCACTGGTCTACAAAAAATCGGTAAGTATTTAATGCAGTTAGGTCTTATTGATGACATAGTCATATTCATAGTCTTATTCCTAGTTGTTAGTTTAAGGAATACCGATGGGACTGTCATTCAGGGGGCTTACTCAGCAAGAACCCACGAACTGCAAACCAATTACACGAGATATGACATGGTTTTTACTTCCTAGCCTTCTTAATTAGTTAAGTTCGCGTCCCGGATGAAGATCCAAACTTTCGCCATCACCCGTTTGAGTCCCGAGCCAAGCGTCTAACTTTTCACCAGCCAAGTGACAGCACTGAGTGCAAAATCTACGAAATTACTTGCCAAACTGTAATTTACAGTTTTCGTTCAATTACACGAAATATTACACGTTTGATATTTTCGCCTGTAAGTCGTTGATTTATAACGTTTTATGACGAGCCTGGATTTCTGTTAATCAGGGGTTCTTTGAAGCAATTAAGGATAACGTGTTGTTTGGTTTAGACTAACCTTGTTGGTGCTCGCGAAGCCGGTTAACGGTTCGCAGTTCAACGGGAAGCAGGAGGGAAAAGCCACCAAGGCCGACCTAACCTGCGCTGCCCCCGCAACGGTAAGCAGACGGGTCTTTGTTAGCTTAAAGACCCAGCTTTCATCTTAAACCACTGGACACCCCTGAAACAGGTGACCGGGAAGGTGATGAAGGCAGATCTGTCAGCCCGGATACCGGCCAACAAGGTGGAGGTGCGTCGCAAAACGCACTTCTAAATCGCTCATGCACTGTCGGGGAAGGCGGTGAGAGCAAATAACTGTTGGTTTTAAATCATGAAGAAATCTTTTTCCCTTCGTTCGGGTGTGCTTGCGCCTGTGCTTTCTGTGCTGTCTTTGGCGGTTGCAGCTAGCGTTCACGCACAAGATGCAATTAACAATGTTGTGATCAGCGCATCACGCACTGAACAGCGCATTCAAGATGCGTTGCCCGCTACAACACTAATCACTCGCGCAGATATTGATCGAGCACAAGCGGTAGACCTTCCTAGCCTAATTCGGAATGTCACTGGTATTGAAATTGTTCAAAATGGTGGCTTAGGCACTGTATCTAGTGCATTTATTAGAGGTGCTGAATCACGCCATACCCTAGTTCTTGTTGATGGTGTTCCAATTAATAATTTGAACTTCAGCTTGGGAGCCTTAGAGCATATTCCACTTGTCAACGTTGAGCGCATTGAAGTGGTGCGTGGAAACGTTTCTAGCTTGTACGGTAGCAATGCACTGGGTGGCGTGATACAAATATTCACGCGCGATGCAGGAACATCGCCCTGGACAAGTTTGACAGCCCAAGTTGGTTCGCGTGGGCTAGTCGATGTCAGTGGTAGTACCGGAGTTAAGAAAGAGTCTGGTTTAGCGCTTACGGCCAGTGCGCAAACATTACATTCCCAAGGATTCAACGCTACCAATCAAAAAGAACTTACAGGCACTAATCCTGATCGTGATGGATATTCGCGACGAGTGCTTTCAGCTGGTGTATCGCAAGATTTAAGTCAACTTGGCCGTATTGGTCTTAAATTGAGTGAATCAAAAGGTGTGACTGAATATGACAGTCAGTTTGGGCCCGCAACACAAACAGATAAATCTAACTTTGCTCTGACAAACGCATCACTGTATGGTCAGTTCAAATTAGCTTCGAATTTGCAGCTTGATGCAAATATGGGGCAAACATCGGATAGTTTGGATGCTTCTGTAACAGCCTATCCATACCGTATCAAATCGTCATCCCAGAATTCAAGTCTAGGGTTAACTTGGCGCGCATTACAAGGGCATGTCGTAACTGCAGGGTATGAGACAACAACACAACGTCTAGATAGTAATACGGTTTATAAAAAAACCGAAAGAACTCTGAATGCATCTCGACTCGGTTATCTGATTGATCAAGGCGATCACCAGCTTCAGATCAACCTTCGGCAAGATGATTACAGTGATTTTGGCATGGCAACGACTGGCCTCTTTGGCTATGGATATCGATTGACGCCGACCGTGAGAGTCAGCGCAAATACGTCCACAGGCTTTATGGCTCCCACATTTAACGATCTATATTACCCCTATGGCGGTAATCCAGCCCTGCGCCCCGAGCATCTTCGCTCTAACGAAATTGCTGCCCAATACGCATCTGGCGCGCACAACGTACGTGTGACTTACTTTGATAATCAATATACAGATTTGATTGGTAACAATTCAAGTTTTGTCCGGACAAACATTGCAAAGGCACAAAACAAAGGTGTTGAATTAATTTACCTCGGGAAATTTGCAAACAGCACAATCAATGCAGGCTTTACCTCTCAAGATCCTCTTAACTCTATTACACAGAAACAATTAGATCGCCGCGCAAAAATTCTTGCAAATTTCGGACTTAATCAAGACCTAGGTGCTTGGAGTGTTGGAGCACAAACTCGCTATAGCGGAGAGCGTCCAGATGCAGGGCAGACAAAAACCTTGGGTGCTTATTTCGTGTCCGATTTGACAGCAAGCTATCAATGGAGCAGGGATCTAAAATTAAACGGCCGTATTAACAATGTCTTTGATCGTAAGTTTGAGACTGCATACGGGTACAACCAAGTAAGACGAGGCATTTTTGCTGGGTTGAATTGGCAAATGAAGTAAATGAACCTCAAACTTCTCCCATAGCATTGTCCGCCTTACAGATAAAACACAACTGTGGCTGACATGCTGGGGGAAGTTCTATTCTTTAATTTAGATAAGAATGCCTAAATGACGGTTATCCAGGAGCTACATAGGACCGCCTGTGAAATGGGCGCTGACACCTATAAAGACCCAGTAAGTGGTTATCAGGTATTTACAGAGTACGCTTTGTTGAAGAAAGGCGACTGCTGTGGTAACGCATGCCGTCATTGCCCGTACGGGCATATTAAGGTGAACAAGCCGGGACATGAGCCAAAAGTTAAAAAGCCTGTTTTACTAGGTTCGATCGAAGGCATGTGGGATGGTTTTGATGTGCTTTTTTGGTCTGGCGGCAAAGACAGTTTTCTATGCCTGTCACACCTGCTTGAACGCAATACGAAAGTTGTGTTGTTGACAACCTTTGAGACCGAGACCAATCGTGTTCCATTACAGAATATTCACATCAAAGAAATTGTTGAGCAGGCAAATCATTTCAATGTCCCAGTGTGCTTGTTACCGTTGTCTGCAAAGACTGACTACCGCGATGCTATATCAACTGGTTTTCAGGTCATTGAAGAGAAAATATGTAGCCCTGTAACTCGGATTTGTTTTGGAGATTTACACCTTCACGATCTACGTAACTGGCGGATTCTGACTTGGCCTGAGTACGAAGTTTTTACTCCACTGTTTAATCAACCTTACAAAGAGTTGTTAGCCACATTGTGGAAAGCTGCAAGTCGTTACGGTGTATCCATTAACTTGTCTACCGAGGTTAAATTACCTGATGATGTATTACCCATTGGGACGCCTTATAACCTAGCTTTGGTTGAGCGCTTGCAACGCTCAGGACTTGACGCCATGTTAGAGTTTGGCGAAGGACATACATACGTTATGCCAAAGCGAATTACAGAACTTCAACCTAGTATCTGGTCTTACAAATTCTTCAAATGAAGGCACTAGTCCCACAACGGATCATCTGTATGACCGAGGAGACCACCGAGTGGTTGTACTTGCTGGGTCAGTCAGCGCGCATAGTAGGCATTTCAGGTTATACGGTGCGGCCCAAAATCGCTCGCGCTGAAAAGCCACGTATCAGCGCCTTTACCAGTGCCAAGATCGACAAAATTCTAGCGCTAGAACCCGATTGCGTATTTGGTTTCTCCGATTTACAGGCGGACATTGCAGCCACGTTGATACGTCATGGTGTGCAGGTAACTATTTTTAATCAACGCAGCGTAGATGAAATATTCACCATGCTGTACCAAGTGGCTGCCATGGTGGGAGAAGCTGAGCAGGGTTTGCAACGCATACAACAGATGCAACTTCATCTGCAAACTATCCAAACTGCAGCCAAATCTTTGCCACGTCGTCCACGTGTTTATTTTGAAGAATGGGATGAGCCACCGATCAGCGCGATACGTTGGGTCTCAGAATTGACAGCGATAGCTGGAGGCGACGATTGCTTTCCTGAGTTAGCTCTGCAGTCACTGGGCAAAAACCGCATCATTGCTGACCCAATGGAGATTGTGAGTAGGCAGCCTGACATCATCATTGGTTCTTGGTGTGGCAAAAAATTCAATTCTCAACGAGTTGCTGCGCGTCCCGGCTGGCAAGATGTACCTGCTGTGAAAAACGGGCAATTATTTGAAATCAAGTCTGCTGACATATTGCAACCAGGTCCTGCTGCTTTGACCGATGGTGTCGATCAATTGCATCGCATCATCCTGCAATGGGCCGCTAAGCATGGATAAGCTAATAATTAAATGTGAGCCCTAAGCCAAGCGTCTAACTTTTCCAAAAACTATTTCAAGCCCCAAGGCTAGCGTCTAACTTTTGGCCTGACAAGTGGCGCGTCTGAGTGCAAAATCTACGAAATTGCTGGGCAAACTGTAATTTACAGTTTTCGTTCAATTACACGAAATATTACACGTTGGCTATTTTTGCCTGTAAGTCGTTGATTTATATGGATTTTTGACGAGCCTGGATTTCTGTTAATCAGGGGTTCTGTGGGCTCTTAACTAAGTTAAATGAAATTTCGTTCTTCAAGTTGATTCATGCTCGACTGATATGC
>Ga0255122_1000176_pt1 | contig 16697 bp, 10 predicted proteins | sample Law_Colum_RepC_8_2_FD_188581 | JGI IMG/M metagenome (GOLD analysis project Ga0255122, IMG submission 188581) | Freshwater microbial communities from St. Lawrence River, New York, United States - Law_Colum_RepC_8h | ecosystem: Environmental > Aquatic > Freshwater > River | place: USA: New York...
GACCGCGAGCGTCCAATCATTTTCGAGCAGACGATTCAGCATATAAGGGAGTCTACAGCATGTATGAAGAGGCGGCGGCGGCTGCGCCTGGGCCCATAGTTGAGCCCGGGCCGGCGCTCGCGGAGCAAGGGGGCGGGTGCGACAGTACTGGCGAGAAACGCCCGAAGACCTCAAAGGTGCGACGGGTGGACGACGGGGTGCTGGGCACCGATTGGACCCAAGAGCTGTGGAGCTGCGACGAGAGCTACCGGGTGGAGTGTACGTTTTCGGCGTCTACGACGCACGAGTGCGGCATCATGCAAGAGCCGACGCATCTAGTGGAACTCGACGACCTGCCGCGGGCGTGGCCGCGCACGATCGCAGGCGCGCCAGCCGCCGTCTCGGACATTCACGACCGGCCGGCGGCGCAGGGCGTCGGCGCGAACACGGCGCATCTCCCGTGTGGACACACGTTCCACGCGTGCGCGCTGGCGCTGCACTTCCTCGTGCAGGACATGCGATGTCCAATATGTCGCTTGGGGAGCACGGCGCGCATGAGCATCGAGTGCGTGCCCGCGGCGATCCGGTTGTTGTATGGGAGCAAGCTGGACAGGGTAGAGCAGTCGGAGCTGGTCGTGGACCCGGCGGAGATCATGGATTTACTGACGCAAATGCATTTGCAAGTGCTCGTACAGTTCCCGCGCCGGCTCTCGCACGCGACGAGGCGGATCGCGCCGGAGAGCATGCACGCTGAGTCGCTGATCCAGAGCCGGCTCTTGGTCGACGAAGAGGAAATCGGGCGGCGCATCCGCGAAATGGGCGACACGGCGCGCCCGCACGCGCGCGCAGGGGCGCGCACAGGGCAGTCTGCCGAGGCGCGAGTCGAGACGCGCGCGCAGGCGGTTGCGGAGGCGGTTGCGGAGGCTGTTGAGGAGGGACTCGCCGAGGCGCCAGCGCAGGCGCCAGCGCAGGCGCCAGCGCAGGCGTCTGTGGGCGACAACTTCTCAAGTCCTGGAGTGACAGGCGTCTTCCGCACACACCGCTCGTTCCAGCGAATTATCCAGAGTATCCTCGATCGACAGGAGCCCTCTTCAAACGTGATCTTCATGCTACAGCATCCGTTAGTACCTTTGGATATAGTGAGCGCCGGGGTTGACATACGTCGGGCGCAAGCGCTGCTATTCGGGAAAGAGAAAAATCCACGAGAGTCTATCCCACTGTTCTGCAATGCCGTGAGCGGCGTAGAACCTATAGCGTACATACACAGTGTGTATGACGAAACACATGGCACCGTAGAAATCAGCGTCGCGATCAATATCGCGTTGATTGTGAACATGGCCCTATATGTCACCGAAGTCATCAGTCAGTTACAAGGTATAATAAGTGATAACTGATTCTGTTTTAAACACGGCTAGTTTGGCAAACTCTCACTTGCAGATGGTCGTAGCGTGCGCTTGACATCCGTCATGATCGTCGCCAAACAATCGTCTTTAAATACTCTGTTCTGTTCTTCAACCAATGTTTTTTGATGATACCTCAAAAAATTAGACTTTCCTCTGAATGTGATCCACCATTTACAGTTTTGTAAATCATGAAAATCAGCATTTTCTGTGTCTTTGATACTACTGTGTTGAAAAATTGTGTTTATTGAATCTTGAGTAATTTTTTCCAGATAAAAGTCAGGGAGAGTAAATAGTGTAGATGATTCTTTTAACGAACTCAATGAGTATGCTGTTGTGATTTTTTCAACTTGAGTTGTGAAGACATTGCTAGTGTTAAATGCCCACTGCAGACCGTTATGGAACACGTCCGACACCGTTCGTATTTTTTTTCTATTTGGATTTAGATTTAACGAAATATTTTTATAATCTTCCAAATAAATAGTGTCTTCTTTACTGTCCAATTGAATACTTTTGAACCAATTACATCTTCTTGTATTGAATACTGTCATGAAATATTCAGTTCGTAAAAAGTCATGTTTTGTTTCAAGTACAAAAGTATCTACATCATCTCCCGAACTACTATTTTTACGTGCACGGATTACAAAAGAGCATGGAAACTTGATAAAATAATCGTTGTTTACGTTGATTATCTGATATGATTTTTCGCTTTCAAAATATAAACAATCTCTGTAAACATAATGATCCTCGTCAAAATTGAGAGCGTGAGCATCTTTGACTATTTCTTTGTCTTCAAGTCGTCTGTCAATTCGGAGATACCTACAGCTCATCATTGGCTTTATTTTTGTCTCGTGCGTCTTCGTGTATAACATCCACTTCAGTTGCTTTTGGATTGCTGTAGATTTACAGCATTCCAAAGTATTATATTCAATTTGATCAGCTACACCTACGTACTTTCTACATTTATAAGAATGTAATGTCATCATTACTGGTTGATTTGTATGCAGTTTCATGTGCTTCCGCTCTCTACAATCTTTGGGTAGCCAATTTTGGTTGCAACCCAGGTCACCAAATGTATCTTGTGTATTTTTGTTTGTCTCTTTCATAATGTTCATTATTTCTGTGTATTTTAAGTTATCATTATCAGTGTACATGGATAATAGTGTTTTTGTAGTTGTCAAAATTTTTCCGAAACTATGAATAAAGATCATTTTAATCATTAGTCTTTTCCAACACCATGTTCTCAATCCTGCGTATAGAGGTTTCCATTTGTAAACCAGTCCATCTACTTCATGCGTAAAAAAATCAGGCCATTTTTTCTTTAAAAATAAACTTGCACATTCTTTTGGGATATAAATAAGTTTGCGGTCTATAGATTTAGGAATTAAAGCCTGGATGTAAACAGGAAATTCATTTTCTTTGTCACTTTGATAACTCCTTTCGTACCGTTCGAAATACAGATCTTCTTGAACCCTATGAATATAACATGAAAGAACACGTTTGTTCTCGATAATTTCTTCTTCGTAATGGAGCTCTATATTTTCACAATCACCTCCAGCTGACGAATTTCTGACAAATTTTTCCTGTGTAATTCGAACGTTCGGTTCAGATTCTACAGTCGAACATGGTCGTGCATAAGACAATAGCATCCACTTTCGCAATTCTTCATCTGTCATTTCATCATGGATGTCTCCTGTAATATCTTTTTCATCCCCATGACATAGTAGAATTTTTTGCTCGTTCGACGTTTCTTTTTCGACTGTTATACCATTTTTTTCAAATAATGAAATTATTTCTTCACATATTCCTTGATTATTTTTATCATTGTCATTATCTTGAGAATTCTTAGATTTTTTTAAATCGCTGATTTTGTTCAAATCCCGTCGCGGCCAGCCTCTTCGAGACGAATTAATCACACATGGTATAAATTTTTCTGTACTATGAATACGAAGTTTGAATTTTAAAAATATTGGTGCACACGTATCTACTTCCGTTTTATCTAATGCAAGATACAAATTATCATTTGCATGTTCACAATCACATACATCCTCAGACATTAGAATTTTGTTCACAAGCGCCAGTTGTAATAGAATGAATTTTAGAGGACGTTGACTTGCAAAATTCAGAAGATTTCTGGAACAAAACAGATTTTTGATAATATGCAAAGTTTTTGGCTTTAAAAACATATCGTATTTACATTGAAGAGGAGTAACATTGCTGAGCATTCCAAGACTTGTCGCAAAAGATGAGCATTTGACAATTTCTCTCATCCACTTCAGCATTTGAGTCTCTGTCAATATCAGACGTTTGCTCGGGTGTTCTTCTGGTGAAGTGACATACACACTTTCATCAGTTTGAACAAATTTGAGCATGACCTCAATCTCAGATTGAACAGCAGGGTCGAAGAATTGTAAAACCTCGCGCATGTGTTTCTGTGGTTCTGGTGAGAGGTGTTGTCGCGCAAGCTCACGTAGCGCAAGTATATTTGGACACCGTATGATTCTGAGAAAAAGCTCAGAGTCAGGGATGCGAAATTTCTGCACATATGTAGCCAAAGTGGGGTCGAGGTCTGGAAGTTCGTCGTGAAGCTGAGACATGATTCGATCTCTCAGTGGAAGGTTTGTCTGAGTTCTTGCGTTGTACTTTCGAAAGCTAAGTCCCGTCGATACGTTTCCGAGACCAGCAAATGAGGATCTATTGTTCAAAAGACTCTTTTCTCTATGATATACATTGCGTGCCACAGTTTGAAGACCTATTTGTTTGTCTACATCTGGAAAATATCCTGCAGTACTGTTCATATCAAAAAGTTTGTAGTTAATTGCTGAAATAGCGTTTCGAAAATTGTGTTCCATAAAAAAACACATCTGAAACCATGTCTGGTTGTAGTATTTATAGTCAGGTGAAGACGTAGAACTTTGAAAGTCAAATTGATGAAAATCACTCTGCTGATCTCCAGTGCAGCTTGCGCCGAAGTATTCTAAAAGCCACTCTTCCCATCGATATCTACAAGCACCATCATCTCTGCAATTAAAGAAGAAACAAAGTACACTGTAAATATGATACGCTAAATCCTGCTGTGGAGACTGTTCTGGCATCTTGAGTGTATATGAATTCATTGGATTTTTAATAGTCCATTTTATCTGAATTCCGGTTATGGATACTAACATATTTTTAATTTTTGTATAATTCCCTATTTCAAAATCAACAGGTTCAAAATCACCACTAGTTAAATTTTTAAAATCATCAATTATTTTACCAAAAAAAGAATCTACTGTTTGATCCAAAAATTTTAGTTTACGTATATTATAATAAATTGTAAACGTTTGTAATATTTGCAATAATGTAAAAAAATTACTTGAAACTGCATCATTTTCATATCCTATGTACTTGACTTTGAAGGTTCTTTCTCTATTATATAGAGAACTTGTATTAGATAATTCTGCAAAGTGAAATGTACATTTTTTGGGGTTTTGTTTGTTTGGCTTCGCAGTCCTAATTGGTATTAAAATTTTATTTCCAATAATATACGTAACAATCTGATCTTCGATAAATTCACGATTTTTTGCCACACTAATGTCATCTATTTTTTGCTTCAAGAAATCTAATATTGAACTAAATGTGATCAGTTCAATGTGTTGCTCAAATTTTGAATTTTTTGTTGATTGCCAAAACAGATCAATAAGATGAACTTCCTTTAAAATACTTACTTTTCGTGTTTTAAAATTATGCAAACGGAGTCGATACTTAGTGGATTCTACAGCCAATTTAAGATTTTCCGTATGAGTCTTATCTTTGTTAGGATCAGGATTTTTTGTAAACTCACATTTATCCCCTTGAAAAATTTGTGCGCTTGTTGGTCCTTGTAAAGATTGTAACATTCTAAAAAATGATATATAATCTTCTGTATACCATATACCATTAGAATATTTTTTCCATTCTCTTTTGTTCATTTCATTGTAGAAATAGTGCATACGAATATCAACTTGGTCCCATGTACACTCACCTATATCAGATGGGAATATATGATAATCTCTAATCTTTTTTGGGGTTTCGTAGCCAAAATTGAGCTCGATTTGATCATCCTCAAGAGTTTCTGAGTAACACCTTAATCCGATACCGGGTGGTCTAAGTTCATTTTCTCTACATAGTTCGTTTGGTAAAACTTTGTTAGTATTACTAGGAGCTCCTAATTGTCGATTCCACCATTTATCTCTATCTAGTTGTTCTCTTCTTGTTAAGTAACATCGATCTGGAAAATCTCTGCGTTTAAGTTCATCATCTTTTAATGAAATTATTCTTGAATTACAATATTTGTTAAAAGATTCTGCAGCAGCTACTTTGATAATTTCACATAATTTTTTAATATCTACTCGCTGTAATGTAGCATAGCTTATAGGAATAGATGTATTAGATTCATTTGGTAAAGTAGGAACTTGACCCGAGATAACTCTTGCACTCCAATCTTCCATATTACTATTTCCTGTCGACATAATAGGGGCAGCAATCCATTTTGACTCTGGTGGAACACCTTTTTGTTTTGGTTCTGTGTTATCGAAAACTTTGATTTTTACGATCGACTGAAGCATTAGTTTTTTTTCCAAATATTTTTTGATCTTGATAGAAATTTTGTCTGTAAAAAATAAAGTGGTTGGTATACATGTACCAGTGAAATTGATAAAAAAGTGATGATCTTTCATATTTTCATTTGTGACTTTGTCTATGTTATTTTCACCAAATCCATCTCGAATATCTATATCATAAACTTCCCGCATATAAATAAGATATGCAACCTTTACATGTGCGCGGAACATATGCCACAAGATATGTATCATTCTTGTCAGTTGATGAAAATCATTTAGTCCGCTATCTCGTAAATTGGAACTTGTAAGTCTATTCAAAATATCTTTCAAACTAGGAATTTCAAAATTTGTCGTGTTTAAAAGTGATTGATCCACTGTTTCCTTCAAGTATGAGTAAAAATTACTTCGGATGTTATATGTATGAGGTTGTAATACTGATTGTACACTAGTAGATTGCATCATTTTTAAAGCTAATTTTGCAGGATTTATATTAAAAATTTCAGTCTGTGTCATGTTCTCATCGGTTCTATTTGTCTGATATGTCTTTTCGTCTCCGTCTATTTCTACAAATACAACTCTTTTTTTTTGAAAGTGAAGTTTTGGACATGTATACGTAACTTCCATGACCAGGTCAGGTCTTTGGATAGAAGTAATGCTCATATCCTTTTCATTAATTTTATATTTTTTCAATTGAAGTTCACCCCAATCTTTTTTATCTCTCAAATCGAACATCCAATATGGTTCAATTGCACTTGTTGAACATGGTTCTATACTATAATTGTCCACCGACTTCGTTTCCCATCTTTGAATTGCTTTTTTGGCATTACCATGTGTTTTGATACATTCATCGTACGGTGCTGAAAATAAATTACGTGTCCGATTTTTGTTACTGTGGCGTACTTTGGTATTAACAGTTGGTGTTTGCAATGGACTCCACGCATAATTTGGATCTTCTTGTTCAGATGAAGTTTTTGAAACCGTGTCATATAATTTAAAATTGGCACGCTCTGATCTTCCTAAAACAGTATTTTGAGGATCATTGTTTTGAATCGGTTCACAGAACCTTTTAAAGACTTCATCTTTATCCACTGGATAATATTTCTGCCACTCGACTTCGGATTTATGAGCGCTTAAGCCTATTTTATCTATATTATTCAGCCAAGTACCTGAGTAGTCCCAATGACGATCCACAGGCTTATCCTGTTCCACCCAAGGACCTTCAGGGTTTGTCAGTACACTACTGAGATTTGAGTACTCAGATTTGTTGATTCGGCGCACAAAGCCTCCTTTATCGAGCACCTGGCTAACCAGCTGAAATGCGGAAAAGCATATTGTGGCGCCACATTGATCGAGATTCTGATTGATGAACGAGGTCATTGTGTCTTCTAGTGTTATCCTAGCCTCTACTTTTTCCCAGTTTGATTGAATCAATTGAGCCACAGTCTCGTCTTTCATGTTTACAAGGATTGCTAAATATTCATTTGCTTTGTAACATTATATTTAGAGGGTCTCGTGTGATCATTTAGTAAATTAAGATTATATTCGAAAAGGAATATTGGTAGACAAAAGGGCATTTTATGTTTGATCAAAATATTTATTATGTAGAAATCACGAAAACGTGTTAATGAACGTATTAATAGAGACTGTGCTGAAGGTGCTGTAGACGCCCGCAATTTCTCCAGCAAATGTTATCGGAATTACGTACGGCGACATGTGCATTCCATTCATAAGCGCCACACTGAAGATGACGGGAAATATGTACATGGCAACAGCGCTGCCATTCTTGACGTTTCGATTGCCTGCAAACAAGAGGCGGTCGTTGGCGGCCTCCTGCCACACGTAGAAGGAGGCGTAGCAGACGCAAAACTGCATGCAGTAACACACATGCTCGACCGACACGATGTTTTCAGTAGCGGCGAGAACGAGGTATGTATAGAATGTGAACAATGAGATGACGCGGGAGATCACGTAGTTGGTTCGCTCCCTGTCTTTGACACTGATCATGAGAGACGGCGCGAGGAGCACGAACATTGCTAGCAAGTAGAGCACACAGATTCGCAGCATGGTCCCGTACATGAGGACCTCAGGAACCGTTTTCCCGATCATACCAGACGACGCGTCTTGCTCGGTGCCGCTGTGTGGGGCGTCGCGGCGTGTCTTGGAGTTGACCATGTACGTCAGCGTGTCGAAGCCGATGATAACGGCCTTGGCGTGCCAAGGCAGCGTCAGGAGCATGTGTCCAGTGGCGTAATATAGGCAGTGACGGCGCGCGCCAGAATCCATGCGCTCACACCGCAGTCTGCTTTTCGAAGCCGCCGTCGCACACGCAGTCTGCGAGGCTGCTGCTGCGCTGCGCAGCGGCGCTGTGGCCTGGACAGGCGTGCTTCTGGTTATCGCCCGGGCAGTAGAAGTCAGCGGGACAGTCGAGGCAAGAAGCCTCCTGCATGAACATGGCCGCGGCGCACGTGCACTGCTCGGGCGCCGTGGCGCCGGGGGTAGAGATGCTGTTCGCCGGACAGGGGTGCTGTGCGCGCTGTCCCGGACACCAGCTGCCGGCGGGGCACGCGGCGCACGTGAAGGCGGCGCCGGACGAGTAGTCGTGCACGAAGCCGGGACCGCACGTGCAGTGCTCGCGCGAGGAGCTTGCGGGTGGAGACGTGGAGTTGACGGGACATGAGGAGCACGCGGCGCTGGCGAGTTCGGGCTTGTACGTGTCAGACGGACACGCGGCGCACAGCGTCGGGGCTGGGTGGTATCCGGGCTTGCACACACAGTCTGACTCGGCGGTGGCTCCCGGCGCAGGGGTGCCGGCGTTGACGGGACACGGGCGGCAGGCGCTGTCGGCCGCGGCGCGGAACGAGTCGATTGGACACTGTGTGCATCCGCTGTTGTACGCACCCTCGAAGCCCGGAAGGCAAGTGCAGTCGGACGCGAAGAGCGAGCCCGTGACTGCGGTGGAGGCATTTGCTGTACACGCGAGACACGAGTTGTTGCCTTTGAAGTTCTTGTAGAAGGCGAGCGCGCACGGCTGGCACGCGCCTGCGGCGGGCTCGTAGCCGAACGTGCAGAGACAGTCGGCGGCCTCGGAGGCGTTCGGGAATGTTGTGTGGTGTGGAGGACAGGCGGTGCACGGGTGGTCGCCGGCGTCCTCCTTGAAACTGCCGAGGGCGCACGAGGTGCATGCGCCTGCGGTGAGCGTGAAGCCTGGCGCGCAGGTGCAGGAGTTGTTTTCGGCGATCGCTGGATACTCGCAGGTGAAGACACGGCCGGCGTCTTCGGTCATGTTGAGGTCTTCAGCGAGAACGACGGCGCCCGCGCGCGGGAGCGCGGTCGCGAGCACGAGGGCGGCGGCGAGCGCGGCGAGCGCGGTCGCGCGGGGTGCCACACGCGCTTGGCGCGGAGTGAAATGAGTGCGCGGTCTCATTCTCGGGCAGTCGTTATATAGTGCGCGGATGGCGGGAGTGTTTCGGTCGAGGACTGGGACTACACGAGGTGTGCACCCGAGAGGCCGGGGAGGCCGTGCAGGCCAGCGACGACCGGGCGGAAATCGACGCGCTCGCGGCGTGGAGGGCGCGGCGGCGCCGCGCCCGGCGCGGGCGCGAGGCGCGGCGCGAGGCGCGGCGCGGGCGTGTAGTCGGAGATTTCGACAGGGGACGGCCACGGCGCGCGCCTCGGCGTCGCCAGCGGAGACGGCGCGGCCGGCGGAGACGGCACAGACTGCGGGCATGGCGGGTGTAGAAGCACCGGCGGCTGCAGCGCGGGCGCAAGGAGCCTCTCTTGGGCGACGGCGTGCGGCTGGGACTGCCCTGGGACCGACGCGGGCGCCGCGGGTCGGTCTTCTGGATCGTCGCAGGGCTCGCCGGAGCTGGCGCCCGCGGGCTGCGCGCCGCCAGCCCGCGATGCGTTGAGGAGCACCCAGACGGAGATGCAGGTCGGGATGAGCGCGTTGAAGATAATGACGAACGCGTAGAACTGGCTGTCGGCAGCAGAAGAGCGCGACTGGGCGATGGCGTGGCCCAGGGTCGCGTCCCGCGCGGAAGCCGCGAGCGCGCACGCGGCGGCGAGCGCCACAAAGCGGACCGCGCCGACTGCTGGGGACAGCGCGACGGCGGCTTTCACTGCCATGGGAAGTGACGAGAGCTGCACGAGCGCAAGGTATGCGTTGAAGAAGGTGCTGCTGTGCAGCGCCTCGGCGCGCACGACGAGACTCTCAAGCACACGCGGTTCGCGCCCGCGGCAGTGCAAAAAAACAAACAGGAAAGCGACCGTGAGCGCCGACTCCCAGCAGCTCGATATTAGAAGCCCTGGCACCGCTCCGAAGATGTACCCGTACATGGTCCTCGTGATGTTCGGGAGCGGAAAACACAGGAGCAGCTGGACTGCATGCACGGCAAGCATGACACAGAGCGTCTGCAGTTTACCGACAGACGCCAGGGTGTTTCTCCACCCGGCGACAGAGCGCGCGAGGCTGTCCAGACTGAGAGCGCCGGGGAATTCCGACTGCCAGAGCACGAGGACGAGCACCAGGGAGAGCGCGGCGGCCGCGCACGGGGCTGCGAGCGGCCGTAGGCTGCCGCACAGGGCCCGTGGCGAAGGACACGAGTTCATGCATCGCGTGTGTTAATTACAGAAAGCGTGGGTGGAACCGATATTCACAGGGCTGGTCTGGAGCGAGTGCCAGCGCGGGTGACGAGCACGTGGACAAGGCCGTAGAGGAGCAAACACAGGTCGACTTTGTTTCGTACATTTCATATTTAAGATATACATAAACATGTCGTTCCAAACACCAGAAATGAGTGCTTCCCGACAGCCAGCAACTCTGCGGTCAAGTGGATACGCGACGCAGGTAGCCCAGAGCCCGTACCCCGCACTGAACATGGAGTTTGGTGCCATGAACCTGCAGGTGCCCACGAAGCGCGCCGCGACCTTCACGCCGTTCGAGTCTGCGCTCCCGAAGAGCCACGAGACACGCACGACCGCGGCGCCGCCGGTGACTTTCCAGTTCAACGACGCCACGCAACTGGCGGACTTGCTGGGCACCACGTCAAAGCACAACCTGGACCACTTCCACGAGGGGCTTTTGAACCACACGGACGCGATCAACAAGATCGCAAACAACATGCAGAATTCCAACAGCAAGTTCACGGATCTACACCAGCAGCTTGCTACCAACAACGCTTTCACGCACGAGGTCTTTGACAACCACACCGGCGCTCTCAAGCACCTTGTGACTGAGTCACAGAATATCAGCGAAGGCGTCCTGAACCACAAGGGGGTGCTCGAGCAGCAGGCGCGCATGCTGGCGGAGAACAAGGTGACGATTATGCAGCAGACAAGCAGGATCAATGATCTTGAGGAGCAGCTGCGCGGCCATCACAGCAAGTTCCACACTGGCATGGCGAACCACACCGACGTTCTGAAATCGCACGTGAACCAGCTGCAGAGCCTCAAATCGCAGGTGGGGTTGTACGACACCAAAATCAGCATGCACACGGACACGATTGCCAGGACCGAGGACGGGCTCCGCAGTCTGCAGCAAAAGTCGCTTCGCCAGCACAATGAGCTGAAGAACCAGTCAGCCTCGATCGCCTCCGTTACAAACACCCTGAATGACGTCCACCTTGGACTGGTGCACCACACGGAGGCGCTGAACTCAGTGGGTGGTACCCTGAACGATCAGGCCAATCGTATGCAGCAGCTCAGGGACTCACACGCCGCGCTCGGCACGCGCCTCGGGAATCTGGAGGCGAAGTTCAACACTGGCGACGTCTATACGCAGAACGAGCTGCAGATGCAGATCAAGGATATCAAGACCGCGATCAACTCGAACGCGATGCTCCTCGACGAGCTCCTGAGCGAGCGCAGCACGGCGGGCGCCGACTCGATGACGCGCTTGATGGCGACCGCACCGCGCCGCTAGCTGCGCCAGCGCCAGCTCTGCGAATGCGTGCTCGCGCGCGACGCTTGCTCGCGCTGCGCCTGCTTTTCGCACAGATCTTAATTTATTCTATGAAAACATTAAAGCATTTTGCATATATATAGGGTCTGAGTTGTAATGGCGTGCCCGCGAGAGGCCTTCCTATTTGTCTGGTTCTACAAGCAGCAGGGGCGGAGTGTGCGCGACGCGTGCTCTGGGGCCATTGTGAACGTGCTGGTGACGCAGGTCGATCCGCCCTTCTGCCACGTGGAGCTGGCGTTCGAGGACGGGACGGCGATCAGCGTCACGAAGAATCACAAGGTAAGCATGCGGCGGCGCACCTTCGACCCCCAGTATTACACATGCATCCGGATCCCGGTGTCGTTTGAGGTGTCCATATACGCCAAGTCGGAGGCGAGCGCGCGCGTGGGACAGCCCTTTGGGTACGTTGGCAAGAACACGACGTTCTGCAGCAAGCTGGTCTGCGAGATTCTGAAGACGAGCATGGCGGTGCGCGACCTCGGGAGCCCGGGGTCGACGTCGCCGAGCGCGCTGTACCGGCGGCTTGTCTCGAAGGGCAAGCTGCTGAACCCGAGCAAGAGCTGCGGGGGCTTCCCGATCGCGTTCCGGAGCGAGCTGGCGCACCTGCTCCCGGAGTCGCCGTGAGCGCGGCGCGCAAGCGCTGCGGCGCAAGCGCGGCGCGCTCAGCGCTGCTTCTTGGCGATCGCGGGGGCCGCGGTCTGGAGCGCCGTGTACGGCCAGGCGCTCCGTCCGCCGAAGGTGAGCATGAAGCGCTTGCGGCGCGTGTTGTCGATCGAGAACGGGGCGACGCGCTGCTGCTTCGCCTGGTCCTGCAGCGGCACGAAGATGCTCGACATGGAGGACGGCGGGGCCGCGGGCGCGAGGCCGAGGATGCGGAAGACGCCCTGCAGAGCCGGGAGCTGCGAAATCTGCTCCTGGGGGTGGGACAGGGTCTTGGCGAGGGCCTCGCCGATGTCCATGAGCCCGAGCGCGCACGCGCAGCCGAAGATGACCCACACGACGACGTCGGGGATCTTGAGCTCGAAGTAGAGCACGACCGCCGGCGCCGCGACCATCTGCGCAAGATGCACGAGGATGAAGAGCAGCAGCGCGACGACGCTCGCCCTGCTGAAGACGAGGGCGGCGAGCACGCCGGTGACGAGGTCGCTGCCGCCAAGGGCCGCGGCGACGAGCAGCACGCGCACGGACATGACGCTCCTGGCGCCCGGCTTCTGGTCGAAGAAGGAGACGTCGTCCTCCTCGGGACAGCCCTGCTTGCAGCCGAGCGCGAAGTTTTCCTTGACCGTGTACGTCGAGAGGAGCACGAGGACCGTGAGCACGTTCACGACCACGAGGCGCCGTGCGGACGTCTGCGCGGTGATCTTCGCGGAGACGAACTTGCCCGCGACGACGATCTGCAGGCCGCCGCACCACACGAGGAGCGGCAGGAGCACGGCGAGGTAGATCGAGTACGAGTACTGCCAGAGCACGGTGCCGGGGTCCTTGCACGTGGTGCCCCACAGCTGGCAGAGCAGCAGCGGCCAGTTGCGCCGGTGGTACGTGTACACGATGGCGCTCTGGAAGCACACCCAGAGCGCGGCGCTGGTGACGAGGCGCCCGGCGCTGCGCGCGAACGCGTGGCAGATGTCCTCTGCGAGTTCCCCGAGGCGGCTGGCCGTCATCACGCTGCAGAAGAGCAGGAGCAGGAGCGCGTACGCGAGGAGCACGAGCACGCTCGTGCCGAAGACCGGCCACGTCTCGCCCTCGGGCCACGCGAAGACGTCCATGCGCTGCGCGGTAACGACGGTGGCGAGGAGCCCGAAGACGAGCGCCTCGACGGTGAGCACGTACACCCACTCGTTCATGCCCCGGCGCTCGTTAATACCGCGCGGCGGCGTCGGAGGAGTTTGCGCGCGCCGCGCGGCGCGTATATAATGCGCGCGCGCGTATATAATGCGCGCGCGCGTATATAATGCGCGCCGGCGCACGATGGCGAGCGCGCGCGCGGAGCGCCTCCCCGTGCTCCCCGCAGACGCGCGGTGCGTGCGCCTGCGGCCCGGGCACGGGACCGCGCTTGCGCGCAGCGTGCTCAGCGAGCGCGAGGTCTACGGGGTGCTGGGCGAGACCAAGATGTGCTTCCACCTCTTCGACCTCGCGCACTTCGCGCAGACCGGCGAGGCGAAGCGCGTCGGCTCGGCGGCCGGCGGGCGCGCGCAGTTCCGCAAGAACTGGTTCGAGGACGCGCCGGGGACGAGCACGCCCGCCGCGCCGCCGGGCACGCCCGCCGCGCCGCCGAGCGCGACGCCGCACACGCCCGCCGCGCCGCCGAGCGCGACGCCGCAGAGGCACAAGTACGCGCTGCGCAAGACGCACCTCCCGCCGCAGGCGCTGATCTGGGCCGCGCACGGCGGCGTCGACCGCTACACCGGGCGCCCGCGCGAGTTCTACGCGAGCCTGCAGACGCCGGTGCACCGCGACCACGTGATCGAGGTGCAGATGCTCGACACCGTGCTCGGCGCGGCGTTTCCGTGGGCCGGGGAGCCCGACGCCGGCGCCGCGGAAGTCGCGCAGGAGGTGCTCTTCCCGTTCCTCAACGGCGAAGGCGAGTTCCGCAAGGACCTGCACAACCTCAACAACACAGAGGACATCCTCAACCAGTACTGGAAGGGCGGCTCCGTCCGCGTCTGGCGCAAGCACTTCGAGGCGACCGGGGGCGAGCGCGAGGAGCTGCGGCGGCGCCTCGGCGGCGACGCGTCCCTCGCCGCCCTGCTGCGCGCCAGCATGCGCGTCGACGCCGACGGCCAGGCCGTGCAGGCGCTGGCGGCGGACAAGTGGAAGGGCCGCGGCGCGCGCGCGCAGGCCTCGTACCGCCCCTCGTGGGCGCGCGCGGTGGACTCGGCCATGGGCGCCGCCGGGCGCACGCTCGTGGAGCGCCTCCGCGAGCACGACGGGCAGGCGCCCTTCCTGCTCGTGGCGGAAGGGCTCGAGGACATGCTGCGCAAGATGGAGCTCAAGGGGTTCACGCGCTAGCAAACTCGCAGATGGAAACGTATTTTTATTAAGTCAGAGGGGGTTGCTAGCGAGCAGCTAGCGCGAAGCTGCCGCGGGATCGAAATGGGTCCACGGTAACTGGCCGGTGATACGCAGACCCATCTCCGTAAACTTATACGGCTTGAAGGGCTCAGGCCAACCCCACGGGCGCACGTGCGGGACCTCATTGCCAGCCTTGGTGAAGCGCGTGCCGACCAGCGCTGCGTGCGCCTCAGGGGTTAACTTGTCGGTAACAGTTTTGTATAAGTGTGGGAAGTTCTCAAACTTGAGCGGGAAGAAACGAACCTCATCTCCGCTAGGCCACCGAAAAGGGATTCTGCCAGTAAGATAAAATTGCCTGAGCATCTCCTGCTCCTCGGCAGAGACTTCCGGGAGAAACCCCAGAAAGAACCCGAAGGTCACGGGATCACGGACTAGTTTAGACGGGTGGCTGTGGAGAATGCGCGGATCCCAGAATGCGCAATGCCCTGCGGGAATACGAAAGGCGCGCTGCTGTTGGAAGAGTCCCCACGGGTCTTTGTCCCGACTGAGTCCGTACTTGGCACAGCCCGGCTTTCGGCCGGGGTACAACGGGACGTAGACGCTATTAAAGTTGTCCAAGAACTCTGGCGTGTGGCTACCCGGCACGCAGACAAAGCTACACTCGGTGATGCAAACCTTGCCGCTCACATTCTTGTCAACATTTCCGCGCGGCGCACGAGGATCGCAATCCCAGTGCAACATGTCGTTACCCGAGGTCTTTGGAGTCCGAAAAATGCAGCGGTTGAAGTCTACATTGATGAACTCAAGAAGCGTCAGCAACGTCCCCACCTTGTACATACGAGGGTCCTCACGAACTTTGTTTTGAGTGTTAGTATGAAAGGACCCCGGGACGCACGGAGCTCCAAAGGTGGCGTGTGGAGGCAAACACTTTTGGAGTCGCTCCCAATTCTCCTTGCTGAGCCTCCCCGCGAGAAAGACATCGACGATATCGTCCATGTCCCCTTCGTTGTTGATATGCACCTCCTTTCCACTCGGAAGCTTGAAATTTAGCCTGTGTTCGCGGCGATACGGCATGGGCTTGAATATGTTAGTGACAATATCGCGCACCGCATCGCGTATGTCAATTAGATCCTCGAGGTTGAAGCAGATGATTCCATTCCTTTTCCAATATTTTAACATCTTGTCCACGTAGTCGGGGTCATCCAGCTTGTTGATCGAAAAGATCTCTTCGAACTCGGCTGTTGGCACCTCGCCCCTGCCCTTCTTCGGGGCCGGGGCGCCAGCCGGCTTAGTCTTGTCTTTCTTCGGGGTCGGGGCGCCAGCCGCCTTCTTCTGGTCCTTCCTCGGGGCCGTGGCGGCAGGCGCCTTCTTCTGGTCCTTCTTCTCGTCCTTGGGAGTAAGCTTTTTCTTCATTGACAAGAGAACGGATACTAGCGCATGATTTTTTGGCTTTCCGCGCCGCTTCCAGTGGTTGTAATTCTTCTTCCATTCGCGGTAGGGCGCTTTGTCCAGCTTCGAATTCTTCGGGTCGCTGAACAGACGGCGAAGTTGGAACGTTACATGGCCCACAAGCCCTATTTCGTCCAATTTGCATCCCCATGGCTTCTGTAAGACTTGTAGCAAACCCAGTTTGACCGAGTCCGCGAGTGCATCCGAAATGTGTTCCATTTTGACTGGTTGTCTACGTGTTATATATACTATGGTGACATAGCCGCAGCTGCCACGCCGAGTATTGCCGTTCTCACTTTGCTCGCTTCAAGTACCCTG
>Ga0255122_1000219_pt1 | contig 14961 bp, 3 predicted proteins | sample Law_Colum_RepC_8_2_FD_188581 | JGI IMG/M metagenome (GOLD analysis project Ga0255122, IMG submission 188581) | Freshwater microbial communities from St. Lawrence River, New York, United States - Law_Colum_RepC_8h | ecosystem: Environmental > Aquatic > Freshwater > River | place: USA: New York...
GATAATATCCAAACGGCTCCTGTAACTCCTATTATAAGTATTCAAGAAGGTAGCAATGTATACGCCGTTGAATCCTATACATACTCGGGGACTGCTAATACAGCAGATTTTACTCGAGTTTTTCCCACAAATACAACTTGCGATATCTTGATTGTTGGCGGTGGCGGAGCGGGAGGAAATAGTATGGGTGGAGGTGGTGGGGCTGGAGGGGTTGTTTACACTGTTAATCAAACTTTTCAAGCAGGTACTTATAATATATTTGTTGGTAAAGGAGGTATAGGTCTTGATTTAAGTAATCAAGACCAAGGAACTGCTGGTGTAAACCAAGATGGGAAAGATAGTTATATACAATTAAATGGCACTGATGTTTCTTTGTCTATGAGTGGAGTTTCTCAAAGTTTAAGAGGATATGGTGGTGGTGGCGGAGGTGTTTATTATGACCCAGCATTTGTTAATGGTCGCAATGGAGGTAGTGGTGGCGGATGCTCTGAAACTAATAATAATGGTTTTATTATTAATACTGCTGGTTCAGCAACTCAAGGAAATACATTATGGAATGGTTCATCTTATGTTGCAGGAGGTAAAGCTGGGAGACAAAATACAACAACAACAAATGATTTTAATGCTGGCGGCGGTGGTGGTGCTGGTAATAATGGTAGTGTTTATAAAGATGGAAACGCTGGCGTTCAAATAAATATAACTGGTGTCAGTCAATTTTATGCAGCTGGTGGTGGAGGAGGTCAATATGAAATAGAAAATAATATAAGTCAAGGTATAGGAGGTTCAGGTATTGGAGGTAATGGTAGAATTAGAACATCTACAAGTTATTTAAGAGATGCGACAAGTGGAGTAGATGGAACAGGTAGTGGTGGTGGCGGTGGTAGTTATACCCAAGACCCTGATTTACCCGCTGGTTCAGGAGGTTCAGGTATAGTCATCATAAGATATTTATTGGGAACTATTCCTTCTAATAATCTTTTGACGAATGCGAATGAACCTATTATAACATCACCGACATTTACTGAAACTATTAGAACATTCGTACATAGCGGAGGAGCTGAAACCCAAACAACACATACTATTACACTAGGGCGAGATACTATATGTGATATCTTGATAGTTGGCGGCGGCGGTGCTGGTGGAAAGGATATTGGTGCTGGGGGTGGAGGAGGTGCTGTCTTATATGGAGCAAACATAAGTATAGCAGCTGGAACTTATATTATTAAAGTTGGTAGGGGAGGAACACCAGGAGAAGTAAGAGGTCAATCGTCAGAAGCTTTTGGTGCTACATTATTAGGTGGAGGTTGTGCCGGGAATGTTGCATGGGGTATTAATACTACAGCAAATAGCGGTGGTAGTGGTTCTGGAGGTCCTAGTAGAAATACGAATATGAGTGCTAATGTTAGTGCAGGAACTGTTGGTACATCTACGAAAGGAACTATATTAACTACTGCTACATTATATAATGGTAATATTGGAGGGACTGGTATTACACAAGTCAACGGCGTTCAGTCATCAGGAGGTGGAGGAGCTGGCGCCGTTGGTGGGAATGGTAATGGATCGGGAACAAAAACAGGCAATGGAGGTGCAGGTGTATTAGTAAATATTACAGGAGTAAATTATTATTGGGGTGGTGGCGGAGGAGGTGGTGGTTATCAATCAACGCCTACAGACGGAGGTAGAGGAGGAGGTGGAGCTGGAGAAAGAAATGATGGCCAAGGGTCTTTAGGATTCGGGACAGGTGGTGCTGATGCATATAATGCTCCTGTAAATATGAATGGAGGTGCTGGTTCAGGAGGCGGTGGTGGTGGTTCAGGTTATACAACTACAACAGCCGGAAACGGAGGCTCAGGTATTGTCATAATCAAGTTTAAATCTACTACTGCTATTCTCGATGGCATAACACATAAAAGGTTGAACTTTTTTTATGAACAACCGTCTATAATATATAATTTTACACCTTACAACGATTTAGCTTCTTGGACTGCTTATGCTACAAGTATTGGGGCAACTTATGTTTTGCCTTACTATGATACAGCAACAGATGCTGTATGGAATCCTGCAGCTGCCGAGGGTTATATATCATTACCTTTGAATAATAATTATAATTATTTAACAGTTACTTTTGGAAATGTTTTTAGTACTTATAATGTTTTTTTAAGGATAAATGGTATTACTAAAGAAACATGTACAGGAGGTCAAACTAAAACATATTCACAGAGCTATAATACAGGCGATGTATTAACAATATTAGAAGATGGTACTGGTATAAATGCTAATTTAGTTATAATATTATCAAGAACAAATACAGTTACAAATCAATACACAATAAACTTTCCAGTTCCTACAATAGCCGATATTAACAATAATAGTAATATTGTATTACGAGGAGCTTATGATATAGCTTTGAGTACATCAAATGCTGTAATAATCCCTAAAACAGGTCAGTATATCCCTAAGCCTACTACATTTGCAACGGATTTATTATCAATTCGTTATAATATATTAAATCCTTTAAATGATCCAATAGGCGCTCAATTGACTTATAGTTCAAATAATACTAATGTGTATCATATGGGAAGTGTAGGGATTGGTACTACGAGCCCCGAGTATCAACTTGATGTAAGTGGTTATGTAAATGCCAAATCTTATTATTTAAACGGAAGACAAATTAATGAACCTCTTAGCGAATTAGGATTATCTGAAGGAATGATAGCACAAGTCAGGCATTTGACTTATACTCAAATGGATGTGAAAAATAATACTGGTTGGGATGCTATTAATGATAATTTAACAACTGGATTTGTAATAGCCATAACTCCTAAAAGCAATTTAAGCAAAATATTACTTAATATAATCGTACATATAGGTCTTGCTGCTACAAGTTATAGTGTATGGTGGGGTATTAAACTTTATAGAAAAATAGGATCAAGTGATTGGACTGAAGTAACAGGTCCTAATGGAACAGAAACAGGTTCGGCAGCGGCTACAGCTGGAACACCAGTCTGGATATCAAATACTATGTATGCAGGCGATCTTGATTATACATATAAAGTAACAAATGTTACAGGAACTTATTTAGATTCGCCAAATACAACATCAACTGTTTATTATACAGCATATTGGAGCAATAGACTGGGAGACAATCCGAGTGCTATTAATACTATTTATCTAAATAGGGCAGAAAATCACGGAGACGCATATAGACCTGCTCCATCATCAAGCTGGACTGCAAGCGAGATATGGTATGGATAGAATGAGGGCGGGATAGACCTTGGCCAACGCGGTATTACGAGGGTATTACGATGTAATTAATGAATAATTTTCAAAGAGTATTTAAGACTTCCTTATACTGAAGGATGCGCCTGAGATATTGATAGTTGTCAGATACATTCTGCGAAGGTGTAGATCGCCTATTTTTTTTCCATAAACCTTCATCATAATATTGAAGAACTTAAGACTTAAAGCGGATATAGAGTATTCTTTTCCCAGAATGAATCCGGAGGAAGGTAAAAGGTGCTTAATTTCTGTAGGTATAGATATATTTTTTTATTTTTAGTGAAAGAGTCTTTAATAAAGAGGAAGTCATTATCGCAGTGGTTGCCGAGGGAAGGTGTTGAGGACATAGAGCGATAATCATCAAGCCTTCTTGTAGAAAGTAAGGTCATATTATAAACATTATTTACATACATTCATAGTTTATGTATATTCAAACAAATTTTATACACTATTATTATAATGTCTTTATAATCCTTAGTAAAAATTAAGAATTATTGGTATAAATATTAGATGTTTCAATAATTGGTGTTATAAAAACCTTATCATATAATTTATTTATTTTTGATTCAATATTATCAACCTTTTCTATTAGTTTTTTTACAGCACCATATAATGTATATTTTATTTGCGTTGTATTTAATGTTAAAATATCTTCTGTCCCGCCATTATTCTTCATCATCTTACCTACTTCAACTGCCTTAGGATACACCTGTTGTACCTCTTGAGCTATAAATCCTAACTGATGTCTGTCATTCGTACTGACATAGTTATCCTTAAAGTTAAAATTATATAGCTCAATGTTTTTGATATTCTCCAAACATTTCTCATAAGATGCCTTTACTATATTTTCTTTTATTCTGCGGTCTGAAGTTATAGACCAAGTTGTTAATCCTGATTGCGTGAATCCGCCAGTAGATGAAAAGATGTTTCCGCGGACATCAAGATGATACTCAGGGCTCGTAGTACCTATCCCAACACTTCCCATATGATACACATTAGTATTATTTGAACTATAAGTCCATTGAGCTCCTATTGGGTCTAATATGGGATTTAAGAGATTATAGCGGAGAGATAGGGAACTTGGTAAAACTTCTTGTCCGTATATATACCATTCGTCAAAGTTTAATGTATTGTCATTCGTACCTGTAAATATTTTATTAACAACAAGACCATAATAAGTATATGTATTTGTTATTTCAGGTGTTGTCTGTTCATAAATAGAAGAAGCGTTATATACGGCATCTGTTTTATTTACAAGTTCAACCCAAGTAATATTATCATTTGAGCCATATATTTTGAAATTTTTTGGTGCTCTTACGAGAAAATCTGGTCTAATTTTAAATTCAAATCTAGTCAGTTTAATAGCAACAGGCAATTGTATTTTAAGCCAATCTCCTAAATATCCTTCTACTATAAAACTTGTACTATTAAAAACGCCTGCTGTATATCTATTTTCAAGCCAATGACCTCCTACTCCATCACTTGTATTAAAACATTTAAATGGGTCATAACCGCTCCCATATGTAGAAGAATATGAAACTACATAAGTTCCATTGCCATATGTTTGTCCGGATACTGCCGTAGTGGCCGCCGTAAAGTTTCTAACAGGAGGGTACATTCTTTCTACACTGTAATTAGTAAATGTAGTAGGCTTAGGAATATACTGACCTGCTTTAGGGATTATTATAGCATTTGAGGTACTCAAAGCTATATCGTAGGCTCCTCGTAATACAATATTACTATTATTGTTAATGTCGGCTATTGTAGGAACAGGGAAGTTTAATGTGTGTTGATATGGATAGATATTTGTAAATTGAAAAATGAAATTAGCATTCATAGTAGAAAACGTTTCTTCAATTCTTACAACATCGCCAACATTATATGCTTGTGAATATGTTATAAGTCTATTAGTTGTAGTAGCACTTGATTTTAGAACTCCATTAATTAAAAGTCTAACATCTTCTGTTCCTTGAACACCTAATCCATATGTAATAGTTAAAAAATTATAACCACTTGGTAAAGTCATTTGTACCCACCCTACAACACTATAGCCTGTCCATACAGCATCTGGGTCAAATGTTATTAAAAATGTATCAAGAGAATATGTAAAGTTAGGAATTGTAGCGGCATATGATTTCCATGTAGCTTCTGTGTTATAAGGTGTAAAATCATATCTTAGTTGATTTAAATCTACTACATCCCAATACACTCTCGCGAAAGTTTCAGTTGTATTATCACCCCAGCTTGGATAAACACCTAAATCTTGCGTATGTGATTTTCCTCTTGTGTGTGGATTATTACCAACCTGTACCCAATCTTTACTATTTGCTACTGCTGGATTTACAACAGCAGACCAAATATCAAGTCCGTTAAATGGTGCTACTATTGAAGGATAATTAGTCATATAAGTTCTTAATTCTGTAATAGTAGGCAATCTTCTTCCATTTATTATTGCCTCGTTATATGCTTCTAACCAAGAGAAGGGACTTTCATCTATTCTATAATAAAATATTAAATTATCATTAGAATTAATATAATTAAAATTCAGCCTTTTGTGTGTTATGCCTTCCAGAATACCTGCACTTGTAATAGATTTAAACTTGATTATGACAATACCTGAACCACCATTACCACCATATGCGCTAGAGTTTGCACCTCCACCTCCACCACCACTCCCTGTATTTTCAGTAGCATTAACTCCTATATTATTAGGACCTACATCACCAAGCCCTCCACTCCCTCCTCCTCCCTTTGAACCATTATTGACTCCAGTTGTAGAATTCCCACCACCTCCACCTCCAGCAAAATAGATAAGATTATCACTTTCAAGTTTCCCAACATTTGTTCCAAAATTTGTTTTAAAATCATAAGATATTTCTGATATTCCTGATAAACCATTACCTCCTTTACCACCATTAGCACCTGTATCACCTGACATACCTGAACCTCCTCCTCCTCCTCCTCTCGCATCTGATAATCTTTCAGCACCACCATCGTTCCCTTTACTATAAACAATAGCACCTTGAAAAGTATCAACAATATTATTTTTAGTTCCAGCACCTGCTGTACCGCCATTGGTTGTATAACCATCACCACCCGCTCCACTTCCACCATTTTTATTTTCTACATTTGTACCTCCATTAGCACCTCCTCCTTCTGCAATTACATTTCCAAACTCGCTATTACTTCCCTTTGTTGCAGCAGTAGAAACAAATACACCTCCAATACCTCCTTTACCAACTTTGATAGTGTATGTACCATTTAAAGTTGCTTGATGGATAAAAACTAATTGTCCTGCTCCGCCTCCTCCTCCGTGAGGGTCTCCTCCACCACCTCCGCCTCCAACTATCAATATATCACATATAGTATTCTGACCTATTGTAATAGTATGAGTTGTTTGGGTTTCTGTTCCTCCGCTATGTGTGAATGACCTAACAGTTTCAGTAAATGTCGGTGATGTTATAATAGGTTCATTCGCATTCGTCAAAAGATTATTAGAAGGAATAGTTCCCAATAAATATCTTATAATTACTATGCCGGAGCCTCCTGCGCCACTATCACCTATACCACCTGAACCACCGCCTCCTGAACCTGTTCCGCTAGTTCCGCTAGTTCCACTTGTGGAACCTGAAGTAACAATACCACCATTACCACCAATACCTGAACCCCCCAAAGCCCTTGTTGTTCCATCAGTACCTCCGCCTCCACCAGCAGCATAAAATACATTATTTCCTGTTATGTCATTAACAATACCACTTGTACCATTTGCGGTATCTCCTTCTAAAATACCGCTACCACCACCGCCACCACCTCTATTTGGAACTGTTCCAGAACTTCTACCGGCACTTCCTTTGGATACAATAGGAGATGTATATATTATTTGTGTTGAACTTCCTCCCGGCCTTATTGGAGAAGAAGCACCTAATGTAGTCCCTCCACCACCTGACCCACCAGATGAAGCAGGAACTGTAGTATTTGGATAAGGATTAGAAGCACCTCCACCACCACCTACAGCAGTATAAATACCAAAAGTACTATCTTGTCCATTTTCTCCAACAATTCCAAGCGATCTTGAATTCCCTCCTCTACCGACTTTTATAGAATAACTTCCATTTAAAGAAAAATTGGGAATATATACATATCCTCCTGCTCCCCCGCCACCAGCTACATAAGAACCGCCACCAGCACCTCCACCACCAACAATCAAGATATCGCAAGTGGTGCTCTTGGTAAAAACACGTGTAAAATCAGCAGTATTTGCAGACCCAGAGTATGTATAGGATTCAACGGCATATACATTATTTGTGCCATTTTCAATATATAAACTTGGAGTTACAGGAGCAACCTGGATATTATCCCTGACTATATTGTCATAGATTTCATTTCTACGATACAAATCACTCTTGACAGTCTCTATGATATAATTGCTGCCTGTGCTGTATTGGACACTTATATTACTGTTATCCAATGTAATAGACATTGCTATTCTATATAAATACTTATAAATATTTATAGTCATAAAAAACAAGCTATGAATATTATTGTATAGTAATATTAGATGTACTTTTAATTCGTTCAATTTTTATCTTAATATTTTCTAATTTTTGTATTAAACCTTTTACAGCACCATAGAGCGTATAATCTATCTGTGTGGTATTCAATGTTAGCAAGCCCTCTATTTTTTCTTCCATATTCTTCATCATCTTACCGACTTCAACTGCTTTTGGATACACCTGTTGTACATCTTGAGCTATAAAGCCCAATTGGTGTCTATCATTCGTGATTACATAGTTATCCTTAAAGTTAAAATTGTATAGCTCAATATTTTTGACATTCTCCAAACATTTCTCATAAGATGCCTTTACTATATTTTCTTTTATTCTGCGGTCTGAAGCTATAGACCAAGTTGTTAAACCTGATTGCGTGAATCCGCCAGTAGATGAAAAGATGCTTCCGCGGACATCTAAAGTATAGCTTGGATTTGTTGTTCCTATCCCAACATTACCCATATGATATACATTGGTATTAGAAGAGCTGTAAGTCCATTGAGCGCCTATTGGGTCTAATACAGGATTTAAGAGGTGATAATTTATTTCCATATTTGTAGAATATATAGTAAATATTGAAGAATTAAATATAATATCCGGTATTATTTTAGTACTTGTAGAACCCAATATATTAATATTATATTCTCCTTTTAATACAATGTTATTATTATGTATTGAAATATTATTTACAAAAGTTGGAACAGGGAAAGTAACATTATAATTTAAATTAGAATTAGGATAGTAAGATATAGGGTAAATTGTACTAATATATTTAGTTTTATTAGTTGAGTTAATATCAATAGTAACAGTTGAAACTTGTTCAGCACCATAAATAAACAATTCATCAAAACTTAAAGTAGTCTCTGTATTTCCTAAAAGAGAACTAACGACTAAACCAAAATGATTATAGTAATTACTTGCATTTGAAGGATATTGTGATATATTGGTATGTTCGTATAATAAATTAGAATATTCAGCATTTTGTTTGTCTACCAAGATATTCCACGAACTGCCGTCTGTAGAACCATAGAATCTGAAGTTTTTGGGAGCACTATTAAGTGCTGTACTAATTGATTTAATAACAAATCTCTTAAGTTTTATGGATACAGGTAATTTAATAACAAGCCAATCGCCGTTATAATCAGGCGCAAGATTTAATGTTTTATTATAGTTACCTAAAGTATAATTATTAGCTTCCCAGGTTGCATGATTATCTGCTGTAGAAGTTTCATTGAAACATTTAAAAGGCTCATATGAAGTTGTAAAAGAACTATAAGAAACTTGATAAACCCCCGAACCATAAATAGTAGTGTTATTAAATGTTGGTATAATTGTTGGTATATTTTTGTTAGCATTATCACCTATACCTAATTGACCTTCTATATTTCTACCACACGTATAGACTTTCCCATAATTTGTTATAAATAAGGAATGAGATGCGCCCGAAAAGATAGCCGAAATAGTTAATGTATTAAAAGAACCTACTGTAGTAGCTATTAGTGTTGGAACATTGCGAATCGCAGTATCACCTAAACCTAATTGTCCATCTGTATTAACACCGCATGTATAAACCCGACCTGTATTTGTAAGGAATAGTGAATGACTTCCGCCACAAGAAATATCAGAAATAGTTAATGTATTAAAAGAACCTACGGTAGTAGCTATTAGTGTTGGAACATTACGCGTTGTAGTATCACCTAATCCTAATTGTCCATTTGTATTACGACCACACGTATAAACCTTACCTGTATTTGTAAGGAATGCTGAATGAAATGATCCTCCGGCTATAGCCGAAATAGTTAATGTATTAAAAGAACCTACTGTAGTAGCTATTAGTGTTGGAACATCGCGAATCGCAGTATCACCTAAACCTAATTGTCCATCTGTATTAAGACCACACGTATAAACCTTACCTGTATTTGTAAGGAATAGTGAATGTTTATAAGCTCCTGCTATAGCCGAAATAGTTAATGTATTAAAAGAGCCTACTGTTGTAGATATTAGTGTTGGTACATTACGATTTGTTGTATCACCTAAACCTAATTGTCCGTTGTCATTAAGACCGCAAGTATAAACCTTACCTGTATTTGTAAGGAATAGTGAATGAAATGATGTAGCACCTACTGATATAGCCGAAATAGTTAATGTATTAAAAGAACCTACAGTTGTAGATATTAGTGTAGGTACATTACGATTTGTTGTATCACCCAAACCTAATCGCCCATCTGTATTAGCGCCAAATGAATATACCCTACCTGTATTTGTAAGGAATAATGAATGTCCATTTCCACAAGATATATTTGAAATTGTTAAAGTTCCAATATTCGGCGATATTAGAGTAGGAATATTACGATTTATAGTATCGCCTAAACCTAACTGACTAGAATTATTTAAACCGCAAGAATAAACTGTTCCATCATTTGTAAGGAATAATGAATTATCGTGTCCGGCAGCTTTATTTATCATATATGTTCCAAATGTAAATGATAGTGTCGGAATTAATACATTTGTATTTATACCCGAATTGCCAAAACCTAATTGACCCGAAGAATTACTACCACACGAATAAACTCTTCTGTCATTTGTTATAAATAAAGAATATGCAGCCCCACAAACTATATATGAAATTGGAGGAAGGGAATTTATCAGCGTAGGAACATTGCGATTTGTAGTATCGCCTAAACCTAATTGACCCGAAGAATTACTACCACACGAATAAACTTTGCCATCATTTGTAAGGAATAAACTATGTGAATCTCCGCAAGTGATATCAGAAATAGTTAAAGAACCTATGTTAGTAGATATTAGTGTCGGAACATTTCTATTTATAGTATCACCCAAACCTAATTGACCGCTGCCATTGCTACCACAAGAGTAAACTTTTCCATCATTTGTAAGGAAAGCGGAATGATAATATCCGCATTTTATTTTTGAAATAGTCAAAGTTCCTATATTGGTTGATATTAGTGTTGGTACCCCACGATTACTATAATCTCCTAAACCCAAGCTCCCGCTGTTTTGATGCCCCCAAGAATAAACTTTGCCATTATTAGTAAGTGCCAATGAATGGAGACCCGAGTTATCTATTGCAGAAATAATTAAAGAGCTGATATTTGTTGATATTAGTTGTGGAACATTATATGTTGTTCCATTATTTAAACCCAACCTACCACTTACACCTCTTCCACAAGAATAAACTTTCCCATTATTTGTAAGGAACAAAGAAAAGAGCTCGCTACCAGCGATTGCAGAAATAATTAAAGAGCCAATACTTGCAGATATTAGTGTTGGTACAGTACGATTAGTATAATCTCCTAAACCTAATTGTCCATTGTCATTTTTACCACACGAGTAAACCTTGCCGTCATTTGTAAGAAACAATGAATGAGAGCCAGATGTAATATCTTTGATTATTAAAGAGTTTAAAGATGTTATCTGTATAGGGTAATAATATGTTATGTTATCACCAGTTCCTAATTGTCCTGATGAATTACTTCCGCAAGCATATACTTTTCCATCTGTTGTTAAATACATAGTATGAGAATAATAACATACGACTTTCTTAATAATACTTTCATTGAATACAGATAAATAATCTTGTGTAAAACTTCTAGTCGGAGGATACATACGAGAAACAGATTCAAAATAAGGTTCCTCTGTTATCAAATGATTATTAGAAGGAATAGTTCCCAATAAATATCTTATAATTACTATACCTGAGCCGCCGTTTCCACCTCTATTTGTAGAAGGAGTAGTTGTTCCTACACCACCACCTCCGCCACCTGTTCCATTTTCAGCATCAAACCCGTCAGATGAAACATTATAACCACCCCCACCATTACCACCTCCCCCATTACCGCCGGAACCGACAACAGATGTTGAGCCGTGCTGATTTTCAATAGGTCTCAAACCACCACCGCCTCCACCACCATAGTACTTTTCAATACCACTAATATTATATTTTTTGCCACTTCCACCATTGCCAGCAATATCTTGATTATTAGGTAGATTTTCAATAGTAGGAAATCCTTCCTCTCCAGCACCACCACCACCGGCTCCAATATTAGGATCACCGCCGACGGTTTCATTACCACCTTTATTACCAAAACAACCTGTATCATTTAAACTATTAATTCCTCTATTTCCTGTAAAACTCGTATTAACATAATTATTATTGGATATACTAACAATAATATCATTAATTATATTTCCTGATACGATATTAGCACCATATCCATTACCTGCGCCACCACCACCACTTCCACCATCTTTTGCTAAATATGCTGTTGTATTCCAAGTGCCACCACCACCTCCTCCTTTTGCTAAAAATCTTTGTGTATTATCTATTTTTAAAAACTCACTATCTGTACCATTATCACCTATATTTTGTGTAAGTGTAGCATCTGCTCCTTTTCCAGTTTTAATATTATAGGTACCGTTTAAAGTTAATCCTTCATAATAAATTACTGCACCAGCACCTCCTCCACCTCCTTGCCCGTTCCCACCACCGGCTCCACCTCCGCCTACAACCAAGATATCACAAGTTGTATTTGTGGGAAAAACTCTAGTAAAATCTTTTGTATTAGCAGCCCCCGAATATGTATAGGATTCTACAGCATATACATTATTTGTACCATTTTCAATATATAAACTTGGAGTTACTGGAGCAACTTGAAGACTACTAATTATATTATTAAGATTTTCATTTCTGCGATATAAATCACTCTTGACAGTCTCTATGATATAACTTTTGTCTTCGTTATAGTTTACCTCTATATTGTTATCTAATGTTATAGACATATAGATATTAAAGATATTATTAGATTATCTATATAAATAAAATGATATTTATATAACCAAATAAAACATAAGAAGGCTAAAAAAATAGAATTATTCTAAATGTAAAACGAACATTAACGAATGATAGTTATACAAAATTGTTAGGGAGATAAATTTTATACGGTGTAAGAAATGTATTGAATTAAATAATAAATTATATAAATATTTAACTTTATTTTTTAGGGTATATTGTTAGAAAACGCATTATTATTGTGTAGTAATATTAAATATAGTATCTATTTCTTCAACTTCATTCTCAATAACATCAATGTTATCTATTAATTCTTTAACTGCACCATATAATGTATATTCTATTTGTGTTATATTTAATGTTAAAATATCTTCTATTCCGCCATTATTCTTCATCGTTCTACCTACTTCAACTGCCTTAGGATACACCTGTTGTACCTCTTGAGCTATAAAGCCCAATTGGTGTCTATCATTCGTGATTACATAGTTATCCTTAAAGTTAAAATTGTATAGCTCAATATTTTTGACATTCTCCAAACATTTCTCATAAGATGCCTTTACTATATTTTCTTTTATTCTGCGGTCTGAAGCTATAGACCACGTTGTTAAACCTGATTGCGTGAATCCGCCAGTAGATGAAAAGATGTTTCCGCGGACATCTAAAGTATAGCTTGGATTTGTTGTTCCTATCCCAACACTACCCATATGATATACATTGGTATTAGAAGAGCTGTAAGTCCATTGAGCGCCTATAGGGTCTAATACAGGATTTAATGTATGATAACGAATTGATATTGTTGTAGAATAGTAGTCAGTATCTTGAAAGTTTTGACCTTGTGCTGGTACTATAGTAGACAAAGTATTACCTAATGTTATAGTATAATAACCTTCAAATAACTTATCGCAGCCATTATTAATATTAGCGATTGTTTTTGTTGGAAAATTTAATGTAAATATGGTTGGAGATAATGTAGGATAATAATTGAAATTCAAAGTTTTAAACATATTTACACTTGCTGGTGCTGCCGCTAAACTTCTATATCTAATAATAACAATACCTGAACCTCCTTTTTTACCTACATTAGGACTCCTACCGGCACCGCCTCCTCCACCTGTACCGTTTACACCTTCTGTATTTTCACCTCCGCCCCCGCCTGTTCCTCCTGTACCTCCGGTTCCTGAATGAACGCCTCCACCACCACCACCTGCAAACCAACCACTCGCTCCATATGTAGTCCCAAAATATGCACTCATATTTCTTCCTACACCTCCATTTCCAGCTTGCGTTGAAGAAACACTATTTTGTCCAGCAGCACCTGCGCCACCGCCACCTCCACCTGTTCTGTCATATCCACCCGGAATTGTGCCATCACCACCTTTATTTCCTTGTCCCGCAGTTCCAGCACCACCCGTTCTATTGCCAGTTGTATCATTACCTGTACCACCACCTGAACCTCCTGGGCGCCCATTAGCACCACCACTATTAGCACCAGCCCCTCCACCTATTGCCGTATAACTTCCAAAAGTTGAATTCTTGCCATCTTCAGCAGATGTATTTGTAGCAGATGTTGTTCCACCGGCACCACCTCTACCTACTGTAATTTGATAAGACCCTGCAGCAACTGTTAAATTCTCTAATAATAAAAGACCTCCTGCGCCACCGCCAGCGCCAGCATTCATACCCCCACCACCACCTCCTGCGACTATCATTATATCGCACACAGTACTTTGTGAAAAAACCTTTGTATAAGCAGTATTATTTGTTCCCGTAGTATATGTAAAAGTTTCAATTACAATATCTGTTCTAATACTGGGCGAAACTGTTGGTTCAGAACTCAAATTACCACTTGTAGTTCCTCTAACATACAAATCACTCTTTACAGTCTCTATGATATAATTACTGCCTGTGCTGTATTGAATCTCTATATTACTGTTATCCAATGTAATAGGCATTCGTATTCTATATAAATACTTATAAATATTTATAGTCATAAAAAACAAGAAAATTATTTTTATTATATAAATTGTAGTTTAATTAGATTATATATTATCTTGTTTAAAAAAACAATTTTAACATTTATATATTTTTCAATCATCTGTTCTAAAATTATTACATTTATCATATGTAAATACTATATAGCAAATATAAGAAGGTAGCGATAGAGGAGGATAATTCAATGACGAGGATGTTAGAAGGGGAAAGATATAAAGCGAATGAGATATATAGGGATTTTAAGTTTATTATAGGGGAGTGGGGGAGCCCGCCCCCAACGCGGTTATCTAGGGAGGAACTCTGTGTCCAACGGAGTATTACGGAGGAGAGATA
>Ga0255122_1000229_pt1 | contig 14760 bp, 9 predicted proteins | sample Law_Colum_RepC_8_2_FD_188581 | JGI IMG/M metagenome (GOLD analysis project Ga0255122, IMG submission 188581) | Freshwater microbial communities from St. Lawrence River, New York, United States - Law_Colum_RepC_8h | ecosystem: Environmental > Aquatic > Freshwater > River | place: USA: New York...
CCGACACGCGCCGCAATAGCCCCTACCCGAGCTTCACGACCTTCGACGCCCCGAACCGCGAGACGTGCACCCTCCGCCGCGGCCGCTCCAACACGCCGCTGCAGGCCTTCGTGACCCTGAACGACCCGGTCTTCGTCGAAGCCAGCCAGGGCCTCGCGCGGCGCGTGCTCAAGGAAGGCCCGAAGGACACCGCCGGCCGCCTGCAGCTGGCCTACCGCCTCTGCGTCGCCCGCGGCGCCGACGCGCAGGAGCTCAAGGCCTTGGAGACCTTGCTACAACGTTCCCTGACCACGTACCGCGCCGACCCGGCGCTAGCGACCAAGATGGCCACGCAGCCGATCGGCGCCGCCGACAAGGGCGCCGACGTCGCCGAGCTGGCCGCCTGGACGGCGGTCGCGAGCGTGGTGATGAACCTCGACGAATTCCTGATGCGCCGCTGAACTATGAGCCACCCCTACCTCCATCCCGTCCGCGAGGAGCAACTTCGCCTCCAGACGCGCCGCCAATTCCTGAGCAGCGCCGGCCAGTTCAGCCTCGGCGCCATCGCCCTGCAGGCCCTGTCGGGCGACGCCTTCGCGGCCCCCGCCCAATCCGAGAACCCGTTGGCGCCCAAGCGTCCGCCCCTCAAGGCCCGCGCCAAGCGGGTAATCTACCTGCACATGTCCGGCGGTCCGCCCAACCTCGATATCTTTGATCCTAAGCCGGCGCTGGTGGAACAGAGCGGCAAGCCCTGCCCAGATTCTTTCCTGAAGGGCCGCACCTTCGCCTTCACCAGCGGTGTGCCGAAACTCATGGGCTCCCCGCGTACGTTCAAACAGTATGGCAAGGGCGGCCTCTGGATGAGCGATGCGGTCCCGAATTTCCATACTGTCGCTGATGATGTGACGCTCCTGCGCGCGATGCATACGGACCAATTCAACCACGCGCCCGCCGAGCTGCTGCTGTTCACGGGCCACGCCCGCCAGGGTCGCCCCTCGCTGGGTTCCTGGGCCACCTACGGCCTCGGCTCGGAGAACCAGGACCTCCCCGGCTTCGTCACGCTCATCTCGAGCGGCACCCAGCCCAGCGGCGGCCAAGGCTGCTGGGGCAGCGGCTTCCTGCCCTCCGTCTACCAGGGCGTGCAGTGCCGCAGCAAGGGCGACCCCGTGCTCTTCGCCAACGACCCGCCCGGGATGACCCGCGACCTGCGTCGCGCGACGCTCGACGCGCTCAAGGACCTCAACCAGCGCCAGCAGGACGAGCTCGGCCACGCCGAGACGGTGACGCGCATCGCCCAGTACGAACTGGCGTTCCGCATGCAGACGAGCGTGCCCGACGTGATGGATATCTCCAAGGAGTCCGCGGCGACGCTCGAGGCCTACGGCGCCAAGCCGGGCGAGGCGAGCTTCGCCAATAATTGCCTGCTGGCCCGTCGCCTCGTCGAGAAAGGCGTACGCTTCGTCCACCTCTTCGACTGGGGCTGGGACTTCCACGGGACCAATCCGCGCGAGGATATCCGCGACGGCCTCACCAAGAAGATGGCGGCGACGGACAAGCCCGCGGCGGCCCTCATCAAGGACCTCAAGCAGCGCGGCCTGCTCGATGACACGCTCATCGTCTGGGGTGGCGAATTCGGACGTACGCCCTTCCGCGAAGGCCGCACCGCCGGCGGCTCGGTCCTGGGGCGCGACCACTACCCGGACTGCTTCAGCGTCATGCTGGCCGGCGGCGGCGTGAAGGGCGGCTTCTCCTTCGGTGAGACCGACGAGATGGGCTTCGCGGGCGTGAAGGACAAGGTGCACGTGCACGACCTGCAGGCGACCATCCTCCACCTGCTGGGCTTCGACCACGAGCGGCTGACCTACCGGTTCCAGGGCCGCGACTACCGCCTGACGGACGTCCACGGCGAGGTGGTCAAGGCGGTCCTGGCCTGACGGGGCTCCATTTGCCTCGCAACCACGGACGGGACGGCTTGTCTAACCGGCAAGCCCCGCCCGCCCATGCGCCCCACCCTCGCCTTCCTCGCCTCGGTCACCGCCCTCGCGGCCGCCGAGGTCACGTTCACCAAGCAGACCATCACCAAGGATTTCGTCGCCGAAGGCTGTGCGGTCGCCGATTTCAACCACGACGGCCAGCTCGACGTGGCCGCAGGGCGCTTCCTCTGGCTCGGGCCGGACTTCAAGGAGAAGATCGCCTACACGCCGGAGCGCAACAACGCGGGCGGCCCGAGCAAGACGCCCTACAATCCGTCGACGGGGTACTCGGACTATTTCATCCAATTCGCCTACGACTTCACTGCGGATGGTTGGCCCGACCTCCTTGTCTACGGCCTACCCGGAGAACCCGCCTTCGTCTTCGTCAACCCCGCCGGCAAGGGCGGTGACTGGCCCCGACATAATATCTTTGATGTAGCCGATGGTGAATCACCCAGCCTCATGGACATCAATGGCGACGGTAAGCCGGAGCTACTCTGCCACACCAGCGACCTCGTGAAGCCCAAGACGGCCAAGGGCGGGAAGTCCGGGGGTCAGTTCGGCTACGCCGAAATCGACTGGAACAACCCGTTGGGCAAGGCCCGCTTCCGCCCCATCACCCCCAAGTCGCCCGCCAACGATCAGAAGATCTTCAAGTACACCCACGGCTACGGTGCCGGCGACGTCAACGGCGACGGCCGCGTCGACATCCTCGAGAAGGATGGCTGGTATGAACAGCCAAAGGATACCTCCAAGGACTCGGACTGGGTCTTCCATCCGGCAAAATTCGGCCAGGGCGGCGCGCAGATGTACGTGTTCGACGTCAACGGCGACGGGCGCAACGACGTCATCACGAGCCTCAAGGCCCACGGCTACGGGCTATCCTGGTTCGAACAGAACGCCGACGGCTCCTTCACGGAGCGCAAGATCATGGGCGCGACCCCGGCCGAGAACCCGCAGGGCGTGGTCTTCAGCCAGCTGCACGCGATCCAGCTGGCCGACGTGAACGGCGACGGACTCCTCGACATCGTTACCGGCAAGCGCCGCTGGGCCCACGGCCCGAAGGGCGACGACGAGCCGATGGCCGACCCGGTGGTCTACTGGTTTGAACTCAAGCGCGACGGCAAAGGCACCGCGGGCTACGTGACGCACCAGGTTGACCGCGACAGCGGCATCGGTACCCAGTTCTGGACCGGCCCGCTCACGCCGCAGGCCAAGCCGGCCATCGTGACCGCGAACAAGCACGGCGTCTTCGTCTTCACCCAGAAATAAGTCGCCCGGCCTTCCCCATCATGGGGTCAGACCCTATTAATGGGGTCTGACCCCATTGTTTTTGCACCGTCACGACTTTACGCCCAATTTGTCTCACCCCCATGCGCTCCCTGCTCTGCCTGCTAGTGCTCTACGCTGCCCTCTTCGCCGAGCCTTCCGCCGACCGGAAAGTGGCGCTTGGGCTTGTCGATGCCTGCGCGCAGGCGCCAAAGACCTACGAGGCCGAGGGCTTCAAGCCCGACGGCACGGTCCGTGCCATCTTCTACGACGCGCTGCCCTGGCAAGGAAAGCCGACGCGTGTCTTTGCTTGGATCGGTCTGCCCGCCAAACGCGACGGCAAGGTCCCTGGTATGGTACTCGTCCACGGGGGCGGTGGTACGGCCTACAAGGAATGGGTCCAGAAATGGAACGCCCAAGGCTTCGCAGCCATCAGTATCGCGGTCGAAGGCCAGACCGACAATAATGAGAACAACGTAAAAGGCCGCAGCGGCTGGGCACGTCACGCCTTCGCCGGACCCGCTCGTGACGGCATCTTCGCCGACACGAAGCTGCCGATGAAGGAGCAGTGGATGTATCATGCGCTCGCGAACACGATGCTAGCGAACTCCCTCCTACGCGCCCTCCCCGAAGTCGACGCCTCGAAGATCGGCGTGACGGGCATCTCTTGGGGCGGCGTGATCACGAGCACGGTCATCGGGCTCGACGACCGCTTCGCCTTCGGCGTCCCCATCTACGGCTGCGGGCACCTTTTCGACGCTGAGAATCATTGGGGCAAGGCGCTGCACGATAACGAAGGCTACAAGCAGGTCTGGGACGGCATGAACTACGCCGGCCGCGTCAAGATGCCGGTGCTCTGGCTTTCTTGGCCGCAGGACGCCCACTTCCCGCTCGGCTGCCAGGCCGAGAATTATCGTAAGGCGCCAGGCCCCCGCACGGTCTCGCTCGTCTCGAAGATGGGCCACAGCCACCCGGCCGGCTGGAATCCGCCCGACAGCTACGCCTTCGCGAAGAGCGTCGTCGAGACCGGCAAGCCCTGGGGCAGCTCGCCTTTAGCCAAAACCGAGTCCGGCACGGCCATCGCCGTATTCCATTCCACCAAGCCTATCACCAGCGCCGTCCTCGTGTCGACGACCGATAAAGGCTTCACCGGCACGCGTAAGTGGGTCGAGACACCAGCCATGGCCGCCAGCGGTGGAGGTGGTACGACCGCCTCCGCCCCCTTGCCTCCTGGTACGACCGCTTGGTATATCAACGCCTACGCCGACAAACTCACCCTCACCTCTGATTATCAAGAAATCAAATGATCCGCACCCTCCTCGCCTGTTGGTTCGGCGCGACCCTCGCGCTTACCGCCGCCGAGGCGACCAAGCCCAACATCCTCGTCATCCTAGCCGACGACCTAGGCTACGGCGATATCCGCGCCTACAACCCGACCCGCGGCAAGATCCCGACGCCGAACCTGGACCGGCTGGCCGCCGAGGGCATGCGTTTCACGGACGGTCATTCTTCCTCGGGCGTCTGCTCCCCCTCTCGCTATACCCTGCTCACCGGACGTTACCACTGGCGCACGCGCCTGCAGTCCGGCATCGTCGGCGTCTTCGGCGAACCACTCATCGCGGCCGACCGCCTGACGGTTGCGAGCTTGGCCAAGAAACAGGGCTATCGGACCGCGGCCATCGGTAAATGGCACTTGGGCTGGGATTGGCCAATTGCGGATGGAGATAAGGCTCTTTTCCGCAACTACAAGGAAGCCGAGCGCACTTCACCAGAGGCCGATAAGGCCGCTTGGCAAAAAGTGTTCACGCAAAAGATTCCCGGGGGACCGACGACCCGTGGCTTCGACACCTACTTCGGAACCGATGTCCCGAATTGGCCGCCGTTCTGTTTTATCGAAAATAATCAAACCATCGGTGTCCCCGACCGTGCGCTCCCCAAGGCCTTACTTGGAAATAACCAGGCGAGCGTACCGGGCCCGGCCTTACCCGAATGGAAACTGGAACGCATCTTGCCGGCACTGACCGCCCGAGCCTGTGCGTTCATCGATGAAGCCGCCCGGAAGCCTGAACCCTTCCTACTCTACCTTCCGCTGACGACTCCGCACACCCCCTTAGCCGTCAATGAGGAGTGGAAGGGTAAGAGCGGCCTGAATAATGCGGCCGCCGACCTCATCATAGAAACGGATGCAGCGGTGGGCCAAGTCCTCGCTGCGCTCGAAAAAAGCGGTGCCGCCAGCAATACCATCGTACTCTTTACCAGCGACAACGGCTTCGCCAGTTATGTCGGCGTCAAGGACCTCGAACAACAAGGCCACTACCCGAGCGGCCCGCTCCGCGACTATAAGTCGTCGGTCTATGAAGGCGGTCATCGCGAACCCTTCATTGTCCGATGGCCAGGCAAGGTGACCCCTGCTTCCACTTGCGACCAATTGGTCCATCACGCCGACCTGATCGCTACCCTAGCTGAAATCTGGGGCACCGCACTCCCACCGGAAGCCGGAGAAGATAGCTTTAGTTTCTTACCCTTACTCAAGGGTGCAGCCAAACCGACGCGCCCTCATGCCATCAGTTGTGCCGCGACCGGAACCCCGGGCCTGCGGGCCGGGAACTGGAAATACATCGCGACCCAACCCGCCCAGCTGTACGACCTGGCTACCGACCTCGGTGAGACGAAGAACCTCGCCGAGGTACAACCTGAGCGCGTGGCGGAAATGAAGTTACTACTGGAAAAACTCATCACCGACGGTCGTTCCACGGTGGGCGAGCCGCAGAAGAACGACGTCATGGTCGTCCGCTACCCCAAGACCGGCGCGCCCAAAGCCAAGGCCGCCAAGAAGCCCATTTCCAAATAACCTTAGCATGAAGCACACTTTTATCTTCCTCACGGCCCTGCTGCTCACGCCGCTGGCCGCACTGCAAGCCGCCGAAGGACCCGCCAAAAAGCCAAATATTATTTTCATCTTAACGGACGATCAGGGCTTCGGGGACCTGGGGCGACACGGGCATCCATTACTCAAGACGCCGAATATAGATGCGCTGCACGACCAGAGTGTGCGCTTCGAGCAATTTTATGTGAGTCCGTCCTGTTCACCCACGCGCGCGGCACTCCTCACGGGCATGCATGAGTTCCGCAATGGCGTCACGCACACCATCCAGCCCAGAGAGCACCTAAACAAGGATGCCGTCATCCTGCCGCAACTGCTCCTGTCCGCTGGGTATCGCACGGGATTCGTCGGCAAATGGCACCTAGGCGGCGACGGCGAGTACGCTCCAGAGAAGCGTGGGTTCGAATGGTGCTCCACCAATGTCGGCGGTCCTAACGTCCACTTCGATCCGGCCATGGTCCGCAACCGCAAGCGCGAGTCGCGGAAGGGTTACCGGGAGGACATCTTTTTCGACGAGGCCATGGCCTTTATGGATGAGTGCAAGGATGCCCCGTTCTTCTGCTATCTCGCCACCTATTCGCCCCACGCGCCCCTGGCCGCGCCCGAGGAATTCGTGGCCCCGTTCCGCGGCAAGGTGGATAAAGAGGAAGCGGCCTATCTCGGCATGGTCGCTAACCTCGACTACAACCTCGGACGGCTAATGAAGTATCTCCAAGCACGTAAATTAGAGGACAATACGATCATCGTCTTCATGAACGACAACGGTCAAACCCACGGGTTGGATGTATTCAACGCTGGCATGCGTGGCAGTAAATGCACCATCTGGCAGGGTGGCTCGCGAGCCATGTCCTTCTGGAAATGGGCGGGGAAGTGGACGCCGCACAAAGTGAGCAACCTGACGGCCCACCTCGACGTCCTGCCGACGCTCTGCGACCTCGCTGGTGCGACCATCCCGCCCCCACTCAGGGCGAAACTCGAAGGCTACACGCTCCGACCGCTGCTCGAATCCACGCAACCGATCCAGTGGAACGATGATCGTTTACTATTTCATCATGTCGGCCGCTGGCCCAGCGGCATGGCGGCTGCGCACAAGTATGCGATGGCCTCCGTGCAGACGGGTGACCTCCTACTCGTGCGTAGCCGCCCGTGCGATGACCCCACCTGCAAGACCTACTCCAGCCAGTGCACCACCCTGCGCTCCGTCGAAGCGGGCGCCAACGCGGCGACGTACACCAAAGCGAACGCGCAATTCCACTGGGGCGTCACGCCGCCGGGGCGCTGGTCTTTATTCGACCTGAAAAATGACCCGACTTGCCAGAAGAATCTCGCCGCAGAAAAGCCTGAACTCGCGTCCAAACTCGCCTCATCTTACGACAAGTGGTGGGATACGCTCTACCCAACGATGATTCAACTCGGCGGTGACAAGGGTGAACCCGAGTTACTCAATAAAGGTCGCGTCCAAAAACAGAAGTAACTGCCGCCCAGTATGAAACTCGCCCTCACCTTCCTCACGGCCCTGCTGCTCTCCCCGCTGGTCGGATTAAACGCGGCCGACTCACCCCAGAAACCCGGAAAACCCAACATCGTCTTCATCTACGCCGACGACTGGGGTTGGGGTGACCTGTCCTGCCACGGCAACACCTGGCTGAAAACTCCACGGCTTGATAAGCTGGCCAGTGAGGGTATCGACTTTCAACAGTTCAATGTGCTGAGTCCGGTGTGCTCGCCTAGTCGCGCGGCGGCCATGACGGGGCGTTTCCCTGGTCGCTTCGGCATCAATACGGTTTTCGGAGTCAGCAAGCCGCCGGAAATGCCGGACTGGTTGGATTCCAAGGCACCGACGATCCCACGCTTGCTCAAGACAGCGGGCTATCGCACCGGACACTTTGGTAAATGGCATCTAGGGGAAGGCAAGCCGACCATGGCCGACTACGGCATTGACGACTCGGCTGTCTATCACGGACCGGGGCCCAAAGTTAGTCCTTACGGCAACGACATCCCGAATCAGGCGGTGAAGTTCATCGAGGCGAATAAAGACCGTCCTTTTTATGTGAACGTGTGGCTCCACGAAAGTCACGTGGCCCACAGCCCTTCGGCCGAGGCGATGGCCAAATGGAAACATCTCGACCCCCGGCAACAGGTCTATGCCGCCGTCATCACCGACGGCGACAACAAGGTCGGTCTGATCCTCGATGCACTGGAACGCTGCGGGATTGCGCAGAATACCTTGGTGGTCTTTTCCAGCGACAATGGCCCGGCAAAATCCAAGGAAAACGATATCGGCGTTACGGGGAAGTATCGCAGTCACTACAGCATCGGTGAAGCCGGCGGCCTGCGAGCCCGCAAGACCAGCCTCTTTGAAGGTGGCGTGCGGGTGCCGTTCATCGTCCGGTGGCCGGACCAAGCTCCGGCGGGCCTGAAAGATAACGCCACCGTGCTGACGGCGGTGGATCTACTCCCCACCTTCTGCGCCATCGCGGGAATCACCCCGCCGGCCGACGCCAAAGGCGATGGCGAAAATATGCTGCCCGCCCTCAAGGGCGAATCCCCTCGGCGCACCCGACCCATTTTCTGGCGGAACAACGGCAACAAGAAGGACCCCGACTTCTGGCCGGATCTGGCTGTTCGGGACGGGGATTGGAAGCTGGTGACTACTTTCGATGGCCGGCAGGTCGGGCTCTACAATCTAAAGGCGGACCGGGCTGAGGCGAAGGACGTCGCCAAGGAGCATCCCGCTGACGTTACCCGCCTGACGAAACTCGTACTGGACTGGAACGCGACACTGCCCACCAAGGCAGATCCAGACTGTTCGGAAACACCTCGCTAGGCTAGGCGGTGGTGCGGGACTAGCACGCGGAGTCGTCTTTTGATGCACGCGCACCGATGCTCGACTGCAACCTGCTGACGCCTTGGGGGCGGTCGGGCTCATCGTCGGCTGACCGCTTGACTCCGCCTAGCGGAAAAGCGGAAATATAAGTCTTATGAAGACCCCCGCACTCGCCCTTATCGCCGGCCTCGCCCTCGTCGGCTGTCAGACCCAGAAAACCGCCGCTCCGGCCAAGGTGGTACCTGTCCAGCGCAACCTCGCCGTGGGGGCCACGCCCGAGAGCGTGACGAAGGGCTTTAGTGGAAAATATTTCGTGACCCTCATGGGCACCTCCCGCAAGGCGGGCGACGGCGACGGCAAGATCGTCAAGGTCGACGGCGACAAGGTGACGACGCTCACCGAAGGACTCGATGACCCGAAGGGCATCGTCTTCGTCGCCAACCAGCTCATCACGGCCGATTTCGATAAGGTCTGGTCCATCGACGCCAAAGGCAAGAAGACCCTCCTCGCGGGTCCCGACGCCTTCCCCACCCCGCCTACGTTCCTGAACGACGTCGTCGTCTCGCCTGACAAAAAGAGCGTGCTGATCACCGACATGGGCGCAGTCACCAAGATGCGCGGTGCCGACGGTAAACTCTTCGCCATCGACAGCCCCGAGCATAAGGCCATCCCGGTCGTCGCCCGCGTCTTCAAGGTCACCCTCGAAGGCAAGGTCACCGAAGTCATCGCACCGACTGCCAAGATGCTCAACCCGAACGGCATCGACGTGCTAGCCGACGGCCGCATCCGCATCGCGGAATTCTTCACCGGCGATGTGCTCGAATATAACAAGGGCGAATGGAAGACCATCGCCAGGGGCCACCGCTCCGGCGACGGTATCGTCCACGATTCCAAGGGCCGTTTCTACGTCTCCGAAGTCTTCACCGGCCGCGTCACTCGCTATGAAGCCGATGGCTCCGCCCCCAAGGAACTCGGCCAAGGCCTGAAGGCCGCCGCCGACCACTGCCTCGACGAGAAGGCTGGCGTGCTCATCGTCCCTGACAGCAAAGCAGGCGAACTGGTCTTCCTAGCGCTCTGACCACCATGCGCTCCGTCCTCGCCTTCCTGCTCCTCCACCTCGCCACACCGACTTTCGCCCAAGAAGGCTTCCAGCCGCTCTTCAACGGCCAGGACCTTTCAGGCTGGGACGGTGAACCTGGTCTCTGGAAAGTCGTCGACGGGGTGATTGTCGGCACGAGCGAGATCGGTAAGCCGAAGACGAATTCGTTCCTCATCTGGAACGGCAAGGTCAAGGACTTCGAACTCCGTGCGACGGTCAAAGTCGTCGGCGATAACAACTCGGGCATCCAATACCGCAGCCGCCGCCTGCCTGAAGTGACGCCGTGGACGATCCTCGGCTACCAGTGCGACGTCCATCCGACCGACGTCCATACGGCGATGACATACGAAGAACGCGGCCGCGGTATCTTCGGTTACAACGGCGCCGACGTGGTGATGGACCCGACGGGCCAGCGCTGGCAGGTCGGCGAACGCCCACGCGTGCAGGCCGATATTTCGCAGTGGAACGAATTCACCGTCATCGCCCGCGGTAACCGCCTCGAGCATAAGGTCAACGGACAGACGACCTCGGTCTTCATCGACCACGATGAAAAGGGTCGTGCTCTCCAAGGCCTCATCGCCATCCAGCTCCACGCCGGCAACCCCCACCAGACCTACGTGAAACAGGTCTTGCTCAAGGTGCTCGCTGACAGCCTCGTCCTCCCCTTCGACCAAGCCACCCTCCCCGCCGGCTCTAAGAAGATCGATAAGCCCAAGGTCGTCAGCGCGCAGGGTAAGGCCGCACCCGCCAAGAAGGCTGCGCTCGCCCCCGCGGCCGCGATGACACGTCCTAACATCTTACACATCCACGCTGACGACCACCGCGCCGACGGCTTGGGTGCGCTCGGTGCTCCCGGCCTCATCACCCCGAACCTGGATTTACTCGTCGCTCGTGGGATGACCTTCACCCGGGCCTACACCCAAGGCTCCATGATCGGCGCCGTCTGTACGCCCAGCCGAACGATGATGCTCACTGGACGATCCTGGCAGCGTATTCCCGGAGCACCGGGCGCACGTCCCGATGCTGCGGAACCCAGCACATACCTCCCCTCCGTCATGGCGGAGGCGGGTTACCGCACTTGGCACATGGGCAAGGCTGGCAACGGCTTCCCACAGGGCCTCCGGACCTTCCAGACAAGCATCGCCGACGAAGCTAAGTCCGCCAACGACCCGGCTACCAACCGTGCCTATTGTAGCCAACGGCTCGCCGACCGAACCATCGCGTTTCTCAAGGAGCAAGCTGGCCGCAAAGATGGCGCGCCCTTCTACGCCTACCTGGCTCCGCCCGTCCCCCACGACCCGCGTTCCGCCGAACCGAGGTTCCACGCCATGTACGAGGCCTCCAAGATTCCGCTCTCACCGGCCTTCATGCCCTCGCACCCATGGAATAACGGCGAGATGACCGTGCGCGACGAGCGACTGGCCCCTTGGCCCCGCACGCCGGAAGATACCCGCCAGCAAACCGCCGACTTCTACGCGTGCGTGACTGGCCTCGACCACCACATCGGGAGAATTTTCGCGGCCTTGAAAGAGACCGGACAATGGGAGAACACCATTATCGTCTTCTCCGGCGATAATGGGCTTTCGCTCGGCGAACACGGCCTCTTCGGAAAACAGAACCTCTATGAATACGGCGGCATGCACGTGCCCCTCGTCATCGCCGGCCCCGGCATCCCACACGGGCGCACGGAGGCCTTTGCTTACCTGATGGACCTTTTCCCAACCTTCACCGCACTCGCAGGAGCCAAAACACCTGCGGGGGTTGAAGGCCAGAACTTACTCCCTGTCATGCGCGGCGAGAAACCTTCCGTCCGCGAAAGCGCTTACCTTGGATATCGTAACAGCATGCGGTCGGTCAGCAACGGACGCTGGAAACTCATCCGCTACCCCCTCATCGACCGCACGCAGCTCTTCGACCTCCAGACGGACCCGAAGGAATTGATCAACCTGGCTGAGCAACCTGAGCATGCGGCTCGAAAGGAAGAACTCATGCGCCTCCTGAGCGCGGAAATGCAACGCTACGGCGACACCCACCCCCTGACGGTCGCCCAGCCTAGCAAAGCCGAATGGACCCCGCCCACTAAAGCAGAACTAAACACTCAAGACGCGACCGCCAAGGTACCCCGGAAGAAAGACTCGGCCGCCAAGCCCAAGAAGTAAGCCTCGTACCATACCCGCATAATAGGGTCAGACCCTAATATACGAATGCATCATCCCGATGAAACCACACACCTTACTCTGCCTATTACTCACTTCGCTCGCACCGCTTCTAGCGGCGGAAACGAAGAAGCCCAACGTCTTGTTAATCGTCGCGGACGACCTCGGCTACCGCGAGCTGGGTTGCTATGGTGGCAACGGCATCCCGACGCCGAATATCGACCGGCTCATCGCCAAGGGCGCACGCTTCACGGAAGGTTATGTCACGGCTCCTTTCTGCGCTGCGTCCCGTGCCGCGCTGCTGACAGGCCGCTATCAGACGAGCTTCGGTTTCGAGTTCAATCCGATCGGCAGCAAGAACTTGGAGCCCGGCATCGGCCTACCCGTAGGCATCCCGACCGTCGCCGATCGCCTGCGCGCCGCGGGGTATCACACGGGTCTGGTCGGCAAATGGCACCTAGGGGGCACCGCCCCCTTCCACCCGCAACAGCGAGGCTTCGCTGATTTCTTCGGCTTCCTACACGAAGGCCGCTACTTCGAGCCCGAAATCGGCAAGGGCAATACCACCTGGCTTCGTCGGAAGAACCTGCCCGATGGCGCCATGGGCCGATGGACCTCTCCGGATGGCCGCCAGATCGAGAGCGACCACCTGAAGTCTGACGAACCGGAATACAACAAGGACAACCCGATGATGCGCAGCGACAAGGTCATCGTAGAACCTCGCAACCTCACGGATGCGTTCACGTACGAGGCCATGGATTTCTTCGACCGCTCGAAGGAGAAACCGTTCTTCCTCTATCTCGCCTATAACGCCGTCCACAGCCCGATGCAGGGTACCGACGCCCACATGGCGCGCTTCAAAGATATCCCCGACGTGCAACGACGCATCTTCGCCGCGATGCTCACGCACCTCGATGAATCCGTAGGCAAGCTCATGGCTAAGCTCGACGCCAATGGGCAGACCGAGAATACGATCATCATCTTCCTCAGCGACAACGGCGGCCCTACGCGCGAGCTTACCTCAAGTAATTATCCCCTCCGCGGCGAAAAAGGCCAGCTGCTCGAAGGCGGTATCCGCGTGCCCTATGCGGTGACCTGGCCCGGCGTGACGAAGCCGGGGTCGGTCATTAAGACACCCGTCATCTCCACCGACCTCACCGCGATGGCCCTCGCCGCCGCTGGAGTGGCTACGCCAGTCGATGCCGACGGCAAAGACCTGCGCAACCTGCTGGTGAATCCTGACGCTGGCCCGCTCCACGAGACGCTCTACTGGCGCGTCGGTAAGAGTGGCGCCCTGCGATCCGGGAAGTGGAAACTATTCCGGGGAGGACCCCGCTGGGAACTCTACGACCTGGAAGCCGACCCTTCCGAAAAGAGGGAAGTATCCGCGCGACACCAGGAGTTGACCAAGACCTTGATTGCGCGATGGGAGAGTTGGAGCAAGCAGCAGGCCGAGCCGCTCTGGAGATAAAACGGTAGCCGAAAAGAGCTCCTTCCTCGGCATCGATCAGGCCAAGTCCCACATAATAGGGTCAGACCCTATTAGTGGGGTCTGACCCTATTTCTGTCTTTGCACCGGCTAGGCTTTCGGCTGAATGTGTTCTCACCCCATGCGCTCCCTGCTGACCCTGCTATTCGCCACCCTCACGGCCTTGGCCGCCCCCCAACGACCCAACGTTGTCCTCATCCTCGCGGATGACCTCGGCTACTCCGACCTCGGGTGCTACGGCAGCGAGATCGCCACGCCGAACTTAGACGCACTGGCGCAGCAAGGCCTCCGCTTCACGCAGTTCTACAACACGGCACGCTGCTGGCCCTCGCGCAGCGCCCTGCTCTCTGGCTACTACGCTCAACAAATTCACCGCGACGCGCTACCGGGCCTCGGCGGCGGCGGCCAAGGGGTCCGCCCATCTTGGGCCCGTTTACTCCCCGAGTTCCTCCGCACCGCGGGCTACCGCAACTACCACAGCGGCAAGTGGCACATCGACGGAAAGATTCTGCCCACCGGCTTTGACCGTTCGTTGAACATGCAGAACCAAGGGAACTTCTTCACCGCCCGCGGCAATTCGATCGACGACGTTCCGGTCAAAGTGCCCGCTGATGAGAAAGACTACTACGCAACGACGGCCACGACCGACCACGCGCTGGACTGCCTCAAGGACCACGCGACCAACCATAAGGACGCGCCGTTCTTCCACTACGTCGCCTACATCGCGCCGCACTTCCCGCTGCACGCCCTGCCCGAGGACATCGCCAAGTACCGCGACAAGTACCTCGAAGGCTGGGAGGCCATGCGCGCCGCCCGCTTCGCCCGCCAACAGAAGATGGGCCTGACCAAGACGACGCTCTCGCCCCTTGAGCGCGAGGTCGGCCCGCCCTACGCCTTCCCCGCCGCGATCGAGAAGCTCGGCCCCGGCGAGGTCAACCGCCCGCTGCCTTGGGACGAACTCACGCCGGAACAGCGCCGCTTCCAGGCGACCAAGATGGCCATCCACGCCGCGATGGTCGACCGCATGGACCAGGACATCGGCCGGCTCATCGCCCAGCTCAAAGCCATGGGCGCCTACGAGAAC
>Ga0255122_1000255_pt1 | contig 14058 bp, 12 predicted proteins | sample Law_Colum_RepC_8_2_FD_188581 | JGI IMG/M metagenome (GOLD analysis project Ga0255122, IMG submission 188581) | Freshwater microbial communities from St. Lawrence River, New York, United States - Law_Colum_RepC_8h | ecosystem: Environmental > Aquatic > Freshwater > River | place: USA: New York...
CCACCAATGCGCTCGCTTAACCACAAGCTGTCAAAATGCAAAGCCTCGAGTGCATCAACAACTTGTGTGAAGCCATCGTCATTCAGATTTGTTCGAACACCAAGTCCGTAACCGATGCGAATCTTCATGACTTGGCAATCTGTTCAAGAATGTCAGCAGTCTCGTTGACCATTGACGCAAATGGCGAGTGGTCGGTATCGAGCGTGACAACGTTGGTGCAGAGTTGCGACATGATCTTTTGGTGTTCGGGATGAACCGCTTGGTCCTGTAAACACAAAACATATGTTGATGAGATGGTGTCTCGGGGCGAGCCAGTGACTTCTTGAGTCATCGTTGCCATGGGCTGTGGTGAGAGGCGGGCAATCGACGCCGCAATCACCTCGTCGTTGCAGCAACCGTAAAACGAATCTCTAGCAAACTCTGGATTGATGGTCGAATTTCCATCGTCGCCGACGGCCATTGCGCCGCCAAGTGCAGTGTCATGGCGCGGCAATGCCATGAGTTGGGCCATCACACTTTGTCCAGCTAGGGGTGCAAACGCTGCGATGTACACGAGATGATTTACTGAAGTATCAATTGACGCAACTTGACTAATGACTGCACCGCCGTAGCTATGGCCAGCAAGTACAACATTTTCGATACCACGTGATCGCAATGTTGCCAATGTGTCAACAACATGCTGAGCATCACCGTGCATATCGCTGAGGGGAAGCGTGGAGGCACCATGGCCGGGTAAATCAATTGCGAGGCTCGGGACTCCGCGCCGATCAAGTTCTGCTTGTAGAGCACTAAAACACCAAGCACCATGCCAGGCGCCGTGCACCAGGACGACGTGTCGAACAGGAGTCATATGCCCATCGTGCCACAAGCACCACCTGAGATGAGAATGATGCTCACTGTGCCCGTAACCTTGCAGTCATGTCGTCCGCAGAATCATCAGCCCCAGCCAATCCTTTGAACGCCTTTCGTCTCGATGGTCGTGTCGCGATTGTGACCGGAGCCTCATCGGGTCTTGGCGTGCAATTCGCCCGCACACTTCACGCCGTGGGAGCCACTGTCGTCTTAGCGGCGCGCCGCCTTGATCGTCTTGAGTCGTTAGTTGAAGAGCTGCCAGGGTCGATCGCGATTGCAACAGATCTCAGCGTGGCCGAAGATCGTGAGCGGTTGATCGCCGAAACCGTTCGCCGTGTTGGCCCACCGCGCATTCTCATCAACAATGCCGGAGTCGGGCACAAAGTTGCCGTCGAAGATGAAGACCTCGACACCTTCCGCACGGCTATGGAAATCAACGTCACGGCAATTTGGCATCTCTCAAAGTTGTGCGCGCCATATATGAAAGAAGCGGGTAGCGGAAACATCGTCAACATCGCTTCGGTCTTAGGTCTCGTTGGTTCGGCGCCAATTAAGCAGGCGCATTACTGCGCATCAAAGGGAGCTGTGATTAACCTCACTCGCGAACTTGGTATGCAGTGGGCACGGCGCGGTATTCGTGTGAATGCAATATGCCCAGGTTGGTTCCCATCTGAAATGACTGAAGGTATGGAGGATGAAACAAGCATGGGTTTCTTGCGTTCAAATTCACCGTTGCCACGTATGGGCGAACTGCACGAACTTGACGGTGCACTCCTCTTGCTTGCGAGTGACGCTGCTTCATTCATGATTGGTCAGCACGTAGTTGTTGATGGTGGCTGGACTGCTCGATGATCTTGCACCTCGCGGTTCGTGCCGATTGGGAAGTTGCAAAATCAACCGGCAACTATCCATGGTCAACCCGCGGAATCACAGTGGCCAACGAGGGATATACCCATTGCAGTTTTGAATCGCAGTGGAAAGGTGTCCGCGATCGTTTCTATGCAGACCTAGCAGACAACGAACTTGTACTTCTTGAAATTGACGAAGCATTGTTGACGAGCGAAGTCATCGTTGAACAACTCGGAGCAGCGCCAGAGGCATTCCCGCATGTTTACGGCAGTATCGATATTGCTGCGGTGATCAATGAAAGAGCGTTGAGTTAAAAACTCGGCGTGAGATGCGCCCACGGGGCCGCTTGCTCAAGTTGTGAGGCAACTCGAATCAGTACATCCTCGCGACCGTACGCGGCAGCGAGTTGCATGCCAACGGGTAAACCTTCGGCAGTGCGATGTAACGGCAAACTGATTGCTGGCTGACCACTGATATTGAATTGCGAAGTAAACGCAACCCACGAACCGGCGGTCATCAAAGGCGTCATTGGGCGTTCGGGATTGTTCGGCATTGAACCGATTGGCAGTGGGGGAGCAGAAAGAGTTGGAGTCAATAACAAATCCCAACCCTTTGTCCACCACGACTGAATTGCCCGACGGAATTGGATCGAACTTGCTTGAGCTAGTGAGAAGTCAACACCATTCACGCCTTTAGCGAACTCGGCTTGTGCCCAGTTCATTGCTTCAATGTCATTGGGTGTCATTTCGCGACCGAGTGCTTGACTGAAGCGGCGGATTGCCGTTCCCATGTTGGTGCTCCACAACATGCTGAAGGCACGGCCGATTTCATTGTCAGAGAAGATGTCTGGGAAACCTGGTTCAACATGGTGTCCAAGAGATTCGAGGAGTTTCGCTGTCTTATGAACACCATCTACACAATCGGCGTGTACATCGCCACCGCGCGGATTGAAGTCAAGAAATCCAATGCGCAGTCGACCAGGGTCGGCGCCCACTTCGTCAATGAAAGGACGACGAGGAGTTGGGGCAATGATGACGTCGCCGATTCCGGGCCCGTGAGTTGCATCGAGCAATCGAGCGGAGTCGCGCACGCTGCGACTGACGCAATGCTCAACACCAAGATTGCTTTCATCGCGGGATGGTCCCATAGAGATTCGTCCTTGCGAAACTTTGAGACCAACAAGACCGCAACACGCCGCCGGAATACGAATTGAACCTCCGCCGTCGCTTGCATGCGCGATTGGCACAATGCCGGCTGCAACTGCCGAAGCAGAACCACCGCTTGAACCTCCGGGTGTACGCGAGAGATCCCAAGGATTACGAGTCGGCCCCCAGGCTTCTGGTTCGGTGACGGGAACACTTCCAAATTCAGGACTGTTGCTACGACCGATTGATATCAAACCTGATGCTTTGTATCGAGCGACCAGCGTGGAGTCTTCGGTCGAAACATAGTCGGCTGCTTTGTATGCCTTGCTGCCGTTGCTGAGTGGCTTGCCAGCTTCAGCGGCGTAGAGGTCTTTCAACAAATACGGCACGCCCCGAAACGGGCCTTCGGGGAGATCGCTACTTGAAGCGAGTTGGCGAGCTGCCTCAAACCACCGGTATGTGAGTGCATTCAAGGCTCCGTCGTATCGCTCAACACGCTCAATGGCGGCATTGACCATCTCAACTGGAGAGACTTTGCCCGAGGCAACTAATTCGGCTTGAGCGGTGGCATCAAGCCAGCGGGTGTCATCTGCAAGTGAACTCATAAATCAATTGATAGCAGGTTTCGCTAAGGTGAACGGTCTGTGTCTGTTCCGAAACAATTAAATCCTGCCGAAAGCACTCGTGATTTGCTGAGAGTGGGACCGGTTCGCAACCTGTTGGGTTCGAGCGTTTTCATATCTTCTGGCGTGATGTTGCAGGCAACAGTGCTTGGCAAGCAGATTTATGACATCACGGGTCGAGAACTCGATATCGGTTTACTTGGTCTTGCAGAATTTCTCCCGGCCGCATTGTTGGTATTGGTGACAGGTTCTGTCGCCGATCGCTTTAATCGCAAAATCGTTGGTGGAATCGCTGTTGCTTTTGAACTCCTGTGTTCGATCGCATTGGCGTTTTATGCGCTATCAAATCCGACTGCGGTGTGGCCGCTCTTCGTCATTGCCTTTGTGTTCGGTTGTGCTCGTGCATTTGCCGCGCCAGCGATTCGTTCAATCCCTCCGATGGTGGCTCCAGAAGGTGCTCTGCCTCGAACGATTGCTATGTACTCAGCGACATGGACGACGGCTGCAATTATTGGTCCGGCAACTGCGGGCTTCTTGTATGCAGTAGATCCGAGTGTGGCCTATTTTGTGTCGGCAATTCTGATTGCTATCGGTGTCACCTTTTTGCTTTCCATTAAATTTCTTCGGTCACCAACTGCTCGTGCAATTAAAGACAAAGCCGAGAAAGTGTCGCTGCACACTGCACTTGAAGGATTGCGATTTATCCGACGCACGCCTATCTTGTTGGCAGCAATTTCTTTAGATCTGTTTGCGGTGTTATTCGGTGGTGCAGTTGCTCTCTTGCCGGCGATCGCCGAGGATCAACTGCAGGTTGGAGATATTGCCTACGGATGGCTACGAGCTGCTCCGGGGATTGGCGCAGCAATCATGGCTGTCTTCCTGGCATCACGACCTGTCACTCGCAATGTCGGGCGGACCTTATTGATCGTGGTTGGTCTTTTCGGAATCGCCACAGTGGCTCTTGGTATGACGACCTCGTACATCGTTGCGTTTGCGGCACTCATTCTGTTGTCGGGCTCAGACATGATCAGCGTCTACATTCGTGGAACGTTGGTGCCGTTGGTGACCCCCGACGACAAGCGCGGCCGAGTGATGGCCGTGGAAAATGTTTTTATTGGTGCAAGCAACGAACTTGGGGCCTTTGAAAGTGGCGTTGCTGCCCAAGCGTTCGGTACAAAGACCGCAGTTATCGGTGGCGGTGTTGCAACGCTCGGAATTGTGGCGGTGTACTCAATCTTCTTCCCGACACTTCGCCGCGTCGATCGGTTCGAAGATCTTGAAGGTCACGGAGACGAAGTTTCGCAGTAAGAAATAGCCAATTCGGGTCCTTTGAGCTTTACAAGGGTATTGTTTGTTCATTATGAAAAGCCTTCGAATGACCAACCTTTTCAAAGAATTTCGCGATTTCATCAACAAAGGAAATCTGCTTGCAATTGCCGTTGGTTTTGTTGTGGGCGGAGCTTTCTCGGGCCTCGTGAAGTCATTGGTCGAAGAAGTCGTCATGCCAATTGTTGCGATCCCTTTCGGCACTCCTAATTTTGACAAAGCGCTGATCTTGCATATCAATGACGCTGAAATTCGTTTCGGTGCTTTCTTGACAGTGGTGGTGACCTTTTTGTCGATTTCGTTCGTCCTGTTCTTGCTACTGAAGGCGTACAACAAGGCCACCGGCACAGAGGCCGTTGCACCACCGACACCCGACATCATTTTGCTCACTTCAATTCGTGATGAACTCAAAGAGATTCGCGAACAAGGCTCGACACAGTGACTACTGCTCGTCGCCATTCGTTTCTAGTCGCTGCTTTAGGGATTTTGCTCTCGGTAGCAACTGCTTGTGGTTCATCAATTTCTGATAGCGCCACAACAATTGCGGTGTCGGGGACCGTTGCCGGAGTCGGCAATCTTCCGACACAAGATTTGGGGAACGAGACTGATTCGGCGAATCAATCATCTGTTCCTCCTGGATCTCGGCCCATAACAGTTGGCGAAATTTCTAGTGGTCCACGACTGTTGATGATTGGCGATTCAATTTTTGCGGGAGTATCGCGCCGATACAGCAACATGGCATGCGATCGCCTCGTTCCGATGGGCTGGCAAGTTGCTGTTGAAGCCGAACGTGGGCGATTTATCGACTTGGGATTACGGATCGTGAAACAAAAGTTGCCGCAAGGCTTTGACGCTGCGGTCCTGTTTCTTGGTACCAATTACGGGAAGAAACAAGATGTCTATCAGGAATACCTCGACAAGATTCTTGATGAGTTGGCACCACGTCCAGTGATCATTCTCACTGCAACTGAATACAAGCCGTTCATGCGTGAAGTCAATGCAGTCATTGAAGAAGAAGTACGCACTCGAGATAATTTGTGGCTCGTCGATTGGCGCGAGATTTCAAAGACACCAGGCGCACTCTGGAAAGACGGAATCCATCCGATAGACGAAGGCAACGCTTTGTTGATGGATTCAATCATTGAAGCTTTGGGCAATGCTCCAGGTGATGTGCCGGGCGAATGTCTCAAGGTTGAGTTCAAAGATGATGCGCCATTATCAAATCTGGTTCCCATACCAGGCAGCGTTGAAACAACAGTGGCTGATTCAACATCAACGACTTTGGTTGAATCAGGCGGTTCTGTGCCGTCATCATCAACAATTGTTGCTACCACCACAACTCTGCCGTCAGTGACAACTACGCCAGCGGGATAGCGATCGCCAAGATATATCGGTGGATACCTGTCACGGTGGTTGCGCATAGCGTTTCTAACCAACACACTTGAGGGGTGCTTCAGGTCCAATCGCTTTCGGTCGAGATTGGTGGTCGTCTCGTTGTTGAGAACGCCACCTTCACCGTCATGCCTAAGGACAAGGTTGGACTTGTTGGTCGCAACGGTGCTGGAAAGACAACGCTTTTCAAAGTCCTTGGCGGAGAAGCCGAACCGATCGCCGGAAAGATTATGCGCAAAGGTGGTTTTGGCTATTTGCCACAAGATCCGCGCATCGCCGGAATTTACGATGGTCGAACCGCAATCTCACACATTCTGTCTGGACGCAATATTGACGATGATTTGATGCGACTTGAGAAGTTGCGCATCGCCATGGAAGAAGATGCGAGCGAGCGAAATGTCTCGCGTTACAGCAAAGCTGAAGAAGAGTTTTCAATTAAGGGCGGTTATGCGGCCGAGAGTGAAGCACGAAGTATCGCTGCAGGTCTAGGCATGAGCGGAGCGCGGCTCGATCTTCCTGTCGGTGTTCTGTCGGGTGGTGAACGTCGTCGAGTTGAACTGTCACGCATTTTGTTTGCTGGCAGTGATGCGTTGTTACTTGACGAACCAACTAACCACTTAGATATAGATGCAAAGACTTGGCTGCTTGGTTTCTTGCGTCAATACCGCGGCGCACTTTTAGTCATCAGCCACGACCTTGACTTGCTTGATGAGGCAATCACGCGTGTATTGCACCTAGATCGTGATGCCGAAGATGCCACGGGTCATGTCATTGAATACAAAGGCACATACAGCCAGTATCGGCGCTCGCGTGCCGAAGATGAAGAGCGCATGATCAAGAAGGCTGCGTTGCAGGCCAAAGAAATCAATCGACTACAAACCGTTGTTGATCGCTTCGGAGCAAAGGCAACGAAAGCTGCGATGGCTCACAGCATCGAGAAGCGAATTGATCGATTGCAAGGCGAGAAAGTTGTTGCCCCAACGGGCGGGCGCGTTCTACAAGTGAAGTTTCCTGACCCGCCACCATGTGGTGTGACAGTGATCGAAACTAAGCACCTATGCAAGGGCTACGGCGGACCTCCTGTGTTCGAAGATGTCACATTTGACTTGGGTCGTGGTGAGCGTCTATTGGTGCTTGGTTTGAACGGCGCTGGAAAGACAAGCTTGCTGCGAATTCTGGCTAATGAAACCAAAGCTGATCTAGGTGATTTCTCATTTGGCCACCAAGTGAACTGTGGTTACTACGCGCAAGAGCACGACAACCTCAATACCGATGCAACATTGCTGGAAAACATTCGTCGAGAAGTACCAGCCGGTGTTTCGCTGACCGAAACACAGTTGCGAGCATTGCTCGGAATGTTCGGCTTGTCGGGTGACAAAGTGAACCAGAAGTCAGGAACTTTGTCGGGTGGAGAAAAGACCAAGTTGGCCCTAGCGATGTTGATGGTCGGTCGAAACAACTTGTTGCTACTTGACGAACCAACGAACAACCTTGATCCAGCGAGCCGTGAGGCAGTTGCCAATGCTTTGTCGGGATGGAAGGGTGCGATTATTTTCGTGAGCCACGACACCGAATTCGTTGAGCATCTCAAGCCAACCAAGGTTTTACTGATGCCCGATGGCCAAGTTGACTATTTCAGTCATGACTGGCTTGAGCTCGTCAGCCTCGCCTAAGTCTCGATACCTCTGGCAAGTCTCGCAAGCGTTATGGTTAGCCCATGCGCATAGGTATTTTTGGTGGAGCTTCAAACGACGGAACAATTGATGCCATGGTGGCCGAGGCACGAAGGGCCGAAGCCGATGGTTTTGCGAGCTATTGGGCTCCGCAAATCTTTGGACATGACGCTCTGACTGCGTTGGCGGTCATCGGTCGCGAAGTGCCGCGAATTGAACTCGGCACCAGTGTTGTGCCGACGTACCCACGTCATCCAATGATGATGGCTCAGCAAGCATTAACTGTTAATGCCGCTGCTGGTGGTCGCTTGTGTTTGGGTATCGGGCTCAGCCACCAGATTGTTGTCGAGTCAATGTGGGGAATGAGCTTTGATAAGCCAGTGCGTCACATGCGCGAGTACCTCGAAGTGATGATGCCCCTACTTGAAGGCAAGCCAGTGTCGCATGCGGGCGAAGCCTTCAATGTGAATGGTGGCGTGAGCGTTCCTGGTGGCACCCGTCCGAATGTTGTGATTGCCGCACTTGGTGAGCAGATGCTCAAGGTGACCGCAGCATTGGCTGACGGAACTCTGACGTGGTGCACCGGTCCACAAACTTTGGCGAACCACACCATTCCAACGTTGAAGGCTGCTGCTGATAAGGCGGGTCGCGATTCAACTCGTGTTATTGCTGCGTTGCCAGTGTGTGTCACGAATGATCGTGAAGCTGCGCTGAAGCGTGCAGCGCAAGTATTCGTGGTGTACGGACAGTTGCCGAGCTACCGCGCGATGCTCGACAAAGAAGGCGCTGCTGGTCCGGCCGATATCGCAATCATCGGAAGTGCATCCGAAGTTGCCGATCGCATTATGGCTTTGGGCGAAATTGGAGTTACCGATTTTGCGGCCGTTGAATTTGGTGCAACACCAGATGAAGTTGCCGAAACTCGTTCAATGGTGAAGTCACTTCTTAAATAGTCGCACGACAAATCGGGCAATATCTATTGATGGGGGATATCAATGGGAACAGGACTTACTGTCACGAAGGCTGATGGCATCGCACGCATTGTTCTCAACAGTCCGCCGATCAATCTGTTCACATTTGATTTCTTTCTTGAAACTGCGCAGGTGATCAGTGATCTTGCAGTTGATGATGAGGTTCGAGTCGTTCTCATCTCTTCTGCAAATCCAGAGTTCTTTATCGCTCATTTTGATGTAGCCGCGATTCTGACTTTCCCTACACAAACCGCTCCTGCGACTGAATTGAATTCGTATCACGTGATGTGTGAAGCACTACGAACGATGCCCAAAGCGACGATCGCTGTGATTGAAGGTCGAGTGGGTGGCGGCGGAAGTGAATTGGCGTTGAGTTGTGATATGCGTTTCGCAGTGTTGCCTCACGGCGATCACCCGGGTGCGGTGTTTAATCAGCCCGAAGTTGGACTCGGAATTATTCCTGGTGGAAGTGGAACGCAACGTTTGGCGCGACTTATGGGTCGATCGCGTGCACTTGAAGTTGTGTTGGGCTGCGATGACTTTGATGCAGTTGAGGCCGAACGATACGGATGGGTGAACCGTTCGTTGCCTCATGACGTGTTGTGGCCTTTTGTTGAACGATTGGCGCGGCGGATTGCATCGTTCCCGGCCCATGCGATAGCTGCAGGTAAGGCCTCGGTGATTCGTGCCGAAAAAGAAGTTGAACAAGATTTGTTGGCCGAAGGTAATGCGTTCAGTGCGACCTTGGGAGGACCCGGGGCGCGTGAGGCGATGGAGAAGTTCTTGCGCGATGGTGGCCAGACCCGAGAGGGCGAACTCCGCCTATCCACCCTCCTCGACCCTTCATTTTGAGCCACTCTGTACTTTCGGTTCCAACTGTTGGAACCGAAAGTACAGAGTGGGTGAATTGGGTGGGTGTTAGGAAGTGGGGAAGTAGCCGGAGACGTCGGCGAGTACGTGGGTTTTCCCGTAGCTGTAGAAGCAGATATTTCCTGCTGAGTCGACGGGTGCGATCACGGTGTTGGGGATGATCTGACCGCTGACGAAGTTGAGGTTCGAAGCGTCGGGTCGTCCGGAGGCGCACGGGTACACGGTGAGGTAGCCGCCTTCGTTACCGACTTCGGGGTCGACGACGGTGACGTTCAACAGCACTGCTCCGATTCCCGACGTTGGTAGACCACCTTTGCCGTACACGTTGAAGGTCATGGGGTCGGCGGTGCCGGTGCGGTTACCGATTTTGCCCGTGGGTCGTGTGTTGATGATGCGCGTCGGGGTGAGTGTCTGCAGTGACGACCCGGTGGGGAAGTATCCGCTGACGTCGGCGAGTACGTGGGTTTTCCCGTAGCTGTAGAAGCAGATGTTTCCTGCTGAGTCGACGGGTGCGATCACGGTGTTGGGGATGATCTGACCGCTGACGAAGTTGAGGTTCGAAGCGTCGGGTCGTCCGGAGGCGCACGGGTACACGGTGAGGTAGCCGCCTTCGTTGCCGACTTCGGGGTCGACGACGGTGACGTTCAACAGCACTGCTCCGATTCCCGACGTTGGTAGACCACCTTTGCCGTACACGTTGAAGGTCATGGGGTCGGCGGTGCCGGTGCGGTTACCGATTTTGCCCGTGGGTCGTGTGTTGATGATGCGCGTCGGCGACAAGGTAATCAGTCCAGGGGTCGCGACACTTCGTACTGCCACCTGGGGCCATGTTGTGGACGAATTGTCGAGCACCCATCCGATGGCATCTGCTTCGCCCGATACCGCGACAGCAAAACTGTTCACCAATGTTGATGCGGGAGTAACGACATCAGCCCTTGTCCAAGAAGTTGAACCAGACACAAGTCGGTGGTAATCAATCGACCCGTCGCTGTAATCAAGGACGAGGACGTTGTACGAAGATAAATCATGTGCGGCGAAATAGTACTGGTCAACATTCGATGCGAGAAGCGTCACCGAAGGTGTCGTACTGCCAGATGCCAAGCGCATTGACGAGACGTCGTATTGGGTGCCGTTTTGGAGTGCCGTGAAAACGAGTGATCCATCCGCTAGATATGCCACGTCCATCTGATCGACAGTTGATGCACCAGTGCTGGCATCAAAGTTGATTGGTGCTCCGAATGAAGATCCGATTTGTCCGATAATCACTGTTTGAGAGTCGGTGGATGTTGAGATGTTGTATTCATTCCACACCAAGGCCACCGTTCCATCGGGCTTTGATGCGAGCTTGGGGAAGTAAAACTCCCTGCTACTTGTGGCGGCCGGTGAGTGAAGTGTAGGGCTGGCTATCACGGCCGAGCCGAGGGAGCCATTGACGGAGTAGACCTCGGGACCGGAACTATCCGACGCATCGAATGCGATCATGTATCGTCCGTCATTTGCCAACGCGATGCTGTACCTATTGGGATCCCCGCCACAAGTGAATCTGCCTGTCGAATCGGTTGCGATCACGGTTCCTGTAGTGACGTTTCCTTCGGTGTCGAACGTTGCCCCGTAGAGCGTGGTGTTGTCAGCCGTATCGACGTAGGTGACCAGACCCGAGCCAGCCGAGGTCATGGCCGGGGAGAGGCAATCGGCATTGCCCGTGACCGATGAAATCGTCGCCGGAGTATTCCATCCTGAGGACTGATTCCAACTTGCTACTCGTGCGACAACAGAGGACGTGCTCGAAGCACGTTCACGCCACAACAACGCGATGTTGCCTGATCCATCGTCAACTAATCGCGGGTTGCGAATCCAGTACGTATCGATGATTGCCAACGGTGCTGACCAAACACTCGCCGAGGCACTCTTCGTGGAGTACAAGAGTTGTTCGCCTTCTGCATCGGTCCATACAGCCAACGAATTTCCGACTGGGGTGATACCCAGGACCAGGTTCGATCCGCTATCGAACATCGAATCGTCGGTCAAGAATGTCGGTGTCGTCGGACTGGTACTCGACCAGGTCGAGGTGCTCAGAGCCTTGACGGTCGACTGTCCGGTGAGCACCCACATCGTCTGTGAAGCTGCACCACCGGTCGCACCAAAGGTTCCGTGCCCGTCCACTTTGTACTCGGCGGTCCCTCCGTAGGTCGCTTCTGCTCCCCAGGTTCCGGTGCCTGAACCGGTTCGGGTGAAGCGGATGACTGTGGTCTCGTATCCCAGATAGCGCCACATCACCGTCGCGTCTCCGTCTGACTCCATCGCACCGACCATTCCGTTGTCGCGCATGACGGCACTGGAATTGAAAACACTGTCCGTAGCGTTGGAGACCCAGAACGGACTCCCTGGTCCGCTCATGCCAGCGATCAAACCACGATGGCGAATCGTCGTCCCGTCCTTTTCCGACCAAAGAACGATGCCGTCTGCGACGTTAGGGTCGGCGAGGATCAGTAGGTCCTTGGTGACCCCGGAGGAACTGAGACCGCTTCGAAGCGTGATGGTTCCGGTGTTCCACGCATCAGCCGACGGGTCGAAATAGTCGGCGACGATGGTCGTGTTCGCCTCCCACCATCCGACGATCATGCGATTTTGGGCGTGACCGATCGCCAACGTGGACACTGCGGTCGATCCCGTCGATGTGGAGAGTTGCTGCCGGCCGAGCCAGGTGGAGCCGTCCCAGATGTTGCCCCACACGGTGTCGGTCGTTGACGCCGTCTGGTCTTGAAGCCACACGATCATCGCATCGTCGTCACCGTCTGTCACTTGCAATACCTCTGTTACCTGTTTTGTATTTCCTGCTGACAGGTCTTCCTCGGTCGGTGCGGTTGCGACCGTTTGGTACCAATCAATTGCAAATGCACGATTGGAGCCAGCGACCGTGTCGTAGCCCCGGAATGAGATGAATGCCGATGCGGCGAGCGGACCCACATCGAGGTATAAGATTGAGGAACGTCCAGTGGACAAGGCGATAGGTGTTTCCCATTCCGGATTACTGGCTGATCGCCACGAACCCGAAATGGAGTCGCGATCGGCGTTGGTCCAGATGACCGTGGAGACCTGATTGGTACCGAGCGACACCTCAATGTCGGGTTCGTTTGAACCGTCTGCGATTTGGGCGATGGTCTCGAAGTTGCTCCAGGCTCCGGTCATCGAGGATGACGTTGCTACCTTGATATCGAAACCACTCTCAGTCCGTTCGATGAATCCCAGCGTTCGTTGGCCAGCCGCATTGCTCGCGATTTCCGCGTCCACCACGTCGTGGTGAGGCTCGTACACGTCGGTGACCGCTCCGAGGTCGCCGACTGCCATCGCGTCGATTGATGAGGACGTGGTTTTCATGGCTGGCAACAACTCGGTTACCGACGCAGCCGACGTGGGGACGACCCACGAACTCGTAGCGACCAAGGTGGCAATCACCCCTGCGACAACTCGACGAACGACTGTGGACCATGAACTCCGCACAATTTTCATGGAAGTAGAGATTATTGCGACAGATATTTCTGTCAATTTTTTAGAGAAATATTCAGAATTTGTTCAGGCCAAAAGATGGGCCATCATTTAATGCTGACGGGGGTGCCCCCAAATGGCTTATTGACCAGGTCAAAAAAGTCGTTCCCCTTGTCGTCAACCACGATGAATGCGGGAAAGTCCTGCACTTCGATCTTCCAGACAGCTTCCATACCCAATTCGGCGTATTCCAAAACTTCAACTTTGGTGATGCAATCTTGGGCCAAACGTGCCGCTGGTCCACCAATTGAACCGAGGTAGAAACCGCCGTGCTTCTTGCATGCATCGGTGACGGCCTTTGATCTGTTGCCCTTGGCCAACATCACGAAACTTCCACCATTGGCCTGGAACTCGTCGACATAACTGTCCATGCGACCAGCAGTGGTTGGTCCAAATGAACCAGACGCCATACCTTCGGGAGTCTTAGCCGGACCGGCGTAGTAGACAGCCATGTCTTTCATGTAGTCGGGCAAACCGAGCCCAGCATCAATACGTTCTTTGAGTTTGGCGTGAGCGATATCGCGCGCAACAACAAGCGGGCCAGTCAACATCACGCGTGTCTTCACTGGGTATTTGCTGAGCTCGGCACGAATCGCGCTCATGGGTTGATTGAGATCAATCTGCACAACGGGTGTGTCTTGCAAATCATCGTGAGTCACATCGGGCAAGAAACGTGCGGGGTCTGTTTCGAGTTGTTCAAGGAAGATTCCGTCTTTGGTGATCTTGCCGAGCATTTGTCGGTCGGCCGAACACGACACCGCCATTGCAACGGGACATGAAGCACCGTGACGTGGCAAACGAATCACGCGCA
>Ga0255122_1000290_pt1 | contig 12818 bp, 8 predicted proteins | sample Law_Colum_RepC_8_2_FD_188581 | JGI IMG/M metagenome (GOLD analysis project Ga0255122, IMG submission 188581) | Freshwater microbial communities from St. Lawrence River, New York, United States - Law_Colum_RepC_8h | ecosystem: Environmental > Aquatic > Freshwater > River | place: USA: New York...
ACCGCCGGTTTGCCCGAGGATGGCGTGTTGGCTTTCGTCACGGAAGAAGGCGGTCGCACCGGGCATTCCGCGATCATGGCGCGCTCGCTGGAAATCCCGGCGGTCGTCGGCGTGAAGGGCTTGATGGATGCCGTCCAGGATGGCGACATCATCCTGGTCGACGGCGAGACCGGCGCGGTGGTCATCAACCCGACGGCGGCGACCTTGGAGGGGTATCGCGATCAAGAGCTCGTCATCCGGCGCCGGCGCGATCGCGTGATGCTCGAGATCGCCTTGCCGGACGTCACCAGCGACGGCGAAGGCTTCGCCTTGCAGGCGAACATCGGTGGCCCCGAGGACCTCGAGGACGCCCGTCTTTACTGCGCGCAGGGCGTGGGGCTCTATCGCACCGAGAACCTTTACCTGCGCTTGGATGCGTGGCCGACGGAAGCCGAGCAATATGAGGAATATGCGGAGGTGGTCCGCGCGGCCAAGGGTCGGTTGGTCACCTTCCGCACCCTCGATCTGGGGGGCGATAAGCGACTCGGCGACCTCAATGACGAGGCCAACCCGTTCATGGGTTACCGCGCGATCCGGCTGTGCTTGGATCGTCCGGATGTCTTCCGGCCGCAACTCCGCGCGATCCTGCGCGCCGCCGCGTTGGGGCCGGTGGCGGTGATGTTCCCGATGATTTCGGGAATCGAAGAATTCCGCCGCGCGAAGGAAGTGCTCACCGCCGTCGCGGACGAGTTGGCGGCCGAAGGCATCCGGCCCAAGGAGCGCATCCGCCTCGGGGCCATGATCGAGATTCCCTCGGTCGCGGCGGTGGCGGAGGACCTGGCGCGGGAGGTCGATTTCTTCAGCGTGGGCACCAACGACCTCGTGCAGTACCTCTTGGCCGTCGATCGCGGCAACCCGCGCATCGCCGCCTTGTATGAGCCGGCGCACCCCGCCGTGGTGCGGACGCTGGACCGAATCTTCAAGGCCGCCCGCCAGCACGGCGTCGCGGCCGCCGTCTGCGGTGAGCTCGCCGGCGACCCCGTGTGGGCACCCTTGCTGATCGGCCTCGGCGCACATGAACTGAGCATGGCGCCGCCCGCGATTCCCGAGGTGCGTTTCGTCCTCCGGCATTCGACGAAGGTCGAGTTGACGCAGTTGGCCCAACGTGCCTTGGCGCTATCCGAGTGCGCGGCCATCAAGGCTTTGCTCGCCGACTACTCCGCGACCAAACTCAAGCTCCGCTGATGTCCTCCCTGCTTCCCGAACCGAATCCGCACATCTCGGCCATGGCGGCCTATACGCCGGGCGAGCAGCCCCAAGGGGGTGGCTGGGTGAAGCTGAACACCAACGAGAATCCCTACCCACCGAGCCCGCAGGCCTTGGCGGCGATTCGGGCCGTGGTGGCCGAAGCGGGGGCGCTGCTGCGGCTTTATCCGTCGCCCGACGCTTCGCCCTTGCGGGCGGCGGCGGCGGCGATCCACGCCTTTCCCGCGGCCGACATCTTGGCCGGCAACGGCTCGGACGATTTGCTCAACATTTTGATCCGGGCGTACGCCGGTCCCGGTCGTCCGATCGGCATGCTCGACCCGAGCTACTCGCTGTACCCCGTGCTCGCCGCGGCCCAGGGCGCCGGCGTCGTGAAGGTGCCGATCCGGGCCGACTTCAGTTTTGACGTGGCCGCGGTGGCGCAATGCGGCGCCGCCATTTTCTTCCTCACCAATCCCAACGCCCCGTTGGGTGTGTCGTTCCCGCCGGCGAAGGTCGCGGAACTGGCGCGCGCGTTCCCGGGCTTGTTGGTCGTCGACGAAGCCTATGCCGCGTTTGCGGATGCCGACTGCGCGGAACTTCCGAAGACGCATGCGAACGTCGTGGTGACGCGGACCTTCTCGAAAGGCCATGCCTTGGCGGGCCTCCGCGCCGGCTATGCGCTTTGTCCGCCGGGCTTGGCGGCGATCCTGCATCGCGTCCGCGACAGCTACAACTTGGACCGCTTGGCGCAAGTCGCGGCCGCCGCGGCGTTGGCGGATGAAGGCTGGCTGCGTGAGACCGTCGGCAAGGTGCGTTGCGAGCGGGCGCGGTTGACCCGCGGACTGGAGGCGCTCGGGTGGAGCGTCGTGCCCTCGTCGGGCAATTTCCTGCTCGCGACGCCGGCTTCGGCGCGACGACCGGCCTCACCGGCGACGGGTGAGCATGCTTTCGCCTTCCTGCGGGAACGCCAAATCTTGGTCCGTCGTTTTCCGAACCATCCGCTGACGGCGTCGGCCTTGCGCATCACGGTCGGCACGGCGGCGGAAATGGATGCTTTTCTCGCGGCGGCGCGGGCCTGGTCGGAAGGGTGAGGTTGACATTCCGCCGGGGGGAAGGGATTTTTCTGGCATGAGCACCGGCGTCCGCCAAGCCAGCATCCGTCGCGATACCGCCGAGACGAAGATCGCCCTATCCGTCAACCTGGACGGCACGGGGGTTTCCGAAATCTCGACGGGCATCGCCTTCTTCGACCACATGCTCACGCTCTTCAGCCGGCACGCGCTGATCGACCTCAAGGTCAAGGCCGACGGCGATACCGAGGTCGATTACCACCACACCGTCGAGGATGTGGGCATCGTCTTGGGCGCCGCGATCAAGGAAGCCCTGGGCGACAAGGCCGGTATCCGCCGTTACGGTTTCTTCATCCTCCCGATGGATGAGACCTTGGCCCGTTGCGCCGTGGACCTCTCCAACCGCGCGATGCTGGTCTATCAGGTCGAAATCTCCAATTACATGGTGAAGGACTTCAACATCGCGCTCGTACGCGAGTTCTTCCAAGGCCTCGCGAACGCGTTGGCCTGCAACCTCCACCTGAAGCTCGAGTACGGCGAAGAGCCGCACCACATCGCCGAGGCTTTGTTCAAGGTCTTCGCCCGCGCCTTGCGTGCGGCCGTTGAAATCGATCCGCGCCAGGGTGGGCGGGTGCCGAGCACCAAGGGTACGCTTGCCTGAACGTGGAAGCCGCTGGGACTAGCCGTCGCCCCCGGGTGGCCGTGATCGATTACGGCATGGGTAACCTCCGTAGCGTCAACCGAGCGATGGTGGCGGCCGGTGCCGATGCCTATCTCGCCGCGACCCCCCAAGCGGCCGAAGGCGCCGACGCCGTCGTTTTTCCGGGGCAGGGGGCCATGGCCGATTGCATGGCCTGCATCCGTCGCAATGATTTCGAAGTCTTCATCAAGGAGTGGATTGCGTCTGACCGCCCCTTCCTGGGGGTCTGCATGGGCCTACAGGTCCTCTTTGAACGTTCCGAGGAGGCCACCGTGCCTGGTTTAGGCATCTTCCCCGGGGTCGTCACCCGCTTTCCTTCCACCCCCGGCCTCCGCATCCCGCACATGGGTTGGAACGAGGCCATTTTCAAGGCGGAGAGTCCCTTGACGGCGGGCCTGAATGCCCACGGAGAGCCCTTTTATTTCGTGCATAGCTATCGGGTCGTCCAGACCGACCCGGCCTTGGTTTGGTGCGAGACCGACTACGCTGGCCGCTTTGTGAGCGGTGTCCGGAGGGGGCGGGTGCTGGCCACCCAGTTCCACCCCGAGAAAAGTCAGGTCAAAGGCTTGCAACTGTACCGTAATTTCCTGACTTTGGCTGACCGCTGAGGCGTCAGGCCTGTGGCGGAACACCCACCCCGCCATGAGCACCAAAAACGCCATTCTCAAACTGGACGACAAGGAAATCGTCCTCCCCATCGTTGTCGGCACCGAACAGGAATGCGGCGTCGACGTCCGCAAGCTGCGCGACGAAACGGGCTACATCACCTTCGACGATGGTTACGCCAATACCGGCGCCTGTGAGTCCAAGGTCACCTTCATCGACGGCGAGAAGGGAATCCTGCGTTACCGCGGCTACTCCATCGAGGAACTCGCCGAGAAGTCGACCTTCATCGAGACCGCCTACTTGCTGATCTACGGCGAACTCCCGTCCGTCGCCCAGCTGAATGCCTTCAAGGCCCGCATCCTCGACAACTCCCAGGTGCATGAAGGCCTGCGGATCGCCCTCAGCGGCTTCCCGGGCAACGCGCACCCGATGGCCGTGCTTTCGGCCACGTTGAACACCTTGGGTTGCTATTACCCCGACCTCGGCACGAACGAGCGCGCCCATGACTTGGCGAAGTTCGACGAGACCGCCGCCGTGCTCATGTCCAAGGTCCGCACCTTGGCCGCCTTGGCGCACCGCTCCAAGGAAGGCGAGCCGCCCGTCTACCCGAAGCCGGGTCTGGATTACTGCTCCAACTTCCTGCACCTGCTCTTTTCGCAGCCCAACGCCGATTACACCGTCCATCCGGAAGTCGCCCGCGCGCTCGACCTGATCCTCCTCCTGCACGCCGACCACGAGCAGAATTGCTCGACCTCGACCGTGCGCATGGTCGCCTCCGGTGGCGCCAATCTCTTCCCCTCCGTCTCGGCGGGCGTCTGCGCGCTCTGGGGTCCGCTCCATGGTGGCGCCAATCAGGCCGTCATCGAGATGCTCCAGGAAATCCATGCTTCCGGCGACGATGGTTCGAAGTTCATCGCGGACGCCAAGGACAAGACCAAGCAGGTCCGCCTGATGGGCTTTGGCCACCGGGTCTACAAGAACTACGACCCGCGCGCCAAGATCATCAAGGCGCAGTGCGACAAGGTCCTCAAGGTCCTCGGCATCAACGACCCGCTCTTGGCGATCGCCATGCGCCTCGAAGACGCGGCCCTCAACGACCCGTATTTCAAGCAGCGCAACCTCTACCCGAACGTCGACTTCTACTCGGGCATCATCCTCAAGGCCATTGGGATCCCGACGGAGATGTTCACCGTCATCTTCGCCATCGGCCGCATGCCGGGCTGGATCTCGCACTGGAAGGAAATCGCCGAGACGCCGAAGCAGAAGATCCACCGTCCCCGCCAGATCTACGTCGGTTCGACCGAGCGCAAGTACGTCGGGATCGCGCAGCGCGCCTAAGCGTCGCGGCGAGTCCAGCAAGGGGAAGGGCCGAACGTTTCCGTTCGGCCCTTCGTCTTTGAGTCATCCACTGTAAGCCGGATTCTGTCCCGGGTGGCTCTCGCCAGCCCTTGCGCATTCATTTCTCTGACCTTGCGGACCCGCCTTGCGGCGGTGCGACAACCCGGAACCTTGGTGGGCGGCCTCGGGCGGTCCCTGTTTGTCTTGCACCGGATTGGGTTTACCATGCCTCCTTGGTCGCCCTTGGAGCGGTGAGCTCTTACCTCACCTTTTCACCCTTACCGTTTCCCTTGCGGGGACGGCGGTTTATTTTCTGTGGCACTGTCCGTCACGGTTTGACCCGTGCCCCGACTTGCGGCGGGAATCCTGCCCTATGGTGTCCGGACTTTCCTCGCGTCTTGCGACGTGCGAATGCGGATGGATGACTGTGCGAAGAGACTGCGATGGTCGGACGGGGAAGGGAAGGCCAAACGCAGCTCCGGCGCGGCTGAAAGGGGCGCTTGGGGGCGGTTTTTAGGACTCGCCCATGAAAATCGGCCCTCCCATCCTCACCTAACCCCCGCTACCCATGAAGCTCCGCACCTGTTTCGCCGGCCTCTGCGCCACCCTCGTTTCCTTTGTCTCCCTCACCGCCGCCGAAGAGCCGATCAAGGTCGCCTGTGTCGGCGACAGTATCACGCAAGGCAGCGGCGCCGAGCGTGGCAAGAGCTACCCCGACCAGTTGCAGGCCCTCTTGGGCGACAAGTACAAGGTCGGTAATTTCGGTGTCAGCGGCCGGACCCTCCTGCAGAAGGGCGACTTCCCTTACCGCAAGGAGAAGAAGTACCAGGATGCCCTGAAGATGCAGCCGAACATCGTGATCATCATGCTCGGGACCAACGACACCAAACCGCAGAACTGGAAGCATGAGGCCGAATTCGTGGGTGACTATCGTGACCTCATCAAGTCGTTCCAGGAGCTCCCCTCCAAGCCGAAGGTCTACGTCTGCCGTCCGTGTCCCGTCCCCGGCAAAGGGAACTTCGGCATCAACGAAGAGAACGTCCTGAAGATCATCGAGCGCCTCGGGCCGCTCATCAAGGAACTGGATTGCGGTATGATCGACATGCATGCGGCGTTGCTCGAGAAGGCGGCGCTGTTGCCCGATCGCGTGCACCCGAACACCGCGGGCGCCGGCGAGATGGCCAAGACCGCGGCCAAGGCGATCACGTCCAAGTAACGCCTACGCCTTCTTGGGGCCGACCTTCGCGAGCACTTCGCGGGCCGCGATGCTCAGCGCCCGCCAGCGCTCCCAAGGGTGAGCGGCGCCGTGGGCGATGAGTCGCAGCGTGCTGCGCCATTCGAGGATGGCCCGTTCGAGGTCGCCCGTGCCCGGCCCGCGGCCTTCGGCGTCGGGGGGCGGGAGTTTGCCATGCAGGACGAAGCCGCGCAGGACCTCGGCGCAGCCCTCGCCGAAACTCTCGGGTAAGCCATCGCGCAAGTAGCCTTCGGCCGTGAGCGATTTGTAGGTCAGGCGACAGCAGGCGCCGAGTCGGCTGCTGCTGCGGCCGCCGGCGGCGACGCGTTCACCGGCGCGGAGCTCGGCCAAGTCCCAGGCGAGGTCGTGGACGTCATAGCCCTCGTCCTCGAGGGCCGCCGCGACGGCCAGGCCTTCGCCGTGTTGGAAGAGGGCGGCGATCTCGCCGCGGCGGGTCGGGCGAGCGTCCGCGTCGATGAGGCCTAACTTCAGCCAGAGCCGTCCCGCACGGGCGGCCGAGATGTGGCCCCCGCCCAAGACCGTACCGAGGTGGATGTCCTCCTTCTGGACCTTGCGCCGCAGCGGATTGATCAAGGCTTGTTCATCCGCGTCGGGCGTCACACGTACGTTGGCCTTCGAGTAATCCAGTCGGACCTGCACGGTGTCGCGGAGGACATAGGGTTCACCGAACGCTTGGCCGCCTTGGGTGAGTTTGGGTAGGAGCGGCAGGATTTCTTTTTCGAGGGTTTCCAATTTCCACTGCCGGCGTGGCCCGCGGGGGCCTTCTTGCTTGAGCAACGCTTTGCGCAGCCAGTCGGCGGGCTCCAGTCGGTCGCTGGCTCCCGTCTTGGGGAAGTGGGCCAACGGCACCGCGCGCCCGTGGCGGACGGAGCCGTCGGCCATCGGTAGCCGACAGGGCGTGCCGATGGCCACGCCGCGCAGTGAATCCGGCTTGGTCAGGGCAGGGTGCCATGCGTCTTTGACCAAGATGAAGGCTTCCGTGAGCGGCACCACTTTGGTGGGCCGGAGGCGTTGCCAGATGCCGTTGCGTCCGCACATCTCCTCGATTTCGCGGATGACCACGGGAAGGGCGGGGGCGACTTCGGGCAGCGTGAGCTGGTCCAAGGCCAACTGCACCGGCTCGCGGGTGAACAAGGAGGCCGCCAATTTCTGCGCAGCCGCCTGCGGGTTCTTCGCCCGGTGCATCAGCGCGAGGAACGCCGGCCAGTCGAGGCCCTCGCTGCGTTTCAGTTGGAGTGGCTTGGCTTCGCCGAGCCGCGGCGAATCCCCTGACCAAAGCGCAAAGCCCTTTTCATCGAGTCCGCGCCGGCCGGCCCGGCCGAACATCTGGAGCAACTCGTCGGGACGGACTTCCCGCTCGGCGTGGTCGGTGGCGTAGCGGCGGTCGGTGACGAGGACCGAGCGCAAGGAGAAGTTGATGCCGGCCGCCAGCCCCGTGGTGGCCACGACGACCTTGAGTCGACCAGACTTGGCCCAAGGCTCAATGAGCAGGCTGCGTTGTTCGTAGGTCAGCCCGCTATGGTGTAGGCCGACCCCTTGACGGAGGAGCCGGTAGAGGTCTTCACCGGCCATGTCGCGTTGGGCTGGGGATAACTGCGGCCCATTGCCCATGGGCAGGCCATGGGCGATGTCGCGGGCAATCTGTTCGGCCGCCCGTCGGCGCGGGGCGAAGACGAGGATGGGCCCGAGGTCGGCGAGGATGCCTTTGATGACCGCCCGGGCGATCGGGCTGCGGACCCCCTCGGGCTCCTTGGTCTCGAGCGCGTCCAGCCAGACCTCCTCCAGGGGGACCGGGCGGCGGTGCTCTTCGACCAGCGTCACCGTCCGTCCGAGCGAACGGAGCCATTCGGCGGTAGCCTTAGGGTTGGCGATGCTGCCGCTGAGCAGGAGCAGCTGGGTGGCCTTGGGGGCGAGGGCGAGCACCGTCTCGTAGGCCGCCCCCCGGCGGAGGTCGGCAATCATCTGGTATTCGTCGACCACGAGGAGGTCGGGGTGCTGGTCTTCCAGGAAGCGGTGACGTTGGGTTTCCAGCGTGGCCACGACGACCGGTGCCCCCAGGTTCTCGCTCAGGTCGCCGGTCGCGATGCCGACATCCCAGCCGGCCGCCTGCCATTCCGCCCGCTTATCGTTGGCCAGGGCGCGGGTCGGCACGGTGTAGACCGCTTGCCCGCGGTGGCCGGACTCGACCAGCAGCTCGAAGACATGGGTCTTCCCGGCGCCCGTGGGGGCTTGCACGACCACGTCCTCCCCCCGCCGAAGCGCGGCGAGGGCCACCTGTTGCCAGTGGTCGGGGAGGATGAGCCGTTGGTCCGACATGTCAGGATTTCAGCAAACCGTGATTGAACTTGGACGCAAGCCGGAGGGCGTTTGCGGTTGCGACAAAAGCGTGGGCCGTGCTACGACCTCAATCGCATGGCCATAAGCAACGATCTCGCCCGCGGGCTCAAGAAAGTCGATCAGGACCTCGCGTTCATGATGGGGTGCTTCGTCGAGGTCCTCGAGCAGCTTGACCACAAGGACCTCGCGGGCACTTTGCCGTGGATGGGAAAGCGCAAGTTGCGCGGCGTGCAGATCTTTTCCTACCGCGGCGTGCAGGCGTATTCGATCGCCTTCCAGTTGCTGAACATGGTCGAGGAGAATGCCTCGGCGCAGTCGAAGCGCCTCCGTGAGTCGAAGCATGGCTTGGCGTCCGACCCCGGTTCCTGGGGGCGGGCCCTCAACCGCTTGCGTGATTCCGGCCTGAGCGACAAGCAGGTGGCCAAGCGTCTCAATCGCATCCGCGTCGAGCCGGTCTTGACCGCGCACCCGACCGAAGCGAAGCGCGCCACCGTCCTCGAAATCCACCGCGAAATCTACAAGCTCCTCGTCCGGCGCGAGAACAGCATGTGGACCGTCGCCGAGCAGCGCGCGATCCGCGACGAAATCAAGGTCGCCCTCGAACGACTCTGGCGCACCGGTGAGTTCTATCAGCAGAAGCCCGACGTCCAGTCCGAGCTCCGCAACATCAATTACTTCCTTTCGAAGGTCTTCCCGGACGCGCTCGTCAGCATGGACCTGCGCCTGCGGCAGGCTTGGGAGGAAGCCGGTTTCTCGGCCGATAAGATCGAGCACCCCGATTCGATGCCGATGGTCACCATGGGCACCTGGGTGGGCGGCGACCGTGACGGTCACCCGTTGGTTACGGCCGAGGTCACGACCCGCGCCTTGAACCTTTTCCGTTCGACCGCCTTGGATATCGCGAACGAGCGCCTGGAGGCCCTGGGCCAGCGCCTTTCGTTGGGCGATCACCTGCAGCTGCCGCCCGCGGTTTTCGTGAAGCAGGTCGAAAAGCACGCGGCGGTCCAAGGCGAAGCCGGCGAAGCCGCCCTGAAGCGCAACATCGGCGAAACCTGGCGGCAGTACATCAACCTCATCCGCCTGCGACTGCCTGAGACCGTCGGTGAGTGCGCTCCCGGTAAGCACAAGACGCCCGACGGCGTCATCGCCGACCTCCTTTTCCTGCGCGAGACCCTGGTCGAAGTCGGCGCCGGCAACATCGCCCGTTACGAGCTCGACCCGCTCATCCGCTTCCTCCGCACGTTCGGCTTCCACATGGCGACGTTGGATATCCGCCAGAACAGCGCCTTCCACGACAAGGCCATCGGGCAGCTCATGGAAGCCGCCGGTCTCGCCGATACCGACTACGCGCACTGGGATGAATCTCGTCGGCTCGGTTTCCTGGATTCGGAACTTCGCTCGACCCGTCCGTTCATCCGCGAGCAGGCCAGCATCGGCCCGGAAGCCGATGCGGTGATTGCCTGCCACCGCGCGCTCGTCGAGCACATCAAGCATTACGGTTCGGCCGGTTTGGGCGCCCTCATCGTCAGCATGACGCGCTCGGTGTCCGACCTGCTGTCGGTTTACCTGTTGGCGCGTGAAGCCGGCCTCACCGCCGGTGGCGCCGATGAGCCTTACTGTCTGCTCCCGGTGGTGCCGCTCTTCGAGACCATCGACGACCTGGAGCGCAGCACGGCGATCTTGGATGCCTTCCTGTCGCACCCGATGACCCGTCGCACGCTGGAGATGCGTCGCGATACCGGCGTCACGGATGGCCTGACCCAGCAGGTCATGATCGGTTATTCCGACTCGAACAAGGATGGCGGCATCCTGGCCTCGCTCTGGAACCTCTACCGGGCCCAGTTGAACCTGACGGCCGTGGGCGCCAAGCATGGCGTCCGCATCGTCTTCTTCCATGGCCGTGGCGGCACCATCTCCCGCGGTGCCGGCCCCACCCATCGTTTCATCGACGCCTTGCCTCCGGGCAGCATCAACGGCGAGCTCCGCGTGACCGAGCAGGGTGAGAGCATCACGCAGAAGTACGCCAATCACATCACGGCGGTGAACAACCTCGAGCTCCTGTCGGCGGGTGTCACGCAGAACACCTTGCTGAACGAAGCCGTCGAGGCCGATGACGTCGCCTTGAGCAAGGTCATGGATCGCCTCGCCGAGTTCTCGCGCGAAGCTTACCAAGGCCTCATCCGCACCCCCAAGTTCATCGACTTCTTCCGTCAGGCCACCCCGATCGACGTCATCGAAGCCAGCCGCATCGGGTCGCGGCCCTCGCGGCGCACCGGCGCGGCCTCGCTCGAAGACCTCCGGGCGATTCCTTGGGTCTTCGCGTGGAGTCAGGCCCGTTTCTATCTCTCCGGTTGGTATGGCGTCGGCTCCGCCTTGGCCCGCATGAAGGAAGAAGACCCGAAGGGCTTCGAACTCCTCCGGAAGCATTACGACGCATGGGCGCCGTTGCGGTACATGCTCAAGAACGCTTCGACCAGCGTCATGGCGGCCAACCGCAGCATGATGAAGCTCTACGGTTCGATGGTGACCGACAAGAAGCTCCGCAACCAGTTCTTGGGTCGCATCCTCGCGGAGCACTCGCTCACGCGCAAGATGCTGAACGACCTTTCCGATTCCAAGCTGACCGAGGGCCGTCCGCGCCTCCGCAAGGTCATCATGTTGCGCGAGGCGGCGATCGACCTCCTCCACGAACAGCAGGTCGCTTTGCTCAAGGACTGGCGCAAGAAGTTGGCCGAAGGAGAGCGCAAGGAGGCGGAAGCCCTCTTGCCGCAGATGCTCCTCTCGCTCAACGCCATCGCCGCGGGCCTGCAGGCGACGGGCTGAGTTCGCTCAGCGCCTGGGCAGTTCCCGCGTGTTCGGGTCGGTAAGGATAAGCGCCACCTTGGCGGACGTCAGACGTGCTTCCAGAAATCCATCAGGAACCGCGTCGCCAGTTGGGAAAGGAAGACGATGTTCCAGAAGATCAACTGCAGGCCGAGCGAAGGGCCGAAGCCCATGCTGAGGACCTGGGCCGAGGCGCTGGTCACCAGCAGGACGACGGTCGCCGTGCAGAGGGAGATGACGAGGATCTCGATGGACTGCGGCACGAAGCCCGAGAGGCTGGTATCCGCCATGCAGATGGCCGCGAAGGTGAGGGCGACGGACACGATGCCGGTGAGGCCGATGCCGAGGGCGGAGCCTTCCTTGCCGAAGAAGTGTTGGGCGGCGAGACGGCCGAGGATCGGGAGGTAGATGAGCACCATCGCGAGGGCGATCCAGAAGCCCGTGCTACCGTATTCCTGGCCGAGGATCTTCTGCGCATAGTTCTCCGCCGCGCTCTTGATGACGGCTTCTTTGAGCGGGTTCAGCGGATTGGCGAGGAGGAGAATCACGGGAGCAAGGAGTAGGTAATCCGGGCTTTGCTGTCGACGCTTAAGGCAGGCGCAGCTCGATGGTCAGTTCTTTGCCCGCTTCCGGTGTGACGGTGCGGATGACGTCGCCCGACTGCACGGTGACCTTGCCGCCGGCGGCAGGGACTTCGACGCGGGTGACGTCATTCAGGTCCTTGTCTTCACCCTTGGTGGTGACGGACTGCGTCGTCGCGCCTTGGCTGACGGTCACCTCGGCGGCCACGCGCCTATCGCCACGGTAGGCGCGGAGGGCGATATGCGTCTTGTCGGGGGCGACGGGTACTTTGCGGCCACCGGTCAGGGCATGGTAGGCGGCGGTGCGGTCGAGCCCATGGACCTGCGTCGAGCGGAGGTTCCATACCATCGGGAAGGTCAAGCCGGTGCGGGCCCAGGAGGTCGCGTAGATCCATGTTTCCGGCTTGGCCGGGTCGGCGGCGGCGGCGCGTTCCATGAACCAGGCGTGGTTCCACCCCTTGGCGTCGGGGTTGTATTCCGTGACCCGCCAGCCGGCTTGCCATTGCAGGGCCAGCAGCGGCGTGACTTCGGAGTCGGGCTTGGGCGCGCCATCGGCGCCGAGCCAAACCTCGACCCAGTTATGGTTGCCGTTGACGGTGACCCAGGTGGGGACGCCGGCGATGCGGGCGGGGATACCGACCGAGCGGAAGGCATCGCACAGGAGGATCGAAAGCCCGGAGCAGGACGCCAGGCCTTGGCGCATGGAGTCGCTGGGGCTCTGGTTGGCGGCGCGCCGACGGGTGCTGTACTTCACACCGACTTCATCCTGGATCTTGGCGTTGATGAGTTTGGCGGCGGCGTCGCGCGAGCCGGCGTCTTTGACCATGTCGCCGAAGCGCTTGAGGAAGTCGGCCCGCCAAGGGTCGCGGGCCTCGTCCAAG
>Ga0255122_1000297_pt1 | contig 12710 bp, 11 predicted proteins | sample Law_Colum_RepC_8_2_FD_188581 | JGI IMG/M metagenome (GOLD analysis project Ga0255122, IMG submission 188581) | Freshwater microbial communities from St. Lawrence River, New York, United States - Law_Colum_RepC_8h | ecosystem: Environmental > Aquatic > Freshwater > River | place: USA: New York...
AAAGAAATTAGTACCCCTATTAACAAGAATCAATTAGAACAAGAATCAATTAAGGTTAAAGGAAGAAAGACAATCATCATTCCAAAGGAATCTGACCCTGCTTGTCAACTCTTCGTAGCATTCAGAGCTTGGAAGTATCCTGAACTCAACCCTACTGAGTTCAACCTAACTGAATGGAAGTCCGTCTACTACATCTTCTATGAGATGGTTTCAAAGGGAGTTACACCTGAGCAAGTAACGAAAGCCTGTACAAGGCTCCTACAGGGATGGAATGACAAGAATATGATAACTCCCCGTTCTCTATGGAAACATTGGTCTACGGCTACTACAGAGGCTCCTAGCGTATCTAAGCCAACCAACCAGCGACCGACAAGCATTGAACACGCAACGTCAGCTATGGAGATTATGAGGTCAGTCAATAACTTTCTTGACAATACGGTATAAGTTGGTATAGTGGAGACCTAGGGGGTAGATATGGTTAATGTAGAAATGTTTGACGTAGTAGGTTGGCAGCTGCCTGATGTATTCCTTGCAGAGGCTGAGATGGAAGATGACGAGACATCAACACGAGTCTCCTACCACTGCATCAAGGATACTGAGCTTCACGACTTTGTCCTTGACTGGTTGAATGGCAAGCCTGTTGACGAGAAGATTCAGAATAGTGGCACTAAATGGCAGGATGAACTAACAGCCATCATGTATTCCTTCGACATAGAAGTGCAGGGTACTGGTGCGCCACCTATGACAGCAAGTTCTAAGGCTCAAGAGTTGTGTTCTTGGTTAGTGGAAGAGGTGCAATCTCAGATTGAGAGTACAGCACGAGAGCAGTTCGATTCTAAGAATGATGGTTCATATTGGGATGGGGAGTATTGATATGACAGAGAAAGCGTTTGGTACGGTAGCTGGCATTCTAAGTGCTATGCCAGCACAACAACGGTGGGATGATGGCGTTGCGATGGGATACGCTATCGCCCTCAGTGGTGTAGAAGATAAGTCAGGTGTCGAGGCAGTTATCGAACTCCTCAAAACAGAAGACTTCCGCCCTTCACCTGCAGCAATCCTTCGTAAGGTACGTGGCTTAGGTTGTGGTGAGACAAGTGTGCAACAGATGTTCAATCGTATCTGTCGTTACCTTGCAGATGTACATCCATCAAAACGACATTCTGAGGAATCTCAGTGGTTACTTGAAGGTGAACTACATCCCTTTGATATCGTAGCCATCAAGCACGTTGGTGGATGGGGTGAAGCAGGACGCATGAATCGTGAGCAGTTACTCAAGTCCCTTGATGGATGGACTGAGAGTTCAACGGATAACGTGCAAGCACTCGTGCAGACTAGCACAAAGGCGATTACTCAGTAATGGATATGTTTACGTTTATCAGCCAGCACCAACGTGCTGGCACTCTTAGACCTTATCCCTATGACGATATGGTTGAACAGGGTCTTCTAGGGAGCGTACTCCTTGGCGGCAAGAAGGTTATGGACACCATCGAAGGAATGATAGATGAACGAGACTTCTATCGTCCAGGTCACCAAGCTATCTTCACCTCTATGAAACGTATAGTCGAAAAGACAGGTGCTGGTTGCGATATCGTTCTACTCAACGACGATATCAACGCCCTAAAACAGGACGAGATTACTGGTGGACTTGCGTATCTAATGCAGCTAGGTGACGTTGAGTTCACAACACAAAACGCTACAACATACGCAAAGACAATCAAGCGATACGCAGAACTTCGTAACATCGTAGTCAACGCTGAATACGTTATAGCCAGGGCGCAACAGGTAGAGACTGACCCTGACGATATCACCCTTGACTTCGCTAAGAATACGGAATCAAAGGTAGTCACCAATACAGTTCATAAAGCATCTGACGTAATGCGTGATGGCATCAAGGCGATGATGAATGGACGCAAGAAGGGTATCTCTTCAGGCTTCTACGATATCGATAAGGTCATTAACGGATTCAGGGATGGTGAACTGATTATCCTTGGAGGTAGACCTTCTATGGGTAAGTCAAGTCTAGGACTACAGTACGCCATTAATGCTGCAGCACACTGCCGTAAGGCAGGAACCGGAGGTTCCCTCTTCGTTAGCGTTGAGATGAGCTTGGATATGATTAGTCAACGTATGCTCCAGATAATCGGCGGCATAGATGGACAAGCCATACAGAACTCGTACCTCTCTGAGCTTCAGAGAGACGCTATGAGGCTTGCTCAGACTGAGGTAGACACATTACCCCTGTACCTATGTACTGAGACTCCTGTGACCATACAAAGCATCAGGGCTAAGGCTCGTGAACTACAGCGTAACAAGAACCTATCGTTCATCGTAGTTGATTACCTTCAGATGATGGATACAGGTAAAGAGACTCAAGGACGCACCAGGGATATTGGTGTACTCAGCCGGGGACTCAAGGGTATTGCCAAGGAGTTCGACGTACCTGTCGTTGCACTATCGTCACTATCTCGTGCCAGTGAACAACGTAATGATAAGCGACCAATCATGTCAGACCTTAGAGAGTCAGGCGATATTGAGAGCGATGCTGACGTGGTACAATTTCTGTATCGTCCGGACTATTACGCAGAAGACAGGAACTCTTGGGATGAAAATGTTCCCTCTGAAGCTGAAGTGATAACTGCGAAGAACCGTAACGGTGCGATAGGTGTATCTAAGGTGGAGTTCCATAAAACGATTGCTCGCTTCCAAGATATACCTGAAGGGGGATTATGATGGAAGTAGAAGTAGTAGCAGAACGACAGGGACTCAAGAAGGTTAGCAACTGGCAACGCTTGGTTATCAAGACGGTCTGTGAATCAAGGACACGAAATGAAGCAGCACAAGAACTAGGTATCAAGGTGCGTACACTTGATGACCTACTATACAGAGCATACAAAGTGCTTGACTGCAAGAACCTAGATGAGAGTGCATCTAAGTTAGGAATCTCAAGATGATATTCAATATAGTGTTAGCAGTAATTGCATTTACTTTTATTGCAATGGTTTGCTATTTTTTAGGTTTAGGATACTTGATAGACAAGAATACGAGGAAGTGTAATGATAAACGCTAAGACGATATCTCAGATACAGAGTCCTTTGAAGCCTGAAAGGATTAAGAGGAGTAATAACTTAGCAACCTATGTTCCATCTGATGTAAGTGCAAGGATAGTAGAGTTGTATCAAGGTGGAATGAGTATGCGTAGGATTGGTGAGTTGCTTACATCTGAGGGAGTTGAGTCTCCACCTATGAAAATCCCTTGGGGTACTAACGCAATTAAATCAGTATTAGATACACATAAATGACAGATAAAGGTAGGTAGATATGAAGAACTTTCCGCAAGCTTTAGAGGAACTAAAGAACGGTAATCGTGTACGTAGGTCAGGTGCTAGATGGTTTGTGCAGATGGTGGACAAGCGACTATGCACCTACAAGTTAGATGGTGGTGGCAACAGGGTCTTTGATGGCATTACTAAGTTGTGTTCAACTGACATCTTGTCTCTTGATTGGGAGGTAATCGAATGAACTGGGATGAAGCAGTAGCAGCAATGATGTATCATCGTGTCCCTGTACGTAGGGCTGTCTGGAGTGACAACCTTTACATCACTATGAACAGGACACCTGATGAAGACCTCATAGTACTAAGTGAAGGATGGTTCGATGTCGTTGACACAACCTTAGATATGTGGGGAGGTAAAGGGTTAGTTAAATTACTAATGTCATCCAACTTTAGGGATACGTTGCGTGACGATTGGGAAATAGCAAAGATAGGTGGAGATGAATAAGCAGACAACTCTAGGGAAGATAGTACGCACCAGGCGTATCGAGTTGAAGATATCTCAGCGTGACCTAGCAAACAGATTGGTTGGTACTAGGGATAAGTACTGCTCACCTCAAGTGATGAACAATATTGAGCATGACATACGCACTGGTAAACAGTACTGGCAATCACTATCCAAAGAGCTTGATATACCTATTGATGTATTCACTTACTATGGATTACTTGCTAAGAGTGGACTAGTGCCTAGTGTTGAGTTGCCATTTGAAATCATAGAATCAGCTATGGACAAAATGCATAACTACTTACAAGCGTACATCTGTCCTGATAACAAATAAACATAACTGCATCCTGTAGTATTCTGAGTAATAGGAATCACGTATGCAATACCTTATAGGAATCGTAATAGGCATCGCTCTGTGTTACGCAGGGACTCTACTGAACGAATGGTTTGAATACTACAGGATGCTCAAATGGTTAGAAGAGAAAGACATAGACGTTGATGATGCTACTGAGAATCAACTCAAGCAATACATCATTATGTACAAGCTCTCCAAAGTACCTAACGTCGAGATAGATGTAATACAGAATACAGAAGATGAAGACCCTATCGATTGATAGGGTTTCTTTTTACCGCTTCAAGAGTATGTCACTGGCATCAAGTGCGATATTCAAGTCCTGCCAATTTGCAAAGTCACGTACAGAAACCATAGAACGACCATTCAATATGATTGGTATGCAAGGGATAGTACGACCATCCCACAAAGGCACTAGGTCAAACGTAAGCCTAGTCTTCGTAGCCTCACCATAAAGTCCTTCGAGTAGCAACCTTAGTGGTGCATACGACTTACCGTTAGTGATAATGGATTCAATCTTCTTCTCGCCAATCACAACAGTCTTAGTATCAACTTCATCCAATAGGTCAGCCCATCTAGCAAAGACTAACCTTCCAGGCTTACGGAACTTATACAGGTCATCACGCTCAACAACCTCTGTACCATTACGACTACCATCAATATTGCTGTTTCCCTCAATAGAGGTGAACTTACCGTCCTTGTAGCCTGATACCAAGAACACGTGAACAGCGTCTGTATCGTCATCAGATGACAGCACAAAGCCTATATCACCAACGTACGGAGTCTTGTGAAGGATACCTAGTCTCTTAGCCTTAGCAAGTAGGACATCACAACTAGCTGATGTGCCTAACTGCCAATCAAGACCAGTAAGGAACTTCCATCGGTTGTGTACTCCAGCACAAAGGAATGATGCACACCAGAAGGAACCTAGAGGTACACCACACGACTTGTTCCATACATCGATATGAAAACTACGGTTACTACCTACAGGTTCTTCCTTCTGTCCCACAAGCGACCTAGCGACACTAATGAAATGCTCTACTGGACTCATTCAACTACCCCCTTCTCCATAGCATCAATCTGCTCCTGTGAAAGTTCAGCAGCAGGGTTCATCAACCATTCTTCCCTATTAGCACCAAGTATGTAGTACTGGATACCAGGAGGGTTACCATATGTATCGTAGTCGTATGACCCCTTACCAACTGGAGGGTTATACCGAATGCGTCCACCAAGGGCTGACATCCCACCAACGAATGCAGCCTCAAACATCTTGTCATCTTCTTCCCTGTCATCAGCAGCCTTGAACGTCTCAAGATATGACTGAATCCAAAGGTACTGGAGGTTCTTGGTAACAAGCTTACTAAGGCGCATATCAGGAACAGGTACACCAACCTCAGCCATAGTAGGCTTGACAACCTTCTGCCAGTACGCTTCAAGGTCAGGGTCAACGTAACCTACAGGCTTGCCCATAAAGTCACGTCCTGTAAACATCTCCTTCATAATGCCGATACCCGGAGAGTTTATGAAGCGACCCATAACAAGAGTTTCCATACGTTCACCGAAACGCTTACGTGCTTCATCTGGTGGAAGGTTCTTTATGTCAGGTGTCAACGCATCAGCAATCTCAAGGAACATCATGCTTCCACCCGGTGCTTTGAATACGTAGTTACCAACTTGTATCTTCGTATACATATTGCTAACGGATGTCTGAACCTTGAACTGGTCAAACGGACGCATCAAACCAAAGTACGCAAGCAACGCATACCAGAGTGCCTGAGCCTTTAGTACCATACGATAGTTAGCACGTAGTACGTACGGGTTAATCTTACGGTCAGTTGGGATGTTGTTAGCATTCAACCACTTACGTCCTAACTCACCCTTTGAAAGTACCAATCTACTGATAGGGTCAGCCATAATCCGGCTAGTAAGCCATCTAGGGGCGAACATAACACGTCTCATCAAACGACCAATAGACTTGTCATACTCGTTCTTAGTGAAGCGTACATCACCATTCATCACGTTGAGTACAGCTGCCATATCCTGAGCCATCTCTTTGAATCCATCAGAAGATGGGTCATAGCCTAACTGCTCGTACGCCTCAAGTGCTTGAGTAAACTTATTGAACTTGACGAAGTCTTTCATCATCGTCATAGCACGTTCAGATGCAGCCTTACCCGGTACGTGACGTTCAGCCGACAGTAGTCCCATCATGTCAGGGTCTACGTCAAGCTCGTCGATATCCATAATGTCAATCTCAGGGAGAGTTGCATCAGGGTCACGCTCACGCATCTGGGCTAGTTTTTCTTCACGCTCTGCACGTTTCTCTGCAAGGATGCGGTCATACTCAATGGTTGCCAGGCTAAGACCATTCTCTTTAGCCAGTTCATAGAATCTGTTGGCTCGTATCTCGTCACCCATAGCGTGAACTTGTCTACGACCAAGGAATGCATTCTTGTTGATTCCACCCTTACCAGTATCAATCGCTAGGTTAGGTGCAAGACTCTTTGGTCCAAACAACAGAGACTTGAAGAACAGTCCCGGTGACTCAATGGGGTTAGCAAGTTGCCAGTTTTGAACAAGAGGTGCTGACCAGTCTCCAGCCATCGTAAAGCGACCAAGTGCGTTAAGTACGTCAAAGGTTACTGTTACTGGATTCTTATCAAGGAAGTCTAGTACCTTACCAATCTTGCTCTCTTCAGTAACACTTACCTCAGTGCCTTCATCATCAACGACTATGACCGGATTCGTTTCACTAGCGACATCAGGTTCACCAGTATCGCTAACATCGACATCACGAATAGGACGCAGACTATAAAGAGGAGTGCCACTACCAGACGCATATTGAACCCTACCCATTCCGTTAGTGACTTCATTTTTCTTTAGGTCACCGTAAGGTGATTTGGTTTCTGCGTACAAAGCCTGTACACGCTTATCGAGAGCAACGATACCTGTCTTGGTGTCTTCTACAGTTGGTAGTGCAGCCTTGTGTACATCCTTACCACTAAGTTGTTCATACACCTTGCGACCAAGCGTCTCTGTATACAAAGCACGTATAGCCTTAGGGTCTTTAGTAATAGCAGAGTGTGCAGCAAAAGCCATAAGGTCAGAATGCTCACCACCACTAACAAGTTTGACTGAGTCAGAGATGCTGTCATTAATAGAGTTGAGCAAGTCTATGTAACGGAGTGGTATTCCATTAACATCCTTATGATTACTCTGAGCCATAAGTGGATGAGTGGAGATTACTATCCTTTCTCCACCTCTTACATACTTAGACTTCAACTTATACTTAGGCGTAGGTGCTGCATCACGCTTCGCACGAATCTCTAATAATGCTTCAAGTACATCTCCATATGGTTCATCTGGATTATTACGTCTCTTTGGGTCTAGCTTCTCAATTATCTCAATAGAGCGGTCTAAACCTACTTCATTCACCATATCTTTTAAGTAGAATGACATCGGACCGTTATGAACAGCAATAATCTGTTCAGGCTTTACGTCAGACAGTTGGTTTTGGTTGTACTTAATCTTTGATGGGTCTTCCCAGAACTCAACTAAAGGCTTAAAGTTCATATCTTCGTATGCTTTGAGTGAAGACTCGTTAGACCAAACAAAGTTTGGCTCTCCATATGTTTCACCCTTAGCACTAGAAAGGCGAATACCATTCTCAGCAATAGAGTCTAGGGCTTCCTTTGACTTAGTGTAATGAACACGTCGCACCATACCAGGTGGTATTGGTTCACTAAGGAAGTGCTTCCCATATTTATGCAAAGCAGTCAGACGAGAGTCATCAACAGATGCTGTCATTGAAAGATACGAGAACTGCCTGTCAAGTTCAGACATCAAGGAATCGTATGCTTCCTTAGTCTCAGGGTTTGTATCGTACGAGTTAGTTGGCAACTTATCGTAGTTACTACCCATAGCCAATCGACGTTCGTGGTTGTCAGGGACAGAAGAGAAGTCGATATCAGGCAACTTGATGTTACGACCAGCAACCGTTGATAGTGCTGTCTGTAGAACGTCTTTTACCCTTGGGTCTGAGACAGGTCTCTGTCCGGTTTCAAGGACTTGCGGGTTGATGAGGTGAAGTAGATTTCTCGCTTCGTAGTAGGGGACAGCGTAGCCTTGCGCCGATTCGTTTCCGAAATTCCAGACTCTTTCAGTATCTTGGATAGCCTGAACTGGAATACGTCTTTTAGCGAGTTCTTTGGCAATCCTACCAGTTGCTTGCTCAAAGGCTTTGAGGGACTCTTCATACGACTTTCCTTTTTGCTCAATGTTGTGGATAGTCAAGGACTGACCATCAATACTCTTACGTACATACGGATGCATACGCTTAATGAACGCATACACGTTGTCAGCGATAGGGTCTTCAAACTGGAAGGTTATAGATGGCTCTACTGAGTAACCCTTGCTTGCGTTATAGCCAAGTTCCTCATTAGGCGTAGCCTTTGTCACCAGTATGGTGTTCTGGATGTTGTTCCTTGCAGCGAAGTCAATAGCCTTACTAATGGTGTCGATACCAGCATCACTAATATTGACTGTTCCATCAATAACAAGAACATCATTAATCTCTAGGAGACGGATGTTACTGTTGGCAAGACCGTTACGCTCTGCATCAGCAATCACACGCTGTTGGACTACAGGAGTAATAGTCTCTCTAGGCATACCACGCTGAGTTGCTGTCATAGCAAAGTCAACAGGTGTTACTGCATCAGGATTAAGCGTAGATGCTTGACCGTCAGCTAAGGCTCTGTTCTTTTCACTGGAATCACCAATTTGCCGACTGGAGTACAGGAGATTACCGCCGGTGTTACCTGCGTCGAAATGATAGGCATCATCATCGAATAGCCCCTTACCCTCCAACGCACCTGAATACTCTTTTGCGTCTCGGATGGCTGTTTGGAGTTTCTTGATATTGGACTGCATCCAGAACTCTGCGTCTTTACCATAGAACTTTGCGAATGCTGACTTTTCATTTAAACCTTCTCCTGCCCTGAGTGTACCAATTGCATTCAGCCAGTTCTTAAGACTCAACGAACTCTTAGGGTCATTATCTACGTCAGACAATACGCCGTAACGGTTAGCCTGATTGACTATTCCTAGAAGGAGATTAGGTAACTTAGACCTTAATAATTCAGGTGCTTTTACTTGCTCACTTGAAGAAGATGACTCCTTAGCAAGTCTGTAATCAAACAATGCGTTATCTACGAAGTTGTCAATCTTGCCAGTCAATCCTTCATAGCTATTATCTTGAATATCCTTAGTGACCTTGTCGTAAGAATCAAGGAGACCAACTACAGGTACTTTGTCTGTACCAGTAGAACCTGAAAGGAACCTCAATAACATATGACCAAACTGAGGTGCAAACTTGCCGTCCATATAATCAGAGATAGCAAGTACTTGAACAGGCTTGATATCCTTGATTGTTCCATCCTTCATCTTGACGTTGACGATAGGCTTCTCTAGGTTCTTAGCAGACACAAGACCAGGACCAAACTTATACTTGTCAGTTGGCTGTATCTGTCCCCACTTGACCTTACGGTCATCATCAGTAAATAGGATAGGTGCTTTATCCCATAGAGATATGGTCTCAGGGTTATATGGAACACTCCACTGAGTAACAGCAGCATCTGGCAACTTAGCATTTGTAATGTCAGTAGACATAGCCTTATAGCCATCAGACAGAAACTGACGTATTCCATTCCACAATCCACTTACACGTTCTCGTGTCTTTTTACTTCCAGTAGTTGAAGTGAACGCATCTTCACCAGTAAGTAAAGACATTCGCATACGGGCTGCAAACATCTCCTGCAACTCATAAGAAGCAACACTCTCATTAGTTGTTGTTGGTTCACGTAGAGTCTTACCAAGCTTAGTAGCCACCTGACGTGCCATATCAATAGGCATATTCTCTAGGATGGCGTGTGAGAGTTCTTCAACGATAGTGGATACATCAGCTTGGTTGGTAGTAATAAACACAACTTGCTGACCGATATTGTTATCCTTACCCTTGATGTTGACGTATGCACCTTCACCAACGAATGCTTTATCAAACGCCTCAGAGATTTGAGGTGCTTTAGACATAACTGAGAAAACAGGCATATTGGTTCGATAACGCTCACTAAGCATCATCGACTGAACCTTACGTACAACATTCAACTTCACATCTGAAGTAATGTCAGTATCAAAGAATGTCTTAGATGTGTCGTATACAAACGTGCCATCAACATCAGTTACAAACTTCTTTGACATCTCAGTATTCAGTAGGTCAACAACCTGAGCAATACGAGGCATATCGTATGCTTGATATAGACGTGCCACTCGATTGCGAATACGCTTCTGTTTCGCATCCTGAGGTTTGTCAGTAGGTAGAATCTCAACCTCATCAAGACCATATTGAGTTTGACTACCAGATGTTTCAACACTAGCAAACTTACGAATACCTTGAGCGTATTGTTGTGCAATCAGAAGGTCACGATTAACGAATGCTCTAAGCCACTCGTCGTAGTACTTAGACAACTTGTCTGCAGCAGCATCAATATCAGCAGGGCTTTTAAGGATACCTGCATCCTTGATTACTCCCCTAAGCACATCTCGTAGTTCACCAATGTTACGTGCTTTACGGAACACATCATTAATGTCCTCAAGCCCTTCGATAGATGCTTGGACACGTACGAGAGAACCGTCATCATCAAGGACTTGCACATCACCAGGTAACGTGACATTCAGCGCACTTCCTTCGTCTGATGAAGTGATATCGGATTCACCAATAAGGTCAGCAGATGAGATAGTCGGCTTGACTACAGGCTTAGGTACTTCAGGAACTTCAATCTTAGCAGGTTCTACTGCAACAGTAGGTGTAGGTGCAACTTCTGCTTTAGGTACTTCAGGCTCAACCTTAAGAGTAGGTGTAACCTCAACCTTAGTAGGTTCAATCTTCTTCTCAACCTTTGGCTTTTGAGTTTTAGCAGGTTCAACCTTCACTTCTTCTTTAGGTGCTTCAGCCTTTACTGGTTCAGGCTTTACTTCAACCTTAGGCTCTACCTTAGATGCTTCAGGTTTAGCCTCAATCACAGGTTCTGCCTTCTTTACAGGCTCCTTCTTAGCAGGTGCTTTCTTCTCAGCCTTAGGTTTAGCAGTAGTCTTCTTCTCTGGTTCAGGTTTGACAGTAGGTTCTGCACTGCTATTCAGAATCTGTGGTTCCTGAACAGTAAACGCAGGTGACATAGGATTTGCTACATCAACTACAGTTGGACCGTACGTTGTATTACCTACAACAACACCCTTTGATACTTCACCATCAGCTGCTGTAAAGTCAATCGTATTACCAACAGCGTAATCGTTCGTAGCCTTTGGAGTAGTCTTACGTAAGTCAGCATAAGACTTGTTACGAGCAGCGTCATACTGAGTATTTACATCACCTTCAGCACGACCTTCAGCCTTCAACTGGTTACGGAAGTTACCAAGATTAACCTTACGTGTAGCAGCATCAGCGACTTGCTCAGGTGTAAGCATAATAGGATGCGTAGCATCACTTATACGCTGTCTATCAGAACTCTTAAAGATAGGGTCATACTTACCTCTATCAACACGATACGCAGACATATCAAGGTTCATAGAAGTAGTATCAAGAACCTCACCTGCAACAGCACGTTTACCACGACTTAGCCCAGTAACAGTATCGTTAGGAACAACCATCATGTCAAAGCCACCAACAGGTGATGGAATCTGCATGACTGAAAAGTTCTCGTCAATAGCCTTGACTACACGACCAAAGATAGGGTTTTTAGATACACGAATCTCTTTATCGAAGTCCTTAGAAGATGGACCTTCACCCTCAGACGTAGGTTCGTAATCAGCCGTACGACTAAGTTCAACGTCGTAATCCTTACGTTGATATCCAGTCTTATCACTAGGCAGTAAGTTACCTGCCTTGAACGCTTCACGAGCAATACGCTTGTTATCACCAATCAGTAGGTCAGGACTTACGAGGTCAATACTAGACTCACCAGTCTTCTTGTCAGTAGCCTTAACCATAACAAGTCCGTCATGCGTAAGACCAAGGAATACTTGAGACTCTCCACCCTGAGATTGGACAACTCCAAAACGTGTACCAACACGTCCAATATTTCCAACACTAAGAATGTTACTCTTAGGTGCAACGCCACCAAGTGCGTCAAGTACGTTACGACCAATCGAAGGACTAGACGCTGGAGTACGGTCAAAGTCAACCGGAGGTGCTGTCTCAACAGTCGTTTCACCAGTAGGTGTAATACGTGCAACCATACCTCCACCAATAGGAACAACACCCTCTTCAAGTGTTGGTAGTGGAGTAGATGCACCAGTAACTCTAGTCTTACCAAAGGTAAACGGAGAAGGTACTCTAGGAGTCGCTGTAGCCCCCGTAGGAGTGGTTCCAGTAGGCGAAGGTACAACTGGAGGTGAAAGGTTTGTATACGCCTCTGGCGTGAACGTACCCATACGTTCATCAAGTTTACGTACAGCAGCCATACCTAATGCTTGTCCTGGCGCATTCAACTTAGTACCAAGTCTATGCTGTCCTTCAAACATAGAAC
>Ga0255122_1000302_pt1 | contig 12601 bp, 10 predicted proteins | sample Law_Colum_RepC_8_2_FD_188581 | JGI IMG/M metagenome (GOLD analysis project Ga0255122, IMG submission 188581) | Freshwater microbial communities from St. Lawrence River, New York, United States - Law_Colum_RepC_8h | ecosystem: Environmental > Aquatic > Freshwater > River | place: USA: New York...
GTATTTTAAATGCTTGCTTAAAAAGGACCTATTAAAAATATATGAAACAGTTAGCAACGATTTAGAAAGCAAAACTATGCGAAAAAAAGATAAACTATATATTGCTAAAAAACTCGGCGAACACTTTGATATCAATACTACACAATATTTCCTTAATGTTATAAACAGAACCTACTATGATAACATAAAATATAGCACATATTTAAAATGTTTATCAAAGAAAAACATTGACAAGATTTTTATAAATATCAATAAAAATATTAATAGAGACGAACAGGGAACCCGAGTATCCCCAACAGTCCCAGTCCCTATTGTCCCAAAAATAAATGTTAGCCAATCTGTTAAAACTGTACCAGCAGCAGCTCCTTCAACAACAGTTGGAACTAAAAAGAACTCTGTGATAACCTCTATAACAAAAGATAAGCCTATTAAGATTGCAGAGATTCCTAAACCGAGTTTAGAGCCTTTATCATTTTATACTCAGCGAAAAGCAAACAAAAATTATGAAGAGAATCTAAACTATATAATAAAAAAATATAATAGAAAAAAAAGCTCTATAATTCAATATATTATTAAATTATCTCAGCTATTTTTAAATGATATAATAGTGCTTAATGATATTAATAATAAGCCTATAAAAGTTATAATAGTTAGTGAACTATATAAAAGCGTAGAATCTCTTCTATATGTTGGTAAAATAATAGAAGGGAATATGACAGGCGAAGATGTAGTTGTAAAGATACAACCTAGACTTCCCGATATACTACTTAAAACAAATATAAAGATTTTTTATCAAATAATGACGGAATATTACATTATGAAGTTATTAAATATTAATTGTGCTAATGCTGTTGTGTCAAAAGTATATGCTTATGGTAGTATAGGAGGACTTGCCGAGGGAGATATTGGAAGGTATGTATTGGTGACAAAATTATTAGGGAATGATTTATTACAATTGCAAGGCATAAAAGATATATCAAAGATAAGGAGAATATTTATATTAATTTTGAGAGCTTTACAATCAATGCACAATTGTAATTTGCAAAAAAATATATCAATAGTACATTTAGATATTAAGCCTCATAATATAGTTTTTGCAGATAATAATATGGATGAAATTAAAATAATAGATTTTGGATTATCTATAAATATTCTTAATGTAAATGGGGAAAGGATAATGAAAGTACAAAAGGGTTATGCCGGTACTCTTTTATATTTGCCTACTATGTTTAATAAAAAATATATAATTGATTACATGAATGACCTTCAATCATTTGCATGGGTATTATTGGATTTGCTATGCGATAATAATATATTGACAAAGGGCTTCAAAGAAAAAGATTCTATCGAAAATACAATATATAATAACAAAATACAATTTATTAATAATTATAGAAATATAGAATATATCAAAACAATAGAGTCTGGCAACTTAACTGCCAACAATATAGCTGTTGTCGGTGAAATTGTTGAATATACAATAGATAGAGCTAACAAACCAAATAGATATCCGACCGACAAAAAAATGGAAAATGGAATATTCTATTGTGATTATAACGATGCCTACTACAACGATATTGAAATGATATTAAACAAGCTGCGGATATCCTCGTAAATTGTTTAGAATATTCTCAGTATTTTTTGAGACACTGCAATATTATTATTTTTTCAATTCAATTTGAGTACATCTCTCGATTTATTTTATAATTTCTAAAAAACTTTTAAAACTTTTGAAAAAACAGAAAGATGTACTCAAATTATAATTTCAACTTTTATAAAAAATCGGTTCCTTTTATTATATCATCACAGTAATACAAATAGTTTTCCATATTTCAATATTCGCCGGCATCAGCCCAGTTTTTACAGTAGCCTCATAATAAAAAAAATTATAATATAGAAGTTTTGCATTTATTTTTATTATGCAACATGGTGTATATTTTGAAGGATTAAAACAATAGATTTTTAATTACTAAGAATAGAGAAAATACTAGAAGGCATAATAAGATATCTACCAAGACCTTTTCGATGCAATGCAGAGTATCATCTACGATTACTATGATTTCATGAATCATATTTGATGCAAATGTATGTAATAAAGACAGTCAATTTTTACATAGAATAATATAAATCGCCCTTTTCTTCGCTTATTACAAAACACCTTATGTATATTGATAAAATAGCATCATATAATTTATATAACATATTTATAGCACAATATAGCTCTATCTTCTTAAAAAAGTATAATATAAAACTTTTATTACCCCCTGTGGGACTCGAACCCACACTCTTTTGATTAGAAGTCAAACGCGATATCCAATTTCGCCAAGAGGGCATAAAAATATAGAAAAAAGATAATAAGTGTATTTAATGTAATACACTTTATACCGACATATTAAAATAGCGTATTTATACGCAGTTGTCTCATAAATATAAAAAATGACTAATATCTTTTAAATAGCTTACTATCAATAACAAATTATGAGTGATATCAGCAAGAACAGCGATTATATTATTACATCAGAAAAGCATAGGGATAAAGTTATAGCAGGAGTTGATGAAGTTGCGAGAGGTACTTTTATAGGTCCTGTTATAGCTGCATGTGTCGTACTACCAAAAAGTTTTCCAGATGATACCTATAAACAAATTAAAGATTCTAAAAAATTATCTGAAAAAAAGAGAGAGTTTTTGGCTTCGTATATTAAGGATATTTGTATAACATATGGAGTGGGCGAAGTATCTAATAAAGAAGTTGATGAAATAAACATATTAAATGCAACTATGAAGGCAATGAACAGAGCTATAAATGATGCATATAAAAAGGAGCCTTTCAATTATTTGCTAATAGATGGGCCGAACTTTAAGGGATATATACCGCCGGGCGAAGACTCTGAAATGATAGAGTATGAATGTGTATTACAAGGAGATGCTACATATTTATCTATTGCCGCGGCTTCAATAGTAGCCAAAGATTATCATACAAAATTGATAAATAAATTGGTTGAAGATAATCCTATATTAATGCTGTATGATATTAAAAAAAATAAGGGATATGGAACAAAAAATCATCTTGTAGCTTTGAAAACACATGGATTGAGCGAATTTCATAGAAAAACCTTTGGAATATGTAAAACACTGTAATAAACCGCTTATTTTGCGTCTGAGTTTGTAACAGATAAGGGTATAGAAGATAAAATACTCTTGTCTCCGTAACAATCTAAATAACTCCAAGAAACACCGCAATTCTTAGCATATTCGCATTTTAATTCTTGATTTTTCTCTTTGTCCTCCATAGAATCAAGTAAATATGGATATAATTCATTACATATCAATGGTTTGGTATTATTAATATGTATTTTATTGCTATCAGGCGTATCTTTTTGATACCTTAAACCTTTATCGCTTCCAAAATTAACAATTGTATTGGGAAAATATGCACCATTCGACTTTGCTTCATTCGTCCATGTATTTTTATAAACACCGGTAATTTCTGCATATTTTTCCAAGTTAGGATTTATTTTGGAAGAATTAACATATAGATATTTAGGTTGGTCACTGCCTTTATCGTAATTTTCATATGTTGTAGCGGTTATATACTGATTATTATTTTCATTAATCAATTCTAACTGAGATTTAATATCATTAATATCACCATATACATTAGGATCTGGAACACATTTATAACCCAATAAATGGTCTTCTGTCGTTATATTGATATCTCCTGGTCTGTTTAATATATATTGTTCATTTTTTCCCTTTTCATATAACGGGTCTTTTGTAGTAGGATCATCGGTGTTATTAGAATATTTCGTTATATTATCTTTCATATTCGTAATTACAGAATCTGTTTCTTCTACTTTTTGTAATTTCCAATAATCAGGACATACAGGTAATGTCTCTACGCTTTTTCTTAGTTTACGGGGTACTAAGCTAAAAATAGAGACAATTAAATATATTATAATTACAATTGCGCCTAAAACATAGGTAATAACCGCAGGGAAAAATCTGTTATATATATATGTTCTACCCCAATCCGTGAAAAATATGACAGACAGAAGAATTATAGCGGTAATACCATATACGAAGCAAACCATCCATGTCCCCTTGTACATATTTAATTTTTCTAATTTGAATAGTTCTAACTCCTTTTTATTTGGTTTAAAGCGCAATTTAGTTTCGGGGTCTAAGCCTAAATCCGATTCATCGTAGGAAAAAGCAGTCTCTACATAACCACTCATTTTATATATATTTTTCTATACTTCTATAATATTATATTATTTATTATTTGCTATTATCTATTAATATCTATTCGTAATATCTAAGGTTTTAGTTCCTTTTGTCGAAGGAAGTGTAGATCTTTCAAGTGGAACTGGCATTGTACTGATATCATGTAGGTATTTTTGCGATTGTTTTATATTTGATATAATTTCAGGGACGCTCCACTCAATAACGCGTGTATTTAATGACAATACCTGATCCTTTACATTAAATGCACTATTCTTACCATATTGAAAATATATAGAGCGCATAATAATTTTTAGTTCGTCGTCGCTTTGTCGCGATATATTTATTTCACCGGAAGTATCATTTAATATTTTATTACGTATGCCTTTTTGTAATATATTTATATTATCTATTGAAAAAAATAGCTTAGATACTTCCGTACAATCAAGATTGCGCGATATAACATTTATTTGATGTTCAGAAGCTTTGATGCGCGATTGTTCGATATTAAAAGAGCTATTGTTTATTGCATCAATACGCCCGTTTAAAAAGTTCATCCTATGTAATACTGGATTAGATTCATCAAGTTCTAAATATTCCATTGTTCTTAATATATATAATTATTTTCATTTTATATAATAGTAGTAATAATTATATATGATAGATTGCAAGGATATTAATTTGTGTTCTATTGAATTGATGAAAAGTATAAAGCGCCATAAGCCTGTTAATAAAATGGACGAGGGAAAAATAATGATGTTAATGAATATATACATTGATAAACTCATTTTCAACATAGCATCTTTGTGCGCTCTTTTATGTCTCAAAATGGGAGTAAAAGTAATATTAAATAACCATATGAGCTATTTAATGCACTATATCAATAAATATTGCAATTCCTCGCGAATCACAAAAAAATCAACAAGTGTCTTAGCATCGATAAAAGGCGGTAGCAGCCAACAAAACCAGTTTTCTAAGGGGGGAATGAGAGGTGGTGCGTTTAATACTGCTGCTTTTTTTGGCGTAGATGAGTCTAGACATTATAAAGCAGAAAATGCAAGTGGTGATATAATGAATATTGATTTTGCAAATAATGTTGCAAGACCGGCATTAGGATTGCAAATGACCGGAGGGGCTTGTTCTAAATTAAATAAGGCTGTTAAGAAGAAAATGAAGAAGATATTTAAACATTTTGATGTTAAAATAAGCGATAAACTACTTGATGTAATTATGGTAAAGTTTGATGATATACTAAAAGATTTCATAAAAAATCTCACTGATACTAAGAAAAGTGAATTAAAATATTCTAATTTCAAAAAACTCATCTATAAAAGTAAAATAATGAAAAATGATATATAAATATATATGAATATAATTATTAAAAATGCCAATAATTACTTTGGACGGTAATATAGGTTGTTATAAAACTAGTATTTTGAATTATTTTCATAAAAACTACAAAACTCCGGTAGATTTAGAGCCTGTTGAAAATTGGAGCGAATATCTCAAAAATATGTACAATACCGAAAATAGTACTTATAATTTTCAAATTAAAGTATGGCTCGACAGATGCTGGATACAAGAGAAATCAAATACTATTATATTAATGGAACGAAGTCCTTATTTCATTAAAAATGTATTTGTAGAAAAGGCTTACGAAGATAAAAGTATTAGTGAAGAAGAATATAGGAATATTCTGACACTTCATAAAACTACCGACAAATTATGGGAACCATGTGGATATGTATATTTAAGGTCCAATCCTGAATTATGCTTTAATAGAATAAAAAAAAGAGGACGGGAAGCTGAGAAAAATATCAAACTAGAATATATTAAAAGAATCCATGAATTACATGAAAAGAACTATGAAGAAGCTGTTAAAAATAATAAAAATATAATATATATTGATGTAGAAAATAAAAGCGTTGCTGATATATGTAGCGAAATTATATCTTCAAACGTCTATAATAACATTATAAATCAAATATATAGCTTATAGAGCATCTTCCCTTAGCATGGAACAATAGGCGACCTTGTTCCTACAAAGCAACTATAATATAGCCTATCCATATCCTTATATTCCAACGTAGGGGACGAAGAATGAATCAGTTTTCTATTATTAAATATTAGTAGATCATTATTTTCCCATTTAATATCAATAATATTATCTTTATTAACTACATTTTTTGACATAATTTCTCTATAAAAATCAAAGCTATCTCCGCATGACATTTTATCAAACTTAGTAAAACGGAATGGGGATAGCATTAGTGCTTTTCGATTCCTATTATAGTTAGAATACACTACGAGAGGCTCCTTAGTAATAATTGTCTCCTCTTTTTCAAAGTTCATTTCATTATTTTTTACTCTATTATATCCCGTATAATCAAAATATGTATTCATCATTCCCTTATTCGTATTTGAATAAATGACTTTTAAATCGTAAATCTTGTCTTTAATATTGCTATCGATACTATCATAAGCGTCTTCGAGACTTGCGAAAAGCGTATTTCCACCTCGTGTAGGCGTCTTAATCATATACATACTGGAAACTACGGGAGGCAAATAAGTTCCTTGGCCTACAATATCCTGATGCCAAACTAGTGAGTTTTTAAATGGTTCGCTATATTTCAGACGAACATCTTTTACACCATGAAGGTCTTTGATATAGCAATTACCTCTAAGAGCTATTTGAGGAACAATATCAACCTTTGAATATTCAAACGGATGAATAGTATCGTTAGTGTGCTTGTCATCAAATAGCTTACAAAACTCGTAATATTCTACTGGATTAATCTTTTGATTTTTAAATAATAGCAGGGGTACGCTATTGAATAGCTTGATAAGCTGATATTTATCATAGTCTGTCAAATATTTAATATCGGCATTTGAGATTACAGCGAGGTTTCTTTTATATGTTGGAAATGATACAGTATACGAATGAGAACATTGTAGTGCGATGAATAAGTAGAATATGATAATAGAATCATATTTCGCAAAGAACGTCATCTTTCTTAATAAATAAGCGTGTTTTTATTAATTAAAAAATAATAAGAATGATCAATTTTTATAATTTTGAGTTTTGCAATTCAATATATTCATGTACCTTATTTTTAGAAATAGCAATTACATAATTTTTTATAGATTTTGAGAGTAATGTAGAAGCCTTATTGGGAACAGCGCTGGGAATATTAGGTATGCAATAAATACTAACATTATTATATTTAATATACGGGTCATCTACGGTAGTAGGTACAGACTGTTCTGTTATTCCTCCTTGATCTATTGCGACATCCATAATAATACTATTTTGAGGCATAGTATCTAAAATTTCATTAGTAATCAAACGATTTGCCTTAGCGCCAGTATTGTATATACTTCCGATAGTAATAATAGATTTTTTCATAAGTAATCTCAAATTATCTTCATTCATATTATATATGTTTATAATACCATTTGTATCTTCGTTGTTGTCCGCAGAAGCCTTAATTTTTGTAATCTTATCCATATCTACATCAATTAAATTGATATTTTTATAACCCATCTTTATAGCGCAATTAATTGAAGAAATACCCACGTTCCCGACACCTATAATTGTTATAGGTATATGATAATAATGATATTGAATACGAGTTTTAATAAATAAATCTGCTTCTTCAAATGCTTTTTCTCCTGCGATAATAGACATATTTGCCAATATTGGATAATATATATTAGTTTCGCTTTTCTTAATTAAAACTGTTTCATAAGCGTAACATGTTGCCTTTGAATTAATCATATTATCGAGAAGATTTTGATTACTAGCAAAATGGAAAAATGTAAAAATAGTATGCTTTTCCTTAATAAGAGGATATTCACTTTCTTGCGGTTCTTTTACTTTTACGATAAGATTTGCGACATTATAAAGTTCTTCAATTGTATTTATCATAATAGCACCAGATTCAATATATTCATGGTCTTTAAATCCGGCATTAACACCTGCATCTTTTTGAAAATATACAATTATACCCTCGTCAACAATGGTCTTAACATCTTCGGGAATTAATGATACACGTGTTTCATTTATTTTTAATTCTTTTGGAATACCTACTGATAGCATTTTATATATATATATATATTTGCAATGTTTTATATATTATTACATACATTATAATCAAGATAATCGCAATTTCTCTATGGACTCTATTATTAAACTTCTGTTGGCACCTGTGAATGAACATATTTCTTGGGTATTATTAATAAACCTGAAATGAGGAATAGAGAGGATACTGTTGATATCTTCTATATCTTCGCATTTTTGAATATCAACCTTTATAAAAATTATATCTTTGTAAGTTTCAGATAATTCAAGCATATACGGATATATCTCCTTACAAGGTTTACAGAATGATGCGGAATATATAACTAATACTTTATTACCTCTCAATATATTTTTATACTCTTCGTTATTAGTTATATCTAATATAGCCATTATCTATATAAAATAAGTTAATTTATTTTTTATTTTTTAGTCGCAAATATAAAAATTGATTATATAAATATATTAATAGCTTATATATTAGAATGCCTCCCAAAACTTTGAAAGAAGTAGATGCCAAGCCTCCCAAGACTGACAAAACGGTTGAAGAGAAATATAAAAAGTACGAATTGTTAGAGCATATTCTTGCTCTCCCAGATACTTATATCGGCTCTATTGAATCGCAAAAAATCAGCAGCTATGTCTTTGATTCTGCTACAAACAAAATGGATACCGATGAACTGACATATATTCCTGGACTTTTGAAGATTTTTGACGAAGTCATTGTAAATGCAATTGATCATTCTATGCGTTTAAAGGCCGAAGAAGCTAAGGGAAAAGAAAATATCAAACATGTCAAGAATATCAAAGTATCTATTGACAAAAATACAGGCGTCATCTCTGTTCATAATGACGGCAATGGTATTGATATCAAAAAACATAGTACTTATGGCGATTTATGGGTTCCTGAATTAATTTTCGGCGAGCTTCTGACATCAACCAACTATGATAAAGGCGAGGAGAAGATATGGGGTGGTAAGAATGGATATGGAAGTAAGCTTGCCAACATATTTTCTAAGGAGTTTATTATAGAAACAGTAGACCATTATACTAACAAAATATATACTCAGACTTTCAGGAATAATATGACAGAGCGCGATAAGCCCACTGTCAAAGCCTCTTCAAAAGCTCCATATACCCAAATAACATTTAAGCCTGATTATGAAAGATTTGGGATTAAAAATATTACAGAGGATATTTATAAATTGTTTCATCGTCGGGTAATTGATGCTTGTGCCACGACTAACAAAGATGTATCTGTATATTTCAACGGCGAGAAGATATTGATTAAGGATTTTGAGAAATATTGTGAGCTATTTTTGGATAAGAAGGAGCAGCCGCTCGTGTATGAATCTTGTGGGGAACGTTGGGAAATATCAGCATCTATTTCAAAATCAGGGTCATTCGAATATCTCTCTTTCGTCAATGGAATTAATACGATTAAGGGAGGGAAACATATTGAATATATCACAAATATGATTACTAAAAATCTCGTTGATATGACTTTGGCGAAAAAGAAGAAGGTAGTAAAAACACAGCATATCAAGGATAATCTTATAATCTTTGTCAAGGCTCTGATTGTAAATCCGAGTTTTGATTCACAGAGTAAAGAGACACTTACAACACCTGTCGCCAAGTTTGGTTCAAAGTGCGAACCGAGTGACAAGTTCTATGAAAAATTATTCAAGTCTGGAATTATTGACAAGGCTCTTAGTATCACCGAGTTTTATGATAAGAAGAAGCTTGTTAAAACTGACGGAAAGAAAATATCACGCATAATTGTTCCTAAGCTGGATGATGCCAATTTGGCGGGTACAAAAAATAGTGCAGAATGCACGATAATTTTGACAGAGGGAGATTCAGCTAAAACATTGGCTGTTGCCGGTCTCAGTGTTATCGGCAGAGACAGATACGGTGTATTTCCTTTGCGAGGTAAGATTCTAAATGTAAAGGATGCAACTCTGCAAAAAATATCGGATAATAATGAAATAACAGCTATTAAAAAAATCTTAGGATTGGAGCAGAACAAGAAATATACTGATATCAGTCAGCTTAGATACGGCTCTATTATGATTATGACTGACCAGGATCACGACGGAAGCCATATCAAAGGTCTCATATTTAATATATTTCAAAGTATGTGGCATGAATTGTATGAAATCCCAGGGTTTCTTACTTCTATGCTCACGCCTATTATTAAAGCCACAAATAGCAAGAAAGATGTAATTGAGTTTTATAATATGTCGGATTACGAAAGATGGAGTGAAACCGATGTAGCCAAGAAGGGTTCGTGGAAAATCAAATATTACAAGGGACTCGGTACTTCGAACGATCAAGAGGCCAAGGAGTATTTTAAGAATATGAAGAAGGTAACATATGTGTATGATGAAAATGCTGACGAAGTCATTGATTTAGCTTTTAATAAGAAAAGAGCTGATGACAGAAAGCTATGGCTTCAAAGCTATAACAAGGATAATGTATTGGATTATTCTGCATTGAATGTGGATTATAAATCCTTCGTGGATAAAGATTTGATTCATTTCTCTAATCGTGATTTGCAGAGGTCTATTAATCATATTTGCGACGGTCTCAAAGAAAGCACTCGAAAAATTATTTATGCCTGCTTTAAAAGAAGGTTATACACGAATGAAATAAAGGTAGCACAATTATCAGGATATGTTAGTGAAGTTTCAGCATATCATCATGGTGAAAACTCTCTCCAACAGGCTATTGTGGGTATGGCACAAATCTATGTAGGAACTAACAATATCAATCTACTGAGTCCTAATGGCCAATTTGGCAGCCGTTGTCAGGGTGGTCAAGATGCTTCATCTGCGAGATATATTTTCACGCTATTATCTAAGCTAACCCGATTGATATTTAAGGAGGAGGATAATGCTATCTTGAATTATCAGGATGATGATGGTGAACAAATAGAGCCTGAATATTATATTCCTATCATTCCTATGATTCTAGTGAATGGTGGTATTGGCATTGGAACTGGATATTCTACAAATATTCCACAATTTGACCCGAGCGAATTGATTAATATATGTAAGATTATTTGCAATGTCATTAAAATGTCAGGGACTGTGGCAAAATCACAAGAGGACCTCGAAACTATTAATGATACAATCGATATCTTAGAAATAAGTGATATTACTCCATATTACCTGGGATTTAAAGGAAGTATTATTAAAGCAGAGAAAAACTCATATATTAGCAAGGGTGTTTATAGATGGGTTGATGATTCTACCGTAGAGATAACTGAGTTACCTATTGGAACATGGACAGAAGATTATAAGGAGTTCCTTGAAAATATGATTACAAATGGATTAAATAACTTGAAATACATAGAGAATCATTATACATCAAAGAATGTCAAGTTTATCTTACATTTCAACACTAGTGTTAAGGCTACTATGGAGGGAAACTTTGATACTTTGTTTAAACTACAATCTAGCAAGAATCTCAGTATTAATAATATCCATCTCTTCAATAAAGACGGGGCTATTCAAAAATACGAAAGTGCAATTGAAATTATCAAGGAATGGTCTGAGACAAGGATATTGAAATATTTTGAGAGAAAGAATTATCAAATTAAAAATCTTGAAAAAGAGGCTAAGGTGTTGAGCAATAAAATGAGATTTATCCTGGATGTAATTGCAGGAAATATTAAAATTATGAATAAAAAATTGAAGGAGATTACTGCGAGACTGATTGAATTAAATTACCCACCAATCAATATGGGAAGCGATGAACCTTCAAAAGAATTGGGCGAGAACGCAGGTACCGCAGGTGCCGATGAAGACGATGAAGCAGGAGCTGTGGGAGAAGCTGGTATTAATTATAAGCATTATAATTATCTGCTAAAAATGCCTATATCACAACTGACATATGATAGAAAGGTTATATTGGAGAAAGAATATAATGAATTGGATGAAAAGCTGAGAAATCTGAAAAATACGAACATTGAAGATTTGTGGCTGAATGATTTGAATGAACTTGAAAAAGAATGGGAGGAGCACCGCAATAATATTTTGAAGGAATATGAAAATGATATGTTGGGCATTGTAGATGCCAAAGTAGTTAAAAAGAAGGCTAAGAAATAGGTTGATGTTAATGATATTTAGAATGGCGGGAGTTCAATGTCATTTTCCATACATATATTGTATATAGTTAAATAATCTGTATGATTATCATTTTCAATTAAATCATATAAATAATTTTTAAGATTATAATCTATATCCAATGTGTTTATATAGGTTAGTAATTCATTATTTTCTGATATACTTATATATC
>Ga0255122_1000313_pt1 | contig 12366 bp, 10 predicted proteins | sample Law_Colum_RepC_8_2_FD_188581 | JGI IMG/M metagenome (GOLD analysis project Ga0255122, IMG submission 188581) | Freshwater microbial communities from St. Lawrence River, New York, United States - Law_Colum_RepC_8h | ecosystem: Environmental > Aquatic > Freshwater > River | place: USA: New York...
TGACGAGGGAAGGGATGAAGCCGATGGTCAGGGAAGCCGCGAGCAGCAGGCCGGCGGCCAGGCGTTCGGTGAAACCAAGGTCGCCGAACGGCGCATGGACGGCGCGTTCTTCGATGTGCTTGGAGGTCGGGCCGAAGAAGACGGCGGCGACGGCCCGCAGCGCGTAGATGGCGGAGACGACGATGGTGGAAGCAACCAAGGCCTGCACCCAGAGTGGTTCCGCGCGCAGGGAGAGGAAGACGCCGACTTCACCCCAGAAGTTGCCGAAGCCGGGGAGGCCGATGGAGGCCATGGTCGCGGCGACGAAGAAGGCCGCGAGGACCGGCGTGCGGGCGGCGAGGCCACCCAGTTCTTCGAAGCGGTAGGTGCCGGTGCGCGTGCGCACGGCGTTGGCGAGGAGGAAGAGCGCGGCGCAGGATAAGCCGTGCGCGACCATCAGGAAAATCGCGGCGTCGATGCCGGCTGCTTCGCCTTTCGCCGTGCCGACCCAGAGCCCGAGGAAGATCGGCCCCATGTGCGCGACCGAGCTCCAGGACAGCAGTTGCTTGAGGTCACGCTGCGCGATGCAGATGAAGCCGACGATCAAGAGGTTCGCCAAGGCGCACCAGAAGAACCACTGACCGAGGGTGCCTTGGCCGATCTGCATGGAAGCGGCGGCGACCATCACGATGCCATAGAGGCCGAACTTCTTGAGCGCCCCCGCGTGGAGCATCGAGACCGGCGTCGGCGCGGCCGAGTAGCCCGGGGCTGCCCAGGAGTGGAAGGGGAAGAGCGAAGCCAGCGTACCCAACCCGAAGAGCGTGAGCGCGCCGGTCGCCGCGGGCAACGGGTCCTTGGCCGCCAACAGGCCTTGGAAGAGCGCGCCGAAGGTCGCGTCATCCCAGCTGAGGGCCGCCGCATCCATGGCGATCAGGATACCTCCGAGCGAAAGCATCGCACCGACGGTCAGGTAAATCGCCATCTGCATGGCCGCCGAACGCCGGCCTTCGCCGCCCCAGAAGAGCGTCAGGATGAAGGTCGGGATGAGCGCGAACTCATGGAAGAAGTAGAAACCGATGATGTTGTCGGTGGCGAACACGGCGAGCGTGCCGCCGAACATGAACAAGATGAGCCCCAGGTAGGTGGCCCGGCCTTCGACTTCTTGGATGAGCGCCTTCAGGCCGGCCGCGAGGCCGACGACGGCCGTCATCGCGAAGAGCGGGGTGGAGACGCCGTTCAGGCCGAGCTTGAAGAGCCAAGGCCCATCCACGCGCAGGCGGAGGATGGCGTCGAGCGGTCCGGATGCCGGCAAGAGGAACCAGAGGACGACGGCGGCGGGCAGCGCGAAGCCGAGGAAGGCGAGCCCCGAGACCCAGCTGCTGGGCAGGATGCGTCCCGCGAGGAGAATGAGGCCGATGAGGATCGGCAGGAAAATCGCCGTGACCAACAACGAGGCGTTGAGCGTGCTGAAAGTATCCATGGGTTAGCGGGCGAGGAGGTACCAAGCCAGAAGGAGGGAGCCGATGACGATCCAGAGCGCGTAGCCCCGGGTCTGTCCGCGGTGGAAGGTCCGGCCGGTGAGGTGGCCGAGGGCGGCGGTCGCGCCACCGGCGATCCAGCGGACGGCGACGCCGTTGATGAGCAGGAGGTCGAGGAACGCGATGAACTCGGCGATACGGCGCTGCGGGCCATCGATCCACCAGCGGTAGAGGCCGTCCATCCAGCGACGTTCGAGGAGGGCGTAAGCGCGGGGCGAGACGACCTGCAGGGCATCGGCGCCGCGGGTCGTGCCGTAGAATTTGAGGGCACCGCCGAAGCCGAACACCAGCGCCAGCAGGCCGATGATCGTCGATGGGGCCGTGAAGCTGAAATGCAGGCTCGTGAGCGCCGCGTCGACGACCTGCAACGAGGAAGCGGGGATGAGGTAATGCGCGGCGAAACCGGCGCCGACCGCGAAGACCAAGCCGAGCACCGTGATGGGCAAGGTCATCGTCCAAGGCGATTCATGCGCATGTTCCGCGGCTTCCGAGTTGGCTTCGCCCAGGAAGACGAGGCGGATCATGCGGCCGCTGTAGAGGCAGGTCGCCAGCGCGGCGATCGCGAGGAACGCGAAGACGGCGTGATGGTGGCCGTGCCAGGCGGCTTCGATGATGGCGTCCTTGGAGTACCAACCCGCGAAGAAGGGGACGGCGCAGTTCGAGAGCGTGGCCGCGATGAAGGTCGCCGCCGTGAGGGGCATCTTCTTCAGGAGGCCGCCCATCTTGAGCATGTCCTGTTCGTGGTGGCAGCCATGGATGACCGAGCCGGCACCGAGGAAGAGGGTGGCCTTGAAGAACGCGTGCATGGCCATGTGCAGCACCGCGAGCTCGGGGTGGCCGAGGCCGAGGGCGCAGCCCATGATGCCGAGGTGGGCGAGCGTCGAGTAAGCCAGTGACTTCTTGATGTCCGTCTGGGCGAGCGCGCACAGGCCGGCGAGCGCGGCCATGCCGGCGCCCGAGATGGCCATCCAGGAGAGGACTTCCGGGGCGAGCAGGAAACTCACGCGCGCCATGAAGTAAACGCCGGCCGCCACCATCGTGGCGGCGTGGATCAGCGCCGAGACGGGCGTCGGGCCAGCCATCGCATCCGTGAGCCAGACATGCAGGGGGAATTGCGCGGACTTCCCGAGGAAGCCGCACATGAGCAAGGCGCCGACGGCGACGGGAACGGCCGGGCCCGCGGCGGCCTTGAGCGCGACGAAGTCGAGCGTGCCGTAGAGGTGGAGGCAGAGGGCGATGCCGAGGATGAAGCCAAGGTCGCCGATACGATTCGTGATGAACGCCTTCTTCGAGGCGGCCGCGGCGAAGTCCTTGTCGAAATAGTGCGCGATCAGCATGTAGGAGCTGAAACCGACCAGTTCCCAGAAGATGAACGTCATCAGCAGGTTGTCCGCCACCACGATCCCGAGGATCGAGAACATGAAGATCGAGAGCCCGGCGAAGAAGCGGCCGCGGGCGGCGTCGTCCTGCATGTAGCCGACGGAGAACAGGTGGATCCAAGCAGCCACGAACGAAACGACGAAGAGCATCAGGCGCGCGTTGGCGTCGATGAGGTAGCCGAAGCCGAGGGAGATTTCGCCGAGCTTCGCGAGCTCGACGTGCCAGGTGACGTCACCGGTGGACTGCAGAAGGAGCTGCAGCGAGAGACCCGCGATGGTGAAGGCGGTGGCGGTCGAGAACCAAGCGGCGAAGCCGCCTGCCCGACGCAGGAACAGCGCGGAGAACGCGGCGGCGACGAGCGGGAGGAACAGGATCCAGTGGACCAGGGACGAAAAGTCGTTGGACATCGAGAAAGCTTAGTCGCGGAGGGTGACGAGCTCGTCGGACTTCACGCTGCCGCGGCGGCGGTAAAGGGCGACGATCAGGGCGAGGCCGACGGCGACTTCGGCCGCGGCGACGGTGATGATGAAGAAGACGAAGATCGCGCCATCCATCGTGCGGTTGAAGCGCGAGAACGCGACGAGCGCGAGCGTGGCGGCCGTCAGCATGAGTTCGAGGCACATGTAGACGACGAGCAGGTTGCGGCGGACGAGCACTCCCGTCAGGCCGAGCGCGAAGAGCAGGCCGGCGAGCAGCAGGTGATGGGCAAGGGTGGTGTTTTCCATGGCGGCGGGCTTAGGCGTTCTCTTCGACGGGGTCCTTGCTCAACGACACGACGCCGACGAGGGCGACGAGGAGCAGGAAGCCGGCGATTTCGAGCGGCAGCAGGTACTTGGTGTAAAGGAGCCGACCGAAGCCTTTGGCGGCGGTCACGAATTCGCTCGGGTTGGCCGAGAGCTCGGGTGGGGTTGCCCCCGCGGCGGTGCCGGGGACGGCGCCGGACCAGACGAAGAGCCAGACGGCGCCCGCAGCGAGGAAGAAGAAGACGGCCAAGCCGAGGGCCGCGGATTTCCAAGGGTAAGCTTCGGCGGATTCCGCGGTGTCCGTGAGCAACATGATCACGAAGAGGAAGAGCACCATCACGGCGCCCGCGTAGACGAGCACTTGGAGCACACCTAGGAAGTAGGCGTCTAAAAGAAAGAAGTCCGCCGCCACCCCGACGAGGGCGAGGATCATCCCCATGGCTGAGGTCACCGCGTTGCGGCTCAGGACCAAAAGGGAGGCCGCACCGAGGGTCAGCGCAGCGAAGAAAATAAACAGTCCGTCCGGCATGTTTGGAACCTAGGACGGGTGTGCACCTTGGAAAGGAGAAAACGAATTAAAAGCCGTTTTTTGGCGTTTTTTGAGGGCAGGGGGTCGTCCGACCCAGAAGAAAGGCCCCGAACCCCTTTAAACGACCGAAATCTATCAATTAAGCCCCATGAAGGGGGCGGTGGCGCTTCATGACGCAGGTCGGGTGCGTCTGAATGACTTCCCCAGCATCAAAGTCCTTGGACCAGTCTGGGAAGAAGGCATCGGCCTCGGGGGTGAGGTCGACGTGGGTCAAGAGAAGCTCGGTGCACCAGGGGAGGGCCTCCGCGTAAAGGGCGGCGCCGCCGGCGAGGTAGAGGGTCAATTCCGGAACGAGGCGAGCGGCTTCCTTCCAATCGCGGGCGACGAGGACGCCGGGCGCGGCGGTGAAGCCGCTGCGGCTGAGGACGATGGTGGTGCGTCCAGGGAGCGGGCGGCCGATCGACTCGTACGTCTTGCGCCCCATGAGCAACGCTTGGCCCATGGTCGTGGCCTTGAAGAACGCGAAGTCCTCCGGGATGCGCCACGGCAGCTTGTTGTTCAGGCCGATGCCGCGGTTGCGCGCGACGGCGGCGATGGCGATGAGCGGACGTCCGAGCTGCACGGGCTTAGATGGCGACGGGGGCTTTGATGCCCGGATGCGGGTCGTAGCCTTCGATGGCGATGTCTTCGAACGTGAACGCGAAGAGGTCCTGCACGTTCGGGTTCAGCACCAGGCGGGGCAGGGGACGGGGTTCGCGCGCGAGCTGCAGCTCGACCTGCTCCATATGGTTGGAATAGATGTGGGCGTCGCCGAAGGTATGCACGAAATGCCCTGGTTTCAGGCCGGTAACCTGCGCCAGCATGTGCGTGAGCAAGGCGTAGCTGGCGATGTTGAAAGGCACGCCGAGGAAGAGGTCGGCGCTGCGTTGGTAGAGCTGGCAACTCAGGCGGCCATCCTCCGAGACGTGGAACTGGAAGAGCGTGTGGCACGGCGGCAGAGCCACGTGGTCGGCCTCCTGCGGATTCCAGCCGGTGACGAGATGCCGGCGGCTGGCGGGGTTCTTCCGGAGTTGTTCGATGAGGCGCTTGATCTGGTCGACGCCATCGTCGGCGTAAGTCCCATCGGGCTGCTTGCTCGCGCCGAAGCGGCGCCATTGGTGGCCGTAGACGGGGCCGAGGTCGCCTTCCTTGCGCCCAAAGCGCGCGCACTGTTCCGCCGTCGCCCACTCGTTCCAGATGGTCACGCCACGCTCGGTCAACCAGCCGTTATCCGTGCGGCCGGCGAGGAACCACAGGAGCTCTTGTATGATGGAGCGGGTGTGGACTTTCTTCGTCGTGACGAGGGGGAAGCCTTGGGCCAGGTCGAAGCGGAGTTGGGCGCCGAAGATCCCGCGGGTGCCGACGCCGGTGCGGTCGCGACGGACTTCCCCGGTTTCCTTCACGTGGCGGAGCAGGTCGAGATACGCCTTCATGAGGACTCGGTTATTCCCCGGAACGGGTTCTCCGCAATACGGAAAGCCGGGCGGACCCGAACCTTTCGCCCTTGCCAGCCCGCCCGCCTGAAGGCACCCCTAACGGGAGTCATCATGAGCGAAAAGACCGACCTCAACGCGATCTCCCACGACCTCCATGCGGTGCGTCAGGAGAAACTAGCCCAACTCCGGGCGGCGGGCGAAGACCCGTACCGGGCCGAGTGGTCCCAAACCCACATCGCCTCCGAGTGCCCCGGGCTCCTGCCCGAAGGCGTCGAGGAAGGCCCCGAGGTCTCGGTCGCCGGCCGCATCGTCGCCCTGCGCGTCATGGGCAAGGCCAGCTTCGTCAAGATCCTCGACCGCAGCGGCGTCCAGCAGTGCTACTTCACGCGCGACGCCTTGCTCGAGCGCTACGACACGCATTTCAAGAAGCTCGTCGACCTCGGTGACTTCGTCGGCGTCCGCGGCCGTCTCTTCCGCACCAAGACGGGTGAGGTGACCGTCCGCGCCACCGAGTATAAGCTGGTCTCGAAGGCGTTGCGTCCGTTGCCCGAAAAGTGGGCCGGTCTCGCCGACCCGGAGCAGGTCTACCGCCAGCGCTACCTCGACCTCGTCGTGAACGAGGAGTCGCGCCAACGCCTCGTCACCCGCAGCCGCGTCATCGAGTCGATCCGCAAGTTCTTCTGGAGCCGCCAATTCATCGAAGTCGAAACGCCGGCCTTGCATGCCGTCGCCGGTGGCGCTGCGGCCCGTCCGTTCGTGACGCACTTCAATGCGCTGGATTGCGACTTCTACCTGCGCATCGCACTCGAGCTTCACCTGAAGCGTTGTCTCGTCGGCGGCATGGACCGCGTCTTCGAAATCGGCCGCGTCTTCCGCAACGAAGGCCTCTCCCGTCGCCATAACCCCGAGTTCACGATGCTCGAGGCCTACCAGGCTTATTCCGACTTCCGCGGCATGATGGAGCTGGTCCGCTCGATGATCCAGACGATCTGCCGCGACGTGCTCGGCACGATGAGCGTGAACCGCGCCGATGGCGGTACGATCGAACTCGGCGGCGAATGGCGCGAAGCGAAGTATAAGGACCTGATCGTGGAGCGCACCGGCGATCCGCAGTGGTTCGCCCGCACCAAGGAAGAAAAGATCGCGGCCTGCCGCACGCTCGGGCTCGAAGAGCCGCGCGCCGATTGGGAAGACTACGAAGTCACCAACGAGGTCTTCGGCAAACTCATCGAGCCGACGCTCATCCAGCCGACGTTCGTCACGCACATCCCGAAGGAGCTCTGCCCCCTGGCCAAGGTCACGGTCGGCGATGACTCCACCATCGACGTCTTCGAACTCTGCATCAACGGCCAGGAGATCGCTCCGGCCTATTCCGAACAGAACGACCCGGGCGTGCAGCGCGAAATGCTGAAGCTCCAGGCTGGCGCCGAAACCCAGAAGATCGACGAGGACTTCCTCCTCGCGCTGGAACACGGCATGCCCCCCGCCGGTGGTTTGGGCGTGGGCATCGACCGCTTGGTCATCCTGCTGACGGGCGCGGCCAACATCCGCGACACGATCCTGTTCCCGACCCTGCGTCCTGAAGCGGGCGCCTAAGCGAAAGCCTGCCCTTTGCCTTGGTTCCTCCATCTCGCGCTGCGGCAGCTCTTCCCTCCGGGTAAGCGTTTTCCGGCGTTCGCGACGGTCTCGATCCTCGGGGTCGGGCTGGGCGTGGCGGCTTTGTTGGTCGTGCAGACGGTGATGAACGGCTTCGGCGAGGAGCATCGCCTCCGCATCCGCGAATCCTTCGGCGATTGCGTGGTCGTCGCCCGCACGCCCATCGAGCGCCCGCAGGACCTGCTCAAGGCCTTGCGCGCTGACCCCGCCGTGGCGTCCGCCACGCCCTTTTCCGAAGGCCCGGCGCTGGCCCGCCAAGGCGATTTCTCCAACGTCGCGTATGTCCGCGGCATCGACCCGACCGATGCGGGCCATCCCGCCCGCAAGTATGTCTTCGCGGGTGGTTTCGATGAGTTGGATGATGGCCGCGTGATCCTCGGTTTCGGCTTGGCCCGCGCGCTCCGCGTGCAGGTCGGCGACAAAATCGAGGTCTGGTCACCCGCCATGGCCGAACGCGCCGAGCAGGGGAAGGCCCCGCTCCCCGCCGTCTTCGAGGTCTGCGCTTTGGTCCGCACGGGTTTCACCGAAGTCGACGACCGTGCGGCTTTCATCCCATTGCGCCGCTTCAATCAACTCTGGTCGATGGGCGATCGCGTGCACGGCCTGACGCTCCGGCTGAAGGAGCCTGCGCAGGCCTATGAAATCGCCGCCCGCCTGAACGTCGGCCGCCCAACGCTGCAGTTCGTGCCTTGGCAGGAGATCAAGAAGAACTTCCTCGAAGCCATCCGCTTCGAGAAGACGATGCTCTTCTTCCTGATGTTCATCATCACGTTGGTGGCTTCGTTCTCGATCGGCAGCACGCTCTTTTCCGCGGTCATCCGCCGCTCGCGCGAGGTCGGCGTCCTGGTCGCCCTCGGGGCCCGTCGACTCGATCTGGTCGCGTTGTTCGGCCTGCAGGGCATGCTCATCGGGGCCTTGGGCACGAGTTTGGGCTTCCTGCTGACTTGGCTGATCCTGGCGTTCCGCGAACAGATCCTCGGCACGATCAACAGCCTCTTCGGCAATGGCGACATGGTCGCCAACGTCTACCAGTTCTCGAAGGTCCCGCTGCATTACGATGCGTCCGACTTCGTCGTGGCGGCCGCCTTCACCTTGTTGGTGACCACCATCGCCGGTCTGGTGCCGGCCCTCTGGGCCGCCGGACGCAAACCCTCGGAGGCCATGCGCGATGCCTGAACCGACCATCGTCCTTTCCGCGCGGGGCCTGCAGAAGTCCTTCGCCTCGCCCGCGGGCCCGCTGGCGGTGCTCCGCTCCGTCGATCTCGTCGTGCACGCGGGCGAGTCGGTGTCGATCCGCGGCTCTTCGGGTTCGGGCAAGACGACGTTGCTCCAATTGCTCGGTGGGCTCGACGTCGCTGACGCCGGGGAAGCCAACTTCCTCTTGCCGGGACGCGGACTCGTTCCGGCCCGCAAGAATCTCGGGAAGGGCGTCGGCTTCGTCTTCCAGAACTACCAGCTGATGCCGGAGCTGAACGCCCTCGAGAACGTGCTCTTGGCCGCCCAGGTGGCGGGTCGCCCCGCCGCGGCCGCCGAGGCCCAGGCCTTGCTCGAGTCGGTCGGCCTCGGAAGTCGCCTGCGGCACCTGCCGGCCCAGCTTTCCGGTGGCGAGTGCCAACGCGTGGCCATCGCGCGCGCCTTGATCAATCGCCCCAGCGTCCTATTGGCCGATGAGCCGACCGGCAACCTGGACGAAGCCACCGGAGCGGAAGTGATGCGGCTGCTGTTGGAGGTCGTCGCCCAACGCGGCACGGCCTTGGTGCTGGTGACGCATAGCCGCGAGTTCGCGGCCCGGACGGACCGCCAGTGGGTGCTGTCGAACGGCGTGCTTTCGCCAGCCTGATTTGACACCGCAGGTGGAGTGGCTTGAGTCGGGGGACCATGACTCCTGCGACCCAGCCTGCCCAACTCCTCACTGCCCTCAACTGGCGCTACGCGACGAAGGCCTTTGATACCAAGGCTCTGCCCGCTCCCCTCTGGGAAGCCTTGCAGGAGTCCCTGCGGCTCGCCCCGTCCTCGTTTGGCCTGCAGCCCTGGAAGTTCTTCGTCATCGCCGACCCCGCGGTCCGCGCGAAGCTCCGCCCCGTTTCCTGGAACCAGTCCCAGATCACCGATGCGTCGCATCTCGTGGTTTTCGCGCGTCGCACCGAAATCACCGAAGACGACGTCAACACCTTCTTCAATCAGATGGTCGCCGACCGTCAGGCTGACCCGGCCGCCCTCGAGCCGTATCGGCAGATGATGATCGGTGGCGTGGTCAAGGGCAAGGACCTCGCCGGACAGCGCGAGTGGGCCGCCCGCCAGTGCTACATCGCCCTCGGCCAGTTCATGACCTCGGCTGCCGTCCTCGGCGTCGACACGTGCGCCATCGAAGGCCTCGACCCTGCCAAGTACGACGAGATCCTCGGCCTCGCCGGCTCCGGCTACCAGACCGTCGTCGCTTGCGCCGCCGGCTACCGCTCGTCGGAAGATAAGTACGCGAACCTCGCGAAGATCCGCTTCCCCGCCGCGCGCGTCATCTCGAAGGTCTAAGCGACTTCAGCTGCGGGCCGTCCAACGGTTGAAGTCCTCGTCGTCCGTCAGGATCTCGGGGTCGCCGTATTCCGTCGACAGCAGGGTCTTGTAGGTCTCGTCCGCGAACCGTCGGCAGTGCAGGAGCACGCGCGCGGTATGGCCGGGCGCGCGGACCAGCCGGCCGAGCGCTTGGTTCACCTTGCGCATGCCGGGGCGGACGTACGCCAAGGCGAACGCGTCTTCGGCGCCGTCCTGCACGTGCATCTTACGGCGGGCTTCCTGCAGCGCATTGACCTCGGGGAGGGCGGGGCCGACGACGACCGCCGAGCGGATGCGACCACCTAGCATGTCGACGCCTTCCCCGAGCGAGCCACCCAGGATGAGGCAAAGGATGGTGTTTCGGTCCAGCGCTTCTTCGACGAAGCGGGCGGTGCCTTCGGGGCCGAGGCCGCGGGGCTGCAGGGCGACGGGGGCGTGCGGCTTCAACCGTTGGATTTCCGCGACGATGCTTTCGGCGTAGCGGTAGGACGGGAAGAAGGCCGCCACCGCACCTTCTTCGGAAAGCTTGAGGAGCGCGTTCGCCGTGCGGTTGGCATGGGACTCGCGCGTCTTGAGGCGCGTATCGACGCGGCCATCGATCGCCACCGTGTACGCTTCCTGTCGCCACGGGGCGAGTGCATCCACGCGCGTGAGCGTGTCGGGGTCGAGGCCGCATTCGGCCGCCAAAGCGCCGCGCGGGCCGGGCGTGGCCGTCATCAGAAGGGCATGCGCGAACGCTCCGAGGCGTTCGCCGGTCGCCTTGGCGGCGGAGAGACAATCCAAGTTGAGCAGTCCGGGTTTGGGCGACCAGAGCAGCCAACCCAGGTCGGCGGCTTCGAGCCGTTGTGACCACAGGGCGGCGTTCCAGACACCCGCGCGGGCTTCCTCAGGTAATGTATCCGTATCGAGCGGGAAGGCCGTGCCCAGGAGCGACATCTTTTCGGCCAGGGCCATGGCCTCGACGCGGTCGTCGGGCGAGAGGGCGTCGGCCTTGGGCAGGCGATGCAGGAAGTCGGCCCATGCTTGCATCGTCGTGCACCACGGCGCGGGGGCTTTGCAGGCGGACAACGTGAAGGCGAAGTCGGCCGCGGACTGCGCCTCATCCCGCAGGGAAAGGCATTCGGCCGCGCGTTCGGGTAGGTTATGCGCTTCGTCGACGATGAGCACCGTGTCGCTATCGTTCCAGCCCGGGACGGTTTCGAGGGCCGAACGGTTGCGCGGCGAGAAGACGTAGTTGTAGTCGCAGATGACGACTTCCGCGTGGCCCAGCATTGCTTTCGTGATGTCCCAAGGAGGTACGCCGGCGATGCGGCCGAGTTCGCGGATACGCCGCAGCTCGGCTCCGTCGGCGAGCAGCGCCTGCGGGTCGATGGCCGCCCGGGCCCAATTGCGGCGGATCTCTTCGGGGTCGTCGGAGAGTCCATCGATCTCGTGTTCGGAACGCGGTCGGAGCACCAACGCGCGCAGTTCGCCGGGTTTGGCCAAGCGGCGCAGTTCCGCGAGCACTTGGATTTGGCCCGTCCCTTTGCCGGTGAGGTAGAGCAGGCGACCCGCCCGACCGCTGCGCAGGAGCGAGAGCCCGTGGCGCAGGGCCGCGGAAGTCTTCCCGAAGCCGGTGGGCGCGACCATCAGGCGGATGGGCGACTCCATCGTCGCTTGGTCGAGGTCCGCGCAAGCCTGGAGCCATTCCGGACGGGGTTCCTTGAACGGAATCCGGTCGGGCAGATTGAGCAACCGGGCATGGCTGGCGCGGCGGTTCTCCGCATGGGCCGCGAGCGTTTCCGCCTGCTGCAGCAGGTCGGCCTCGGCCGTATCCGGCAACGCCATCGTCTGGTTGGAACCGTCGGTCGGGTCGACGAAGACCAATTCACCGATGATTTCGCCGGCGCCAGGGCGCAGGCGGGCCGCATGGCAATAAGCACCCAACTGCAGGAAGTGGTGCGGGTAGCGTCCGTGTAGGAATTCCGGGCGGCGAGGGAGGGAAACCGAGACCGTCTTGATTTCGCGGATGTGGATATTGGCGCCGTTATCGCGCCACTGATCCGTCCGTCCGGTGATGACCACTGTCCAACCGAGCACGACAATTTCGCAAGTGATCGGCTGTTCGAACGTCCAGCCTGCGTCTTCGGCCTCCGCCTGCTTGCGCATCGTCTCATGCCATTGGCGGCCCGCTTCCGCGCGCCACGGGGAACCGCCCGCTCCCGCACCGGGGCCGGGCCGGAAGGTCGCGAATTCCTGGGCGCTCACTTCGATGCGTCGGCCTTTGACGTCGATACGCATCAGGGCAGCACGAAATGGATTTCGCCCGCGGCCCAACGTTCCAGATCGGTGGCGAGTTTCGCGACCGTTTCTTCGTCGGTCGTCTGGGCGTCGAGCGGTTGCGTCAGGATTGCGGCCGCGGCTTCGCGTCGTCCGCCAAGGTGGGCGAGCCACTGTTCGGAAACGGGCCAACCCCCGTCCTTGATCATCAGCCAGAGCCCTTTGAAGTAGGCGCAGTCCGCCCGCGGGCGTTCGGC
>Ga0255122_1000316_pt1 | contig 12222 bp, 8 predicted proteins | sample Law_Colum_RepC_8_2_FD_188581 | JGI IMG/M metagenome (GOLD analysis project Ga0255122, IMG submission 188581) | Freshwater microbial communities from St. Lawrence River, New York, United States - Law_Colum_RepC_8h | ecosystem: Environmental > Aquatic > Freshwater > River | place: USA: New York...
AGCGGAGAAGACCAGCGCCGGGTCGACGACGCCCCGGAGCCGCGGGATCTCCTCGGCCACGGACTTCCCGGCCAAGGTCCGGGAACAGACCGCGGCGAGCTTGACCCGCGGGTGGCGGGCCAGGACGCGGACGAGCTCCTCCCCGGTGTACCCGGAGGCGCCGACGATGCCGACCTTGGTCAGGTTTTGGGACATGGCTTGAGAGTTTGGTGGTTTAGGATGACGAACTGATGGCTGGAGTGGGCGAACTGGGCAACAAAAAGGCCCCGGGGTGCCGGGGCCTTCGAGGTTTCCTGTCCCTTTGCGGATTAACGCTTGGAGAACTGGAAGCGCTTGCGGGCGCCGGGGCGGCCGGGCTTCTTACGTTCGCGCATACGGCCATCGCGGGTAAGGAGACCTTCTTTCTTCAGAGGGGCGCGGAGGGTGGCGTCCATCTTCTGGATCGCGCGAGCGAGACCATGGGAGATGGCACCGGCCTGGCCGTTGGGGCCGCCGCCGATGACACGGACGATGACGTCGAGCTGGCCGTCGAGGCCGGCGGTCGTGATCGGGAGGGTGGCGGACTTCACCAGGGCCTCGGTGTAGAGGTACTCTTCGACGGGCTTGCCGTTGACGACGATGACACCGGTACCGCGGGAAAGGCGGATGCGGGCCGAGGCGGTCTTACGACGGCCGACAGCGAGGATGGCGGAGGACTTGGCGCTCATTGCGAAAGGATCGGTCGATTAACCCTTGAAAGGGATCGGGTTGGAGGCGGCGTGGTCGTGCTTGTCGCCGGCGTAGACGCGCAGCTTCAGGAGCATGGCGTTGGCGAGGCGGTTCTTGGGGAGCATGCCCTTGACGGCGTGGGTGACCAGGAACTCGGGGCGACGCTCGCGCATGGCGGCGGCGGTGCGGCGGTAGGCGGTACCGACCCAGCCGGTGTAGAACATGTAGGTCTTGTCCTCTTCCTTGGAGCCGGTGAGGCGGACCTTGTCGGCGTTGATCACGATGACGTAGTCACCGGTGTCGACGTGGGGGGTGTAGGTGGGCTTGTGACGGCCGCGGAGAATATTGGCGATCTTGACGGCAACACGGCCCAGGACCTGATCCTTGGCGTCGACGACATACCAGGTCTTGTCCTTGAGCTGCACGTTCTTGGCTAGCGTGGTCTTCATAAAGAGGGAAAGCGGGAACATGGGAAAGGACCCCCCTCCGTCAACACCCGAATGCGCCCCGGCGGGGGCCTGCCCTAAATAAGCCAAAAACAAGGGAGGCGCGACCTTGGCCGCGCCTCCCTGCCCTTCCCTGCCGACGGCAGGTCAGAAGATGAACTTGGCGTAGACCCGAGCCCAGAAGATCGAACCGGCGGTCTGGACCTGGCCGTCGCTGTTATGGGCCCAGCTGACGCCGGCGCCCAGTTCCGGACCGCGGCCGACCTGACGGGTGACGTCCAGGGAGGCGCCGAGGTAGCGGTAAGCGTTCTGGGTCGCGTAGACCGAGGTCGAAGCGTCCGTAAGGCCGGCGTAGCCCTTGACCACGATATCGCAGCCGGTGAGGCCGACATTCGAGCCGGCGAAGGCCTTGGAGCCGGCGACCTCGAAGGTCGTCTGCTTCAGTTCAGTGCTATGGTAGACGTAGGCCGAGGGCTTGAGGGCGATGTTCGCAAGGGAGACACCGGCGTAGACTTCGCGGTTGGAGTCGATCTGGGTGACGCCGTGGGTGGCGATAGTGCGGACGGTCGTGGCGGTCAGGCGCTGGTAACCGACGTCGACTTCGCCGAAGGAGAAGTCGCGGCGGAGACCGACGGCGTAAGTGCGCTCGACGGAATCGGCGTTGAAGAAGCTGCCGTAGATCGAGATGCCGCTGAGGCCGGGCGCGCTGTAGTCGAGGGTGACGGAAGTCTGGACGAGGCCCTGGCTGTCGGAGCGCTCGATGCCGCGGAAGACGTTCTTGGCCTGCCAGGCGACGGCGCCGCGGAGGGAGAGATCCTGGGTGGAAGCCGAGACCGGGGCCGGAGCGGCGGCAGCGGCCTCCTGGGCGTGGCCGCCTGCGACGAAGACGGCGAGGGCGAGAGCGGTGAAGGCGTTTTTCATGTTGATGATCGTTGAGTGCTATTTCCGCCCAAAAACAAACCGTTGGCAAGCCCCAAGGGGCCGCCAACGGCGAGGAGGAGACGGACTGCGGGGACGTCACATCGACGCGATGATCGCGTCGCCGAACTCCGAGCACTTGATCTCGGTCGCGCCCTGCATCTGGCGGGCGAAGTCGTAAGTGACGCGGCCGCCGCCGATGGCGCCGTTGAGGCCCTTGAGCACGAGGTCGGCCGCTTCGGTCCAACCCATGTAGCGGAGCATCATCTCGCCCGAGAGCACGACGGAACCCGGATTGACGACGTCCTTGTCGGCGTACTTGGGAGCGGTGCCGTGGGTGGCCTCGAAGATCGCGTGGCCGGTGAGGTAGTTGATGTTGCCGCCGGGAGCGATGCCGATGCCGCCGACCTGCGCCGCGAGGGCGTCGGAGAGGTAGTCGCCGTTCAGGTTGAGCGTGGCGATGACGTCGAAGTCGGTCGGGCGCGTGAGCACCTGCTGGAGGGTGATGTCGGCGATGGCGTCCTTGATGACGAGGCCGGCGCCGGGCTTGCCTTCGGGGATCTTGCACCAGGGGCCGCCGTCGATCTCGACCGCGCCGAACTCGCTCTTGGCGAGGTCGTAGCCCCACTTCATGAAGGCGCCTTCGGTATACTTCATGATATTGCCCTTATGGACGAGGGTCAGCGACTTGCGCTTGTTGGCGATGGCGTACTGGATCGCCGAACGGATGAGGCGCTCGGAACCCGGGCGGGAGACCGGCTTGATGCCGATGCCGACCGTGGCGGGCTGCTCGCCGCCGAAACGGATCTTCTTAAACTCCTTGGGGAAGTTGGTCTTGATGAACTCGAGGGTCTTGAGGGCGATCTCGGAACCGGCTTCGAAGTCGATGCCGGCGTAGATGTCCTCGGTGTTCTCGCGGAAGATGACCATGTCGACCTTGCCCGGATTCTTCACCGGGGAAGGCACGCCGGTGAACCACTGCACGGGGCGGAGGCAGACGTAGAGGTCGAGCTGCTGACGGAGGGCGACGTTGAGGGAGCGGATACCGCCGCCGGTCGGCGTGGTGAGCGGGCCCTTGATGCCGACGAGGTAGTCGCGGAAGGCGGTCAGGGTCGCTTCCGGCAGCCAGTCGCCGGTCGCCTTGAAGGACTTCTCGCCCGCGAGGACTTCCAGCCACTCGATCTTACGCTTGCCGGCGTAGGCCTTGGCGACCGCGGCGTCGAGGACGCGGACGGAGGCGCGCCAGATGTCCGGGCCGGTGCCGTCGCCCTCGATGAAGGGCACGATCGGATGGTCGGGGACGGTGAGTTTGCCGTTGGCGATGGTGATACGGCCGGATGCGGAGGAGCTCATGGTAAGAAGGGACATAAGAAACCGTGTTCCGCTGGACGGTTTCAAGCCTATACGCAGGCGGGAACCCCGGGAAAAGAAAAGGACCCCCTTGCGAGGGTCCTTGTGATGACCGGGAGTGCCGGCGCCATCCGCCCCGAGGGACGGAAAAGACTAGGAAGAATTACTTCTTCTTAGCTTTGGTGGCCTTCTTGGCGCTCTTCTTAGCAGCAGCCTTCTTTTTAGCCATAGGTGTGTCCTTTTTTTGGATCGTTGTTGGGTTTGAGGGCAGCGCCTGAAGCGCCACCCTGACGATTCGCCCCACGCTCACCCTGGCGTTGCGCGCCTGACGGGTGATACGAGTACGGAGCTCCGACGGTACGCGGAAAGAAACCTGGCGGGACCGGGTGGTCTCCAGGGAAGGACGGGAGTCGTCGTAACGATCGAGGGCGAGCCGGATGGCCTCGCTCAGCGTGCTCAGACCGGTCCGATGCTGGAAGGCGACCACCTCGGAGTGAAGCTTCGGGGGAAGCGACACGGTGATCAGGCTTTCGCTCGGGGTTTCGGTTCGGTTCGTCACGTTGCGGTCAACTCTTGATGACGAGTGATAGGTAATAACTGCGCTTGCGCAAGAGGAAACTTTCATGTCGTCGGGACGACGCCGACGACGCGTAAAAAAATCCTTCGTCCGGCCGCATCGTAAACATGAAATCGATACGACCGCGGAGCGGACGCGAGGTTGACCGACGCGACGCGCGCGGACAGCATGCCGTCATGAGCGAGCACGCGCACGGATCGGACGAAGGCGCGCCGGGCGAGTGGCGGAAGCTCGCCCTCCTCGCGGCCACGAGCGGCGTCTTAGGCCTGCTATCATTGGTCGCGGAACGCTTCGGCGAAGCCGGGGCGACCTGGGCGCTCGTCCTCGTCGCCGGCGCCTGCCTCGCCGGCGGATGGGACGCCGCGATCGACGGCTGGGCCTCCCTCCGACAGAAACGCATCGACGTCCACCTGCTGATGATCGTCGTGGCGGCCGGCGCCTGGATCGTCGGCGCCCAATGGGAGGGAGCCCTCCTGCTTTTTCTCTTTTCGACGGCCGGCGCGATCGAACATTACGCGATGGACCGCACCCGCGGGGCCATCGACGCCCTCCTCGACAAGTCTCCCAAACATGCCCGCCGACTCGGTCCGGATGACGTCGAAACCGAGGTGCCGGTCGCGGCCCTCAACCCCGGCGACCGCATCGTGGTCCTGCCCGGCGAACTCGTGCCGGCGGACGGCAAGGTGCTCGCCGGCGAGAGCGCGGTGGATGAATCCAACCTCACGGGAGAGGCCAAACCGGCCCCGAAACAGGCCGGATCGGACGTCGCCGGGGGGACGCTCAACTCCTGGGGGCGCCTGGTCGTCGAGGTGACCCGCGGAGAAAAGGACAGCGCCCTCCAGCGTATCGTCCGGCTCATCCGCGAAGCCCAAGACAGCAAGGCCCCCGCGCAAAGAGCCATCGACAAGTGGGGCGACGGCTATGCCCTCTTCACGCTGTCGGCCGCCGCGGTGTTCTATGTTTACCTACGGTTCACTTCGCCGGCGGAGGCCGTCGGGCAGGACGCCCCGCTCTATGGAGCCATGACGTTGCTGGTCGTGCTCAGTCCCTGCGCGCTGGTCTTGTCCGTGCCCTCCGCGGTCCTCGCGGCCATCGCCGCCGGCGCCCGCCAAGGCATCCTCTTCCGCGGCGGCGCCGCCGTGGAACGCCTAGCCGACGTGGACTGCGTCTGCTTCGACAAGACGGGTACGCTGACCGCCGGAGTCCCTGAGGTGGCGGCCTTGGAAGTCTTCCCCGCGGACGCCGACCGCGGACGCGCCCTGAGCGCCCTGCAGACCTTGGAAGCGGCGACCACGCACCCCTTCGCCGCCGGGGTCGTCCGCGCCTGCCAGCTCGAAGGCGCCCGCCTCCTGCCCGTCCAAGGGCTTTCGAATTCCCCCGGCCAAGGCGTCTCCGGCACGGTCGCCGGCGCGCGCTGGAGCGTGGGCACCCGTGAATTCGTCGGCGGAGCTTCGCTCCCGGCGGCGGCGGTGCCGGCCGGTGCCATCGTCAGCGAGGTCTGGGCCTCCGACGGGACCGTCACGGTCCGCGCCACGCTCGTCGACCGCATCCGCGAAGCAAGCCGCCCCACCCTCGCCGCCCTGCACGCCGCGAAGATCCGCACGGTGATGCTCACCGGCGACCGCGAAGAGGCCGCGGCGGCGGCGGCGCAGCAGGTCGGCATCCAAGCCTACGCGGCCGCGCTCACGCCGGACGCCAAGATGGCCGCCATCCGCCGCTACTCCGCGGAAGGCCACGTGGTCGCGATGGTCGGCGACGGCGTCAATGACGCGCCTAGTCTGGCCGCGGCGGACGTCGCCGTGGGCATGGGCGGCCGAGGCAGCGACGCGGCCCTGGAATCCAGCGACGTGGTGCTGATGGACGACCATCTGGAGCGCCTGGTCGATGCGATCGAACTGAGCCGCCGGGCCCGCCGGGCGATCCGCTTCAACATCATCATCTCGGTCGGCGCCGCCCTCGGGATGGCCGCCTACGTGATCTTCCGCGGGGCCCCGCTGCCTCTCGCCGTCAGTGTCCACGAAGGCAGCACGGTCGTGGTCTGCCTCAACGGCCTGCGCCTGCTCGCCCACCGCCCCCGGCGGTAAACAAAAAGGCCCCCGGGCGAACCCGGAGGCCTTGCAGGCGGTCGGTAGGAACGCTTAGCGCAGTTCCTTACCGGCGCCGTCGAAGAGCTTGAACGCTTCGATGCTGTAGGTCGGATCGGGCTTGGTGCCGAGGCGGACCTTGCAGGACTTCATCAGGTCGCGGAAGAACTCGCGGTCCTCGGTGATGATGCGCTCGAGGTTGACGGGGTGGAGCAGGATATTGATCTCCAGCTCCTTGTCGGGGCTGGTGGCTTCGCGAAGGCGGCGGATGACGCTGAGGAGCTTGCGCTGGATCTCGACGGAGACCGTGCGGGGGTTCTTGACGATACCGCGGCCCTGACAATGCGGGCACGCCGTGTACATCGAGGTCGTATTCGACTCCGTATGGCGCTGGCGCGTCATCTGGAGCACGCCCAGCGCGGAGATCGGCAGGATCTGGTGCTTGGCGCGATCGTCCTCCATGGCGTCGCGGAGAGCCTCGAAGACCTTCTTCCGGTCCTTCGGGTTCTTCATGTCGATGGTGTCGATCATGATGAGGCCGCCGAGGTTGCGCAGCTTGATCTGGCGGGCCGCCTCGGTGACGGCCTCGAGGTTGGCCTGGGTGATGAAGTTGCCGTCCTTGGCGCCGTCCTTGCCGCGATGGCCGCCGGTGTTGACGTCGATGGCCGTGAGGGCCTCGGTCTCGTCGATGACGATCTCGCCGCCGCTCGGGAGCGGGACGCGGCGCTGGAAGAGCTGCTCGATCTGGCGTTCGATGTTATAGCGCTCGAAGACCGGGATGGGGTCGGCGTACAGCTCGACGCGGGAACGGGAACGCGGCGACACTTCGCCGACGAGGTCCTGCACCAGCTTGAAGTCCTCCGGGTTGTCGACGAGGATGCGGTCGACCTCCTCGGTGAGGAAGTCGCGGACGGTGCGTTCGATCAGGCCGGGCTCCTGGTAGAGGAGGACGGGCTTGCGGTCCGGGGCGTTGATCTTCTCGACGATGGCCTGCCAGCGCTTGAGCAGCATGTGCAGGTCACGGACGAACCAGCGGGCCTGCTTGCCTTCGCCGGCGGTGCGGATGATGACGCCCATGCCTTCCGGGATGGTGAGCGAACGGAGGATGTCCTTCAGGCGTTCGCGTTCGGACGACTCCTCGATCTTGCGGGAGACGCCGCACGCGCCGCTGAACGGCATCAGCACCAGGTAACGACCCGGGAGCGCGATGTTGGTGGTCGAGCGGGGGCCCTTGGTGCCGATCTGGTCCTTGACGACCTGGATCACGATGTCGGAGCCGGCCGGGAAGAGCTGCGGGATGTCCTTGGCCTGGTAGCGGGCCTTGCGCTGCTTCTGCTCGGCGGACTCGTTGTCGCGGATGAACTCGACCTGCGAGTCGTTGGCGGCCGGGAGCATGTCCCAGTAGTGCAGGAACGCGTTCTTCGGCTGGCCGATGTCGACGAAGGCGGCCTTGAGCCCGCCCTCGAGGTTCTGGACGCGGCCCTTGAAGATCGCGCCGACCATGCGGTTCTCGCCCTTGTGCTCGATCTCGAACTTGTCGAGGACGCCGTTGGTGAGGAGCGCGACGCGCTTCTCGAGGGTCTCGGCGTTGATCACGAGCTCGCGGTAGACCGCGCGGTCCTTGGAGAAGTGCTTCACGATGCGCTGGAGCAACGGGAGCTCCTTGCGCCGCTTGGCCGCCTCGTCGGCCAGCTGGCGCTGGTCGATCGGGGAGGTCTGTTCGCCGCCCTCTTCAGGCAGCTCGTCGTTGATATCTTCGGGTTCGGTATTTTCGGGCATCTCGGTCAGGCGGTTAAGCCGGTTGCCGGAGAGCCTCCGTCTTCGCCGCCACCGGACGAATGCCGGTGAACGCTCTGGACTAGTCCAAGGAGCAGGAAACAGCTGAGTACGAAAGACCCTCCGTAGCTAAGGAAAGGAAGGGGGACCCCGGTGACGGGCATCAGGTCGATGTTCATGCCGACGTTGATCACGACGTGCGTGCCGAGCACGACCGCCGCGCCGATCGCCAACAAAGAGCCGAACCGATCCGTCGTCCGCGCCGCCGTGCGCACGACGCGCCAGAACAGCAGGACGAAGGAACCGATCACCAGGAAACCGCCGGTGAAGCCGATCTCCTCGGCCATCCCGGAAAAAAGGAAGTCGTTGTGCGCCGCCGCTTCCGGCAGGTAGCCGAAGCGGGCCTGCGTGCCGTTGCCGACGCCCTGCCCGCGGAAGCCGCCGCGACCGACCGCGATGACGGCCTGGTTGACGTTCCAGGTGACGCCGAGACCCTTGGGGTCGATCACCTCAGGGGCGACGAAGGAGAGGATGCGCTCGCGCTGGTAGTCCTTCAGGAGGAAGAACCAGGCCTCCGCTTCGTGCTGGCCGCGGATCGCGCGCACGGGGTCCTTGGACTGCGGATTGGCCTTCGCGTATTGGTCGATCTTGGCCGCGTATTCGGTCAGATCGACGGCCACCACACCCACCAGCAGGACGGCGGCGACTCCGGCCACCAGGAAGAACCTGGTGGTCAGTCCGGCGACGAAAAGCAGGATGAATGAAAGCGGCAGGTAGATGAGCGCAGAACCTAGGTCCGGCTGCACAAAAATCAAGACAAACGGGACCGCGGCGACCCCGAGGGCGCGTGCCACGGTGCCCCAAGTCGCCCGGAAGGAGCCGATCGGAGAGCGCGCCAGCAACGCGGCCAGGAAGACGAGCGCGCCGATCTTCGCGAACTCGGAAGGCTGGATCGAGAACGGCCCGAAATCCATCCAGCGACGGGCCCCGTTGACGCTGCGGATGAAGTCGCCGAGGTTCGTCTTGGCCAACGCGCAGAGCGAGACAGGGATGAGCAGCAGGATGGTGCCGAGATACAGGCGGCGGGCGTGCCGTTGGATGAGTCGATAATCAAGGGCCGAAACCGCCCAATAGGCGATCCAACCGATGACCACGAAGACGATCTGCGAGCGGTAGAACGTCGACTCCCGGGCGCTTCCGGCCGACTGGATCGCGACGATGCCGAGGGTGCTGAGGAACAGGATGATGACCACCTGAGTCCAGTCCGTCCGCCAGGCGAAGTTGGCGAAATTGTCCCACCAGACCGCGGCCGAAGACCGCTCATCGTCAAGGTGTCTGGACATGCCTTGAAGAAGCCCGCCCGAGGCTCCGAGGCAAGGCGAACCTCCCGAAAGGGCTTGCCGAAGGAGCCGGGTCGGCAAGGGTATGGCCCCGGACCTCCGGTTTTCGCGACGACCATGCCTGTGGCAGCCGACCAAAGCATCCTCGCCGCCGTGGCGTTCTCCTCCGGAGCCATCGTGGCCTATGCGGTCGCGAAATGGCGGGAAAACACCCTCGGCGCCGTCCGCGAGGCCCGGCTCCGCTCCGAAGTCGAGCTCGCCCGCCGCGAGGCCACCGTCGAGGCGGCCGAACTCCATGCCCAAGCCGAGGACGTCCACCGCACGGCGGCGCGAGCCATGGCCGACGCAGAAGCCGCGGCCGTGGCCTCCGCCGAACTCACCCGCGAGAACGCCCGCCAACGCGAGCACCTCCTCCGCGAACTCCAACGTCTCGCCAAGGTCACGCCGGAGGAAGCCCGCGCCTTGCTCCTCGACCACCTCCGCGAGGAATACGGCGAGGAAGCCCAGCACCTCCGCCGCAGCCTGCTCGACCAGGTCGAACAGGACATCGACGACGAAGCCCGCCGCACGTTGCTCTCGGCGATGCAGCGCCTGACGACCTCCACGACGCAGGACGCGACGGCGCTCTCCGTCTCGCTGCCGAATGAGGACATGAAGGGCCGCCTGATCGGCCGCGAAGGCCGCAACATCCGCACCTTCGAACAGATCACCGGCGCGACCCTGCTCATCGACGAAACCCCCGGCCTGGCGATGGTTTCCTGCTTCGACCCGGTCCGCCGCGAGATCGCGCGCATCGCGCTGGAACGCATCGTCAAGGACGGCCGCATCTCGCCGGCGCTCATCGAAGACAGCGTCCGCCTCGCGGGCGACGAAGTCGTCAAGCACGCCCGCCGCCTCGGCCGCGACGCCGTGCGCGACCTCGGTCTGCCGCCCATGGACGCGGCCGTCGAAGAACTGCTCGGCCGACTGCACTTCCGCCTCTCTTCCAACCAGAACACGCTCGCGCACTCCATCGAGGTCGCCCAGCTCTGCGCGATGCTCGCCGCGGAGATCGGCATCGACCCGGTGCCCGCGAAACGCGCCGGCCTGCTGCACGACCTCGGCAAGGCCATCGAAGCCGAAGCGGGCTCGAGCCACGCGCTCGCCGGCGCCGCCCTGCTCCGCCGCTTGGGCGAAGATCTTCGCGTCGTGAACGCCGTCGCCGCGCACCACCGCGAGGTTCCGGCCGAAAGCCTCTACGCTCCGCTGGTGATGATCGCCGACGCCGCCTCCGGCTCCCGCCCCGGCGCCCGCTCCTCCACCCTCGAGTCCTACGCCCAGCGCGTCCGTCTCCTGGAGGAGGTCGCCCTCGCCTTCGATGGCGTCCGGGAGGCCTACGCCTTCCAGTCCGGCCGCGAGCTCCGGGTCATCGTAGACCCAGGCAAGGTCGACGACTTCGGGGCGACCGAACTCGCCCGCCGCCTCCGCCTGAAGGTGGAGGAGACCCTTTCCTATCAAGGAACCGTCAAGATCGTGCTGATTCGTGAACAAAGGTTCACAGAAGAGGCCCGCTGAGGGACTTTCTTGTTGTTAAGCAAGAGGGGGTAGTTATTCACAAGGGTTCCGGGAGTCTCTCCCGGGTCATTTCGGCACCCCAAGGAGGTTCGTCCTCCGTCACCAAGGGTCCGACAAACCGCGTCGCCGCTCCACAACGGAACGGCCGCATCATCCGGTCGGCCACAACGAAGGCCGCCCCAACATAAGCAACATGAGCCAAGAAGAAACCCAGGGCCAGGAGCCAGTCTCCGCCCACCAGCCCGCCGCGGACGCAGGCGCCAATGAAGTCCGCACCCCCGCACCCCGCCTCAACGAAGCCAAGCTGGAGTCCGCCCACGCGGAACTCCCTCCGCTCTCCGTGATCGGGGCCTCGTCCGAACCCGCCGCCAAGCCCGGCACCATCACGACCCCGAAGCAGTTCGGTCGTCGTGGTACGCCCCGTGGCGCCGCTCCCTCCGCCGCCAACGGTCAGGCTGCCCGCCCGGCCATCGGCGTCGTCGAAGATCCGTCGCAGTTGACCGAGAATCTCTCGGGTGACCGCACCCAGTCCGCCGCTCCGGCCCGCGAAGACCGTCCGCGTCGTGAACCGCGCGCCGAAGGCGAACGTGGTCCTCGTCGCGAACCTCGTGAGCCGCGTCCGGAAGGTCTCGCCGAAGAAGGCCGCCAGCCCGGCATCCCGCAGGGCGACCGTCCTCGTCGCGAACCCCGCGCCGAAGGCGAACGTGGCCCCCGCCGCGAACCCCGCGAACCGCGCGCCGAAGGCGATCGTGGTCCTCGCCCCGAAGGCGACCGCCCTCGTCGCGAAGACCGTCCGCGTCGTGAAGACCGTCCGCGTATCCAGATCGAGCCCGTCGTCATCCCGGTCCAGGCCCCCATCGGCTTCTGGGCCTCGCTGAAGCGCAAGCTCGCCACCCTGTTCGGCATCCCCGACAAGGCCGTCTTCGTGCCCTCCTCCCGTCCCTACGCGCCGCGCGGCGAACCCCGCGGCGAACGCTCCGACCGCGGTCATCGCGGCGGTCGTGGTCGCGGTGAGTTCCGCGGCGGTTCCCGTGGCGGCCGTGACGGCTCGCGCGGAGGTCGCGGCGAATTCCGCGGCGACCGCGGTCCTCGCAACGGTCCTCGCGAAGGCTGAACATAACGGGGGCGCCAATCGGCGCCCCCGCTTCTTTTCCCCGACATGCTCCAGGTCGCGCGTATCCGCGGTGGTCACGAACTGAAAGGCTCGGTCCGCGCCGCCGGCTCCAAGAACGCCGCGCTGCCGCTGCTCGCCGCCTCGCTCCTTACGGGCGAGACGGTGACGCTGCGCAACGTGCCCGACCTGAGCGATGTCCGCTACATGGCTGAGATCCTCGGCCACCAAGGCGCGACGGTCACGAACCCCGCGCGCGGCGTCTGGACGATCCGTGCCGCCGAAATCTCGCACCGCACGCCCTACGATCTCGTCCGCAAGATGCGCGCGTCGGTCTGCCTGCTCGGCGCGCTCGTCG
>Ga0255122_1000359_pt1 | contig 11483 bp, 6 predicted proteins | sample Law_Colum_RepC_8_2_FD_188581 | JGI IMG/M metagenome (GOLD analysis project Ga0255122, IMG submission 188581) | Freshwater microbial communities from St. Lawrence River, New York, United States - Law_Colum_RepC_8h | ecosystem: Environmental > Aquatic > Freshwater > River | place: USA: New York...
TCCAATACGGACACCTTTACTTTTAGCCATATATTTATAGATTTTTTATTTTTTTTACTCATTTATTTTAACTAAATAAATAAGGATTTGATTTCTAAAATTTCAGGAGAAAAAGAAACCTAATTTTTTCTTTAGTATTTTGTTATATGTTATAATCTCTTATCGTGAATAGTAAAGCTTTTAGAGAAAAGAAATAATCTAACTAATTCAAAATCAAAAAATACGAATTATGGCAAACTCATTATCAGCTGAAAAAAGAATTGAAATAAATAAGAGAAATCAGCTACGTTATAAATCAACTATACGTACTATATACAAGAAATGTTTAATCGCTATTAATAACAAAGATGAAAACAATATCGATTCTGTAAAATCGTTACTATCTTTATCTTATAGTAAGTTAGACAAAGCTGTTCAAAAGAAAATGATGCATAAAAACACAGCAGCTTCAAAGAAAGCTGCACTGGCAAAAGCATTAAAGAAGAGAGAACAAAATAAGTAAAAAATCATATTTAAATATAGGTTACTGTAAATGTAGCTTATATTTACCATTTTTATTCTAGTCCAAAACCTTCAAAGCAATATTTTATAAATACTGAAACATTTTGATAATATTTTTTAGTCATATGACATTATAGAACACTACAATTATGGTCTGATTAGACTGATTAACTTTAAGAACATGTAAAGGAGACAGTAATCTAATGTCTAACAATAATAGAATATCTACTTTTAACTTGCCAGACTTAGTTGAAATACAACGTGCCAGTTTTTGTTGGTTTCTGGAAGAAGGATTAGCTGAGGAAATAAAAAATTTTTCTCCAATCACAGACTATACGGATAATTTGGAGTTACATCTACTTGGAGATGAGTACAAATTAAAATATCCAAAATACAGTATTAATGAATGTAAAAGGCGAGATGCAACTTATTCAGTACAAGTATATGTACCAGCAAGATTAATAAACAAAGAAACAGGAACTATCAAAGAACAAGAAGTTTTTATAGGCGACCTACCTCTAATGACAGATAGAGGAACTTTTGTTATTAATGGTGCAGAAAGAGTTATTGTTAATCAAATTGTTAGAAGTCCGGGAATTTATTACAAGTCGGAAACTGACAAACAAGGAAGACGTACCTATAGTAGTAGCTTAATATCAAACAGGGGTGCCTGGGTTAAATTTGAAACCGATAAGAATGATTTGGTTTGGGTAAGAATCGACAAAACTAGAAAAATCGCTGCTCATGTATTTTTAAAAGCCATGGGACTTAGTGACAGTGATATATACAATGGATTACGTCATCCTGAATACTTAAAGAAAACTTTCCGAGTTGAAGGCAATTACACAATTGAAGAGTCTCTAATACAAATGTACGCTAAGTTGCGTCCTGGAGAACCAGCTACAGTTAATGGTGGTCAACAAATTTTGTATTCACGTTTTTTTGATCCAAAACGATATGACTTGGGTAAGGTTGGTAGATACAAATTAAATAAGAAACTAGGCTCATCGATACCAGAAAACATTAGAGTTTTAACACCTCAGGATACATTAGCCGCAATAGACTATTTAATAAACCTAAAATTTGATATAGGTGAAGTAGATGATATTGATCATTTAGGTAACAGAAGAGTAAGATCTGTTGGTGAATTACTACAGAACCAAGTTCGAGTTGGATTAAATAGGTTAGAAAGGATAGTTCGAGAAAGAATGACTATTTGCGATGCTAATTCTCTTACACCTAATACATTAGTTAACCCGAAACCAATAGTTGCAGCTATTAGAGAATTTTTTGGTTCCAGCCAATTATCACAATTCATGGATCAAACCAATCCTTTAGCTGAATTGACTCACAAAAGGAGAATTAGTGCGCTTGGCCCTGGAGGATTAAATCGTGACCGTGCAGGTTTTGCAGTTCGAGATATTCACCTAAGCCATTATGGTAGAATTTGTCCCATAGAAACACCTGAAGGTCCTAACGCAGGTTTAATTGGAGTTTTGGCTACACATGCGAGAATTAATTCATATGGCTTTATAGAAACTCCATATTATAAAGTAGATAATGGAAAAGCATTAAAGCAAACAGTACCAATATACCTAGCAGCAGATCAAGAAGACGAGTTTCGAATAGCGCCAGGTGACACACCAGTCCATGAAGATTTTGAAATAAAAAATGAAATAGTAGCGGTTAGATATAGAAAGGAATTCACAACTACAAGAAAAGAACTTGTCGATTATATAGCAGTTTCACCTATACAAGTTATATCTATAGCAACTTCGCTTATACCATTTTTAGAACATGATGATGCTAACAGAGCTTTAATGGGATCTAACATGCAAAGGCAAGCAGTTCCATTATTATATCCAGAAAGTCCATTAATAGGGACTGGACTAGAAGCACAGGCCGCAAGAGATTCTGGTATGGTAATGGTAAGTTTAGAAGACGGGATAGTAACTTATATTTCCGCTGATAGGATCTGTGTAACTAATCAACAAGGCAAAGAAATTTCATATAACTTACAAAAATACCAAAGATCTAATCAAGATACATGTATTAATCAAAGGCCTTCAGTATGGCTCGGAGAAGAAGTTGTTACCGGACAAGTGATAGCCGACGGTGCTGCAACAGAAGGTGGAGAATTAGCATTAGGACAAAATATACTTGTCGCATATGTTCCATGGGAAGGTTATAATTACGAAGATGCATTCCTTATTAGCGAAAGACTTGTTTATAACGATGTATATACATCAGTACATATAGAAAAATATGAAATAGAAGCAAGACAAACTAAATTAGGTTCAGAAGAAATTACAAGAGAATTACCTAACGTTGGTGAATATTCACTGCGTAAATTAGATGAAAATGGGATAATTGTTATTGGCTCATGGGTAGAATCTGGAGATATTTTAGTAGGCAAAGTTACGCCTAAAGGAGAATCTGATCAACCTCCTGAAGGTAAATTGTTAAGGGCTATTTTTGGAGAAAAAGCTAAAGATGTTAGAGACACATCGTTACGAGTGCCGAATGGAGGAAGAGGTAGAATACTTGATGTACGAATCTTTACTAGAGAAAAAGGTGATGAGCTACCAGCTGGAGCCAACATTGTTATCAGAGTCTATGTGGCACAAACTCGGAAAATTCAAGTTGGTGATAAAATGGCTGGACGACACGGTAATAAAGGAATTATCTCAAAAATTCTACCAAGACAAGATATGCCATATTTACCAGACGGTACGCCTGTTGATTTAGTGCTTAATCCATTAGGAGTTCCTTCAAGAATGAACGTAGGACAGATTTTTGAGTCACTTTTAGGATTAGCTGCGGAACATCTTAATAAAAGATTTAAAATAGTACCATTTGACGAGATGCATGGAGCAGAAGCTTCTCGAGTATTAGTAAACGATAAATTAATGAATGCTCGGAATTTAACTAAAAAAGATTGGATATTTGACCTTAGACATCCGGGAAAAATAACATTATTTGATGGAAGAACTGGAGATCCATTCGATAACCCCGTAATGGTAGGAATATCATATATGTTAAAACTTGTACACCTTGTTGACGACAAGATACATGCAAGATCTACAGGTCCCTATTCTTTAGTAACTCAACAACCATTAGGCGGTAAAGCACAACATGGCGGACAAAGATTGGGAGAAATGGAAGTTTGGGCTCTTGAGGCTTTTGGTGCAGCCTATACATTACAAGAGTTATTGACTGTAAAATCAGATGATATGCAAGGAAGAAACGAGACCCTGAATGCAATTGTCAAGGGAAAACCTATTCCAAGGCCAGGTACACCAGAGTCATTTAAAGTATTGATGCGAGAACTGCAATCTTTAGGTTTAGATATTGGTGCATATAAAATAGAAACCTTGCCAGATGGACAAACAAGAGGAATAGAAGTTGACTTAATGTCTAGTACAAGTAACAAAAAATTTCACTTACGTCCAACTTACGAATCAATAACACGTGAAGATATAGAAACATCTTTAACTTAAGGTAAAAAATAAAAAAATACATGCTCCAAAAATACAATGCCGAAAATAGAACAATATTTTGACTATGTAAAAATCAATTTGGCTTCTCCTCAAAGAATAAAAAAATGGGGAGAAAGAGCACTACCTAATGGCCAAATAGTCGGGGAAATTACTAAGCCAGAGACTATTAACTATAGGACTCTGAAGCCTGAAATGGATGGACTCTTTTGTGAGCGTATATTTGGTCCTGTAAAAGATTGGGAGTGTCACTGCGGAAAGTATAAAAGAGTCAGATATAAAGGAATAGTATGTGAAAGATGCGGTGTAGAGGTTGTAGAATCCAAAGTACGAAGACATAGAATGGGGTATGTGCAATTAGCAGCTCCAGTAACACACGTATGGTATTTAAAAAGCTTACCTAGTTACATTGCAATACTTTTAGATATACCTTTGAAGGATGTTGAACAAATTGTATACTTTAATTCATATGTAGTTACAAGACCAGGAAATTGTTCAAGTCTAAAATATAAACAACTACTAAGTGAAGATGAATGGATTGATATAGAAGATCAATTATATCAAGAGCAATCAGATATATATGGGGTTGAAGTTGGAATAGGTGCAGAAGCTATACAGAAATTACTTAAAGATATTGATCTAGAAATAGAAGCTGAAAGTCTAAGAGAAGAAGTTTTACTTTCTAAAGGAGCAAAAAAAGATAAAGCGATTAAGAGATTAAGAATCATCGATAATTTTATTGCAACACGATCTGATCCTTCGTGGATGATACTAACTATATTACCGGTTATTCCTCCTGATCTAAGACCCATGGTACAACTAGATGGTGGTAGATTTGCAACATCGGATTTAAATGACTTATACAGAAGAGTATTGAATCGTAACAATCGTTTAATAAGATTACAAGAAATTCTCGCTCCCGAGATAATCATTCGTAACGAAAAACGAATGTTACAAGAATCTGTAGATGCTTTAATTGACAATGGAAAAAGAGGAAAAGTTGTTGTAGGTGCGAATAATAGACCATTAAAGTCATTGTCAGATATCATTGAAGGAAAACAAGGAAGATTCAGGCAAAATTTATTAGGAAAACGTGTGGATTATTCAGGAAGATCTGTTATTGTTGTAGGTCCACAATTACAATTGAATCAATGTGGTCTTCCTAGAGAAATGGCATTGGAGCTCTTTCAACCATTTGTCATACATAGATTAATTCATCAAGGGTTAGTAAATAATATAAAAGCTGCAAAGAAATTAATTCAAAAAAATGAAGTTACTGTTTGGAATGTTTTAGAGGATGTAATACAAGGACACCCAGTTTTATTAAATAGGGCACCTACATTACACAGGTTAGGAATACAAGCTTTTGAACCAATATTAGTCGAAGGAAGAGCTATAAAATTACACCCTCTAGTTTGTCCAGCATTTAATGCAGATTTTGATGGAGATCAAATGGCTGTACATATCCCTCTATCTTTAGAGGCACAAGCTGAAGCACGACTTCTTATGCTTGCACCTTATAATTTTTTATCGCCAGCAACTGGAGAACCCATAATCATGCCAAGTCAAGATATGGTTCTTGGATGTTACTACTTGACAGCAGAAAATCCTACTCAACAAAATAAGCAAGCTTATTATTTTTCTAGTTTAGAAGATGCTCTTTTAGCATACGATTCAAACAAGATTCCACTACATTCTTATGTCTGGGTTAGATTTGATGGAGTAGTTGATAATGAAAGTGAAGCTATTAAAGTTGAAGAAAACGAAAATGGGGAGAAATTACATATCTTTGATGACCGAATAATAAAGAAGGATAAAAATGGGGAAACAATTGTTCAGTATTTATTGACTACACCAGGAAGAATTTTACTTAATAAAGTTCTCTTAGATTCATTGGTAATAGCAAAATAATGAAAAAAATTTCATAAAAATAAGAATATCATGAAAGAAAAGTATTTATTTGTACCACCTAAGCCCAGATTCACGAATAGAGTAATAGATAAAAAAGAACTAAAGCGACTAATGGCTTGGGCTTTCAGCAATTATGGTACAGGCAGAGCTTCTTATATGGCTGATAGGTTAAAAGAGTTAGGTTTTCATTACGCGACACGTGCTGGCATATCATTAAGTGTAGAAGATTTAAGAGTACCGCCTACTAAAAAAAACCTTTTAAATAGAACAAATGAAGCTATACAACTAACTGAAGAACAATACGAAAGAGGTGAAATAACAGCCATAGAAAGATTTCAAAGAGTTATAGACACTTGGAATAACGCCAGTGAGGAGCTTAAGACCGAAGTTATTAAATATTTTAAAGAAACAGATCCACTTAATCCTATTTACATTATGGCATTCTCTGGTGCCAGGGGAAATATTTCGCAAGTAAGACAACTCGTTGGAATGCGTGGGTTAATGGCTGATCCACAAGGTCAGATTATTGACCTACCGATTAAAAGTAATTTTAGAGAAGGATTAACAGTCACTGAGTATATAATCTCATCATATGGAGCAAGAAAAGGGTTAGTTGATACAGCACTAAGAACAGCAGACTCAGGCTATCTTACACGGAGACTAGTTGATGTAGCTCAAGACATTATCATTAGAGAAATAGATTGTGGTACACAACGAAGCATCATTATCAAAGATATGGTTGCTAACAATCAAGTACTAATTCCAATTGGAAGCAGATTAGTCGGAAGAGTTTTGTTTGAGACTCTCTACTATCCACATGACGGTGGAGTTATCGCACATGTTAATCAAGATTTAGATCATGAAACTAATAAAATCATTGTGGATGCTGGAATTAAATCAGTAAGCGTCAGATCTCCTCTAACATGCGATTCTGCTAGATCTGTATGTCAGTTTTGCTATGGTTGGAATTTAGCGCATGGTTCACTTGTAGATCTAGGTGAAGCTGTTGGTATTATTGCAGCGCAATCGATTGGTGAACCAGGTACACAATTAACAATGCGTACTTTCCATACAGGTGGTGTATTTACTGGGGAATTAGCAGAACAAATAAAAGCTCCTTTTAGCGGAATTATTAGACTTCCTAAAAATATTAAATCACGATTAATAAGAACTAGACATGGACAAGAAGCAATAATATTAGAAGCAAATTACAAGTTATCACTTTATGATTACAAATTAAATGAAGAAAAAATAGAATTTAATCAAGGAACTATACTATTTATCAATGATAATGAGCAGTTTCGAGAGGGGCAAGTTATAGGTGAAATAAGCACGAAAACCAATCTAATAACTGAGAGAGCTACAAAAGACTTATTAACTGAGACTTCTGGGCAAGTTTTTTTCTCGGAATTAACATCTGAAGAAAGGATTGATAGACAAGGCAATATAACAACAAAGACAAGTAAGGGAGGATTGATCTGGATACTTTCAGGAGAAGTACATAACTTACCTCAATCAGCGCAACTTGAAATAAAGGAAGGTGATGAAATCAACGATGAAACAATTTTAGCAACGACATATATAACGAGTGATTATGGTGGAATTGTTAGATTAGATAAGAAATTAGGTTTTGACGAATTGAATGAAATACAAATAGTAACGTCTTCAGTACTTATTAAAGATGCACTAATCGTAGATGAATACGAAAACGATGAAGCAAACGATAACTTCTTGTTAAATTTTTCCAACGGCAATAAGTTCCTTATGCTTTGTTCTCCTGGTAATAAAGTTAATAATGGACAAATTATAGGTGAATTGGTAGATACGAAATATCGAACAAAAACTGGGGGATTTATCAAATATAAAGATCATCCAAATAATTTTCAAGAAAAGCATCGATTACTTTGGGTTCCAGAGGAAACTCATGAAATAAAAAAAGATATTTCTTTGCTTATGGTAAAGGATAATACATATGTTGAAGCTGGTAGTGAAATTATCAAAGATATCAGAACAGAAAACGCAGGTTATTTAAGAGTTATCGAAGAAAATGGTATTGTTGAGAAAATCATTATTAAAGTAGGGAAGATTATTAAAACAGCTGAAGAGATCTGTAAAGGAATTTATGCAGAATCTCCATGTTTATTAGAATCAGTGCCTGAAGGAATACTAATTAGAACAGCTGATGAATATTACATAAATAGAGAACAATTTCAAATTGAAACAGAGCATTCATTGAATGGTAACCAATCTATTGGTATTAATTTAACTCAACATTTGTCATTTAAAGAGGGAGAAAAGATTGAATCTATCAATGGAATAGATTTAGTTAAAACATACTTAACTGTAGACATATCATCTGATCAAATCCATGGTTCTGCTGATATAGAATTTTTAGATACAAATTCCAAAGGAAGGTATAAATTACAAGTTGCCATAATAGAAAATTTACAAATTAAACAAGATACGTTTATTGAAGATAGTAAACAACAAATAAAAACTCATTTTTGTGTTAAAGATGGCCAGGAAATTATTCCAGGTCAGTTAGTAGCTCAAACATCATTGATTTCAAAATCAAAAGGAAAAGTCGAAAATATAACAGATAATGGACAATCTGGAAGAAAAATTCTTATTCTTAGAGAGACAGATGAAGAGACTATATATTTAAATGGAGAAACGCCTCAAGTATCTGAAGGAGAGCTTGTTCGGTATGGTGATCAAATTGCTGCTAATATTGTAGCTAAAGAATCTGGTAAGGTTGTATCTCTTGATGAAGACAAGATCAAAATACGTACAGCTAATCCTTATTTAGTGTCATCGGGAGCTGTATTGCAAACAAAAAACAAGGATCTAGTGCAAATGGGTGATATTCTAGCCATATTAGTGTTTGAAAGGTCAAAAACTGGAGATATCGTCCAAGGTTTACCAAGAATTGAAGAAATATTAGAAGCAAGACGTCCTAAGGAAGCATGTAAACTGGCACAAAGACCTGGAAAAGTCAAAGTTTGGTACGATTCAGAGGAAAATTATCATGTTGAAATATTGGAGACTGATGGTAATGTTAACGAATATATGGTAAATAGTACGCAGAAAGTAATAGTTTCAAATGGAGAAAATATACTTTTAGCAGAAGCCATTACTGATGGAGCACCAAACCCACATGAGATGCTGAGCTTGTACTTTAGCTTCTATATGAATGTCTTAGGAATTTACGAAGCTGCTAAGTTGAGCTTGCAAAAAGTACAAACATATCTAGTTAATGAAGTACAAAATGTTTATCAATCTCAAAATGTTGATATTTCGGATAAGCATGTTGAAGTAATAGTGAGACAAATGACATCTAAAGTGAGAGTAGAAGATGGCGGAGATACAACTCTTTTACCTGGAGAGCTTGTGGAATTGCAACAGATAGAAAACATTAATGAAGCGATGTTATTGACAAGAGGAATTCCGGCAACATACTCGCCTGTATTGCTAGGAATAACTAAATCATCACTAAATACAGACAGTTTTATATCTGCTGCTAGCTTCCAAGAAACTACAAGAGTCTTAACAGAAGCTGCTATAGAAGGAAAAGCTGATTGGCTACGAGGATTAAAAGAAAATGTAATCATAGGAAGATTAATACCTGCAGGAACAGGTTTTAACTCATATAGTGAAATATCTAAAATTAATAGAAATGAAAAAAAAGCATCTGACGGCTATTATTTTGATAATAAAAATACAGATAATCAAATGACACGTTTGATGATTGATGAAAATAGTGGTTACTTTCAGGATGATGCAAAGGTACTATAAAACTAAAATAAATATTTAGATTGATAAAATATAGCAAATAATAGTTAAAAATAAAAAAATACAATTTCAGGAAAATTATTACTTTGATAATATATCAAATGAAGTGCTTTGATACTTTTGATACTAAAGACAAGAAACATTTATTTGTGTAAGTCTTCAAAGATTATCTATATTCAAAATATTTTTACTACTATAAAAGAAAATAAGAATTATGGCAGTTGTTACATTGGCTGAATTACTAGAAGCAGGAGTGCATTTTGGACACCAATCAAGAAGATGGAACCCAAAAATGTTTCCCTATATTTATGCAGAACGTAATGGTATACACATTATAGATTTAGTTCAAACAGCGGAATTATTAACAGAAGCATGTAGTTTTGTCCGTAAAGCATCTGAAGAAGGAAAAAAATTCCTTTTTGTAGGGACAAAAAGACAAGCGGCAGGCGTTATAGCACAAGAAGCAGAAAGATGTGGGGCACATTATATTAACCAAAGATGGCTTGGAGGAATATTAACAAACTGGTTTACTATTAGAACAAGAGTTGAAAGACTTAAAGATCTAGAAAGTAAAGAAGAAAGCGGATACCTAGATAAGTTGCCAAAAAAAGAAACAGCGATCCTTAAGAGAGAACTTGAGAAGCTACGCAAGAATCTTAACGGAATCAAAGACATGAAACGCTTGCCAGACCTTGTCCTAATTGTTGATCAAAAACGAGAAAGTACAGCCATTCAGGAATGTATGACGTTAGGAATACCAATTATTTCAATTCTAGATAGTAATTGTAATCCAGACATCACAGATATACCAATTCCAGGTAATGATGATGCTATTAGATCTATAAAATTAATTGTTGGCAAGATAGCTGATTCTATTTGTGAAGGACAAAGTGGAAAAGTTCAAAATGAAGGCAAAGAAGAAGTTGAATTTGCCTAAAATTTCACTCATTTAGAATAAACCATAGTAAATTTATATATTTAAGAATAAGAAAAAATATGGCTGCTGAAATTTCTGCAAAGATTGTTAAAGAACTACGTGACAAAACATCAGCTGGGATGATGGATTGTAAAAAAGCACTACAAGAAGCTGGTGGAGATTTTGCGAAAGCGGAGGAAGCCTTGAAGAAAAAAGGATTAGCAACAGCTGCAAAAAAATCTGGTCGCATAGCTACAGAAGGTATTGTAGAAGCATATATTCACATGGGAGGAAAACTGGGAATTCTAGTAGAAGTGAATTGTGAGACAGATTTTGTGGCTAGAAGATCTGAATTCCAAGAACTTGCTAGAAGTATTGCCATGCAAATAGCAGCATGTCCTCAAGTACAATACATAAATGCAGCTGATATACCATCAGAAATTGCAGAAAGAGAGAAGAAAATAGAAATGGAAAAAGATGACTTAGGTAATAAACCTGCAGAGATTAAGGAAAAAATTGTCGAGGGAAGAATACAGAAAAAATTAAAAGAAATGGTCCTACTTGAGCAAGCATTCATTAGAGATTCTTCTATGACTGTTGATGACTTAGTCAAGAAAAATATTTCTACTTTAGGTGAGAATATACAAATCCGTAGATTTGAAAGATTTGTATTAGGTGAAGGACTAGAGAAAAAAAATGAGAATTTTAGCGACGAAGTTGAAAAAATGATGAAGTAATAATAAACCTTTTAAGCTATTACTATCATCTATTGTAAAAGTAAAAAGAAATTAAATTTTTCATATTAAATAGATAGAAAATATATTGAATTATTTAACTAAAATTAAATTATTCATCTACAAAGAAAT
>Ga0255122_1000366_pt1 | contig 11411 bp, 9 predicted proteins | sample Law_Colum_RepC_8_2_FD_188581 | JGI IMG/M metagenome (GOLD analysis project Ga0255122, IMG submission 188581) | Freshwater microbial communities from St. Lawrence River, New York, United States - Law_Colum_RepC_8h | ecosystem: Environmental > Aquatic > Freshwater > River | place: USA: New York...
AAATACCCCCCCCCAGTTTTAAAAACTGAAAACAATGCAAAGCGCTTCTTGACTTACGAAGAATTTCAAGATCGACATAATGCGCGCTAAATTTTTTTGGTGGCACCAGCAATGCTGGCACCACCAAAAACAAAAAATTTAAATAGTTGAATTGATAAATAATTGAATAATTAAAAAGCCCGCACTGGACGCACGTTGAGCGTGTTGGACTTGAAGACTTGTTGCCGATTGCCGTTGCTGAAATCCTGGCGCCACGCGAAACTGTTGTTGTACTCAGCAGAACTCCAATATTCGCCAGCCAAAAAACCACTGGCGCCCGTGCCGGTATTGAGAGTTCCACCTGTACATACGGTTGCATCCGATGTCCAAGCCACACCACGTTGCCATTTACACATCTGATTGAGCTCTGCAGGCGAGGGTAGATACCAGTCCGACTTTGAACCGCCAGCATATGCACGGGCCGCCCCTGCAGCCGTTGTCGTGTCATTGCCCTGATTAACAATTGCTATCGAATTTTTATAGCCAAGACCGATTCCAGAGCCGTTGTTTGCCGAAGTTTCATTCGTAAGTGCGGCGATATCAGATGAATTTTTATCCGCAACCGCCCACAGTTTGGTTGCTGCACCGGTATCCCAGCCACTGGGCGCAACTTCTAGATATTTGCATGTCAAGGTTAATGTGGGACCACAATTAAACGTGCCACCTGCTGCTTGCACATAAAACACGATGCCACCGCCGGGGCCGGTGTCACCAACCACACACGCCCCACCCTCGGCACACGTGGCGGCTGTGACAGTGAGCGTAAACGTTTGTGTGGCTGTACCTGTCGCGTTCGTTGCAGTAATCGTATACGCGGTCGCTGACTGCACGGCTGTTGGTGTACCCGACAACAAACCAGTCGACGTACTAAACGTCAACCCGGCGGGCGCAGGCGGGCTGATCGCATAACTAGCAACAGTGCCGCCTGTTGAAGTGATCGTGTAACCAGCAATCGCCACATTTTGTGCCTTCGACTCAGAACTAGACGAAAGCGTGAACGCCGGCGCCGCCAACGTGACGGTGAACGTTACATCGATGGAGCCCGTGAGATAGTTGCTTGTGGTCGCTGCTGTTGCACGAACCACACAGCTACCAGCCGCCGTGAAAGTCAGCACCCTGGTCGAAGAGTTGATGGCACAGCCCGTTGCACCTGCAGACTGCACCGCATAGGTGATCGCACCATCACCAGAAGATGACGCAACCAGCGGTGTGTTCGGTGATTGTGCGGTGGTAAGCGCAGTTGTTGGTGACCATGTCACAGTTTGGGTTGGCAATGTTGGTGTCGTAGTTGTCGTAGTTGTCGCTGCAGCAACAGTTGTAGTCGTGGTAGCCGGCGCAACAGGCGACACAACGTCGTTGCTGACAGTTACTCGAGCGGACAAAGCCCTCAAATCACCAGCGGTGGTCAGACCTTCGGCCTGCAGGGTGTGCGGTCCGGCTGGGGTGTTACCAGGCACTGTCACTGGGAGGCTGAAAGTGCCGTCTTGCAACACGATCGTCGTGCCAAGCAGTGTCGGGGTGGAGAACAACCAGACTTTTACTGTGGATCCTGGCTTGAAACCAACGCCGGTGACGATTGTTTCTGCGCCTAAATTTAAGATGATGCATGAGTTGTCATATGAAACAGAACCCGTCCCTAAGGAGAGAGCCATGTAGAACTCTGAGGTGCCGATCTGTACCTGCTGGCCGACTTGCTGCACGGGGACCTGGCTGACGGTCCCGTCTTCCTTAGTCATCTGCCCAACACCTGAGCAGAGCTCTGGCAGAGGGCCGTTAACTAGAAGCGGCTCTGGCGCGCACGGATCAACCACTTGCGGCGCCAACACGAAACCACCCAGCAACACCAACGGGGCCACCACCACCGACACCCGGCCAGCAGACCGACGGACCCAACGGGTCACAATCACACCAGCAACCAACACAAACAAACCGGCGAACACAACAAACATCGACCCGCCAGTCTCCGGCAAGACACACTCACCAACAGCAAACATCGGCAAATCCTATACGCCCGAGGGTCAAAAATATCTACTACATAGCTACTGCGGTGCCGAATTGTGCACCAGCCTCACGAAGGCGGGGATGGTGCGAAATGTGGTGCGAAATTCGCCAACACACCTTGCGTCATCTAGATAGATATTACTGGTGCTCACTCAGTCAAGGTGCTTTCGAGCGATGAGCTGAACCACTGCAGCTAGTCCAGTGTGCCCACTGCCTTCCACCACATTGCGTTCTAATTCCTTGAGATGGACGATCTCGAGAGCGGCAAATTCCTGAGACAGAGATTCTGCACTCATCAGAAGTTCAGGAACTTGCGGTCCTCCAGTTCCCCGTCCAATTTGATCAACTGTGTAGGCCTCCAAGAGAACGACTCCGCCAGGAGCCAGCGACTCAACCACTCGGCGATGAAGATCTTGACGAAGTCCTGTTGGTAAATGCGCAAAAATTGAGACAACTCCCTGCCATTTGTTTCTTCCCAAATCAAAATCGGCGAGGTCACCCACCTGAGCATCGACCGATACCCCTTTTTCGGAAGCAAGTTTTTTCGTCTTGGCGATGCCGACATCAGAGATATCAACCGACGAAACCTCTCGTCCCGTCATTGCAAGAAAGACTGAGTTTCGTCCTTCTCCGTCAGCCACACAGAGGACCGACCCTTGAGGGATGAGATGAGCGTTCTCTTGCAGGAAGTCGTTTGGGGTCGTTCCATAGAAGTACCCCTCATCGCCGTAGCGAAGATTCCATTGGGCATTCGGGCCAGTCGTCTGAGACATTTCATAATCCTTTATCAAGCAATACCTTAATTATACCCCAAGGGGTATATACTTCATTACATGAGCTCCTCATCCGAGCCGCTCGTTAGCAAGAGGAGACATCAATGTCTGTTGACCTTGGAATACCTGAAAAAGACCGCGTTGCAATTGCAGAAGGACTCTCACGTCTTCTTGCTGATACATACACCCTGTATCTCAAAACTCACAAGTATCACTGGAACGTCACCGGTCCGATGTTTCAGACTCTTCATCTGATGTTCGAAACGCAATACAACGAGCTTGCTCTGGCGGTCGATCTCGTAGCTGAACGAATCCGTGCACTCGATGTTCTCGCCCCAGGTAGTTACACAGAATTCTCCCGACTTGCAACAATCACCGAAGACACCGATACCCCATCTGCAACGGACATGATTCGTCGACTAGTAGATGGACAAGAGACTGTCGTTCGCACTGCACGCTCCCTCTACTCCACCGCAAATTCTGCACACGATGAAGTCACTGCAGACCTCCTGACACAACGAATCCAAGTCCATGAGAAGACTGCATGGATGTTGCGCAGCCTTCTTGCCTAGACACGACTCAGGCTGGCAAGTTTTTTGCTCTCGTTTTCTCTTGCTGCAATAGCCAAGGATGAGGTGAAGGTCCAGCGACACAGGGCCTAGTACGCGTTGCAAAAAACGGCGTCTCGTGTTCCAAACATTTACTGAAACCCCAGCAAATACCCGATCAATGCTGGGGTTTGGAATTACGCACCAGCCTCACGAAGGCGGGGGATGGTGCGAAATGTGGTGCGAAATTAGCCGCCACACCTTGCGTCATCATCGGTAAGGCTAATGGGGCGTGACCGCAGAAGGAAGTTTCAACTTCCCCGCCTGCCCTCAAGGGTTACAATAAAAGTGTGATGAATAAGACGATCCAGATTTCGGGATCCCACAACGAAGCCGCCCAGCAAGACAGGGCATTCTGGTCAACCCAGACCGTTCAGGCTCGTCTTCAACACGTTCTTGAACTAAGCAGGATGAACTATGGAACAGATCGAGTTTCCTCAAGACTTCTCCGAGTTCTTGAAATTACTCAACGCACACCACGTTGAGTATCTCCTCATTGGGGGCTTCGCTGTTGCGATTCATGGATACCCTCGTGCAACCGCAGATATGGACGTGTGGGTCGCGCGGAATCGTACCAACGCCGAGCGGATTGTTTCTTGCCTCCGTGAATTTGGATTCGCCACGCCAGATCTAGTTCCTGAATTGTTTGAAGATCCCGATCAAATTATCCGAATGGGCGAAGCTCCTTTACGGATTGAAATCCTGATGGAAATTGACGGCGTTAACTTTGACGACTGTTACTCACGAGCCGATGAACAGATGGTTGACGGATTCCCAGTCCCCGTCATCTCGTTGAATGATCTCAAAGTCAATAAGCGAGCTAGTGGACGATCGAAAGACCGCGACGATCTCGAGAATCTTCCCTGACCAACAAATTGCATTCCAAGATTCAGCGTTTCGCGTTTCAAACGTTCATTGAAACCCCGACCACTGCCCCATCAATACTGGGGAGCGAAATTCGCCGAAACACCTGGCGTCATCTGTCTCAGGGCGACTGGAGTGCACTCAGAGTAGAAAGACTGCGCCGAAAACGCCGTGGTGCTGATGAACACCTCTCAAATAGGCAGATATTTGCGATTTCTGTCAAACTACGAATCTAATTGTCAAGGTCGACTCGGGGTCCAAAATGATCAATCCGCGAAGCGTGGTTCTAGAACATGAGGCGGTCATCGCACTCACCCAAATTTTGGGCATCATGCTTGACCAAATGTTTGATATCGAATCTCGGGCGGTGTGGGAATTTGAAGATGTGATTGATCTCGAAGCGCGTCTGAGTGAGCCAGCAGAGGGATCACCCATCACCTTAGGAATTGATGATGTGGCACTTCTTTTGCAAGGTATGGCTTTCACTGAGGTCATGTCTGAGGATCTGCCCTGGATTGACACAGTTCGTTGGGTAACCGATTTTGTGACGGCCGAGCTGCGCCAATATTGGACTGAGGACGAATGGCACGAATTTGCGCAGTGACTTGCGGAGTTCTTTTTTTTAACTTTGGATTTCGGCGTACTCTGTGGGCATGAGTCGAGTGGCGAAAACTAAGAATGGTTATCCGCCGCGTGTGTGCGAATCTTGTGGGCTGAAGTTTGAGTGGAGAAAGAAATGGGCCAAAGATTGGGACAAGGTGAAGTTCTGCTCAGAGAAGTGTCGTCATTGAGTTGCTTCTTGGCAAGTAGTCCGTTTTCAATCCATCCTCCCAACCCCATTCTTACGAGGTGACTTGCCCCATAAAAGATGGGCCTATTTCAAGGGTCAGGACAAGAGGGAGACAATTTTACAAAGTGTAAATAAGCAGTGCGTCTAAGGTACGAGAGTGGAAACAACTTCTGGTCCAATTGTCAGCGTCGTGATGGGCTCGAGCAGCGACTGGCCAATCATGTCCCGTGCAGTTGAAATTCTGGAGCACTTTGCAATACCCCATGAGACTCAAGTGCTCTCAGCGCATCGCATGCCCGATGAATTGTTTGCATACGCCGAAACTGCCAAACAGCGCGGGCTGCGGGCAATGATCGCCGGTGCTGGTGGAGCCGCACATTTGCCTGGCATGCTGGCCGCAAAAACACTGGTACCGGTGCTTGGTGTACCAGTTCCCACCACCCACCTAGCGGGTCAAGATTCGCTTTATTCCATCGTGCAGATGCCTGCGGGAGTACCCGTGGCAACATTCGCAATTGGTGAAGCCGGTGCGATCAACGCGGCATTATTTGCCATAGAACTTTTGGCCCACGACGATGACCAACTGCACAAAACCCTTGTCGAGTATCGCCGCAAGCGCCATGATGATGCGGTGTCTAGCGTTCTTCCCCCCGCCTGATGTCAACCATGCTTGGTGTTATCGGCGGAGGTCAGCTCGGCAGCTATTTTGTGCTCGCTGCACAAAAGATGGGTTACCAAACAGCAGTCCTCGACCCTGACCCGAGCGCACCAGCTGGTGCACATGCCGATAGGCATATCGTTGCCCAGTATGACGACAACGACGCACTGAGAGAACTCGCTGCCATCTGCAGTGCAGTCACCATTGAATTCGAAAATCCGCCAGTCTCGTCGCTGGAGTTTCTTGCTCAATACGTGTCTGTTCGTCCTTCGCCCGCATGTGTAGCAATTGCTCAAAACCGCCGGGACGAAAAACAATTTTGCGAATCAATTGGTCTGCTTGTTGCACCATATGAAGTGCTTGAAATTCAAGCAGACATTGAACGTATCTGTACCTATGGAATCAATACGAGTAGAAATCCGTTCAGCACACCGCTTCTCATGAAAACAACGAGACTGGGCTACGACGGAAAAGGTCAGCAGAAAATTTCTGACTTCTCAGAAATTTCTTCACTGTGGGACAACGTCGGCAATGTTCCATGTGTTGTTGAACAGATGATCACTCTCGATGCCGAGTTTTCAATCATTCTTGCGCGTGGCACCGATGGCTCCATCGCCATGTTTGCACCTACTCACAATGTGCACATTGATGGGATTCTTGACGTCAGCACTGCCCCATTTACGGGTGACTATGATTTTCGTAAACGCGGCGAAGCAGCCGCCATTCGCATCGCAGAGAAACTGGATTACGTCGGTGTTCTCGCCGTGGAGTTTTTTGTCTCCGACGACATGCTGTTTGTGAATGAACTTGCACCTCGACCGCATAACAGCGGTCACTGGACGCTTGATGCTGCGCACACCAGCCAGTTTGAACAACAAGTCCACGCCTTGGTGGGATCTGCACTTGGCGACCCATCAATGATCCACTCAGCAACGGCAATGGCCAACCTTCTCGGAGATCGTTGGGCCGACGGCGAACCTCAATTTGATCTGGTGCAAAACGACCCTCGCACCCACCTGCATCTCTATGGCAAAACCGAAGCTCGACCCGGTCGCAAAATGGGGCATCTCACCGTTGTTGGCGATGATGTTGACGATGTAGCCATTCAAGCGGTAAACGTCCGCACCGCCATGACCCGACGCCCCGAATCATCAAGCGAATGAATGTCCTTACAAACGAGATTTCGCTCTTAATTCTTAATCTTTGCTCAGCTACCGACTTGTACAAGAGGATTACACGCGAGCGAATCGCTCGGCTTCTTCACTAAAGCGATTGCGAATATCACTTGAGACTGAAGCCCGTGTGCGAGCAATCGCCACGTCAAGGTCATCTGAAGAAATGTATGAAGGTTCAATGCCTTCACGGGTTCGATCAAAGGCCGCCGTTGCTGCTCGCTGAGCGGCTAACTCAACATCGCCTGGGGTGTAGCCCTCGGTTTCTCTCGCAAGTTTTTCAATGTCAACTCCACGTTGATCTAGACGTGAAAGTGCAGCCTCCCAAAGCGCCAGACGGGCAGTGAGGTCTGGTGGTCCAATAGGAATAACCAAGTCAAATCGGCCGGGACGCAGCACCGCTGAATCAATATCACCAACAAAATTTGTGGCACAGACCAAGAGATGTCCTGGTGTCGAACGGAACGAGGGAATCATCTTCAATAATTCGTTGACAACCCCTTTTGTTGTTGGGTTGCGTTCTCTCGCCGATGCGATTTCGTCAAACTCATCGATAAAAACAACGGCACGTTCCAACTGCAGCAAGTCATTCATCGCTTGACGAAGTTCTGACGACATCGAATCCCCACCGCTTTCTAATTTGGAGGGGAGCAACTCAATAAATGGCCAACCAAGCCGCCCAGCAATCGCTTTAGCGAAAGTTGTCTTACCAGTTCCTGGAGGACCAAAAAGCAGAACAGTCGCGGGTGCTTTTACGCCAACCCTCTCTGCAGTAGTTGGGTCGGCCAACGGCGCCACAACACGACCATCAATAATTTTCTTCTCGGCGTGCATACCCGCCACACGATCCCAAAGGTTGGGCGACAAAATTTCTCCACCGTATTGATCAACGATGCGCATAGCAGTCGGCGCAATCGGCTCTAATTTTTCATACAAAATGAGATCGTGAATCGCAGAAAATCCACGGTTGACAAGAGCCGTTTCTCCGGCTTGTGATTTCGACAACAACGCGGAAATTTTTCGAACACCAAGGTGCATCAGTTTTTCTTCGAGACGCAACAACATTTTTGAGCCGATCCCCTGATGACGCCAAGCAGGATCAATTGTCACCACATTTATCCATCCGTCATCAGACACAATGCGAGCCTGAATCACTCCGATGATTCGTTCGCCATCAACGGCAACTACACCTGGTGCACTCGAAGAAACGTCGTTCACGAATTGTGCAATATCGGCCGGTTTGGTGTCGGGCAACGAGCGGCATTCTTCCAACAACCGCACTGCTGGGCCGATGTCAGAAGTTAGTAGGTCGCGAATAATCAAAGCCATGCCTATCTCTATCACCGAATGGCTTTAGCACTGAAGTAGACCCCGAATATTTACTAAAATCCCAGCCAAAAACCCAGCCGAAACCCCATCAATATTGGGTGTTTAGAGAAACGCACCCTGTCCTTTGTCCCCGATTGACAGATCGTCACAAGGACCTCGCAACTCCCACGACGGGGCCAACGTCCGTGTCACAAACAATTTGACCCTGCATGAACTTTTATGACCACCCCAGGACCATTTTTGACCGCACTTATCCCTAGACAGACCCCGGTAGCGAGGTCCTAGAGTCAGTGTTATGCCGACCACTGTTACTCATGCCTTCACCGTCGGCAGAGAACAACAGTTACTCATGATTGATTCTCTCCTGTCAAACATCGTGAGTCGAGACGGTGGCTCGTTGCTGTTTTCAGGTGAACCGGGAATCGGGAAATCCCACCTCTTGCGTGAGACCATGACCCGTGCGAAACATTTGTTGATTCGCACTATTTCTTTGCGGTGCTCCGAGAGCGACATCAATGATCCGTTTGCACTTTTTTCGCGCCTCGGGGCGTTATTTGATATCCCCGAACCCGAATCATTTGAAACGAATGCGGCACGCTTTCGTTACGGTCGACAGGCGCTTGACGCCGCAGCCGAGCACCCGAGCATCATCCTCATTGATGATTTGCAATGGTGTGACTATCTCAGTTCTATCGCCCTACTGCACCTCTTCGATTACGGAACCAACTTGGGTATTGGTTTTCTGGCAACTACTCGACCTCTCGATGACTTTGATGAAACAGGAACAATTATCCAGGTCCGAACTTTGTCTCAATTGATGACGCATGTTCCACTGACTGGCTTAAGCAAAGTGGAAACTTCCCAATTGGTTTCTCAAGTGACACTTACGTCCATCAGTCCAACTATTGAAAAGTCGCTCCAGGACCTCACCAATGGAAATCCCTTCTTCCTACTTGAAATCATGCGTGTTGATTCAAGTATCAATTCACTTGATGGAGTAAAGATTCCGCGAGAACTCGAGAACATTCTTGACCAACGAATAGATCTTCTCAAAAAAGACGAAGACATTATTTCTATGGCCGCAATCATCGGCCTCGGTGGAGATCGACGAATCTTATTTCAGTCACTTGATTCTCTCAACCATAAAAATACGGACATCGCAAACGCCTTACATCGTGCCGAACGCTTGGGATTATTGACATTCAACGAAGAAAGGTACGACTTCTCTCACGCGCTCTATTCACAGCGATTGATTTCACGAATGTCTTACGTTCAGCGCAGCTCGTACCACAGCGCAGTTGCAACCACACTGGCCGATGAGTCTCGATTCATGGCGGCCATGGCCCACTTGTCTCAATCGCATAAATCGACCGGTACTGACTTTGGTGAGTCACTAGCCAATAAAGCTCTTCAGATTTCACAGGCCAATGGCGACCATGCCGGCATGACCCAAGCCGCTCTGTGGCTTCTTGAACATATAGAACAAGATACGCCCGAGAGAGTGAACCTTCTGATCCAATTATCTAAGTCGCAGATTGCACTCGGTCGTCGACTTGAGGGTAGAAAAAATGCTGAACTTGCCAGCTCCCTAGCACGCGATAGCGCTGACGCAGAGTCAGAAGCTGAAGCGGTCATGCAATGGGCTGCCCGAAGCGACTTCACGCCCGACCGCGCCCCCGTTATCTCGGCGTTTGAAGCAATTGACCTCAACAAGTTGTCGCCCAATACGCGAATCAAACTTCTCAGTGCCTATTCTCAAGCAGTTTTGCTTGTGCCGACTGAAGAACATGTGTCAATCAACTCTGGTTCTGAATTGATTACTTCATTTGGCAATATCCCTTCCGAAAATGTTCGCCCCGATTCCACCGATTCTGTTGCATGGAATTGGAACATCAACGCAGCTCATGCTCGGCGACTGGCAACCGAAGCACGCGATGAAGCCTTTGCGAATTTGGGACTCGAGATCGAACCCGAAACGCGTATCCAATCTTTAATCGCTTGGCGCGAATCACACCGTTCGCCGGACTTTCTTTCCCAACGGCTTAACGCGACCGAGAAGGCTCTTGACCTCGCGCGCTCCATCGGAAAACATCACGAATCTGCCCACTTTTGTCACATTCTGGACTTGATGGAGAGTGGAGACTTTGCCCGTGCGGATCTTGAAATTCAGCAATTGCGCTCTCTCGCGAACGCCGGAGGTTCATTTATCGCACAGTGGTGGAGCGGCTTCCTTCACACAAGTCGGCTTATCTCACGTGGAAAATTTTCTGAAGCTGGCCAAGAGGCGCGATTCGCATTTGACAGAGGACAGTTAGCTGACGAACCTGGCCGACTTGTGATCATGCTTGAGCAACAAACCTTGGTCATGATTGAGTCAATTATCCCGCCAGAACTCTCAGCAATGTTTCAAGGTCAAACCACGTTGCTCGCTAATCACTACGCACGTGTACTGGCAGCACTAGCCAACGCGTCCCTGGGAAACAGTGTTACTGCCGAGAAATACATCACCGATACCTTAAGCATCTTCGAAGATTCTGCTAAGGAAGCTGCGTGGCTACCCACAGTGACTATGTTGGTCGAAACCGCTCACCTTGTGAAGCGTTACGACATTGCTTCACGTGGGGTTGATCTTCTCGAGCCATATTCTCGGCAACATGTCACTTATATTGGCAACACGATTCGAGGTCCAGTGCGGCGCTACTACGGGCTTGCCAAACATGCCGCCGGTGACCTACGCGGAGCCATCGACGATTTACTCATGGCCCGAAATGAGTCACGCCGCATCGGGGACCACCTATGGGACCTTGCGTGCTCCGTTGATATTTTGGAGGCCCTCGCCGAGAGCGACCCGCATCGCGCAATCGACCTAGTTCCCGAAAGCATCATCGTTGAAGCCGAAGCCAGTGAGATGAAATGGCGGGCCCATCGTGGCCGAGTGGCTTTGACAAAAGCACGCGCCTCGCTCGCACGAGAACTGGGCCTCTCGCCACGACAGATCGATGTTTTGAATGGCCTATTGAAAGATCTCACCATCAATGAGATTGCCCAGAATCTCGGTTTCAGTCACTCCACCGTCCGTCAGGATTCGATCGCAATCTATAAAACTCTCCACATTGCTGGTCGAGCAGCAATCACCACGCGTGCCCGTGAGTTGCATCTACTCTAGTCAGTCATGAT
>Ga0255122_1000380_pt1 | contig 11227 bp, 12 predicted proteins | sample Law_Colum_RepC_8_2_FD_188581 | JGI IMG/M metagenome (GOLD analysis project Ga0255122, IMG submission 188581) | Freshwater microbial communities from St. Lawrence River, New York, United States - Law_Colum_RepC_8h | ecosystem: Environmental > Aquatic > Freshwater > River | place: USA: New York...
ACTCAGTTCTCGGTTTAATAAACGATGATCCACTCGGATCCCATTCAATAGTCAGCACCGACATCATGTCGGTGTATTTACCTGATGTTCAGGAAAGATTTTCGTCGAAGCCGAGATCCCACTCGACGGTGACGTTCTCGCGCTCGCCATCACGCTGGATGCGCTCACGATTGCGCTTGAACTGCGGATCGGTATAGGGCAAGAGAACTAAACGAGCCAAGGCACGGGTGCGGAATTCTTCGATGACCGTACGATCGCCAAAGTCGCCAACGACGTCCCAGTGCGGGGCTACGGGGCCGAGGAACACGATGCGGACATGTGCTCGAGATTGTGCTGAGGTATGTAGATCGGACATGAGGCTCCTTGGGTGCGAAATGCCGTTGGTTTGTCGAGATTTCGGTCAATTTTCTGGTCTGTGCCAAAAAACTTACTGATTTCTCCACGGAAAAACCGCTGGTCAGGCAAACCCTATCGGCGAGACTGCCGTGTCAGAACTAACCCTGACTGGTTCCCCCGAGCCAGACATGGTTAACTGAAAGCGGTTGGGAACGACAACAACCCCGGTGAACGTCTCATTGGGGTCAAGAAGTACTCAGCTTCTCATAGGGCGAAGCGGGCGGAAACCACCTTCGCACAAGGAGAAAGACCCATGAATCAAGACTCAGTAGCCTCCTGGATGGCCGATGGCGCTTGTCGCGCCTACCCGCCGAACACCTTTTTCCCCAGCGATGGGGTGGGCGTTGACAAGGCCCGCAAGATTTGCGCGACCTGCTCGGTCACTGCCGCTTGTTTGGAATATGCCATCGAAAATCACATCGACCACGGTGTGTGGGGCGGATGTAGCGAACGCGAGCGCCGTCGCATCAGCAAGCGTCGCCGGATCGCCGTCCAGGCTCTCTAAAACGCTAAAGATTGAGTGACTGGCCCGGCCCGAAAGGGTCGAGTCAGTGAATCACTCCGACTTGTTGTCGTCGTCGTCCTTGGCGCCTTCAGACAGGCCCTTCTTAAATTCTTTTTGCGCCTGGCCGAGATTCTTGGCCAACTTCGGGATGCGTGAGCCTCCGAAAAGCACCAAAACCACGACGAGTACAACGATGACCTCAGGTCCATCAAATAAGCCAGCAAGCATGGACTCAGGGTAGCACCCATTTCGGACTCTGAGAAGGGCTGAGTCGTCAAAAGCCAATGTGCCAAAGTGGGGTTGTGCTTGAGTGCGTGATCAACATCAGTGAAGGTCGCGATATCGACGCACTTCGTCAACTAGCAGCCGTTTGCGCCAACGACCTTCTTGATGTTCATTTTGATCCCGAGCACAATCGCAGCGTTTTCACATTGATGGGCACTACTGCTCCCCGGCGTTTGACCAAACTCGCGGTGCAACTACTTCAACTAGACACGCATCAAGGTGTTCATCCTCGGCTCGGTGTTGTCGATGTCGTTCCGTTTATTGCTCTTGATGAATCAACGATCCATGACGCGATATTGGCCCGTGATGAGTTTGCTCGCTGGGCCAGATCTGAATTATCGGTGCCATGTTTTATTTATGGCGCGGAACGAACGCTTCCCGATATTCGTCGTCAGGCTTGGTCGAATCTTCAACCGCAATACGGACCAGGCGCCCCTCACTCAACTGCCGGGGCAATATGTGTTGGTGCTCGCGATTCTTTAGTGGCTTACAACGTGTGGCTCGACCCAACAACGACTGCAGAAACTGCGGGTCTTATTGCTCAATCGGTGCGTGGGGACGGCATTCGCACCTTGGCACTTCGTGTAGGAAATCATTGGCAAATCAGTATGAATTTGATTGATCCCGAACGCATTGGCCCTGACATTGCAACCGACCGCGTCATTCACTTTGCCAAACAAAACAATGTTGAGATTGAACGTTGCGAACTCGTTGGATTGATCTCACAGCACGCGCTGAACAAGATTTCACAGCAACGTTGGACTGAACTTGATCTCAGTGCAGAACGAACAATTGAATTTCGTCGCAAACACGGCTACACATTTACCGCGTAACGAAAAAATCAGGCTGTTGCGATACGACGATTTGACTGGGCGCGCTGACGACGCAGACGACGGCGTTCGCGCTCGGACAATCCGCCCCAAATACCGAACTTCTCGCCATTGACCAATGCGTACTCAAGACAATCCATGCGGACAACGCATCCACGGCACACTTCTTTGGCTTCACGGGTCGAAGCGCCACGCTCGGGGAAAAAGAGGTCGGGGTCGACACCCAAGCAGTTCGCTTGGTCCTGCCAGTTGTTGTTTTCGCTCATCGATTCGTTCATGTGGCTGCCTGCCATCTTGACCCTTGGGTCACTCGTGTGTGGTTCTTGTCCGCGCAATGCGCAGGGCAGTTCCACACGTGTAACTACATGCATGTCATTCTGCTCTACGGGAGACCCCTAATGCAAGGGGAAATCTGACAAAAGCCCTGAGAGATGGCAGCGCGCAAGCGCACAAGAGATGTGTGCGAGCGCTCGAACCCCTGAGATTTCTAACCCTTCGCGACGTACGGCGCGAAATACGGATTGCCTGGCTGACCGCCCGCCAGATGTTCACGAACGGCCAACGATTGTTGGGGCATCGCCGCGCCTTGCTGTAAAGCCGCGAGTGTTGCGACATGATTGTTGCGATAAACCGCCTCGGCGTCATTCGCTTTTGGGTCGACCCACACCGCTGTGAGCAGGACAAATGCATCACTTTGACCTAATTCAGTGAATCTTTGGGCCGCATATTCAGTCACCCCGTGAGCGACTCCAGCTTGAGCTGCACCCCACGTGAGTTCTCCATGTTGGTCACTTTCGATCGCTGCTTTGTTGACGAACAGAGTCGCTGGAGTCACTGGCACATTGGGTTTCCACACCACCAAGAACGGAATATGCCCCACAGTTGGCGACCCCAATGTGGTGACAAATGCACTACCCGCCGGTCCAGATTTTTTTCCTAAAACAGTGTTGATATGCGCAGCATTTGCCCCCTCGCCCGCAAATCCTTCGCCAACTTCGAAACCTACGTCGCGCGTTTCACTCATGAAATATCTCCGTTTACTCGGCTCGCAAGGCGTCCGTAGCGCGACATCTTGAGAGTGTCTGTTGAATCTGTTCCAGGTTTGGTGTCGTAGGCCAGGAGCGCTACGTAGCGCGGTGTCTCGCCTTTGATGGTCGTCACACGATGCATACTCCACCTTCCGTTGAACAACATCAAGGTTCCTGGAGTCATCGGTTCGGTGCGTACCAACTCAGAGGATTGACCATGTAGAACATTCTGAATCAACTCATAATTTGGCTCATCGCTTGAGCGAATCTGTTTGGCATTTTCAAAATGTCCCCCACTTAACGACGACTGAATCGCAATTGACACAACAAAATCAGTCATATCGAAGTGCCAACCCAATAAATCGCCGTCACGCATCACCGCGAGATTGAGTGCTCCAAAGGGATCGGCGTAACGAAACAGTTCGTTCAGCCCAAGACATTGACGAATGAAATCAAGCAACGGGTCCCATTCGTAGAGCGCGCGTAAACCATCGCCCTTGGTGAATTGGTCATACGCAACTACTTCAACTGAACTCTGAGTGATCGTGTTACGCGGGTGCCCAACCGGAAATGATTCATCGGCTGGCCCGAGATACGGAGTGGCACGTGAAGCAGAACGAAAAGCCTGCGAGGCCAAAGCATCCGATTGCTGGCGCAAAATTTCGATCGCTTCAGCAGTCAGAAAATCGGGCAAGATGCACACGCCCTGCATTGTCATTTGCTGCACGCACGACTCAATCAAGGCCCGATCGTTCAGGTCGTAGCGGCGAGTATTGATCATTTGCGCAGGGAGCACAGTATGAGAGTAACTGACTCGCCTACGCTGAAAACATGCCCATTCATTTACGAGCCGAACCAGGCGATTACGCCCCCGCTGTTTTGTGCCCTGGCGACCCCCGCCGTGCCAAGTACATCGCCGAAACCTTCTTTGATCCAGGCGCTCGCTTGGTGAACGAAGAGCGAGGCATGTTGGGCTACACCGGCACGTTTGAAGGTAAGCCCATCAGCGTTCAGACCACTGGCATGGGTGCACCGAGCGCCGGCATCGTGTTTGAAGAACTCTGCATGCTTGGAGCCAAGCGACTCGTTCGCGTTGGTACGTGCGGTGGCCTGCAAACCAATCTGCGCATGGCTGACACCGTGATTGCGATCAGTGCCTCAGCCGATGATCAAACGCCCATTCGATATTGCGGCATGAATGGTTTTGCACCAACCGCAACATTCTCTTTAGTTGAAGAGGCCGCACGTTTAAGTCGCGCCGTCAGTGACCGCGTGTTTGTCGGTCCAATCGTGACCAGCGGTTTGTTCTACGATCCAGACCCCAACACCTTTGGTATGTGGCGACGTTTGGGTCACCTTGGTGTTGAGATGGAAGCATCAATGATGTACACCATCGCCACGATGAAAGGCATTGAGGCATTGGCGATCATGACCGTCAGCGACGTGATCGACCCTGATGGCGGCAATGTTGAACGTATTTCAGACGAGGACTTGAAAAAAGGCGTCGATCAAATGATGCGTATCGCCTGCCAAGTCGCGGTCTCTTGACCCTCGTTCTGCCACAACTGAGCAAGCCTTGCTCAACCCGGTAGCGAAAAGTACAAGTGGCTGAACTAGCGAGCAATCATTCGAGTAACCCGCCGTGAAAATCGCCGATGAATACTGCCGCCAATTGCGATCAATACAATCGCTAGTCCGATCATCTCAACCGGATTGCTTCCCGTTTCGGGCAATCGACGATCAGCCAAAGTCTCGGCAAGCAAATTGCGTATCGAGGTGTAGGCAGGTTTCTCAGCAAAATCATCGTCGAATAAGAGCGGTCGAGTCGGAGTGGCGAAATACCCGAGGCGGTCGAGCCACGTATCGCTATCAGTAATCCCCCAAATAGTGATCTCAGTGCAGCCAGCAACTGCGAGACAAGCAGCTACAACCTTGCGATATTCTTCTGCCTGCCTACTGAAGGCATTCGGGTCGCCTGGAACCACGGGAACATCAAGTTCCGTCACTGCCACTTCAAGGTTGAGCGCGGTAAAGTCGCGAAGCTGGCGTTCAAATAAGTCCTGATCTAGTACGGCGCCAGGTAAACGGTGCGTCTGAACCCCGACGCCGTCTATCGGCACCCCATTCTCCACAAGTCTGGTTACCAAAGCCAAAAAAGCCTCGTGCTTACCCGGCACCCAGTCGCTCCCGAATTCGTTGATCCACAATTCGGCATCGGGATCTAAGGTCCGCGCGAGTCGGAAGACATTGCCAATCCAATCCTCTCCCAGCGTCCAATAGACGCTCGCCGACCGAGAGGTGCCAAACGTCAAAAGTGGTTCGTTGACAACATCCCATCTGTCAATCCGATCTGCATAACGAGTCATCACCTTGGTGACGTGCTCGATCGTCACATCCAATAAATCAACTGGATCAGTGATGTTTTTCACCCAACCGGGCGTGTACGTATCCTGCGACCACACTGGAACATGTCCACGAATTTCAAGACCTGATTCAACCGCGAAGTTGACGACTGCATCACCAGCGTCAAACTCCCACTGCCCGCGACTCGGTTGATTGGTGTACCACTTCAAGGAATTTTCCGGAGTAACGGCGGTGAACTCTCGTAGCAGAACCGTTGTGTAATTACTGTCTGTGATCTCAAAATCTTCAAGAGTGCTGCCAAACCTGATCCCAAGTTGATCCGCCAATTCGCCAATCGTGCACGTAGTCGGTTGGAGAGGATCGCACAAAGCGCTCGCCGTTGCATTGCGAGTCAAGCCGAGACACAACGTTGGTACCAAAACCGCCACCGACACAAGAAGTTTTCTCAGCGTCAAGTCCATTGTTGAACATTAAAAGATTTGAGAATTTCAATGGGGCATTTCCACTAGTTCGTCGGCAATTGGTTTGCTCGACGATCCACAAGAACGGTTACTGATCCACCCGTTCCCGTCGATCGGAAGGATTAGCAAGGTTTAACAAAGCAGTTTTAGATCAAGCCCAGTTCGCGGACTGCGTCGCGCTCTTCGGCGAGTTCGGCCGTCGAGGCGTCGACCTTGGTGCGGCTGTACGCATCAATGTCGAGACCCTGAACGATTTCGTACTTGCCGTCCTTGCACACGCACGGGAAGCTTGAGATCAAACCTGCGGGCACGCCATAGCTGCCATCGCTCGGGATCGCCATCGACACCCAATCGCCAGGTGCAGTGCCAAGAGCCCAGCTCCGCACGTGATCAATTGCCGCATTTGCTGCTGAAGCAGCTGACGATGCACCACGAGCTTCGATGATTGCGGCGCCGCGCTTCGCAACCGTCGGAATGAACGTTGAATCAACCCACGCGTGATCGTTCACAGCCTGGTAAGCGTTCTTGCCGCCCACTTCACAGTGGAACAAGTCGGGATACTGCGTCGTTGAGTGGTTGCCCCAGATGGTCATCTTCTTCACATCAGACACGGTTGAGCCGAGTTTCTGGGCGATCTGGCTGACGGCACGGTTGTGGTCGAGGCGGGTCATTGCGGTGAAGCGACCTGGATCGAGATCTTTGGCGTTCTGCTGAGCAATCAAAGCATTCGTGTTGGCGGGATTACCGACAACAAGAATCTTGATATCGCGCTTGGCCGAACGTGACAATGCTTCACCTTGCGGCTTGAAGATGCCACCGTTGGCGCTGAGAAGATCGGCGCGCTCCATACCCGCCTTACGGGGCATAGCTCCCACGAGCAAAGCAACATCGGCATCACCGAAAGCAACATCGGCGTCGTCGGTGCCAACGATTCCGGCGAGCAACGGGAATGCGCAGTCGTCGAGTTCCATCTTCACACCTTCAAGAGCCTTGAGAGCTGGGGTGATTTCAAGGAGCTGCAAGATGACCGGAGTATCGGGTCCGAGCATGGCGCCTGAAGCAATACGGAAGAGAAGGCTGTAACCGATTTGGCCGGCAGCACCGGTCACGGCAACGCGTACAGGGGTTTTGGAAGTCATGCCTAGATCGTAGGTCGCCAACAGGCAAATCCCGAAAAGCAAAGCCGAAAAATGGTCATTCAAGGCATAAAAAATGCCTTGTTGCACACGGCTTAGCGGCCGAGGGCCTTCCAAATTTCCTGAGCGTAGTAATCAATGCCTTCGCGCTCAAGATGAATGCCGTCAGCCGTCAGACAATCACCCGGACACAACGTCGCGACCAGTTGCCAATCGAGCACTGCGACGTTCGGATACGTCGCGGGCAACGCGCGAATCTTTTCGTTATTCGAGTCGGTCCAATCGCGATAAGCCTTGCTTGTCAACACAACAACTCGCGGCACTTCACTTAACGCCTGCATCATGGTGTCGAGAGTTTCTTGGCTCATCGGACCATTGGTGCCAAGGTGAACGACAGCTGCGTCCATCGTGACGCCCAGGTCTTTCAATTGCACGAAAATGTCAGCGCCCATTTTTCCTTGGCGATCTTGCACCGCATCGACAACGACTCCGAGATCGGCCAAGGCTGGTGCCGCACCTTTCATGACCGAATCACCAAGTGCAAAAACGTCGTAGTGCGGCGGCACGTACGTCGTTGTTGTTGTCGGCGCGGCAGTTGTTGTCGGAGCATCACTTGCCGTTGGTACAGCAGTTGTTTCTGGCACCGATGATGGTGTTGTTGATGATGTCAACGCTCCAAGTACATCAGTGATCGAATTTTCACCGGCATCAAGTGAAGCTTGGACGTCATTTGCTTTGTATTCAGCCGTCGCCAAACTGAACGCGGCGAAAACTGGCAAAGCGATTGAACACGAAATAATGACGCCAAAAGAGCCCCGACGTCGAAGTTCGCCAGGTCCACTACGCAAGAGAGCCTGAATTGATTCCTTTAGACGTCGTTCACGGATGGGAAGTTCAACATAGCGATACGAGAATTCAGTAATCACCACGGTCACCAACATCGCTGCAATGAACTCGTGCGGTTTCAGTGCAATACCAGTTTCGTGACGCAATGCCTGAAACACCGGCCAGTGATACAAATACAAACCGTACGAGCGTTCACCAATTGTGCGTAAGACAACGTTGCCAAGCACACGACCTGTGAATGCTTTTTGGTGAGCAACAGCAGAGATCACCATCAACGTGGCAATACCAGTTAAGAACAAACCACCACGGAACAACCATGGATCGGCATGCAAACCATCTTCGCCAACGAGGTGGACGATGTGAACTTTATAGATCAAAAACCCCAATAAAACCAAGCCAATAAGTGCAACGGGATCCATCATCGGACCTTTGCGTTTCATGGGTCCGCGCAACAACGCATACGGCCGCCACACGATTGCTAAAGCCGCGCCCAGCAATAGACCAGTCGCGCGCGTCGGCGTTGATAGATACAACAGGTCGATCTTGCTGATGCATCGCTCGCCAATTGTCCAATAGGCATTCGGCGTTGACACACAACTTTCGCCAATGCGACCAGTCGGCATCAACAACGCGACAAGACCAGCGATCGCGGTCGCGATACCCAAAAACCACATTGCAACACGTGGTAATCGATCACGTCCGCGACGCAAGATCACCAACATGATGACGGGCCATAACACGTAGAACTGTTCTTCAACTGCTAACGACCACAAGTGACGCAATGGAGCGAAGTCATTGACCGCGGTATACCCCGCACCAACCCACACCTGGAACCAGTTGGATCCGTATAACGCTCCCGCAACCACATCGCCGCGAAGCGCTCCAAGCGAATCGCGTTCGCGAATCGATGTCCACATGATCAGCAGGACCATCATTGTGAACAACGCTGGGAGCAAACGACGCGCCCGGCGCGCCCAGAAGTCACGCAAGCTAATTGCACCCGTACGTTCTTCTTCGGCGACAAGAAGCAACGTAATCAGATAGCCACTGATGACAAAGAAAACTTCAACACCTAAAAAGCCGCCTGGCAGCCATGCCGAGTTGGCGTGATAAATAATGACGGCAAGAACTGCCAGAGCACGTAGACCGTCGAGGCCGGGTAAATACGGCACTCGACTGATCTGTTGTGATCGAGAGGTCTCAGTAGTCGGGGCCATCAGTCCCCAAGTCTGCCGTGAATCAGAGTTGCATTGACTTCACTTCGCAGAACTCTTCTAAACCGAATTTTCCGGCTTCACGTCCGAGTCCGCTCTGCTTGTATCCGCCAAAGGGAGCGGCAGGGTTAAATGAGCCACCATTGACCTCAACCTGACCAGCCTTGAGGCGACGAGCCACCTGCTTGGCACGTTCGGGAGTTGCGCTCCAGACACCAGCGGCCAAACCATAGATCGTGTCGTTGGCGATGCGAATCGCCTCTTCTTCGGTGTCGTACGGAATGATCGACAACACTGGTCCGAAAATTTCTTCGCGGGCAATGGTCATGTCGGGCGTGACATTCGAGAAAATCGTGGGCTGTACGAAGAATCCAGCAGTCAGTCCTTCGGGACTGGCAGTTCCGCCAGTGACCAGAGTTGCGCCTTCGTCAATACCCGTCTGAATGAATCCACGAACACGGTCACGCTGAACTGCCGACACCAAGGGTCCGAGACGTGACGCTGGATCGAACGGATCGCCAACAGTGAACTTAGAAGCAGCAGCAGCCGCAATCTGCTCGGCCTGCGCCAGGCGCGCGCGAGGCACCAACATGCGAGTCAATGCAGTGCAGGTTTGACCCGAGTTCAAGAAGCACTTGCCAACACCAGCAGCAACGGCCTTGGTGAAACCTTCATCATCAAGGTCGTCCAAGATCACGTTGGGGCTCTTGCCGCCAAGTTCGAGCGATACTTTCTTCACGTTCTGCGACGCAACTTCGGCAACGCGCTTTCCGGCGCGGGTTGAACCGGTGAAGCTCACCATGTCGACATCGGGGTGAGCAGCAATGGCTTCACCAACAACGGGACCGACACCAGTAACCAAGTTGAACACACCAGCCGGCAAGCCAGCATCGTGAACAATTTCGGCCAAAATGAATGCGTTAATCGGTGCTACTTCTGAGGGCTTCACGACCACTGTGTTACCTGCTGCAAGAGCAGGTGCAACCTTCAGTGCGATTTGGTGCAACGGGTAGTTCCATGGCGAGATACAGCCAACAACGCCGAATGGTTCGCGCACGACGATTGAGTTGCCGATCTCTTCTTCAAACTTGTAGGTGCTCAAAAGGCCAGCGGTAATGGCAAAGTTGCCCTTGGGTAATCCGACTTGAATCATGGTCGCCATACCAACGGGCATACCAACTTCACGAGCGACTGCTTCGGCAATTTCTTGCGTGCGAGCTTCGAGGCCAGCATGAATCTTCATCAAGTATTCGGCACGCTTTTCGCTTGGCAATGCGCTCCAACCCTCAAACGCAGCCTTTGCCGCGGCAACTGCTTTGTCGACATCGCCTGTTGTTCCGTCGGGAATGGTGGCAATGATTTCTTCGGTTGCCGAGTTGGTGACTTCGAGGACGCCCTTACCTTCTGAAGGAACCCAGGCACCATTGATGTAAATCTTGTCGTAAGTGATCATGCCCACACGCTAGGCGCAAGCAGGGTGCCGCGTCTTAGCGAGTCGGCGATAAACCGAGATTTGCGTAAATTTCGCTCGTCGCGGTGCTGCGATTCATCGTGTAGAAGTGCAGTCCTGGCGCACCGGCATCGAGAAGTCCTTGACACAATTCGGTCGCGGCATCAACGCCGATACGACGAATTTCTTCCGCATCGTCGGTGCGATCAAGTCGATCTGCCAACCAAGTCGGGAAAGCCGCGCCCGAGAGTTCGGCCATACGGCGAATTTGATTCTTATTGGTGACTGGCATGATGCCTGGCAAAATTGGCTTGGTGACGCCAAGATCGGCAAGTTCATTGACCATCTGTACGTACACATCAAGGTCAAAGAAGAACTGAGTAATCGCAAAATCGGCACGAGCTAATTTGGCGGCCAAGAACTTGCGATCAGTTGCCCGATCAGGCGAACGCGGATGAAGTTCCGGATGTGCGGCAACTCCAACCGAAAAACGACCGTCAGTAACGACATCCTCAAGTAAGTCGCTCGCATAGGTGTAATCGCTTGGTGCAGGTTCGCCATCGGTGGGGACATCTCCACCGAGAGCCAAGATATTTTCCACGCCATCGGCGGCGTAATCGTTCAAGATGTCTCGAATCTCGGAGCGCACATGTCCTTGGCAAGTGAGGTGTGCCATTGGGGTCAACGTTGTTTCTTTGCGCATCCACGACAC
>Ga0255122_1000388_pt1 | contig 11047 bp, 18 predicted proteins | sample Law_Colum_RepC_8_2_FD_188581 | JGI IMG/M metagenome (GOLD analysis project Ga0255122, IMG submission 188581) | Freshwater microbial communities from St. Lawrence River, New York, United States - Law_Colum_RepC_8h | ecosystem: Environmental > Aquatic > Freshwater > River | place: USA: New York...
TCGTGTCTTGGAAAGAGCTGAGGATATAGTCCGAGATGTAGGCCACGCTCATGGCCCCGACCGCCGAGCAGATGAGCAGGGCCACCGTCGCCCACATCATGTTCGACTCACTTCCTTCGCTTGGCGGGTTTCTTTTTGCCATTGGGTTTCTTCGTGACCTTGGCGACCTCGGCCTCGCCGCGGGCCTTGATGTACTTGAGGACGTAGTCCATGACCTCGGGGGCGGCGTACCCAGCGGCGCCGACTGCCGCCATGCGTAGTCCAGGGGAGGCGATGTGGTCTTGGATGCCGTAGCCGACAAGGGCCGCCGTGATCGCCGCAGCCGTGATGCGTCGGAACACCCAGCCCGGGGAGACGGGTTCCGTGGAGAGGAGCAAGCGGGCCGTCATCGCAAGGCCCCCGAGGATGGAAGCCACCAGCCCGTCCTTGACGATGGCTTGGGTCGCCTCGTTGTCGACTGGGGCAGGGGGCGGACTCATATGCAGGTGCGTCGGTAATTCTCCCGCCAGAGGACTTCGGTGACTACGGAGGTGAGACGGCGGACCTCGGCTTCCGTCAGTTCAAAGTCGCCGACATGGAGGGCCTCATGGACGACGGTGTTGAGGCGGGACTTCTCGGTCTTGTGCTTCTTGGAGATGAGGATGGTATAGTCATCCCCCTCCTTGATGGCTTGGCCCAGGAGATGCCCGTGCATCTTAGCCTCCTTGATTTTTATCTTCTTCTTGAGGGCCATGGGTTTTGAGGTGTCCGCTGTAGAGGTGCCAGCCGGCGATGAGCAGACCAAGGAAGAAGACGCCGCCCACGGACGGCAGGAACCAAGCGGAGTCGAGGAGGAAGGGGACGGCACCGATGCAGACGCCCGAGACGAGTAGACCCGCCCCGATCATGACGCGACCGAAGGCGATGGCGAAACCTCCGAGGACCATCATCCCCGCGGCGACCATGGCGTAGAGGTTGCGCTGACCCTCCTTCTTCGCCTCGTCGACCTGTTTCTTCAACGTGTCGATTTCGCCGACCATCTTGGACATGACCTCGGCGTTGGCCTTTTGCTCGGACTCGAGCTTGTGCCACATGGCGTCGATGTCGGCCTTGGCTTTGGCGGCGGAGGCTACGCTGACCTCGTAGGCCTTGGGGTCTTGCTTGGCTGCCCGGGCTTGGGCGAAGAGTAGGTCGGAAGCGGAAGGGGGAGGAAGCCCTGCTTCAGCTACGGATAACTCGGAGCGGACGACCTCGGGCTTCTCGGCGTTGGCCTTGGCTACGGCAACGGCGGCGGAGGTACGCGACTCCAACTTGTCCTCCTTCTTTCCGACCACGTCCAGCGTCCCTTGCTCGGGCACGGGTTCAAGGACGGGCGGCGGAGTCGTGGCACATCCACCCAGGAGTAAAGAGATGACCAAAAGCGGACGCATGATGGTCAGCCCTTGGGGTCAGCGACCCTTCAGCGCGTCGACGATGGTCTTGCCCTTGGCTTCCGCGGCCTTGAGTTTCTCGATGTGCTTGCGGTAGATGAGCAGGCCGGCGACTAGGCCGATGAGGAGGCCCGTGACGAAAAGGATGAGGGAGAGCATGGTTGGGTTAGGAGATGGTCAGACCGAGGGCCGCATACTTGGCGACGAGTTCTTCGCGGGTGACGGCGAAGTCAACGGGGACGAAGTAGATGAAGCGGTCGCCCTTGCGAACAGCCTGGACGAAAGCCTTCTTGCCGACGACATAGCCGACGAAGCGGTCGGAGGGGTGTGTGCCTTGGGTGGTCATTAGATGGTGAAGGATGAGTCGATGCCGTTCACGCGGACCTTGTAGGGGCCGGAGCCGACGGAGCCGGAAAGGCTATAGGTCGCGCCGCTGAAGCCCGTGCAGTTTTCGTAGGTCGCCGAGTTGTCCACGATGCCCCAGCTGGTCGTGAGGTTCGAGATGAACTGAGGGACGTTGGAGAAGCAGATGTCGCCCGTCGAGCCGGAGGACTGCGTGTAGATGATGTTGGCGATGGCGTCCGCCATGGCTCGGTCGGGGTTGAAGGCCGTCTGCTGAATGGTCGAGTCGCTGAAGGTGATGCCAGTACCAGTCACCGATAGACCACTTACACCCGTTCCAAGGTTGCCGAAGTTGAGGGCCGAGCCGTCCAGGGAAGTGAAGTTGTCCGAACCATCAATCGATCGAACGGTGCCGCCCGTGACATTGATGGAGGTCGTGCCGTTGGGGATGACGAAGTTGCTGGGGTTCGTCAGCGGGTAATAGGTCGAGGCCGCTGCGGACGAGGTGAGATACCCTTGTGCCTTGACGAAGGCCGTGGTGGAGATGGACGTGTCGTTGTCCGAAGTCGCAGGAGTAGGCGCCGTCGGGTTGCCCGTGAAGGTCGGAGAGGCGAGAGGGGCGTAGCCTTGGGCCTTGACGAAGGCCGTGGTCGCGATGCTGGTGTCGTTGTCGGCAGTCGCAGGGGTGGGTGCGGTCGGGTTGCCCGTGAAGGTCGGGGAGGCGATGTTCGCCTTGAGGTTGTCGGCGGTCGTCACGAAGGCCGTGGTGGCGAGGGCCGTCGTCGAGTTGCCCGCCGTTTGGGTGACGGCAATCGTGCCAGTCGGGAGACTGGGAGTTCCCGTGAAGGTCGGGGAGGCGAGGGGGGCCTTGAGGTTCAAGACCGTGTTGAGATCCGTCTGGTCGGAGAGGGTTCCGGTGATCGCGCCCCATGCAACGCCACCGCCACCCGAGACTGTCGCCCACTTGAGTTCCGTGCCGTCGAAGGACAGGACTTGGTTGGTCGTCGGGGCCGTGGCGTTCAAGGTCGTCGCCGCCGCGTTGGTCAGGGACGAGATGGAGAGCTTCGGGGAGAGCAGCGAGTCGACCGAGGCTTTGCTGTAAAGGTTGATTGCCATGTCTTAGGAAATGATGAGTTGTTCCCACGCGCCGTTCTTTCGGACGTAGGGGGAGCCGTCGGAAGGGGCGTCGGTGAGAAGCCCAGCGGTCGCCGCCGACTTGTTCTTCCAGAGGGAGGTTGCGGACTCGTAGACGAGCAGGTCGCCGTTAGCCACCGAAGCGATGGCGACGTTGTGCAGTTCCTCCAGCTCGTAGCCGTTTTGAATGCGGACGAGGACGGTCCCTTGGTTGACGTGGACTCGCTCGACGATGCCGATGTAGACCATGTGGTTCGGCGCCGATGGCTTCGTGGTCGTCCAGGCACCCGCCGTGGTCGGGCTGAGGTAGAGTTGCTGGCCTTCCGTGTAGGCCGAGGTGTTGAGGTTCTCGACCAATCCGAGGACGCAGACGTAGCCGTTCTGGTTGTTCGTGATGTCCGTGATCACGATGCCGAAGGTCTGGGCGGAGGTCGCGTCGCCCGTGGCGATGGCCTTCGTGACCGTGACCTTGTTGCCGGCACCGCCGTTGATGTAGACGACAGTCCCCTTGGCTAGGGTCGCCCCCGTCTCGTTGCGGACCTGTGCCCGCACTTGGGTCGTCGAGCCTGAAGGGAAGCCGAAGTCAAGGACGGCGTTGAGGTTCGTCCCGCTGTTCGTGACCGTGGGAGTCGCGTCAGGGGCGAGAGCCGTCACCGTGCCGATGGCGATGGTCGCCGCAGGGCCGGGGGTGCCGAGTTCGGCGGACAGTACCGCGGGGGCCGTGGCGAGGACGGAAACCGACAGGGTGCCCGTGGTCTCGGCAATCGTCACCGAGAGCGTCCCCAGGACTTCAGACGAGATGGAGATGGGCATCGGGGATTAGTCGGTGACTTGGTCGATGACGTTCAGACGCATCGTCTCCGAGTAGAAGATGGTCGTCGAGTAGGCGAACTTGATGTCCCAACGAGCGTTGCCGAGCGTCCACTTGGTCGTGTCGGGGACGGAGGCCACGAAGGACAGGCCGTCGCCGGCTACGGTGATCGTGCAGGGGTAGGTGTTGTCGTCCGAGTCGATGATGCTCGAGGTGATGGTCGTCGTCAGCAGGTTGGCGGGACCGCCCGCTTGGGGGGTGTAGGTCACGGTGCCCGCGAAGGTCGTGCCGCGCTTGAAGGTGACGGTGGTCGAGCAGGTCATGGCGTCTTAATGTTGGCGGGATTGGAAGGGGGGCGTCAGATGGTGATGCTTTCCGTAGGGTTGGCCCCGCCCGACCACTTGGTCGACCCGGTGTAGTTGCCTTCCCAAGCGATTTGCTCGGTCTCGTAGTCGGGGGTCGTCCACCATGAGGGAGGCGTGAAGCCGTCATCTTCCCAGCGATAGGGGCCTTCGTAGAAGATATTGAAGGGGATGGTGATTGGGCCGACGAGGTGCTGCGTGACGACCCAAGAGGTGGTCGCGTTGTTCCAGGAGATGGTGGCGACGCGGAGCCGCTGGCAGTTGTAGTTCTTCAGCTTGTTGACTTGGTCGATTTCGAGGTTGCCGTTGATTTCGTAGGGAGGGTCGGGGATGCTAATGGACACCGGGGCGTACTCGAAGGCGTTGGTCCAAGTCTGGCGATCGCAGTCCCCTTCTCCGAGCCAAGGGGTGGTCTTGGTGTATGCATCTCCGCCGACCTCCATCAAGGCCGCGTAAGGGACGCCAGCCAAGAGGGTGCCGCTGGCGATGTTGTAGTGGTTGAGGATGACGCTGAAGACGTACTCCTTGGTCGTGGCGGGAGCGACAGGAGGGACAAGCGTGAAGGTCGCCCCTTGGTCGATGAGGTCGTTGTCTGCCGTGACCGCAGCCGTCTTGGACCCGGTGGGGTAGACCGCCATCCCGACCAAGTTATACTCGCGGAGGCAACTGAGGAAGGAGTTGTCGGCGGTCCGGCAGATGACCCGCATCTTGGAGAAGATTGCCGTGTTCGTGCCCGTGGGGATTTCAACCTCGCCACCGCCGTCTGGGATGACGTTCGAGGGCGTATCTCCGACCAAGGGCGTCCAGACCTGATTGATGTCCAAGGTCGTCCCGCTGCTCGACGCGCTGAACGAAAGCCCGACTCCTGGTTGGATGCTCATCAGATGTTCGTATAAACCTTATTGGACCAGCCGGTCTTGGAGTAGCGGATCTCGTAGTTGATTTTATAGAGTGCGCCGAACTGCTCGACGTTGACCTGGGAAAGAAGGTTCTTGTGGCCTACTCCAGCGACCGTGCCGATGGGCGCCCATGCAGGAAGCAATTGAAACGCAGCCCCCCATGAGGTCGTCGCGGTTGCCGTATTGAGCAGGGCCAAGAGGGCTTGGACGTCCGCAAGGGTCGTCGAGTAAATGACGCCGGAGTAGGAGGTCGTGGACGCGAGATAATTGGTCTTGCCGTAGAGGCTGGGGAACGATGGGTCGACGAAGCCGATGAAGCGACCGCCGTTCTGAGACTCAAAGCATGACCCATTGGAACCGATGTAGGACTGCGTGTCCTTGATGGGTGCCGTCTTGGTTTTGACGATTGGGCCAAGGCTGCTTTGCGTGTACGGACCAGCCCCGGCGATGACGCCAGAGAAAAGAGGGTCAGCCGTGAAGAAGTTCGGGTGCGAGGTGATGGGTTCGCTCGTCAGGCCGTTTGCCGCGGAGGTGTTCGGGTTCGTGCGGACGCCGCTGTTGACGGACGGGTCGATGCCGACGTAGTCCACCGTGACGGTGGCGATATCCAGGGCGTCCCAGCTGATGCGCCACTTGTCAATTTTAAGGTAGGTGTAGGACGGGTCGGGGTGGGCCGTCCCCTTGACTAGGAAGGCCGTGAGGGCGGAGGTCGTGTCGGCCTTGTAGACGCTGACCGAGGTGTGCAGGCCGAAGCCGTCCGAGACGACCGTCCAGCCGGATTGCAGGATCGGTGCGACGAGGTCGTTGCCGGTGTTTACGATAGCCATGGGAAATTAGTTGCCGCCCTTGAGCAAGGCAGCGCGGGAGGGTGAGGTGGATTTCGTGAAGTCGGTTGGGACGCCGCCACCAGATCCGCGGCTGATATTTTCAAGTAGTGCTGTCTGCTTTCGGGACTCTTCGAGCTGGGCGGTCATGGCTTCCATGACAGGGTTTGCGCCGACTCCGACGATATTGCCAAAGCCTTCGGGGGTCTTGAATGAGGTCGGCCCGGTGGGTGGTGGTGGGTTCTTCTTAGCCTCTTCAGCAGCGTCTTTAGCAATGATAGCCTGCACGGTGTCTTGAACATTCTTGTCCTTGGACATATCACCGCGCACCATGCTTCGGTAATAACCAAGTGTGATATCGTTCTTTAATTTGTTATTCTCCTTTTCCATCGCATCATTGAACCAGTTCTTTTCGCCGGGATACTCATCAATTTTTTCCTGCACTAATTGTTTACCTCTTGGGTCTTTCAATAAAAAGTCACTTGTGACTTCCTCGCGGGTCAATTTAGCTTCTTCTTTTGTTTCCTTGGCCTTTTTTTCGTTGGCTTTCCTTTTCTCATAATACCTATCCTCTGCGGACATCAGCTCGTTAGTGTCGTTAAGGGCGGCTTGGTGTGCCTCATCTCGCTTTCTCTGATTTTCCGCGATCATCTTACCAATCAGCCCAAGGACGGTGCTGAGGATAGCCATCGGACCAAGGAAGGACAGGAAGATGTCCTTGAATGAGGTGCCAAACTTCTTGCCTATGTCACCAATCTGCTTTTCGAAGGAAGAGGTCGCCGACTTGGCCTTGTCCATGGCCTGCGGGACGTCGGAGGTCGTCTTGATGTTGAGTTCCAGGGATTGGGCCATGTTAGTCGGTCTTCTCCTTTGCAGGATTGGAAGCGGACGCGGCTTGCTCGGAGGCCATGAAGGCTTCCTCCTCGGGTGTCATGATTGCCACCTCGGCACCCTTGCGGATGGCTAGGGCTGAGTTAAGCCAGATGGCTTGGCATTCCGGCATCTCCCATGCCCGCTTCTCCTCGATGCCCGAGGCGATGAGATTGGCGACGATGGCGAGGGGCCAAGGGACGCCCTTGTTGCCTCCGCTCTTACTGTTGTCCTGTTCCCAGAACTTGGGCCAGTCATGGATTAAAACATACCCGGCAAATGCCTTGAGCATCTGCTCAAACCTTACTGGATTATGGTTGAGCATTGAAATGCGTATTTTGTCCCGCCAAGTAATCTCCCCAAGTGGTTCCTCGGCGCATACCTTGCAGGCAAAGACAAGGTCGGCGGGGGAGACCATGCCTTCGCCCATAATCAGCGGGGACTTGAAGGCCATCAGCCTTACGCGGTATTTAAGGCACCACGGATAAAGCGAACGACCCAGCAACTTGAAGGGAGCCGGGTCGATGAAGGCGTTCAGGAAGCGGTCGTCCATTCCTGGACTATGCCCCTGCCGTCCGCTGGGTCAATTAGGGCGTGACGCCTTCGTAGTCGGTCGCCGTGATCGTGACCGAAGTGAAGTCCTTGTTGGAACCCTTCTGGGAGACGCCCGTAATGGTGCCGACGTAGGAGGTGGATTTAGACCCGCTCGGGTAGGCCGTGTCGGCGTTGATGGTGAAGGAGAAGGAGTCACCAATGGTCGGCATGGTCGAGGTCTTGCAGATGCCGTCGACGGTCAGCTCGGTCTTGCGGTCGTCGTAGCGGGCGGTCTTGGTCAGGCCAGTCTCATCAGCCACCGTGTTCGACAGGTTGAAGGTGGCATTCACCGAGTAAGACTGCACGAAAAGGTTCGAGACGGTGCCATTGATGCCGAAGAGGCAGGTGGTTCCAGTAGATACGGCGGCCATTTGTCTTTGCCCTGTTTGGAATAACTATCAGGGGGCGAGGCAGACCATCACCGAGAAGGAGAAGGCGGTCGCCCAGGAGCGTTCGTCCACCCCTTCGTCCTCGGACCCGATGGTGACGTCGTAGCAGGACGCGTCGGCCCCAGCCGTGAAGGCGGCTTGGATGCTGGTGAGGTCTCGCATATTGCCGACCAAGGCGGCGCAGCGGAGGCGGTGATCGGCGAGGGTCGTGTCGTCGGCGTTGGAGAAAAGGGTGATGCGGACCGAGCAGTCGTAATTGCCAGCACCTTCGGGGAGGCTACCGGGCGGGCGGGCGGAGTCGCAGAGGACAACGGCCTTCGGGAGGGTCTGGGTCGCGGCGGAGTCACCCGTGAGGAAGGAGACCGTGGTGAGGCCCGTCTGCGTGGACAGGTAAGTGGCGAGCGTGGACTCGACGATGTGGCGGATGGATTTGGTGCCCATAAAGGTTATTTGCGATTGAACTTGTTGATGTCGGTATCGACGAGGTTGCGGATTTTAGCGGGCATCTGCTTGACGCGGTTGCCGTAGACTAGGCCGAGGACATCCGCTTGGTCGGCGATGCCGAAGATGTTGCCGTGGAGGTTGCGGATGGTGACGTCGGCTAACTTGTCGGAGAAGCTCGTGACGCTTTGTCCAGGGACGCTGCTGTGCTTGGTAATCCAGCCCGCTGCTCGTAGTTTGGACCCGGCGTTCTTCTCGACCCCATTGATGACGGGCTTGGGCAGGGACATCAAAGCCCGATACCAGCCCGACTTGATGGCGCCGACGGCCTTCTGGCGTTGCTCGATGAAGGTGTCGATGTCGGCCTTGCGCTCGACGACCCGCTTGTCGAGGGACTTGACCCCGCTGACGTTGCGACCGTTCTTCCAGAGACGGCCTTGGGTGCGGACGTAGATGGGCTTGTAGGCCGCGTCGATTTCCGAGGGGCTTTGAATGAAGCCTGCATTTGCACCGAAGTCATTGGCGGCGACTCGGCTGCCGATGCGGTTGAAGTAGTTCCTGGCCTTCTTGAAGCCCTGATCGGTCCCAAAGCCCTTGTACTGCTGGGATAGGATGCGGGCGACGAAGGAATTGGCCGAGATGATGGAGGACTGGGACGAGGCCAACTTCCAGAAGAGGCCGGAGTTGTTGTTCAAGGCGAGGGAGCCAAGCCGCTTGATGACGCGGGCGGCCTTTGTGCTGTTGCTTCCGCCCGTCAAAGGTTCGACCACCTTGCCGACGTCTCGGTCGATGGCGCGCTCGCCCGCCTTCTTGGCGCCGTTGGAAAGGCCACCACCACCGCCCTTGACGAGGGGAGGGGTGAACATGGCGGCGTCTTGGCAGGCTAGGGCGGCTTGCTCCAAGGTGGCGTCGCGGATGGTCTGCTTGCTGGCGGCGGCAAACTTCTGGATGGCGGACACGAAAGCCTGATGGCTCGCCGGCGTCAGGGATACCTTGACCACTTTATTGGTTGTCGTCGATGACGACGAGCGTGATCCACGCCGACCCGGGCTTGTAGGTCTGGGTCGTGATGCGGACGGTCTTGCCCCCAGCCACGATTTTCTTCCCTTGGGCGAGGGAGGCAATGGGGACACCGCCCGACAGTAGGGCCGCCGATGCCCCATTAGACCCGTCTGGGAGGCTCCAGGAGGCGTTAACGGCGGGAAGGCGGACTGTGTACTGGGTACGCTCACAATACCCACCTGCCTCGAGGACGGTGGCGACGGCGGGGTCGGAGATGAGGCAAAGGAAGGTGATGGCCCCAGAGTTGGCGGAGCCAGCCACGCCGAAGTCGGCAATCATCTCCTTGGCGTCGGGCAGGAACTCAGAATAGAGGCTCATCACTTTTGCCCGATTTGGCATAAAAACAAAAGACCCCCAAGGGGTGAGCCAAGGGGGTCTCGTTTAAGCGGCTAGGCCGCCACCGTTTAGGCGGTGGTCAGGCGGCGGAGGGACGTCGCACGACCAACGGCGCAACCGAACAGTAGCGTTGCAGTTACGTTGAGGTACCCGCTCTGCTCCTGGATCACCATGACCTGAACCGACAGGCCGGTTGCCGGGTCCGTGGCCTGAGAGACTTCAGCGCCAGGGATTTCGTTGAACGGGAGGGCGGTGGCGACAGCAATCGCGTCAGCGCCGCAGATGAAGCCCGCGAGGGACTCGGCGTTGGCGGAGAGGTTGCTGAACTGGTAGACCTGAGCGCCGGCGACCGAGCCGATGGAGCCGGTCGAGATGACGTTCGCACCGAGCTGGAAGGCGGCGATGATGGACGAGTCGCTGCGGAGGTCGGACAGGTAGCCGTTGCCGAGGACGAGGGCGCGCTTGTCAGGGGCCTTGGCGTCATCGAGGGTCTTCTGAGCGGCGACGACTTCAGCGTAGGAGATGTTGGCGCCGGTGTTCGTGCCCGAAGCGTAGTTGGCGGCGGTGATGAGGCTGTTGATTTCCGTCATGCACTTCTGGGACAGGGCGATGGCGGCGGTCTCGGCGAAGTTGGTCGCGAAGAACTGCATACCGTACTCGCGGACGTCGAGCGGGCTGAAGCGGCTGGACACCTTGAAGTGCTTCAGCGTGACGGAGGTCGAGGTGACGGTGGCGTCATCCTGCGTGAGGTAGCCGCCAGCACCGAACTCGGTGGCGGTCGACGTGCCGATGAGGGGGACCTGGATGGTCTTGCCGGCGCCGGCGATGGACGAGGTGAAGACGGACGAGAAGCCGTTCAGGACGGGCAACTTGTTCGCGAGGGCAGCGATCACGCCGCTTGCCAATACACTAGGAGCACTTGCAATGGAATTTGCCATTTTATTATATTATTTGGGTGAGAATTAGGGTTAGGGAAAATTAGAGCTTCACGCCGCCGTAGATGGCGAGGGCGTGCTTGGCGAAGTACTCGGCCTTGGCCTTCGGGTCGGTCAGGCTGTTGAAGACAGCGAGGTGGTCGACAGGGCCGGAAGGGGCTTCGGTGCCAGGAGCGGAGGCCACGGGTTCGACGCCGACGGAGGCGACAATCTTGGCGGCTTCTTGGGAGGCGGTCACTTTGTTGGCCTGAGCCTCGGCGATGATGGCCTTGAGGGACTCGGCTTCCTTGGCGGCGATTTCGAGGCGACCATTGAGGTCGGCAATCATCGCTTCCTTCGTGACGACATCGGCCTTCACGGCGGTCAGTTCGTCAGCGGCGCCGACGGTCAACTTCTCCACGGTGGCGCGGAGGTCGTCGCGTTCGGCGGTGAGGGCCGTGGCAACGGTGCGGAGTTCGAGGACTTCGGCTTCGGGAGTGATCTTGCTCATGCTTGTAATTGGCGAGTTTGGAATAATCAGAACGAGCGAAGGGCTTCCTCGAAGGAGTCGGCGAGGCCCGTGACGAGACCGAGGCGGGCGGCTTGCTTGCCCGAGAAGGTGCCACCCGTGAAGGCGTCTTGGGAGACGTTGGTGCGGGT
>Ga0255122_1000448_pt1 | contig 10197 bp, 9 predicted proteins | sample Law_Colum_RepC_8_2_FD_188581 | JGI IMG/M metagenome (GOLD analysis project Ga0255122, IMG submission 188581) | Freshwater microbial communities from St. Lawrence River, New York, United States - Law_Colum_RepC_8h | ecosystem: Environmental > Aquatic > Freshwater > River | place: USA: New York...
CAATCCCCCAGTCATAATAACCAAGTCTACGCGCGAAAAAGCTTCAGCCAAAGCATCCAAGATGGCTTGTGCATGATCGCTAATGGCGGTTTTTCGTTTGATGGAAATGCCAATGCTACCCATCTGCTGACCAAAGTAGGCACTGTTGGTATCGATGGTTTGACCAATCAATAATTCATCGCCAATGGTGATAATTTCCGCTTCCATGGAACAAAAATACGGCGGCGATGCGGAACTTGCCCACCACAATCGTGTAACTTTGTATTATGTCTTTGCCCATCATCATTTATACCGACGGTGCTGCACTTGGTAATCCCGGTCCGGGTGGATACGGTGCTGTCATGATGCACGCAGAACACCGCAAGGAACTATCGGGCGGCTTTCGTAGAACCACCAACAACCGCATGGAATTGTTGGCTGTGATCATGGCGTTGAAGCACATCAAAACCCCCGGTTTATCCATTCAAGTATATACCGATAGCAAATATGTGTGCGATGCCATAGAAAAGAAATGGTTGTTTGGGTGGAAGGCAAAAGGGTGGAAGAAGGTGAAAAATGTGGATTTGTGGCAAACCTTTTTGGGTCAATATGAAATTCACAAACCCAAATTCTACTGGGTAAAAGGACATGCCGGCATCAAGGAAAATGAGCGCTGCGATGTTCTAGCAACCACGGCGGCTCAGTCAAAGCCCACCGATATCGACGTGAATTACGAGCGGTATGAGCAAGAGGCAAAGGCTTCAGAGGGATTGGATTTCCAATAAATGTTGGGCGTTGAGCTTTGCCACCTCACTGGGGTTTTTCCCTGAAAGCATTTCAGCCAAAGCATGAACGCGGCCTGCGGTATCCAAACTGCGAATTTGCGTTTCACTGATATCTGCGTCATTGTTTTTATATACAAACAACTGGTTGTTGCCCGATGCTGCCACCTGTGGCAAGTGGGTAATTGCCAATATCTGTTGACGCTGTCCCTGCTTACGCATCAAGAAACCCAATCTACTTGCCACTTCGCCACTTACCCCGGTGTCTGCTTCGTCATAAATTAACGTCGCCAAGTTTTTTAGGTCGGCAATAATGGTTCTTAAACAGAAATTCAACCGGGAAATCTCCCCACCTGATGCCACCTTTTCAATGGGCATGGGAGTTTGGCCTTTGTTTGCACTAAACATCAGCGTGATTCTGCTGTTGCCGTTGTCATAATATTGTGATTCTTGTTGCAATTGAATCTCCAATTGGGCAAAGGGCATCTCAAGTTGTTGGAGATGTCCAATGACCTGTTTAGACAGTTCGTCCTTGCGATATAATCGTTGCTGATGAAGTTCATCGGCTTGTTTTGCAAGGGTTGAATTTGCCACGGCCAAGGCATTGTTCAATGCGTCAATTTCTGCTTCCAAGTGATGCTCTCCTGCGGTAGTGGCTTCGAGCTCTTCTTTCTTGTTCAATAGTTCTTGGGCCTCTGAAAATCCATGTTTGCGCAACAACAATTGCAACGCAGTAAATCGCTCGTTGATTTCTTCAAGCCGTGCTGGGTTACTCTCGTGGTTGTGAATGGCACTTTCGATGTCTCGGGATAGTTCTTTCGCCTCGATTCCAAGCTGATTGATGCGTTCGAAAAATTCGCCCAAATCTTTGCCTAATCCGGAGAAACTCTTCAATTCAGCCTTGATTTTACTGGCCAAATCCAGTAGGCTACCATCGCCACCGTCTAACATAGCTGAGGATTTCGACAATGCAAAAGAGAGTTGTTCTGATTGACTTAATAAGGATATTTCTTGTTCCAAATCCAATTCTTCACCAACCACAGGGTTGAATTGTTGCAATTCATTCAATAGGTATTGGTGGTAATCAGAATCTCGCTGTATTTGGGTTAATTGCGCTTGTTTTTCCTTGAGGGATTGATTGAGTTGCTGTACTTCTTGCAAGGTGCTTCTGTAACACAGTAACAGTTCGTCAGTTCCTGCAAAGGCATCCAACAATTTCATCTGTTCATCGGCTTGGGTTACAAGAAGGCCCGTGTGTTGGGAGTGAATTTCAAGCAATTGACTACCGAGCCATTTCAATTCTGAAACGGTAACGGGTGTGTCGTTGATGAATGAGCGTGTTTTTCCGTTTGGATGCCATTCTCTCCGCACTGTGCAGTGCTCTGCATAATCAAGGTCTCTTTCCTCAAATGACGTTGCCAACCCCAAAAGCTGTAAGTTGAATTCTGCTTCGATGATACACTTTTGGGTAGGGTCAAGGATGGCTGAACTATCGCCACGATCACCCATGACCAAGCCTATTGCACCGAGAAGAATACTTTTTCCGGCACCGGTTTCACCAGTGATGCTCGTAAAGCCCGAATGAAAATCGATGTCTAACGCTTTAATTAACGCGTAATTTTGGATTCTCAAATGGGTTAACATGCGAAAATGTTTATCGGGTGATGATGGTGTTTAGGGTCCAAAGATTGTCCTGAATATCTTTCTTGTGTTCGATGGCTTCTTGGAAAGGCGTGAATTTGATGTTGTTATCAACCACACCAACCGCTTGATTTCGCTGACCTTCGATCAATGCTTTCACGGCATGCGCGCCCAATCGGGAAGCGAGGATTCGGTCGTTGGCAGTAGGTCGCCCACCGCGTTGTATGTGTCCGAGTACCGTTACTTTGCAATCAGTATCGGGATAGATTGCTTGGAAACGTTTGGCAATATCGTAGGCATGGCCTTCTTCTTCACCCTCAGCAACCACAAAAATGCTAAACTCTTTTTTACGCGCTTTGGATTCGTACAATTTTACCATATCGGCAAATTCATTGCCACGCTCTGGGACGAAAATTCCTTCTGCACCACCGGCAATACCGGCATGCAATGCGATGTGGCCGGAATGTCGGCCCATGACTTCAATAAAAAACACACGGTTATGAGCATCTGCTGTATCGCGAATTTTATCGATGGCCTCCATGGCTGTATTGATGGCGGTATCGTAGCCGATGGTGGCGTCTGTACCCCAAAGATCATTATCAATGGTTCCGGGGCAGCCTATACTGGGTAGTCCAAATTCTTTTTCGAAAATCATGGCTCCGGTGTAGGTTCCGTTTCCACCGATACAAACTATTCCTTCAATGCCCAGAGCTTTTAAGTTTTCGTGGGCTTGTAATCGGCCTTCTGGGGTCATAAAGTCTTTGCTTCTGGCCGTTTTTAGAATGGTTCCGCCCATTTGAATGATGTTCGCTACACTGCTTGGGTTCATCGGAAAAATTTCATTTTCTATCAAACCTTGGTAGCCTCTATGAATGCCATAAACATCCAAATTATAATGAGCACAAGCGCGGATTACGGCGCGTATGCAAGCATTCATGCCTGGTGCGTCACCGCCTGATGTAAGTACTGCGATTTTTTTCACGGACTACAAAATACGACATTATTTCGTTGCGATTATTAACAAAAAACCCCGCGTATGCGGGGTTTTTGCAATAGTATTTGTGTTAGTTGAGATTAATCGTCGATTTTCTTGTATCCGAATTCGATGTAATCGTTGTGGTTTCCAATCGCAGGTAAATCCTGGATTTTGGTCACTTTAATGAGGTACAAGTTGAAAGGAAGATCTTGACCAGTTTTCACCAAATAAACATCGCCCACCGCCAAAGGAGCAGTCTGAGCTATCGCAGTTGAGCCATTGGCTTTCCACAAATTCCACAAATAGGTGGTTGTGGAAGCGTTGGTATAATCGTTGGCGGTCACCTTCACGAATTTACTGTTGTTGTCAGATCCCCAAACTTTCGCAAATTGGGCAGCACCAGTAGCGGTTTTATCCAACAAATCTTTTCTTGTTGCATTGTCATTGGTTTTCAAACCAACACCTTTGTTTAGGTCATAAGCATTTTCAAAGCCTGCGTTCAAAGCGTTGTAAACCAATTGGCTAGAGAAACCTACCAAAGGAGCAGTAGGGGGGATTACCGTGATTTTTACGGATGTAGAAGCAGTTTGTCCGTTGGCATCTTTTGCGGTGAAGGTGTAGGTTACGATATCGTCGATACTCGCAGCCAAACGATTCTTGATCACAAATGCAACCGCGTTACCGTTCACGGATGTGTCTTTGATAGATACTGCGGGTTTGCCATTAATGCTGTAATTGGCTGAAATGCCACTCAAAGCACCTGAACCAGACGTTGCAGCAATTGAGAAAGACAACATTGAATCACTCATTACGCTAATGTCGCTGCTCACAAATTTTGCGCCGGCGGTCAACGAAATGGTCGGCTTTGGGTCGTTGCTGTCACCACCGCAAGAGCCTAAGAAGGCAACTACTGGCAAAGTCAACGCGAGAAGTAAATGTTTCAGTTTCATATTTATTTGTTTATATCGCAAATTTCAAGAAAAAACGCAGTTTTCCAAATCAAACCGCATCTATTTTCGATTAGCGACAAATTGTCATAGCAAAAGTTTTACAATCCATTTTTGTCGCATTGCAGCCTTTGGCACAAGCATTGATATTTTCGTGGTCCGATGTTTAACAACAAAGAAGTGTTTTTTACCAATGATTCAGATTCCGACTCTTTTGAGGATGCGCCAGAGTTTTTGCCGTTATTCTCCAAGCAAGAGGAGGATGAAAGTAACAAGTTAGAGGTCCCTGCAGAACTTGCCGTGCTCACCATGAGAAATACGGTGCTTTATCCAGGTGTGATTTTTCCCATAACTGTAGGCCGTGACAAGAGCATCCGTTTGATTAAAGACGCCAACAAGCGCGATAAAATTATCGCAGTGGTGGCGCAAAAGAACCCCAGCGTAGAAGATCCAAGCATCGATGACCTATACAGTGTGGGTACTTTGGCGCAGATTGTTCGCATGATGCGCATGCCTGACGGCAGCTCAACCGTTATTTTGCAAGGTAAGCGACGCATTAAAATCGACGAATACACCCAAACTGAACCCTATTTTAGGGCCAAGGTGAGTTCACTGCCTGATTTGTCTGCAAAGGAGTCCAAGGAATACAAAGCCACCATCGATTCCATCCGCGATATATCGCACAAAATCATCAATCTATCGCCCCAAATCCCATCTGAGGCCAGTGTTGCACTGAGAAACATCGACTCGAAGACTTTTTTGATTCACTTTGTCAGTAGCAATCTCAATATTTCCCAAAGTGAAAAACAAACCCTCCTTGAGACGTTAGAGCCTGCGGTGCGTGCAACCATCGTGCTCACCCATGTTACCCAAGAATTGCAGTTGCTGGAGTTAAAAGATCAGATACAGAGCAAGGTTCGCACCGACATGGACAAGCAGCAGAAGGAGTATTTTTTACAGCAGCAAATTCGTGCGATTCAAGAGGAGTTGGGCGGTGATTCGCCCGACAAAGAAATTCAAAATTTGCGAGAGAAAGGTGCCGCAAAATCTTGGTCGAAAGAGGTTCATGAGCATTTTACCAAAGAACTCGATCGTTTGATGCGTGTGAATCCAGCTTCCCCCGATTATTCAGTGGGGTTAAACTACGTGCAACTGATGTTGGATTTGCCTTGGGATACCTTGAGCAGCGATAATTTTGATATTCACCATGCCCAAGATGTGTTCGATGAAGATCATTTTGGTCTGGAGAAGGTAAAGAAACGCATCCTTGAATACCTTGCCGTACTTAAGTTGAAAGGCGATATGCGTTCGCCCATCATTTGTTTGTATGGCCCTCCGGGTGTGGGTAAAACATCGCTTGGAAAGAGCATTGCTCGGGCTTTGGGACGTAAATACGTGCGCATGAGTTTGGGTGGTCTACATGATGAATCTGAGATTCGTGGACACCGTAAGACGTATATTGGTGCGATGCCAGGGCGCATTTTACAGAATTTGAAAAAGTCGGGAACGTCAAACCCCGTGTTCGTGCTCGATGAAATCGATAAACTGGGTCGGGATTTTCGCGGAGATCCGTCTTCTGCCATGTTGGAGGTGTTGGACCCTGAGCAAAATAGCACCTTTTACGACAATTACTTGGAGTTGGATTACGATTTGAGCAAGGTTTTGTTTGTGGCCACGGCAAACAACCTAGATACGATTCAGCCAGCTTTGTTAGATCGTATGGAAATCATTGAAATTCATGGATATAGCATTGAGGAGAAAATCGAAATCGCGAAGAAATACTTGATTCCCAAGCAGCGGAAAGCCCATGGATTAAAAACAACCCAATTCAAAGTGAGCGATAAAGCCCTTGAAATCATCATCGAACAGTATACCAGAGAGAGTGGTGTGCGTTCTTTGGATAAACGCGTTGCTGCATTGGCAAGGTCAGTGGCAAAATCCATTGCACTGGATGAGCCATTGAAAAAGCAAATGGGTATCACCGAAGTGGAAAATATCCTTGGGGCTGAGAAATTGGAGCCTGAAATGTATGAGAACAACGAGACTGCAGGTGTAGTTTCAGGCCTCGCGTGGAGTCCAATGGGTGGTTCGGTATTGTTCGTAGAAAGCAAGCTGTCTCGGGGTAAGGGACAGTTGATGATCACCGGTCAGTTGGGCGATGTGATGAAGGAGAGTGTGATGTTGGCCAAATCGTATTTAAAAGCCCACGCAGACTACTTGAATATCGATGCCCGTGTTTTTGACATGTGGGATATTCATGTGCATTTTCCAGCGGGTGCGATTCCAAAAGACGGTCCGAGTGCGGGTATTGCCATCCTAACCAGTTTGGCGTCTCTGTTTACCCAAGTCAAAGTGAAAAGCCACTTGGCGATGACTGGCGAGATTACGTTAAGGGGAAAGGTACTGCCTGTGGGTGGAATCAAAGAAAAATTGTTGGCCGCCAAGCGTGCAGGTATCAAAGAGGTTATTTTGTGTGAACAAAACAAGAAGGATGTATTGGACATTCCGGCCAAATACTTAGATGGATTGCAATTTTCTTACGTGAATAACATGTTGCAGGTCTTGGATTTGGCCCTAACCCATACGGCAGTGAAGCATCCCATCGATATTCATGCAGTCTTACAAGAAAAAGGCAAGAATTCAACAGAATAGCCAAGGTTTTTATTTAAGTTTGTTCATTATGATCTTCAAAAAAATCTTGTCCTACCTTACTTTCCGCAAACAAGAGGGCAGTAAATCGAACCTGAACTTGCGTATGATGCACGGCATGAACAGAATCTCGATTTTGATGTTCGCGGTGGCGCTTTGTGTGATTTTGGTGCGATTTGTCTTTAAATAATTCTTCATGTTGATGCGGGGCATTTTGGTGAAATGCTGTGTTACAGTTGGATTGTTGCAAACAATTTTGTGTGTGGGTCAATCTGTAAACGCTGATTCCATTTCCCCTCCGATTGGTGACAGTAAAATTGCCTTAGAATGTTACGCTCGCGGAATCGACAACGAGATGATGCATCTGCTCGATGTCATGCCGTTGTTTGAACTCGCTGAGCCTACGGTCATCCAACCCATTGACATGTCGGCCGATTATCCTGGGATGACATTGAAATCCTACGGTGTGAAATTGCCGAAGCAATTATACACTGCCGATACCAATGCACAAGGACAGCCGTTTAAGTTAAAAGCGAATCTGGTGTACGGATTTGCGCAGCATGTTCATGGTATTGGTGTGTTGCCCAATCATACTTTGTTGGTGGTAGAAAGACCTCAAGTCATGAAATATCGCAAGAGTCGGATTTGGGTAGATATCAACCACAATTTGGACTTGACCGATGATCCTATCCAATTTTATACGCCGTCATCGGTGGCATTTTCGCTAGGAGTGGTGCCGGAATCTGGGAGTGTGATAAAATTGGACAACAACGAGTGGGGTGTGGCGTTACAGCTTGGATTTTTCTTGGGTGGCGAGTTGAGGTCTTATCAGAAATTGTACAGTGATGCCGTTGATTTGGTGAAGGCCGACCGCAAATTCATTGGGGTTAGCAATAGTTTCAGGCAGCGCCGTATGACGGTAATCTATGGGTCGAATGTGTACCAAAATGATACATTATTTTGGGCATTGAAAGACGTTAACGTGAATGGCAAATACAACGATATTGGCGTGGACATGATCATGGTGAGCAACGATCATGGGCTGTTTAATACGGCCAATGCATGGAAACTAGTGAAAGGAAAGACGATTTTGGATTGGTTGGGACAGGGGTGGCGAGCACAAGTTTGGAACAAACTACCGGGTCTCGGTTCAGCAGAGTGGGGATTAACACTTGAACCCATCAATAGCAACCAAGTTAAAAATGCCCGGAGCCTGTTGATCGGGAATAAATTACCGAAGTTCCGATTTTGTGTGATTGAAGGGGCGTATAAGGTGGGGAAACTCAAAGAAAACCCTGTTCACAGAAGAAGTATTCGCAAGTTCACGGGCAAGTATACTGTGTTGTTGGTATGGAATGCGGATGATTCACTGTACCACAAGGATTCCGCAATTTATCACGAAATTTCAAGGCAATTACCCGAGAATGTGCAGATGATTATGTTGAATCATGGCGGAAGTGGAAGATATGTTTATGGATACAATCGACGGTTTGATACAAAAATGATTCATGGATTTTGTTCGCCCCAAGTAACTGAAATGCTGAAACTTCAAACGATGCCACAAGTATTTTTGTTGGATCCGAAGCAGCGTTTGATTGACATAAATATGTCAGCTTTTGAACTTATCGTGCGGATAAACGCCACTTTGCGATAAAGCGAGTCGTTGAAAACGTGTGGATTAAAGAATAATTATTTACATTTGTAGTTGTATGAATAGAACCGCATTAACCGTAGTGCTTGTCATTTTGTTGTTGGCTTCGTTGGGGAGCAATACATTCTTGTATATCAACAAAATGAAAAGCGACAAAGAATTGCAAAACAAAATGGCTGTAATGAAAGCCAAAGATTCGTTGCAAGCTGAGTTAATTAGAATGGAAGATTCACTGAATTTGGTGATCCAAACATTCCAAAATGAAAATCAAACATTGGTCCTAAAGGTTGAAGAACTTGAAGGAGATAAGAATCCCCGCGTGATAGCAGCCATGCAAGAGATTTACCGCTTGCGTCGTGAAATCGCCAATGGTATTTCTGGTGATGGCAGCGGTTCAACTGCAGGAACTGACGGTGCAACTGCAAAAAAATCGACCAAAGAGTCTCGTAAAGCAGCCAAATCAGGCAAGGGTGGAGATGGTAATGTGGAAGATTTGCGCAAGCAATTGGAAGAAGCCCGTGCAAAAGTGGCGGAGTTGATGGCATTGGTAGAATCGTTGACCAAAGAAAAGAATGACTTTATGACCCAATTGACCGCAGAGAAAGATCGCTCTGCTACATTGGAATCGGAAAATGTTGAATTAAAGGATCGTTTGGATAAGGGTGCTCGCCCTCAGTTTGGTGCCTTGTTGGTAACTGGCCTTTACGACAAAAAGGGAATCATGACAGAAACCATGAAGTCGAAGACCGTTGACAAAATACGTGTGACTTTTGATGTGTTGGAAAACCCCATGGTAACTCAGCCTTTGGAAGAGGAAGTGATCATTCGTATCATAGACCCGAATGGTGGCGTATTATCTACAACCAATAGCAAATTGACAGACAAGAGCAAAGTAACCAGCTTGAAGCAAACCATTCAATTCGACGGTGCGTTGCAAAAAGTGAAATGGAGTTTCCCAGAAAAAGGTTTGTTGACCGGCAAATTGATGAAGGGTAAGTATACCGCTGAGTTGTGGACGCGCGGATTGATGCGTCAGAAAAACAACTTTACATTGGAGTAAGATAATTTTATCTACCAGATAATACCAAGGGCGCCCATCGGGCGCCCTTGGTCATTTAAGGCCCTATACGACAGTAATATTTCGGCTCTACAATCTGTATGGTTGCATGCCATGTCCGGCGTACCTGCAGGTTGCCTCACCACAAAAAGAAAGGGGTCGATTGCTCGACCCCTTCCACTAACAAATCAGAAATAATGAGTTATTCTCTTCCTTTCGGACGCATCATGGTGTCTGGATCGTAGTGCTTACCCATCCATCCATATACCCTGGCCTTGAACTTTTCATTCAAATAATACATGCAAGGGACCAAGATCAAAGTGAGGAATGTGGCAAAGCCCAATCCGTAAATCATCGTCCAACTCAAAGGCCCCCAGAAGGCTACGTTATCGCCCCCAAAGTATATGTGTGGATTTAGCTCAGAAAATAGGGTAGCGAAGTCCATGTTTAAGCCCACTGCCAATGGTACCAATCCTAGGATCGTTGCTGAAGCGGTAAGCAACACAGGTGTCATA
>Ga0255122_1000462_pt1 | contig 10092 bp, 8 predicted proteins | sample Law_Colum_RepC_8_2_FD_188581 | JGI IMG/M metagenome (GOLD analysis project Ga0255122, IMG submission 188581) | Freshwater microbial communities from St. Lawrence River, New York, United States - Law_Colum_RepC_8h | ecosystem: Environmental > Aquatic > Freshwater > River | place: USA: New York...
GCATTTGGACATTCGGTTTTGCGGCAGCGTGGATGCCGTCAGGGCACTCAATGAAGGCCGGTGTGAATTGGCTGGTTTTCACACGCTCAGCCAGCCCAAACTCAACAGTCTTTCAGCGCAAACCTATAAACCCCTCCTAAAGCCAGGCCAACACAAACTCATTGGTTTCGCCCAACGCACACAAGGGCTGCTGGTCAAACCTGGCAACCCTTTGAACATAAATTCTTTGCAAGATGTCATGTCCAAGCGACTTCGGTACGTCAATCGAGGTCTAGGCACGGGTACTCGCCTGCTACTCGATGAATTGCTGACCAATCAGGGGCTGGCTTCAGATCAACTCTTGGGCTACGATCACCAAGAACTGTCTCACAGCGCTGTGGCCAACTGCATTGCATCGGGTCAAGCAGATGCCGGATTGGCCATCGAAAGTGCCGCCTTGTCCTCCGGGCTCGATTTTGTGCCCTTGGCCATTGAAAACTACTGGCTGGTCTGCCTCAAAAGCGCCCTAGACTCCCCACCCGTCCAGGCGCTCAGAAAGCACCTGGCAAGTCCAGAATGGCAAATGGCGCTGCAAGACATGTTGGGCTACAAAGCAAACCAATCTGGCAACGTTCACTCCCTTAGCAAAGAACTGCCCTGGTGGGCTTTGAAACCCAGAAAAACCACCTAGATCAAACATTGCTTGATCGAAGGGAAAACCCTTGCCAAAAGGGGCTTGCAAATTTCCTACAATCGGCTCATGACTGTCTCCAGTCATCAGATACGTCTTGGCGTGCTGAATTCATCAACTTAGACTTCCGGAGTGAACCCCATGGATCGTCGTTCCCTTATTAAAAATGCCGGTATTGCTGGCGTCTTGGCCGCAGGCGCAGCCCCAGCTGTGATTCACGCTCAAGCCACATTGCGCTGGCGCTGTGCGTCGAGCTTCCCTAAATCGCTTGACACATTGTTTGGTGTTTGCGACGTGTTTGCTAAGAAAGTTAGCGAATTGTCTGGCGGCAAGTTCACCATCACCACACACGCTGCTGGCGAATTGATGCCTGCATTCGGCGTGCTCGACGGCGTGTCCAACGGCACCGTCGAAATGGCCAACACTGCGCCTTACTACTTCTTCGGTAAAGATCCAACATACGCGATGGATTGCGCCATTCCTTTCGGCTTGAACGCCCGTCAAATGAACGCTTGGATGTACGAAGGCAACGGCTTGAAGCTTTTCCGTGAGTTCTACGCCAAAGTGGGCATCGTCAACTTCCCAATGGGCAACACAGGCGTTCAAATGGGCGGCTGGTATCGCAAAGAGATCAAATCTTTGGCCGACATGAAGGGCCTGAAATTCCGCGTCGGCGGTTTCGGCGGCAAAGTGTTGGAGCCCTTGGGTGTAGTGCCCCAAAACATTCCTGGTGGCGAGATTTACCAAGCCCTGGAAAAAGGCACCATTGACGCAGCTGAGTGGGTTGGCCCTTATGACGACCAGAAATTGGGTCTGAACAAAGTGGCGCCTAACTACTACTTCCCTGGTTTCTGGGAAGTGGGCCCACAGTTGGCTTTGTATGTCAACCAAAAGGCTTATGACGGCTTGTCAAGCGAGTACAAGGCCATCATTGAATGCGCCTCTACTTATGCAGGCACTGACATGATTGCAAAGTATGACTACAAAAACCCAGCGGCATTGAAGACCCTCATTGGTCAAGGCGCCAAATTGCGGGCATTCCCCCGTGATGTCTTGGAAGCTGCGTTCAAGTCTTCACAAGAAGTCTACTCAAACTTGAGCAACACCAACCCAGAGTGGAAAAAGATCTACGCAGATTACTCTAACTACCGCCGTGAAGCCAATCAGTGGTTCAGCTTGGCTGAGTCCAGCATGAACAACTTCATGGAACGCCAGAAGCTGTAATCAAACTGGGCTGCCCTCAAAAGCAGCTTTTAACCAGTCCAACAAAAAACCCGCCTAGGCGGGTTTTTTGTTGTCTGATCTCAGCCGATCAAGGCTTCTTGGCTGGGTCATCCTTCATCGACTCCATCAGAGCCTTCACAGGATCAACCTGATCGCCTTGATTCTCTGTTTTTTCAGCCTCCGTTACTTGATCGTCCGATTCTTGGCGCATTTGCATCATGACGGCTTCGGCATCCACGGTCGGCTCTTTGCTACCGCCCGTAGAGACGATGCCTGGGAACGCAATGATCAATGCCACCATGATCAATTGAATGATCACGAAGGGCACTGCGCCCCAATAGATCTGTTCAATGGTGACTTTCTTAATGGTCTTCTTGGTGACCCTGTCGACGTAGTCTTCAGTGGGTGCCACACTGCGCAAATAGAACAATGCGAAACCAAAGGGTGGGTGCATGAAAGATGTCTGCATGTTCACAGCCAACAATACGCCGAACCAGACCAAGTCAATGCCAATCTTTTCTGCGACTGGACCAATGAGCGGAACAATGATGAATGCCAACTCAAAGAAGTCTAAGAAAAAGGCCAAGATGAACACCAAGATATTCACCACAATCAAGAAGCCCAATTGACCGCCTGGCAAGCCCGTCAGCAAATGCTCAACCCAAATGTGACCATCCACACCTTGGAATGCCAAGCTGAAAACAGTGGCACCAATCAAAATGAACAACACAAAGCAAGACAGTTTCATGGTGGAGTCCATGGCCTGTCGCATGAGTTTCATGTCAATGCGATTGCGGGCCATGGCCATGACCAAGGCACCTACGGCCCCCATAGCACCGCCTTCTGTGGGGGTTGCAATGCCCAAGAAAATGGTACCAAGCACCAAGAAAATGAGTGCCAACGGAGGAATGAGCACAAAAGTCACTCGCTCTGCCATATTGGACAATAAGCCCATCTTGGTCACTTTGTTGATGATGGCTGCAAAGAAGGCAACACCCACACCCACACACATGGACACCACGATGGTTTCATCAAGTGGGGTTGTGTCAGGCAAAAATTTGGCAAAGGCGATCGCGATGGCCAATGAAACACCAGTCAAGATGGTCAAGGACCGAAGACCTGAAGTGCCATCATCTTCCTTGATGGTTCGAGCTTCTGGAGGCAGTGCAGGTACCCATTGAGGTTTGATGAAGCTGATCAGGACGATGTAGCCCACATACAAGCCTGTGAGTACAAAGCCTGGAATGAAGGCGCCTTTGTAGAGGTCGCCAACGCTCTTGCCCAATTGGTCAGCCAACACAATCAACACCAAAGAAGGCGGAATGATTTGAGCCAAGGTGCCCGAGGCAGCAATCACACCCCCCGCAATGCGGCGGTCGTAGCCATATCGCAGCATGATAGGCAACGAAATAAGGCCCATTGAAATGACGGAAGCTGCCACCACACCGGTTGTGGCGGCCAACATGGCACCCACAAAAATAACGGCAAAAGCTAAGCCACCTCGAATAGGACCAAAGAGCTGGCCAATGGTGTCCAGCAAATCTTCCGCCATGCCAGAGCGTTCCAAAATCAAGCCCATGAAGGTGAAGAATGGAATGGCAAGCAAGGTGTCGTTTTGCATGATGCCAAACATGCGGAGCGGCAAACTTTGCAAGAAACTGGCTTGAATCACACCCAATTCAATACCCACAAAACCAAAGAACAAGCCGCAAGCAGCCAAGGAGAATGAGACCGCATAACCGAACATCAAAAAGATGATCAGCGACACGAACATGATGGGCGCCATGTTGGCGATCAGAAATTCAGTCATTTTTGAGCTCCCATTTGAACTGCTTCACGGGCAGCAACTTCTTTTTGCAATAAGAATTCTGCAAATTCTTCCTCGGGTGTTTTGACCCCTGGCTTTTTGGAAGGATCTGGAATCATGCCTTGCAAGAAGGCAAACCGCTTAATGACTTCAGACACACCTTGAATGCCCAACAGCAACAAGCCCAAAGGCAACATGGCAAACACGGGCCAGCGCATCAAGCCACCTGCATTGGAAGACATTTCCTTCGTGATGAAAGCATTGATCACCAAGGGCATGGCCAAAATGATGATGTAAGTCACAAAGGGAATCAAGAAAAAACAAATGCCCGCAATGTCAATCCAAATTTGAGTTCGCTTGGAGAAACGGCCCGATACAACGTCGATTTTGACGTGCTCTTGGCGCAACAGGGTGTAACCAGCAGCCAGCATGAAAACCGCTGCAAACATGTACCACTGAACTTCCAGAAAAGCGTTGGAACTGAGGTTGAAAGCCTTGCGTGAAATGGCATTACCCGCACTGATCAGCACTGAGAATAGGACCAGCCAGGCCACCCACTTGCCAACCCACTCGCTGAATTGGTCTATCCTTTTGGACAGAGATAACAAAGAATCCATATTGACTCCGAAAAAAACAATAACCACCGATTGTAGAAAAATTGAAAAGCCCTGCAGAAGGGGTTTACCCTTCAGGGCTTGTCGCAGATCAAGACTTGAAGTCGGGCCACTGATCCAAAATGGCTTTTTCAATGCCTGAAGCATCAAGCCCCTGCATCGCCATGAGCTTAGCCGGGTCACCGTGTTCGATGAACTGGTCCGGAAGGCCCAATGATAACAAGGGCTTCAGCAGGTTTGATTTTTGCAGGAACTCCCCCACGGCACTACCCGCGCCACCCATCACGCAGGCATCTTCCAAGGTCACAAAACAGGTGTGTTTGGCAGCCATTTGTAAAATCATGGCCTCATCCAAAGGCTTTGCCCAGCGCATATTAACCACAGTGGCGTTCAATTTTTCTGCCACTTCAAGCGCAGGATAAAGCAAGGTGCCAAATGCCAAGATGCACAGACCAGTGCCTTCGCGGCGAAGCTCTGCTTTGCCCAAGGGTACCGTGTCTAAATCTGTACCTGCCCCAACACCGACCCCCGCACCCCGGGGATAACGCACTGCCACCGGATGGTTTTGCGCAAAGGCTGTGCTAAGCAGCAAACGGCACTCGCGCTCGTCGCTTGGGCAAGCAATCGACATATTGGGAATACAACGCAAATAAGCAATGTCGTAGGCGCCAGCATGCGTGGCACCATCGGCACCCACCAGGCCCGCACGGTCCAAGGCAAATACCACCGGTAAGTTTTGCAAGGCCACGTCGTGGATTAGCTGGTCATAGCCGCGCTGCAAGAAGGTGGAGTAGATAGCCACCACAGGCTTGAGGCCTTCACATGCCAGGCCCGCAGCAAACGTCACCGCATGTTGCTCAGCAATGCCCACATCGTAATAACGATCTGGAAAGCGCTTGTGAAACTCCACCATGCCAGAGCCCTCGCGCATGGCGGGTGTGATGCCCACCAAGCGCTTGTCGGCCGCAGCCATGTCACAAAGCCATTGGCCAAAGATGTGCATGAAGGAAGGCTTAGCAGGCTTGACAGCAGGCACCAAGCCTACTTTGGGATCGAACTTGCCAGGGCCGTGGTAATTCACAGGATCTTCTTCGGCCAGCCTGTAGCCCTGCCCTTTTTTGGTGATGACATGCAAAAACTGAGGTCCTTGCAGATTTTTGATGTTTTCCAAAGTGGGAATCAGGGAATCTAAATCATGGCCATCAATGGGGCCGATGTAGTTAAAGCCAAATTGTTCAAACATGGTGGCAGGCACCACCATGCCCTTGGCATGCTGTTCAAAGCGCTTGGCCAACTCAAACAGCGGTGGCGCACTTTTCAAAACATTTTTACCCATGTTCTTTGCGGTTGAATAAAAACGGCCGCTCATAAGTTGCGCCAAATAACGGTTCAAGGCCCCCACAGGCGGGCTGATCGACATGTCGTTGTCGTTCAAGATGACCAACAATTTGCAGTCTTCAATGCCCGCGTTGTTCATGGCTTCAAAGGCCATGCCAGCGGTCATGGCGCCATCGCCAATCACGGCAATGGCGTGGCGTGATTCGCCCTTTTGACGCGCCGCAATGGCCATGCCAAGCGCTGCAGAAATACTGGTGGAGGAGTGAGCTGTACCGAATGTGTCGTACTCACTTTCATCACGGCGCGGAAAACCAGACAGACCACCCAATTGACGCAAGGTGGGCATGCGCTCGCGCCTGCCCGTCAGAATTTTGTGCGGGTAAGTTTGATGCCCCACATCCCACACAATGCGATCTTCTGGGGTGTTGAAAACATAGTGCAAGGCCACGGTGAGTTCTACGGTGCCCAAGTTTGAACTTAGGTGTCCGCCAGTTTGCGACACGTTGTCTAAAACGCACTGGCGCACATCAGCAGCCAAGCGGGGCAAGTCGCCACGTTTCAGTTTTCGAAGGTCGAGGGGAGAGTGAATTGATTCAAGCATATTAGTTTTTTCTTTGCACCACTTGGGTGGCCAGTGCGCGCAGTGCGGCAGTGGCCGTGGTGTTCAAGCCGCTGGCATCAAGTGCTGCCAAAGATTCTGTGTAGAGTTTGGCGGCCAATAGTTGGGCCTGCTCTAAACCCATGAGGGAGACATAGGTGGGCTTGTCGGCCGCAGCATCTTTGCCCGCTGTTTTGCCCAAAGTGGCCGAGTCAGAAGTGACATCCAAGATGTCGTCCACCACCTGAAAAGCCAAGCCCAGTGATTGCGCATATTGCGTGAAGGCATCGAAAATCAGAGCAGAAGGCTTGCCAGCACTGACCGCACCCAGTTGCACACTGCAGAGCAGCAGTGCACCTGTTTTGAGACGGTGCATTTGTCGCAATTGGGCCTCATTCAAGGGCACACCCACACTGGCCAAATCGATGGCTTGGCCGCCCGCCATGCCTTGATAGCCAGAAGCTCTGGCCAACAAGGCAACTTGAGAAGCTTGCACCGCGACGTCTGTGCTGCCATCTTGTGGCGTTAAAAATTCAAAAGCCAAGGCTTGTAGGGCATCGCCTGCCAACAAAGCCTGCGCTTCGCCATACTTCACATGCACAGTAGGTTTGCCTCGGCGCAATACATCGTTGTCCATGCAGGGCATGTCATCGTGAACCAAAGAATAAGCGTGAATCAATTCAACTGCACAAGCAGCGCGCAGTGCCGCCAAAGCGCTGGGCTGATCAGAGACAGTAGCGGCTTCCAAATCGACACCCACAGCTTCAGCCGCGGCCAATACCAATAGAGGTCTGAGGCGTTTACCACCATCCAAGACCGAATAGCGCATTGCTTCACCCAAACCAGCGGGGGCGTGGGCATCGATGCCTTGTTTCAAAACTTGTTCAACTTGCGCCAAGCGTTCTTCGGACCAAGCTTTGAAATTGAAGTTGTTTGAAAACGGAGAGTTCATGCACCGTCCCAAGGTTTCAAGGTCCCTTCGTCCAACACGCTGATTTGGTTTTCGATGGCCGTCAACCGTTCGCGACAAAAAGCCAGCAGGCCAGCGCCGCGTTGGTAATGGGTCAGCAATTGATCAAGGGGCAACTGACCTGATTCCAATTTGGCCAACAATTGCTCCAACTCTAGAACCGCCTCTTCATAGCTGGCGGGCAGTTTCTGGTCGGTCTGAGCTTTGGCTGAAGTAGAAGGGGCTTTTGGCATGACGGATTTAGATCTAAAGAAAGTCATTTTAGGTCGACTTCGGCCCCAAATTGCTGACCTGAGGCTACAATGCCCCTTCATCGGCGGTCTTCGGGCCGCTTTTTTCGCGGGAGAGCCCTGGGTTACCCGCATGTTCCTGCCCCTTCATAGGGGGAGTCTCTAGGTCAGGTCACCAATGTCTGATTTAAGTCTTCAACTGCAGCAGGCCTCAAGCCAACTACCAGTTTCAAGCTATTTCAATGAAGCGCTGTTCCAGCGCGAGCTGAAAACCATTTTTCAGCAAGGCCCCAAATATGTGGGCCACCAACTTTCGGTTCCCGAAATCGGGGACTACCACGTGTTGCCCCAAGAATCGGGTGGGCGCGCGCTGGTTCGCTCCGAGCAAGGCATTGAACTGATCTCCAACATTTGCAGGCACCGCCAAGCCGTGATGTTGCAAGGTCGAGGCTCACTCAACACCCAGCAAAAAGGCAGTGCCGGTGGCAACATAGTGTGCCCCTTGCACCGCTGGACTTATGCCCCCGAAGGTCAGCTTTTAGGTGCGCCTCATTTCGCACAAGACCCTTGTCTTAACCTCCAAAATTATCCGCTTCGCGAGTGGAATGGTTTGTTGTTTGAAGACAATGGGCGCGACATCGAGGCCGACTTGGCCGAAATGGGGCCGCGCGCCGCATTAGATTTCACCGGCTTCAAACTCGATCATGTTGAGATGCATCAGTGCAATTACAACTGGAAAACCTTCATCGAGGTTTACCTCGAGGACTACCATGTTGAGCCGTTCCACCCAGGCCTTGGCAATTTCGTGACTTGCGACGACCTCAGCTGGCAATTCAAAAAAGAATTCTCAGTTCAAACGGTCGGCGTCGCCAATCGTTTGGGCAAGGCCGGAAGCCCTGTGTACGAACGCTGGCAAAAACAACTCATGCAATACCGTCAAGGTACCGTTCCTGAATATGGCGCTATTTGGCTCACCTACTATCCCCACATCATGGTGGAGTGGTATCCGCATGTGCTCACGGTGTCCACACTCCACCCCATCAGCCCCGAGAAAACGCTGAACATGGTGGAGTTTTATTACCCCGAAGAAATCGTGGCCTTCGAGCGCGATTTTGTAGAAGCCCAAAAAGCGGCCTACATGGAAACATGTTTAGAAGACGATGAAATTGCAGAACGAATGGATGCGGGCCGCAAAGCTCTGATGCAGCGGGGCGACAACGAAGTGGGGCCTTACCAGAGTCCCATGGAAGACGGCATGCAACATTTTCACGAGTGGTATCGCAACAAGATGAGCACATCGATGAACGAAGCTTCAAGCGACTAAGTTGCATGCAAGCACTTTGGATGGTTTTAGCCTCTCTGATTTTTTCAATCATGAGTGTGTGTGTGAAATTTGCAGCAGTGCATTTCAGCACCTTTGAATTGGTTTTCTATCGCGGCGCCATTGGCACCTTGCTCATGGCCTATGTCTGTCAGCGCAAAGGCATTTCACTTCTAACACGAGTGCCCAAAATGCACACTTGGCGAGCGTTCACAGGGGTGGTGTCTTTGGCTGCATGGTTTTATGCCATTGCTTATCTGCCCTTGGCCACAGCCATGACTTTGAACTACATGAGTGGCATTTGGGTGGCTGCTTTTTTGGTGGGCGCCACGCTTTGGAAAGGCCATCTTCTGGATGTGAAGCGCCAGTTGCCTGTGGTGCTCAGTATTGTGATCAGCTTTTTGGGTGTGGTCATGATTCTCAGACCCACCATCGAACAAAACCAAGTGATTGCAGGATTGGTAGGCTTAGCCTCCGGCATGATTGCCGCAATGGCCTACATTCAAGTCGCTGAACTTGGCAGAGAAGGCGAGCCTGTTGAGCGCACAGTCTTTTATTTTTCCTTGGCAGCCGCCGCATCTGGCGCACTTGTGATGCTGTTCACAGGCATCAGCGAATGGGTCTGGACAGAAGCTTGGCTGTTATTGCCCATTGGCATCTTGGCCGCATTGGGCCAATGGTGCATGACCCGCGCCTACAACGATGGGGCCACCATGGTGGCCGCTAACTTGCAATACTCTGGCATTGTATTTTCAGCCTTGTTTGGCTTGTTTTTATTTGGCGATCAAATACCATGGATCGGTTGGGGTGGTATTGTGATCATTGTTTTAAGTGGCATTGCAGCCACCGCCTTAAGCGGCAAAAACAAGGCAAGCACACCCTCTTAATTGCAAACTGACAACGACCGAAGGAATCAACATGCACACCACTCTCATTTCTGTTCAACAACTCAAAGACTTGCAAACTTCTGGCAAAGCTTTCATGGTGTTTGATTGCACCGGCGACCTCATGAAACCCGAAATGGCGGACACCTTGTTTGCCACGGTTCGCATTCAGGGTGCACAGCAAGCCCATTTAGATCGCAACCTCAGCACGCACGGTTCTTCGGCCGTCAATGGCGGCAGGCATCCGCTGCCCTCGCGTGAAGAAGTTGCCACATGGTTAGGCAGCTTAGGTTTTGAAAACCATATGCAGGCTGTGGTGTACGACCGCAATGGCGCCAACTACTGCGGCCGCATGTGGTGGATGATGAAATGGTTGGGTCACGATGCAGTGGCCGTTTTAGATGGCGGTCTTCAGGCTTGGGAAGCATCGGGCGGG
>Ga0255122_1000509_pt1 | contig 9592 bp, 6 predicted proteins | sample Law_Colum_RepC_8_2_FD_188581 | JGI IMG/M metagenome (GOLD analysis project Ga0255122, IMG submission 188581) | Freshwater microbial communities from St. Lawrence River, New York, United States - Law_Colum_RepC_8h | ecosystem: Environmental > Aquatic > Freshwater > River | place: USA: New York...
GGTGCAGTGGCTCACAGAGGCTGAGGCGGACTTCGCGGAGCAGCACCGGCTTTACGAGTTTGCGGGCGCGGCGGAGCCCGCGGCCGCGGCGGACGTGAGCTGGCGCTGCCCGCTGCACTGGCTGCAAACGTTTGTGTCGGACGAGGGGCACGACCAGGCGCGTTCGCCGGTGGCGGCGCGCAACGAGGCGCGCTTCTCGCACATAACTGGCCCTGCGCACTTCGCACACCCGACAGTGCAGTACTCGAGCCGCGTGGGCGGGCTGCGCGCAGCGCACTTTCTCAGCGACGGGCTCGCGTGCGTGGGCGAGCGCGCGGAGTGCCGTGGCGCGGGGCTGCTGCTGCGCAGCCTGGACGCGCTCGTGTCGCAGCAGGACCAGTGGCGCGTGGTCGAGTATGTGGGCGCAGAGAAGTGCGCGCGCGTGTTGGACTGGCCGGACCTCGCCGACGCGGAGGCGGCGCGGCCTTAAGGGGCGACGCCGAGGCTGCAGGGCGCTTGAGTCGATGCAGGGGTCTTGATTTATGTGCACGTGTAATGAATGCATCGATAAATGAACCCCGTGACGCAGCATAGAATAGCAGTCACTAAATCAGTAGATGCATAAATCAATAAAGTATGCAGAACGCATGTGCGGAAACGCGTCACACGCGCTTGCGCTTGGCGCCGACGGGCGCGGCGCCGCTGTCCCCGGCAAGCTCGCCGGCTGTGCGCACGGCAGCGACGCACAGGGTGAGCCTCGCGAGGGCGTGCCACGCGAGCCTGCGCACGGCGGGCGCGAGCGCCTGCTCCTGCTCAAACACTGCCGAGAGGTGCTTGGCAAGGGACGACGCGATGAAGGCGTCCACTGTCGGCTGCTCCGGGCGCTGGCCGAGGGCGCACACGGCAAACACGACGACAAGCTCTTTGCACCGCGCGGCGGGCGGCTGCGTGTGGGGCTTGAACGCGCAGAAACCACTGGCGCACGCGAGCTCCGGTGCCGGCGAGCGCAGGAGCACGAGCGTCGCGGCCATGGTCCCGAGGGCGTCGGCGGCGAAAAGCTGCTCGAGAGCACGCGCGTCGCGAAGGTGGTCGGGCTGGGCGAGCGGGTTGCTGGCGGCCAGGACGGGGCAGCTGGCTCCCCCCCGCGCGTTGCAGCCGCATGGACGGCTCGCGAGCAGCACCGCGACGCGCAGGGCCTGCTCGAGCGCGAAGAACGGGCACGGCCGCTGCTCGCCGAGGACACGCACCGCGGAAACGATCGTCATCGAGGCGGCGGCGCTGTCGCGGAGGAGGCTGCGCGGGAGCAAGTTAGCGACGAGGAGGTTCGCGAGCGTCTCACAGCACGCCATGACCACCAACGGAGAGCCCGAAACGCCGCACAGATTCTTGTCGATGTGCGCGAGGAGGCCCTCCACGATTTTCTTGTGGAAGCGCGCAATCCGCGGCGATGCGCGGTGCCTGGGAAGCACGGCGACGGAGTCGCGGAGCAAGGCCAGCACCGCGAGGTCCTGCTGCGCTGTGCCATCCCCCGATTCGAGCATGCGCCAGAGCCGCGCGTGGTCGCCGCGGCGGAGCATCTCGGCGCGGAACGCGTCATTTGCGGCCGACGCGCCGCGCAGCACACAGAAGCGCGCAGGCTCCTCTGCGGAACAGACAAGGGCGTGCAAGAGCTCGAGGACAGGGAGGCAGAAGCGGCGAGCAAACTCGTCGTCGCGCAGCTCGACGAGCGCCAAGAGAGTGCGGCAGAGGCTCGTGCAGCCCAAGTCGCGGTACTCGAGGCGCAAGCAAAAGGTCTCCAGGATCACCAGGGCGTCGGCGACAAGGTTGTCGAGTCCAGCATCAGCGTCCGTGGCGTTGTGTGGCTGCAGACTGCCTTTGGCGAAATGAAGCACGTCGAGGCACGCGCCAACGACGTCGGTCTTGGCGACGACAGAGATCTGCGCAAACTCTGCCGGGCTGATGAAGCGCGTGTAGTGGCGGAAGAATGAAAAGGCCTGGAGGCACGCGGCGTGCCAGCGCGCCTGCTGCGGGTACCACGGCTGGGCGCCGCCCGCGCTGTACACATCGGTGATGATGCGCCTGGTCGTGGACTCGACAACGGCAGTGACTCGCTCGCCCTGCCCGCCGAGGAGCCGCTGTGAAATCTGCGTAGGCGGAGACAAACGAAGTACGTCTCCCTGACGCGGCTGTCTCTCGCCCATGGCAGCGACAACATTGGTCAGCAGCCGCAGGCCGTGCTCAAGACTGTCGGCGTCATCGGCGCACTCGATGGCCTCAAGCACGGAGGCGATGTTGCGACACACGTAGTTGACCACGTCGAGCGCGGCGGGGCACTCGCCATATGCGGCGCCGTCCGACGCGGGGGAGCGGCTCGCCGCGGCGAGAACAGCGAGCGCGGAACCGCGCACGGGGCCGGTGCTTGAAGGAGCACCGAGCACGGAGACTGCATCCATGGCCGCCCGCCGGGGGCCAACGACGACGGAGAGCGCTTGAAGCGAGAACGGAACTCCCGCGGCGATTCCGTCCATGAGGGCGGTGACAAGCCGCGGCGTGGCCCGGAGCTGCTGCTTGCTGTTGTCGTGCAGGTCTCCGAGCAGTGAGAGGAACCAGCAGGCCAGAGCGGCGGGCGCAGCGGCGGGCGCAGCGGCGGGCGCAGCGGCGGGCGCAGCCGCAGGCGCAGCCGCAGACGTGCGCTCGAGCACGAGCACGGCGAGCTCCACCAGCCCCGCGTCGAACAGCCGCTGGCAGGTCTCACTGGCCGTGTGATGCGCCATATGCACAGCAAACCAGAGCACAGCGGCGCACCGGTTGAGCGGCGCGCAGTCGCAACCTGCAACAAAAGGCTCCAGGAGCTTCTTCAGCTGGCCCTCGAGCTGGAGCTGGAGGGTTCCGCCGTCCGCCACGAGTGCGGCGAGGATGTGTAACCCGCGGGTCTGCATGTCCGGGTCGCTCGAGTGCAGCGCGGCTTCTGCCTCGCGCGCAGTGAACTGCACCTGCTGCTGGTTGACGAGCGAGAATGCGAGCATTCGCATGAGCAGCGCCGTGGCGGCTGCACTGCAGCTGGAGGCGAAGCTGGTCGCAGCAACCTGCAGCGCGCCGCAACGGGCTGCAAAGTCGCGGAGGTGCTCGCTGTCGAGGAGCTGGAGAAGCCCGTGTAGCACCTGCTCGGAGGGCGGCACCGCGTGCGTCAAGATCTGCTGGAGCATGCGCTCAATTTCCAGCGCCCTTGGACCGGTCTCTGCGAGGTTGCTGCCGGCGAGGGCCGCTGCTTTCCCGCTCTTGATCTCGCTCTGAACAAAACTTTCGATGAAGTTCTGCACGATCGTTGCTCTTCGAAGACTTGTGTTCGCTAGCTGCAAATTGGTGAGCGGCGAACGGGCTTCGCCCTTCTCTGCCCAGAAACGCAGGATCAGAGACTTCTCGTACACGGCCCCGTCGCTAGTCATCACCGGCTCATTGAACACGGCGAGCGACAAGCTGCAGTTGAGGTCGTGGTGGCGCAGTCCGACCATGTGCAGAGCTGCTTCCCGCTCAAGCACAGCGTCAGCATGCACGTCTCTCGGCGCCCGCGGTTTGAAAACAGGATCGATGAGGGCACTGGCCCCGCCGCTCTCTGCAGCCGAGCGCGTGCGGCGCCCCACCGCGTACATTTCAGAGCGTGGAGTGTGCGACTTCGGAAGCGGCAAAAGCGAGTGGATCGATCTCAAAGTTTTAAGTAGTACGTGATCATGAGATTCTGAATTTCCGTGATTTTGATTCCGTGATACGGGTTTAGTACTATTAAAATCATGTGTCTTGGAATATAGGTTGGGCGATTTCCGGCTGGTACGCGGGGAATTGAGGTTGGGCGATCCGGGAATTAGAATCGTGATCAGGTACAGCGATAAACTACTCGTGGTTAGTTTCAGTCAGTAAACCCGTGCAATGAACTAAACGTAGTTAGTTTCAGTCAGCAAACCCGTGATCATGTACAGAGGGAATTAGCACTAGGTATTGTTAGTCAACAAACCCGTGATCAAAACAAGATAAAGTTGTACTGAAACGTCTCTAAAAACCTCAGTATCTCGGATCCAAACATCATTTTTAACAAATTATTATCAGATTTTTTTGAGGTATCGAACAAAAAAGTAGGTTCTTTTCATTTTGATTGAGATTTTTTGTATTTGGTACGAATAGGTCGATTTTGAAACGAAGTTGGTCGAAATGAAGTACGTCTAAATCGAGATTCTACATTTCATCGATTGTGTTTAAACATTCGGCGGTAAACTTTTGCTGATTCCCGCTCGATGTCTGATGGCACGCAGATGTCTGGCAAGTGTGCTATGCCGCCGCCCCCGCCGCCTGTCGGGCCGCCGCCCTCTCAGCAGTTCGACGTGATCCTGAACGGTCAGTACACGTCGCTTTCGATGCTATTCACGCGGCTCGTGTGTATGCTGCGAGACCAAACTCATGCACTTAGCGGCGTCACCGACGCGCTGAGCACAGACATCGTCTCACCGTGCGCGCTCACGTACGAGATCTTCGGGCGGATGGTGCGCACGGCGCTCGATAAGATCGAGACCCGGGATCTCGGCGCCATCAAGGGCGCACGGGTGCTGCAGAGCATGCTCCACAACATCAAGATCGAGCTCGAGGGCTTCAGGTGCGAAGAGGAGACGCTGCACGAGCAGCAGGCCGTGGCCTTGATCGAGCGCGCGGTTGGCGAAGCGAGCGCGGCGGTCGACGGGGTGTTCAAGAAGCTGTACGAGTCGTCGGTGGAGCAGAGCCCTGGGAAGCGGCCGCGGTGCGAATTGGCTACCCATGGCGAAGTCGACGGGGTGGTCGTGGCCGCTCTGCCCGCGGTGCTTCGGGTCGTGGTGTGGCTCGTGCACGCTGTGGAGAACAACTCCGTGCTCAAGTCCGAAAACGAGGAGTCGCGGCGCGTGCTCGACGACCTTCGGGGGCTCGTGCTCTCGCTGGAGATCGCGAAGACAAGTTTGAAGGGTATGATCGACATGAACGAGCAGCTGGTGGCGGGCTTCACGCGGCAGATGATGCTCGCCGAGAGGCGCGATGTGGTCCGTGAGACGTCTGAGCAGCAGCTGACGACTGAAGTGAGCGTCGTGCGGACCTCGCTGGCGGCGGCGGAGCAAGAGGTGAAGACGTACAAGAGTTTGTTGGACGTCTCCATGTTCATGGTCACCGACATTGACGGGCGCGTCTGTGAGTGGGGCGAGGTGGCGCACCACGTGACGGGTATCATGCCGATCGAGGGCGCGAACATCGACATGCGCGCCGTGTTTTGCGAACCCGGTATCTTCGACGAGACGCTGGCGATGCTGAAGCGCGGGGGGCAGGACGGCCCGGTGCTCATCGCGAACCGGGTGCAAACGTATACGTTCGACAAGGACGGGATTCTCGCTGAGAAGAAGGGCTTTGTCTCGCTGAAGGCGGTCGTGTTCACCCGTGACGAGGACCAGTGTGCATCTTCGATCCTATGGATCGGCGAGGACATCACGCGCGAGAGCGACATGATCGCCAAGAACGCGGGGCGGGTGGTTCGCGTGCGCTGTGAGCTCGATGCGGTGAAGACTGAAAACGATGCGCTGCGCGCGCGGCTTGGGGAAGTCGATTTGGAGAACAATAAGATGGTTCAATTGGTACAGGAAAAGGAGGGTGAGCTCCGAACAGTCACGACGGCGCTTGAGCAGGAGCGGGCTGAGGCGGAGAGCCTGAGGCACGAGCTTGCCAAGTACAAGGACTTTGTGAGCAGTCTCGAGAGTCTGAAGTCGAATCTTGGCGGCGCGTAGTGCGCGCCTCCTCGGATTTCCGGCAAATTTACTTGCTTTTAGGTTTGAAATTTACATTTTTCTATTATACTTAATATTTATGGAAAAAATAAAGTTTCCGAATGCACAGTGGCTTGCAAGGCCCCGAGCGCGGACGTGCGAATGTCGCGCCATGGGGGGCATGCTGGCGATAATTTCTGCCCGGAGTGCCAGGCGTCGTTCGACGCGCAGCCGCTGGGCGCGCTTGTTCGACGGTGGAGCGCCGAGGCTGCCGACGTGGACGGCCGGCAACTGGGGCTGGTGTGCGATAGGTGCAAGGTCCTTGTTCGCAAACATAACGCGCGCGCGGCGCTCGGCGGCCTGCAGTTCCACTTTGAAAATCCGAACCGTGCAAGCGCGCGCGCGCCGGCGAGCCCGGTGGGCGCGACGGCCCTCTTTGGGTTGCTCCCGAAGGACGAGCAGGCGACGAGGCGCGGCGCACACGAGCGCGAGATGCGGGAGCGGTTGGGCTGGTGCCTGCAGCGCGGACTGGCGCCCGCGCACGAGCACGTGCACCTGGCGCCCGGGTGCGACGCCAACTTCATGGTGTGTCAGCGCGCGTGCGCGTGCGCGTGCGCGTGCGCGTGCGCGCGAGTTCGCGCTAATTCCACGGCGCGGCAGTTCGGGGAGCCGCCGTGGCGCGCCGACGGGGCCGTGAACGAGCGCGGGGTGCCGTTCTGTCGCGCGGAGGAGCTGCAGCTGGCGAAGGCAGCTCGAGGACTACGACGCGCGGGGCTTTTCCTGCAGGCGCTGCGGCTCGATGGTGCGCGTGACGCCGCGGGAGTTCCAGGGCGCGGTGGAGCCGGTGGACTGGTGGTGGTGCACCGAGTGCAAGGCCGCGGGGGCGGCGAGCGCGGCGGGCAAGACGCTGAAGGAGAAGAGGGCGGCGCAGGCGGCGCAGGGGTGCATGCGATTGGACACGGCGTGGGGCGTGCGCTCGTGAGCCTCAGTTTATTCGCTGGGAAAAGCGCCGCGCCGCGTTACGGGCCGTACTGAAACTTGGACATGAAAAGCCGGTATGCTAGGCTGTGCTCGCCCTGCCTCGCGGCAAGCTGCGCCGTCTCTGCGGTGAGTCGGTCCTCGAGGGTCTGCAGGTTCTTGAGGTCCAGCTGCAGGTTGCGCACAGAGTGCTCGTCAGCGTCGGCCTCGGGGGCGGCGACCTCGCTCTCGAGGAAGAGCTTGAGCTTGTGCAGGTGCTGAAGGTCGAGGTACGCCTGGCGCAGCGCGCGGTCTTCGCCGGGGGGGGCCTGCGGCGGCCCGGGCGCACGGCAAAAAGGCATGCGGCGCGGCGGTGGTACGGTGCGGCCGCGGGCGCGCTCGTCGAATTTAAAGGCCCAGCGTCGGCGAGACCTCGGCAGACCTTGGGCGGACCTCGGGGTTCGGGCGGTTAAAAACACCGCTTCGGATTGTTGCGCCCGCGAATTTGCCCGCGGATTTCGGGGCGGTTAAAAACACCGCTTCGGATTGTTGCGCCCGCGAACTTGCCCGCGGATTTCGGGCGCGCTTCCGAAGCCGGGCCACGGGCCGAATGTGTTTCGAGCGGACAACGCAGGGGGCGCGCGCGCTGGCGCTACTGGCGCTTCTGTCCGCGGCGTGCGCGCAGCGAGGGCGCACCTCGCTGGTGGGTCTGTGCTCAGTGGAGTGCGCCGAGGGTGCTGTGCGGGTGTTGCCGTGCTTTGTCCTCCCCGTTGCCGGGTGCGCGCTCGCCGCCGCGCGCTCAGGTGGATTCGAATGTGCTCACAGCCGCGCTGATGACCTCCTGCGTGAGCATGTTGGGGAATTCCTGTTGAAATAAATCGCACAGTGATCGGAAAAAGGTGCGCGGCGTCTGGATGAGGGGGTGGTCCTCGGTGCTGAGCACCTGCGCGAAGTCGCGGAGGACCTCGCTCGACTCGAAGTTGAACTTGCGGCGCTTTTGGCCCTCGAGCACACAGTCCACGTGCAGATTATACTTAGATTTGCGTGAGCGTTTCGTCGCGGGGCGGCGGGCCTCGGCCGGCTCCGGGCCCGGCGTGTCCACCAGCGACTCGTCGGCGTGCACTGCCAACGTCTCCGCGCACGCGGCGGGCTTCGCGGGGCCCGCTGCCGGCTTCGCGGGGCCAGCTGCCGGCTTCGCGGGGCCCGCTGCCGGCTTCGCGGGGCCCGCTGCCGGCTTCTCGGCGCCCGCTGCCGGCTTTGCGGGCGCGTTAGTCTTGCTTGTCCTGCCCTTGATCTTGCGCATCATGGAAACATTCTGTGAAATAGCGTTTGGTGAGTCGCAGGTTTTCTGTGGCGGCAGCGCAGGCGGCACACAGCGCGGCGCACGCGGCGCATGCGGCGCACGCGGCGCACGCGGCGTTCTGTGCACCCGGTTTGAAGTGCGCAGCTTCTCCTGGAACAGTCGCTGCGGGATGACGAGCTTGCGCGTGCCGTCGACGAGGCGCTCGAAGTTCTGGAAGTCGCGCGTGAGACGCACGTTGCGGAAGATGGCCTTTTCCAGCTTGTTGTTCAGTGAGTAGTACGTGCCGTTGACGCAGATGCACGCCAGCTGCTGCTCGATCGCGCCGCCCTTGGGCTGCATCCAGTAGACGTAGCTCTCGTTGCGCTCCATGTGCGGGAGAAGGTCTTCTACGCCCGGGCGCGCGACGGTGGTTGTCACGAACTCCATTCCGCATTTGATGATGTCGAACTCGGAGATATTGATCGCCTTCATGGTGTGCGAGTCCCGGGGCGCCGCGGATCAGCGCCAATGTTTTTTTGAAGGGCACTGTAGGGATGTGCGCCTATGAGAGCGACATTGTTGTCTTCACAAGCGGCATAAACATCGCTGTTTCGGTTGTGTTGCTGTAGTTTCTGGATGAGATATCGTCAAGTTGCTGTGTTTAATTTTGGTGTATTGGTGTCAGAGAGAACTCAGTGTGAAAATGTACACGAAACATTATGAACATACCTGTGAGTAGGCACAGCCTGGACACAAGCACGTTTGGAAACAGTCTACGATTTTTGAGCAACAGTAGTCGTTTTGAATAACGTTTTTACGGTACTCGTAACGTGCCATACATGGCAGTAAGCACGGAAGCATCAGGCTTGCGAAGACAAGGTGCAGAAAGCATGGAGCCCCAAGGGTGCAAATTGAAGGCCCGAGTTTTCCTGCACATCCAATATCCATGTTCCTTGTTCGTGCTTTGTCAACAAGATGTCCAAACGCGAAACACGGACAAAAGCAGCCACACAGGCAATCCGCACTCGAATAGTTTCCAGAGCTCAGTAAGCCCGTTCGCCACTCCGATTGTGCGGACATGGCAGTGCGAGCCGTTAATAGTGTGTTTCATACTTTACTGATCCTTTTTAAAATAATGTCCTTTAAGTGCGTCACGAGCGTCGCGGATATGGCCGCGCCTGATATATCACTCGAGAGCCTCGAGTCGCTCACAAGCGCGCTGCGCGCAGGGAGCGCTCTGCCGTGGCAGCCGGGGTCGGTGCTCCAGCGCGTCTTCGACACATGGCTGGAGGACTACGATCGCGGGGCGCCGTTGCACGAGCCGCCGGAGGCGCCGCTTGCGAACGACATGCACATTGTAGGCGCGTGCGTGTGCGTGCTGCTGGGGCGGAGCCCGCAGCTGTGCGCGGCGAGCGGGCTGCGGGAGAGCCTGGGCGCGCTGCACAACAGCATCATCCTCAGCGAGACGCCGCTGGCGGAGTTCAGCCTCGACGATGTGCAAAACGCAGTGGCGGCGCTGCAGCTGGAGTTCACGCGGCTTTACGAGTACGCCGAGGGCAAGGGTTACCGCGCGCGCTGTGACGTCGAGCAGGCGTGTGTGCTGCTG
>Ga0255122_1000512_pt1 | contig 9582 bp, 6 predicted proteins | sample Law_Colum_RepC_8_2_FD_188581 | JGI IMG/M metagenome (GOLD analysis project Ga0255122, IMG submission 188581) | Freshwater microbial communities from St. Lawrence River, New York, United States - Law_Colum_RepC_8h | ecosystem: Environmental > Aquatic > Freshwater > River | place: USA: New York...
TGAAAGAAGAGTTCGATCGAACCGGCGATAACGCGACCGCCGTGGCCGACGGTTTGGCCGCTACAGCCCGCGTCATCACCGCCGCGGCCCTCATCATGGTCGCCGTTTTCGGAAGTTTTGTGGCGGGCGACGACCGCACCATCAAGCTCTTCGGAATGGGTCTCGCCGTGGCCGTTCTGCTGGATGCCACACTGGTGCGAATGGTGCTTGTACCAGCGACGATGGAACTTTTGGGAGCCCGCAACTGGTGGATCCCCAAATGGCTAGATAAGGTCCTGCCTCGCATCAACATCGAGGGCAAGTCCCACCTCCCCCAAAAAGAAGTGGCTTGACAAACCTAGGCTCGATGCCGTAGCGCTTTATATATATGACAACCCCGACCTCCAAACCCCTCGTGATCGTTGAATCACCAGCCAAGGCCAAAACAATTGGTTCTTTGCTCGGTGCCAACTTTGACGTCCTGGCTTCGGTTGGCCATATCGCAGACCTTCCCTCTAAGGGCATGGCCGTCGACGTGGACAACCATTTCAAGGCCTATTACGAATTGACCGAACGTGGCGCCAAGGTGATCAAGGAATTGCGAGCCCTCGCCAAGAAGGCCAGTGCCATCTATCTGGCAACCGACGAAGACCGAGAGGGTGAGGCCATCAGTTGGCACCTATTTGAGAACCTCAAATCTGCGATTAAGCCCGGTGTGCCCGTACACCGGGTGGTCTTTCACGAAATCACCAAGACTGCTATTGATCACGCCTTTGCCAATCCCCGTGGACTTGATTACGGGCTCATTGACGCCGCTGAGACCCGTCGCATCCTCGACCGCTTGTTCGGTTATGCGGTATCTCCCGTGTTGTGGCGCAAAGTGAATCGTGGATTGTCCGCAGGTCGTGTGCAGAGCCCGACCGTCCGTTTGATTGTTGAGCGTGAACGTGAGCGCATCGCTTTCGTGACGGCCGGATATTGGGGCCTTGATTTGGTGTCCGCGACCAGTCCGTCTTTCAAAGCAGCTTTGCTTGAGGTTGACGGCAAGCGCGTTGCCACCGGAAAAGATTTTGACAGTTTCGGCAAGGCCAAAGAAGGCATCGTCGTTCTGACCGAGTCGGTAGCGATGTCGTTGGTCGATCGACTCAAGAGTGCGACCATCAGTGTGCGCTCGGTTGAAGACAAGCCCTATCGCTCGTCACCCAAGCCGCCATTCATGACGAGCACCTTGCAACAAGAAGCCGGTCGCAAGTTGCGCTTGTCCGCACAGCAAGTCATGCGTACGGCCCAAGGTTTGTATGAACGTGGATTCATTACATATATGCGTACCGACTCAGTCACCTTGGCTGAAGAAGCACTTGAAGAAGTTCGTACACAAATTCGTAAGGACTACGGCGCCGAATACCTGCCCGCATCACCACGTCGTTATGCGAACAAAGTCAAGAACGCACAAGAAGCTCACGAAGCAATTCGTCCTACCTTGCCCATGCGATCACCTGACAGCTTGATGAGCCAATTGAGCGGACCCGACCTGGCGTTGTATCGCCTCATTTGGCAGCGCACGCTTGCATCGCAAATGCCCGATGCTCAAGGTGTCACGGTTTCAATTCGCTTAGGCGGAATCGCTGCTGCGGCTGGTGCAACATCAGCCAACGATTGCGAATTCTCAGCAAGTGGAACAACGATTACGTTCCCCGGTCACCGTCGTGCGTACGAAGAATCACGCGATGACGATGCAGCCGATACCGAGACTGAAGCATTGTTGCCCGTGCTCAAAGTTGGCGACGCAGTCCCGGTTCTTTCGCTTGATCCCAACGGACACGAAACAACGCCACCAGCGCGCTACACCGAAGCTTCGATTGTGAAGAAGCTTGAAGAACTGGGTATCGGTCGTCCATCAACATGGGCATCAATTATTCAGACCGTGCAAGACCGTGGTTATGTGTGGAAAAAAGCGCAAGCACTCGTGCCCACATGGACCGCGTTTGCTGTTGTTGGTTTGCTTGAACAACACTTCACCGGCTTGGTGGATTATCAATTCACCGCGGGTGTTGAAGAAGACCTTGACGAGATTGCCCAAAAGAAATTGGCCAAAGATAAGTGGCTCCACGATTTCTATTTCGGACTAGTTGAAGAAGGACAAACTGGAACCGCTAAAGAACTCGGTCTCAAGCGTCTCATCGAAAACAACATTGCTGGTATTGATGCCGCTGTTGTGAACTCGTTCTCAATTGGCGCCGACCCCACCACGGGCGAAGTCATCGTGGTGAAGCCTGGCAAGTTTGGTCCGTACGTCAAACGTGGTGACGAAAACGCATCGGTTCCCGATTCGCTCACCCCTGATGAACTCACTCTTGAGATGGCACTGCGTTTGTTGGCCATGCCCAAGAGCGACGAGCCCATTGGTGAACTCAATGGTTTGCCAGTGTTTGCTAAGAACGGTCGCTTCGGTCCATACGTTCAATGGGGTACGCAAGATGTGCCGCCACCCGGATTTGAAAAGCCAAAGATGGTCAGCCTGTTCAAGACCATGGTTCTTGATCGCATCACCATGGTCGACGCCGAGCAGTTGCTCACCCTCCCCCGCACACTTGGTGTTGACCCAACTGACGGTGAACCGATCACTGCGCAAAATGGAAAGTTCGGCCCGTACCTACAAAAGGTCAAGGACTACCGCACCATCGAAAACGAAGAAAAGTTGTTCACCATCACGCTCGAAGAAGCACTCTCGATTTACGCACTCCCAAAAGTGTTTCGCCGAGGTCGCGCCGCGTCGCCTAACAGCGGACCCATGCGCGAGTTCGGCTCCGATCCTGCAAGTGGTCGTCCGGTAGTTGCTAAGGACGGCAAGTTTGGTGTTTATGTCACCGACGGCGAAGTGAATGCATCGCTTGGCAAGGGTGACCGCCTTGAAGACATGTTGCCCGAACGTGCTTATGAATTGTTGGCGGTTCGTCGCGAAGTGATGATTGAAAAGGGTCTTGTTCCCGGACAGAAGAGTCCGTCGAAGCGTGGTGCACCAAAGAAGGCCGCCGTGAAGAAGCCAGCTGCCAAGAAAGCTGCAGCTCCGAAGAAGGCCGCCGCGAAGAAGCCAGCAAAGAAAAAGGCAGCAGCTCCCAAGAAAGCCGTTGCGAAGGCTCCTGCGAAAAAGAAAGCCCAGAAGCCCGAAGAATGAAGACTCCGGTCTACATCGCATTCGAGGGAATCGAAGGTTGCGGTAAAACCACGCAGGCTTCACGTTTAGTTGCGTCACTACGTTTGCTTGATGCCGACTCGGTCTTGACGCGAGAAACTGGTGGCACCGATATTGGTGCACGTATCCGTGAAGTGTTGCACGACACCGCTAACACTCACCTTGATCCCATTGCCGAAGCTTTGTTGATTGCCGGCGATCGTGCGCAACATCGTGCCGAAGTGTTGGCACCGGCACTTGCTGCTGGTCATCATGTGGTGAGCGATCGCAGTGTGTATTCGTCGATTGCATATCAGGGTTACGGTCGACAGTTGCCACTCGAAACCGTTCACGCTGTCAACGACTGGGCCTTGCAATCGCGCTGGCCCGACTTGGTTGTGTTGCTCGATGTTTCACACGAACATGCCATGAGCCGACTTGCTCATCGTGATCTTGATCGTTTCGAACAAGAGAACAGCAACTTCTTTCAACGCGTTCGCGATGGCTTTCACACGATGGCGGCTAATGATCCGCAACATTGGGTGATCATTGAGGCTGTTGGTGATCCCGATGTGATTGAACAATCAGTTCGTTCAGCAGTGACTGAAAGACTCGGCATCTGACATGGCGTCATCGGTGTACGACAAGGTCATTGGTCAAGAACACACATTGATCAAGTTGCGGGCACTCGCGACTTCGGCCGCACATGCCTACCTATTTGTCGGTCCGTCTGGTTGTGGAAAAGACATAGCTGCTCGCGCCTTTGCCGCCGTGAAGCTGCAAGGTTCCGAAGACAGCACTCAGCGCACTGCTGATCTGGCGATGCGCGGTATTCATGTTGATATTCATGAAGTCGAACGTGAAGGTGCTGGTATCAGCATGGAACAAGCTCGCGACGAGATCATCAAGTTGGCCGAGCGTTCGGCGGTTGAAGGTTCAACCCGCGTGATCATCGTGCACGATTTTCAATTGCTTGCCGATGGCGCACGCGCCTCGTTGCTCAAAACGATTGAAGAACCCGATGGTGAGACAGTCATGATCATGTTGAGCGACGACGTTCCCGACAACATGATCACCATTGCCTCACGATGTGTGCGTATCGACTTTCAGCCCATCACTGATGAATTAATTGTCAAGCAACTCGTTGATGAAGGTGTTGACTCAAAGAAGGCGACCGCAGTTGCTCGAGTGGCGGCCGGAGATCTTGAGCGAGCACGCGTATTGATCAATGATCCATCACTTGCATCACGGACCGATTTGTTCGCCAATGTTCCAACTCGTCTCAACGGTACAACCTCACGTGCGATTGAAATAGCCGGCGAACTTTTGAGCGCCGTTGATGCTTCACTCGCGAGTTATGAATCAAAGCAAGAAGCCGAACTTGCCGAACTCGAAGAGCGAGTGAAGTTTTTGGGTGAGCGCGGAAGCGGTCGCAAGATTTTGACCGACAAACACAAACGTGAATTGCGTCGATACAAGACTGACGAACTTCGTTCTGGTCTTCGCATGCTCACCTTGGTGTACAGCGAAGCACTCAAGAAGTCGACCGAAGCAACGGCACATCATCAAACCGATTCGTATGTGCGAGCAGTGAAAAAGATTCGCGATGCCAGCGTGGCACTCAGTCGTAACGTCAACGAGAAGTTGCTCTTCGAGAACCTCTTGATGTCACTCCCCTCCATCAACTCGTGATTCTGGTGCAGAATCGTTGCGTTTTTCGCAACAATTCTGCACCAGAAGCACACAGTTATTGGTGGTAGTTGGGGGCTTCGTTGGTGACAAGCACGTCGTGGGGATGGCTTTCTTCGCGACCAGCAGTTGTCACTCGCATGAAGCGAGCCTTGGTACGCAACTGATCAAGATTGGCAGCACCGACATAGCCCATTCCTGAACGCAGTCCGCCGACGAGTTGATACACGACATCGTGTAACGATCCCGAATACGCGACGCGTCCTTCAATGCCTTCGGGAACCAACTTGTTGCGCGCAGTACCTTGGCCGCTTCCGTAGCGATCGGCGCCGAGCCCTTGCATCGCACCGAGTGAACCCATACCGCGATAACTCTTATAACGGCGACCTTCAAACAATTCCATTTCGCCAGGAGCCTCATCGGTTCCGGCTAACAAGCTTCCGAGCATGACCGAACTTCCACCCGATGCCAGCGCCTTCACGATGTCACCCGAATACGTCACTCCACCGTCGGCGATGATCGGAATACCCAATTCACGAGCGCGACTTGCGGCGTACCAAATCGCCGATAACTGTGGCATGCCGGCTCCAGAAATAACACGAGTCGTACAAATTGATCCAGCGCCAACACCGACCTTGATCGCATCGCAACCAACTTCGGCCAACGCGTCAACACCTTCTTCAGTGACGACGTTGCCCGCAATCACTGCCAAGTTTGGCCAGGCCGACTTGATGCGGCGCACTGCAGTCAACACACCTTGGGTATGACCATGTGCGGTGTCAATGACGACGACGTCAATTGACGACTTCATTAATGCTTCGACACGATCTTCAAGATCGGGTCCAACACCTACGGCTGCGCCAACACGTAAACGTCCGAGATCATCGTGAGTTGCGTCTGGGTAGTCGCGCTTCTTCATGATGTCTTTCACCGTGATGATGCCAACCAGATGTCCATCTTTATCAACGAGCGGCAATTTCTCAATGCGATGCTTCTGAATAATCGTCTGGGCTTCGGCCAAGGTTGTGTCTTCGCTGCCGGTCACAAGCGGGGCCTTGGTCATGAAGTCGCTCACGGGGCGGCGGAAATCTGCTGGTTCACAAAAGCGAATGTCGCGATTGGTCAAAATGCCAACGAGCACTCCGGCTTTATCAATAATCGGCACACCCGAGAACTTGAATCGACGCATGAGGTCTTCGGCTTCTTGTAACGAGGCATCGGGTCCAAGTGTCACCGGATCGGAGATCATTCCTGATTGCGAACGCTTCACTCGACGAGCTTCGGCTGCTTGATCTTCAATACTCATGTTGCGATGCAAAATTCCGATTCCGCCCAAACGCGCCATCGCGATTGCCATCGGTGCTTCAGTCACTTTGTCCATCGCTGCCGACAACAACGGCACGGCCAACGTGATCTCGCTCGTCAACTGAGTGCGCACATCTACTTGATCGGGAAGAACATCGCTGAATCCGGGGACCAAAACGACATCGTCAAAGGTGAGACCTTCGTGGGGGCTAAAGACTGTGTTGTTAATCGGGTTCATGAGGGTTCTCCAACTTTCGAGTATTTCACTGACAATTCTCGCAGTACTCCGACCAGTAGTTGATGTTCTTGGCGATGCATTTTTTCTTCAAATATTTCTAGGGTGTCATTCGGGGCGATCTCGACTCGGGCACTCGCCAAAACCGGTCCGCTGTCAACACCTTCGTCGGGGACGAAATGGACCATGACCCCACTGTGGTTGCGTGTCCCATTTTGAAATTCGGCGAAGGCCTTTTCGATAGCCCCAACTCCGACAATGTCACCCGGCAACGATGGGTGCAGATTGACGACCTGCCCAGGAAACCACGACAGAAATTCCATGCTGAGAATGCGCATATATCCCGCAAGAACCACAAAATCAGCCATGAAGCTGGAAACGACTGAGGTTAAGCGAGTGTCATAGTCGGCCCTGCTTTCACCCGTCACTGCGCTCACGACAACAGCGGGCACCCCGGCGCTCTCGGCACGTTCAAGTGCCTTGACATCGTGCTTGTTACTGACAACCGCGACAACCTCGGCAGCCAACACCCCAGATTCACAAGCATCAAGGATTGCTTGCAGGTTTGAACCGTTTCCCGAAACCAGTACGACAAGACGCATATGACCATTCATGGCAATAACCTCACTTGTGGTTCGTCAGTAGCTCGTGGGACAAGTTCACCGATGACCCAGGTCTCTTCATCAAACGTGGCTTGAATCGCGGCAACATCTTCTGGCGCAACAATCACAATCATTCCGATACCCATATTGAGCGTGCGATACAGCTCGTGCGTATCAAGTTGACTGATTTCACGCACCAATTGGAAGAGTGGTGGCATTGTCCAACTACCAAGTTGTATGTCGGCACCAACTCCGGCAGGTAAAACACGCGGCACATTTTCGGGGAGTCCGCCACCAGTGATATGAATCAGACCCTTCAGCCGTGGATCGTGGAGCAACGGAGTCATTTCATTCAAGTAACTGCGGTGCGGGACCAACAGCGCATCAAGAATTGGTACTTGCAGTGGTTCGGGCATGGCATCATCGGGTAACCATTCAAAGATTTTTCGAAGCAACGAGTAACCGTTGGTGTGTGGACCGTTAGACGTCAGACCAATCAACACATCGCCCACCGCAACATTGTTTCGCGGTAACAATTGTTCTTTTTCAACAACTCCAACCAATGTTCCTGCAATATCAAATGCACCTGGTGAATAAACGCCGGGCATTTCGGCAGTTTCTCCACCGAGTAACACACACTCGTTATCACGGCATGCTTGCGACATTCCAGAAACGACAGCTGCCACCATTTCAGCCTGAATTTCTGACGATGCCAAGTAGTCCAAGAAGAACAATGGGCGGGCTCCTTGAACGAGCACGTCGTTGACACAGTGATTCACAATGTCCATACCGACACCGCGGAAACGGCCCGAACGTGCTGCCAGTTCAACTTTGGTCCCGACACCGTCGGTTGAAGCAACCAACACGGGATGGTCGTATCTCTTGAGATGCGATACATCAAGTGCACCGCCGAATGATCCGACCCCGGCCAGAACATTTGAATTAGCTGTTGACGCGACACTGCCCTTCAGCAACGAAACGGCACGATTGCCTTCATCGATGTCAACTCCGGTTGATGAATACGACTTCACCGACAACGCCAATGATCGCCAGCCAATATCTCGGCGAAATTGCTGACCAGCAAATGAAATCTTTTCAACTCGCTCATAAGCGTGGGTTCGAGCCTGCGCCAAGTCTTTGCCACGGCCGACAACTGTGAGTACTCGCCCACCGTTAGTGACCACTTCAGCCTGTGAAGTTGTCGTTGCGCCATGGAAGACCGTCGCACCATCAACTCGCGCTTCAAGTCCGTTGATGACATCACCGTTGCGCGCAGTGACGGGATAGCCCGCCGATGCGAGAACTACAGCCATTGCACTTTGTTGCGACACCGTGAGTCGTAATTGTTTCAACTGCCCAGCAAGACATGCCAATGCAACTTCGACAATGCTTGTCTCAAGCAAGGTTAAGAGAACCTGTGCCTCTGGATCACCGAAACGACAGTTGTATTCAAGAAGCTTGGGACCACTCGCCGTCATCATGATTCCGGCATACAAGACGCCAACATATGGTTGACCCAATGCCGCGAAATGATCGAGGGTTGGCTGAATGAACTGGACACACAGATCGCTCGGCGAGATACCCACATTGACCGGTGCGTACGCACCCATGCCACCCGTGTTGAGCCCACGATCACCTTCACCAATTCGTTTGTGATCTTGCGCGATCGGAAGTGGCACAGCGGTCGTCCCATCACAAACCGCAATCAGTGAGCATTCGTAACCAAAGATTCTTTCTTCAAGTACAACTTCACCAAGCGCACAAGCTTCTTGAATGGCCACAGCAGTCTCGGCGTCAGTTTCGGGGACAATGACACCCTTGCCGCCTGCGAGACCCGATTGCTTGACCACAATTGACGCAGCAAGTTCTTTCCACCACGCCATTGCCGCATCGACTTCGCCTTTACCAAATGATGCAAACCGTGGTCCGGCAATACCGATCTGCTGCGTCACTTCGCGAGCAAATGATTTTAACGATTCAAGTTGCGCCAAATATTGCGTTGGACCAAACGCTGCAATTCCGACCGCGCTCAATCGATCTACTAGGCCACCCGCAAGTGGGGCTTCTGGCCCAACTAAAACCAGATCAACTTTTTCGGTCTGACAAAGTGCAACAATTCCTGCCACGTCATCGGCGGCCACGTTGAATCGGTCTCCTGGAGTGCCCGCATTGCCTGGTGTCACCAATAGTCGACCACATCGCGGCGAACGTAACGCCGACTCGGCCATCGCATGTTCGCGACCACCCGAACCAACAATGAGGACACTGAGCGTCTCGCTCATGCCAACACACCTTCAAAAGCATCTTTACGTTTTGGCGTACCCACCGAAACTGGGTACGATCCGGTGAAACAGGCATTGCAATATCCGTCTTCGCGGCCAACCGCCAGCATCATTCCGTCTAACGATAGAAATGCCAGTGAATCGGCGCCAACAACTTGCCGCAATTCTTCAAGGTCCATTCGGGCAGCAATCAGATCATTGTCGTGTCCCATATCAACGCCAAAGTGACATGCATGCTTGATGGGCGGACTGGTGATTCGTAAATGAACTTCAACTGCTCCGGCATCTCGTAATAACTGCACAAGTGGTCCGGCTGTT
>Ga0255122_1000532_pt1 | contig 9431 bp, 5 predicted proteins | sample Law_Colum_RepC_8_2_FD_188581 | JGI IMG/M metagenome (GOLD analysis project Ga0255122, IMG submission 188581) | Freshwater microbial communities from St. Lawrence River, New York, United States - Law_Colum_RepC_8h | ecosystem: Environmental > Aquatic > Freshwater > River | place: USA: New York...
CATCGTTTTCAACGGATTGCCCTATCTCTTTGGTTTCGGAGTCGGACTAGTCGCATCGTTGGTGCTGGGTGCGATTGTTGAACTGGCAATTGTCAGGCGCTTCGTTCGATCGCCGCGGTTGGTGTTAACCGTCGCAACGCTCGGCATCACTCAATTGCTGACAGTGCTCGCACTGCTTGTGCCAAGGATGTGGGACAGAGTCGCAGCCTCGCAACGCATTGAGCCACCAATCGATTGGAAACTGACGATCGGTACCTTCATTCTTAATGCGAATGATTTGATTGCTCTCATTGTCGCTCCGATGGCGATGATCGCAGTCGGACTCTTCTTATCTCAGACAACTCTTGGCACCGCGGTTCGAGCAGCGGCCGAGCGCAGCGATCGTGCTGCGCTACTGGGTATCCCCGTTGGCTGGCTTTCAACAGTGGTTTGGATGTTGGCGTCAGTGTTGTCGTTCTTGGCACTGTTCCTTCGTGCCGGAATATTGGGAGTGCCTATCGGTGGGGCGCTATCAATTTCAAACCTGATTTTGGCGTTGGCTGCGCTTGTCATTGGACGACTTCGAAATCTTCCGACGATTGCGGCAGCAGCAGTTGCACTTGGCATTCTTGAATACGGAATTCAGTGGAACGCGGATAGCCCGTTGTTGGTAGCGCCGTTTGTTGGTGCCGCTGTCATGGCTGCGTTGTTATTGCAACGACGTGGCACGACTCGACTCGATCAAGACACGACGGCCTCGTGGCGGCTTGCCGATGAAGTTCGTTCGTTGTCAGCCGACGTGCGACGTCTCCCACTCGTACGCCTGTTGCGTTGGGGGACCTTTGGTCTGCTTGGTGCGGCCGTATTCGTTATTCCGATTTTGTTGCGTACCGATCAAGTGATCAAAGTCTCGGCGATCTTTATCTACAGCATCATTGGTATTTCGTTAGTCGTCTTAACGGGCTGGGCTGGTCAAATTTCGCTTGGGCAAGTGGGCTTCGTGGCCATTGGAGCAGCAGTCAGTGCCAAGTGCACATCGCAATGGAATGTTGACTTGTCACTGTCGTTGGTCATCGCCGCCATGGCTGGCGGGATAGCGGCATTCGTTGTTGGACTTCCGGCGTTGCGACTTCGTGGGCTGTATTTGGCCGTTGTGACATTGGTGTTCGCCTTGAGCGTGACTGAATGGTTCTTGAACGATAGGTTCTTCTCGTGGATTCCCGATAGCCGAATTAAACGACTTCCATTATTTGGACGAATCAATGTTGATACACCAACGCGCTTTTATGTGTACACACTGATCGTCTTGGTGATTGTGTTCATCGCAGTACGCGGTATTCGACATAGTCGCACAGGGCGAGCCATTTTGGCTTTACGTGATAACGAAAAAGCTGCGCAGTCATATGCAATACCGGTGATCTGGGTGAAGTTAACTGCATTCACAATTTCTGGAGCGGTTGCAGGTGTCGCTGGTGGGCTGTACACACACCTCAATTACAGCTTTGATATATCTAGCTACAACGTTGGTCGAAGTCTTGAAGTTTTCACCGCATCAATAGTCGGCGGTCTCGGTTTATTGTTCGGCGCTGTACTTGGTGCGGCGTACTTGCGGGGCATGGAATGGTTTGTCACCGCAGATGAATGGCGTTTCTTGTCATCGGCAGTTGGAGTGCTTTTTGTACTTTTGGCGTTGCCAGGAGGACTTGGCGCATTACTGATTCGTATTCGTGATGACCTCACTCAGCGAATTACGAAAAGACATGCAATGAAGCACAAGGCCCAAAAGAATGAGGACGTGTCATGAGCGAATCTCACAGTGTTTGGTGGAGTATTCGCCATCCAGTCGCATCACTTCGTGAGATTTGTGGCGGCGAGGCAATATATCCAATTCTTGTTTTGTTTGGACTCAATGCAGTCGACGAATTAGATCGCGCTGCATTCGGAATATTGTTGCCCGAGATTCGTGATCACTTCAATCTTGATTTGAGCACGATGTTGGCCATCGTTGCTTTATCAAGTGTGGCCGCCTTGGCGCTACAAGTACCGATTGCGCAATTAGCAGACCGTTCAAAGAGAATTCCTCTTGCAGTCATTGGTGCTTTGGTGTGGGGAGTTTTCTCCGGGATGACCGGTATCGCTTTAGGCGTCATCATGTTGACAATCGCACGAAGTGGTTCATCACTTGGTAAGGCCGTGATTGATCCAACGCACAACTCTTTGATCTCTGACTATTACCCCATCGAGGTGCGGGCCAAGGTTTTCTCATTTCATCGTGCTGCCAACGCCGTCGGCGCTTTCGTTGGTCCGATTAGTGCAGGATTCTTGGCTTACTACTTTGGTTGGCGGACACCATTTTTGGTCTTCATGATCCCGACGGTGATTTTTGCGGTGCTAGCCGTGAAGTTACGCGAACCAATTCGCGGTATGTGGGAACGCAAAGCCATGGGGGTGTCTGATGAGGTCGCGAATACCGAAGAAGAAGCACCATCGTTTTCCGAAAGTTGGAGAACCGTACAAAAGGTGCAGTCGCTCAAGCGCATTTGGTACAGCCTGCCGTTCTTGGCTACCGGCTTCATTGGCTTCGTCACACTGGCTTCGTTGTTGTATGAACAAGAGTTTGGTCTTGATGAGCGAGCACGCGGTATTGCCGCGGCCATTGCTGAACCATTCCAGTTGGTCGGATTAGTAGTTGGAGCAAGGTGGATAAGTAAAAAGTTTGCGGGCAACATTGCTGGTCTCACCAAAGTTGGCGCCTACGTTTCGATTGCAGCGGCCTTCTTGTCGGCTGCTTTTGCACTTGCACCAAATATCTATATTGCGGTCGCAGTCAACTGTTTGATTTCGGCATCACTGGCAATGATCGGACCAGCAACATTCGCCGGTCTTTCATTGGCGATTCCGCCACGAGCACGCGCGACCGGATTCTCGGTGGCATCGTTGTGGATTATTCCTGGCTTAGCGGTCCTGCCGTTCATTGGCTGGATATCTGACAAGTTCAACATTCGGGTCGGCATGTTGGTCATGATTCCGTTGTTCTTGATTGGTGGACTCATCCAACTATCAATTCGTAACGTGATCATGGACGACATCGGTCAAGTGTGGCAGTCGGCCGCTGCTCGTTCGGAAGCGTTGTATGACCGTCGAAACGGCAACGCCAAGTTGTTGCTCTTGCGTGGTGTTTTTGCCGGATACGACAATCGCATGGTTTTGCAAGGTCTCAACATGGAAATGGAAGAAGGCGAAATCGTCGCACTTCTCGGAACAAATGGTGCGGGTAAGAGCACATTGCTAAAAGCCATTAGTGGAACCGTTGAAGCCGACAAGGGTGCAATCATCTTTGATGGTCGCGACATCACGCATGCTCCGCCACATGAGATTGCGGCGATGGGCATCGTGCAGATGCCTGGTGGTCAGGGAGTGTTTGGTTCTTTGACCGTTCGCGAGAATCTTGAACTCGCCGGTTGGACTCATCGCCGTGACCATGAAGGTGTTGAACGTGCTCGCGCCGAAGTTCTTGACATGTTCCCGATTCTTAACGATCGACTTGATGATGCGGCCGCCAATTTGTCGGGCGGGCAGCAACAAATGTTGGCCTTGGCTATGAGTTTCATCATGCGACCACGCGTATTGCTGATTGATGAGTTGTCGCTTGGACTTGCCCCGGTCATCGTCGGGCAGATGTTGCCAGTCGTGCAACGTTTGGCCGACGAAGGTGTCACGGTTGTGTTGGTTGAGCAAAGCGTCAATGTCGCTCTAACTGTCGCACACCGGGCGTATTTCTTAGAGCGCGGTGAAATTCGCTTCTCGGGTCCAACTGCCGAACTATTGAATCGACCTGATGTTTTGCGGTCAGTGTTTCTCTCTGGTGCTGTTGCAAGTGAATCGAGTGATGCGGTTTCAAGTGGAGAACCACGCGTTGTTAGCGAACGTGTTGTGCTTCGCACCGAGGGAGTCGTTGCTGCTTTCGGTGGTATCCGAGCAGTTGATGGTGTTTCGTTGGTTGTTCACGAACAAGAGATCGTGGGCATCATTGGTCCAAATGGTGCAGGCAAAACGACTTTGTTCGACTTGATCTCTGGATACACGCCGTTGTTTGCTGGCGAAGTAGAGATTGAAGGACAAAATGTCTCAAAGTCTTCACCTTCAAATCGGGCCGCCGCTGGGCTTGGTCGATCCTTTCAAGATGCGCGACTCTTCCCAGAATTATCGGTGCACGAAACACTTGCGGTGTCGCTTGAACGATGGGTCAAAAATCGCAGTGCCTTAGCTGCGGCTTTGTATCTACCACCCCTCTTTGAATCAGAGGACGCCGTGAGTCAACGTGTGCGTGAACTGATCGAACTGCTCGGGCTTGGCGATTACGAGCAGAAATTTGTGCGCGAGTTGTCAACCGGCACGCGACGGATCGTTGACCTTGCGTGTTTAGTGGCGCATCGACCGAGTGTGATCTTGCTTGATGAACCCACGTCGGGACTCGCGCAACGTGAGGTTGAAGCCTTGTCGCCAGTGGTGCGTCGTCTGCGTGATGAGATGGGTGCGGCCCTAATCATCATCGAACACGACATTCCTTTTGTCTCGTCGGTGTCCGATCGTTTGGTAGCGCTTGACCAGGGTCGAGTGATTGCTGAAGGAATTCCTGAAGAAGTTCTTGCACATCCAGTAGTTATTGAGTCATATTTAGGCACATCAAGTGCCGCGATCGCCCGTTCAGGGCAAGGGGGATAGTCATGCAACCAGCTAGCAGTTCATCCGAAAAAGGGTCCGGTGGATCCAAATCAATCAAGAAATGGGGTCCCATTGGGGCTCTTGTAGCCATTGTGGTCATCGTTGTCGCAGTTGTCGTGTCGTCGGGGGGCGGCGACGAAGCAACAACCGACTCGTCCCCTGCGAGTAGCGATGCTCCAACAGGCAGTGAGGCACCGACAGATTCAACGGCTGGAGGCGCAGATACGTGGGACTTCCCACTTTCATACGCCCAAGCAAAAGAGACCTTGAGCGAAGAGGCATTTAATGCCATTGATTGGGGCACACGTTGTGATGCCGAAAAGGGCACGATTGCAGTTCCGGATTATTTCGCACCTGCGTGTATGGCACCATTCACCGGGGACAACGGGGGAGCGACCGCGACAGGTGTAACCGCCGATGAAATCACCATTGTGCATTATCAGGGACCAGATAATGACCCCATCATCAACTACATCACTTCAGCAGTGAAGGTCGATGAAACCAATGCACAAGAAAATGCCACGATTGAAGGCTTCATCAAGTACTTCGAGACGTACTACGAATTGTACGGACGCAAGATTAAGTATGTGTCGTACGAAAGTACGGGCTTAGCGAACGATGAAGTAACGGCTCGTGCAGATGCTCAGCGAATTGTTGAAGAGTACAAGCCATTCGCAGTTGTCGGTGGTCCAGCATTAACCAATGCTTTCGCTGATGAAATGGCCGCTCGTGAAACAGTGTGTATTTCTTGTGGCGGAGGAACTGCCGAGTGGTTTGCTGAACGTGACCCATATCTTTGGAATCTCGACGGAAGTTCTGAACAGAAGCAAGTTCATGTTGTTGAGTTCATTGGTAAGCAACTCGCTGGCAAGCCTGCTTCACATGCCGGCGATGCATTGAAGGCTGAGACTCGTAAATTCGCTGTGGTGTACGAGGCAAGTGGCGGTGCCGAGTCGCAACGTTTGGCCGATCTCATGGAAGCACGTATGACTGAGGCCGGGGCTGCGCCCGACTTGATGCTTCCGTACACGCTTGATCCAGGAACGATTCAACAGCAAGCTTCACAAATTGTCGCCAAGATGAAGGCTGCCGGAATTACGACAGTTGTGCTGTCCACTGATCCGGTTGCGCCTGGAGACTTCACCCGTGAAGCAACAACGCAGGAATACGAACCTGAATGGTTGGTCGCGGCAGCAACACTTACCGACACCAACGCATTTGGTCGTGGCTACGACCAAAAACAGTGGGCACATGCATTCGGTGTCACCAGCTTGGCCGTGCGCGTGAATCCAAATGTTGTGGGATCAAAGATCCTGTACAAGTGGTTCACGGGTCAAGATGCACCTGCCCCGTTAGGGGCACCTGTATTCATGCCGGGATTCAGTTTGCTGTTTTCGGCGTTACAGGGAACCGGTCCGAATTTGACGCCACAAACCTTGGGTGACTTCATTAAGACAATTAAGACCACGCCGGCGATGACGGCTTCGTATCTCTCCTATGGTGATCAGGGAATTTGGGATGAAGCCGATTACAACGGTGTTGATGACGCCACTGTTTTCTGGTGGGATGCCACGGCCACTGGACCAGATGAGAACGGTCGTGAAGGTACTGGCTTAATGAAGTTCGTCGATGGCGGTAAGCGTTACTTGCCGGGCGAATGGCCAACAGAAGATAAGTTGTTTGTCCAAGATGGCGCAGTGGCGATTTACGACACTGCACCAGCGTCAGAAACGCCTCCATCGTACCCAAGCCCCGCGGGCTGAGTTAGATAGACCAGTTGATTGGTTCTCGACCATTTTCAATGAGCGCAGTATTGGCTCGCGAAAATGGTCGAGAACCGAAAAACCCATGACGTGCCGACAATGGCGATGGGTGAGCAGACTCAACGACTACGTGGCGTTGTTGATTAATGAGTGATGCTTTCTTGCGCGATGAAGCGCCCCACAAAATGAATACAACGGGTTCTTCTTTTTGATTCACTGCACTGATGATGTGATCGGTGAACTGTTCCCATCCATGACCTTGATGCGAAGCTGCTTGGCCAGAACGCACGGTCAAAGTTGTATTGAGAAGTAGTACGCCTTGTTGTGCCCAAGACGTCAGATCGCCGCGACTCGGTATCTCGCAATCGATGTCGTTGCTGAGTTCTTTGTAGATATTGCGCAACGATGGTGGAATGCGGGTTCCATCTTGTACCGAGAAAGCCAAACCGTGAGCTTGGCCGGGCTCGTGATACGGGTCTTGTCCCAAAATGACGATTTGAGTTTTGGCGAAGGGTGTCAGTTCGAGTGCGTTGAAGACGTTCTCGGGTGCAGGAAAGACTTGGTACTGACTGCGTTCTGACGTGACGAACCCTTGTAATTCATGCCAATACGACGACATGAATTCGTCAGCAAGAATGTGGTTCCAGTCAGTCGTCAGCACTCTCTTCATTGTTGTTGGTCGACCCTGAATCTTCGCTATCCGAACGACGATCAAAATCTTCGTCGTCGCACGATGTCGAGACAATCCGAGACTTCTTGATCTTGAGAGAGGATTTCCGCCCGTCATTCTTGGCGTTTGGAATGAACTTCACAGTAATTTCATCACCCTTAGCCTTCTTCTCTGACGCCGTGAACCCAGCGGCAGGTCGGGCATCAATCAAGACAAGGCCCGAGGATGTCACTCGATAATCAACTTCGCCACCACCGCATGACCATGTTTTGAGTTCAGGAATTATTGTAGGTGGGCTTGTGGTTGGGGATGGGGTTGTCTTCGGCGGTGTTGTTGGTGCCTGCGTTGATGGTGCGGGTGTTATTGGCACAAGAGTTGAAGGCGGCCGAGTCGTCGTGGGAGGACGTGTTGTTACGGGAGAACCACTTGGCGCATTCGTTGAGGGTATTGAATTTGGAACAGTTACTACTGGGGTTCCGATGGTTGTTGAAGCGGCAGGAGTGTTCGTTGGAATTGTTGTGACCGAAGGCCCTTGTGAATTAATCGGCACTTGAACATCTGCAGGAATCGTTGTCGTTTGATTACTAATAGTTGTTGTTACGTCAATATCCGTCGTTGTTGAAACGTCGATTGGCTCTGAATTGTCAGGCGAAAGAGGAACTGCGATGTTCGAGCCTCTGTCACGATTTTGCGAGTTTTGCACCATGGCTACGGCACCCGAGACAACCATCACGACTGCAGCAGCTCCAACAGTTGCCATCCTGCGCTGGCGAACGCGACGAACTTTTCCGAGAACAGCTGAATGGGCTGCCATCGTGTCGGGGCTTGAACCGGCAACTTGATTGAGAAGCGATGAAATATCGGAATCTCTGAACTCGTCCATCACTGCTCCTCTCGTGACTCAATATGTGCTCGCAGTTTTTGTCGTGCTTGATGTAAGTGAAACTTTACGGCACCTTCTGATACTTCAAGGGCTTCAGCAATTTCAAGGACTGAGAGTTGTTCAACATAAAACATTGCAGCAGCGGCTCGTTGTTGTTTCGGAAGTGTCGAGAGCAATTCGGCTACTTCGCTGATGTCGGGCTGTTCGGAGGTGAGCCTGACCTCGTGGCCTAAACGTTCGACTGCTCGGTCGCGACGAACGCGTGAACGGTGTCCATCTCGAACCTTGTTAATTGCCACTCGACGAATCCAGCCCACTGGATCGTCGTACATACTGATCTTGCGCCATTTGAGATGAGCTTTCACAAACGCTTCTTGAACGGCATCGGCGGCTTCTTCGGAGTTCCCGCAGATCACAGTGAGCGAACGTACGAGACGCGCGTAATGGAGATTAAACAAAGTGGTGACATCGGTGGCTTGGGCCGTGAGGGGGTGTTGAGTGATGTCGTCCACAATGGTTCCGCCCCATCGAGAGGTCCACGACGGAGATGCCGGGAAATGGCTATTTCCCTGATCCCACGATAGAGCGGTTGAAGACGTAGTAAACACTGCCAAAGTCACGAACCTTTGAACTCAATGGTTTGGTTTCTCTTCAAGAAATTGTCAGGGCAAGGGTTTTTGGGCAATAGCCTGACATGGTGGCTTTGGATCCAAATCGACGCGTCGTCACCGAGATGTGGCACGGTCAGCCACGAGTCCGCTTGGCGACGTTGCCGACCCATCTCGAGCGAGGGCCAGTTTTGGCTGGTCAGAGCGGGATGTGGGTCAAGCGCGATGACCTCACAGGTTTAGGCATGGGTGGCAACAAGGCGCGCAAATTGGAGTTCTTATGTGGTGCCGCGGTTGCTGCGGGGGCAGATTGCCTCATCACGGTTGGGGCTGGGCAATCGAATCATTGCCGAATGACCGCGGCAGCAGGAGCCGTGCTCGGCCTCGAAGTTCATCTGGTTCTAGCCGGAGATCGACCAAAGGTGCTTGAAGGAAATCAGTTGCTGTCGGATCGCTTCGGTGCGCATCAACATTTCACGGGCGCCGGACCATCCGAATGGGGACTGTTGGAAATCGCTCGTGAAGATTTAACTGAAGAATTGAGTGCACAAGGACTGAAGCCGTATTCGATTCCGATCGGTGGATCAACTGCGGTTGGTGCGCTCGGCTACATCGTTGCGTATCAAGAAATTGTTGAACAAGCTCAAGCTTTGAAGATTTCACCAAAGACAATCGTGTTCACTTCATCAAGCGGAGGGACCCATGCTGGCCTTGTTGCAGGGCGCGCGTATTTGCGAGCGCTCGGAACAACCGACGTATTGCCGAATCTTTTGGCGATTGGTGTTGCCAAAGGCGTGGTTGCC
>Ga0255122_1000546_pt1 | contig 9342 bp, 14 predicted proteins | sample Law_Colum_RepC_8_2_FD_188581 | JGI IMG/M metagenome (GOLD analysis project Ga0255122, IMG submission 188581) | Freshwater microbial communities from St. Lawrence River, New York, United States - Law_Colum_RepC_8h | ecosystem: Environmental > Aquatic > Freshwater > River | place: USA: New York...
ATCTATGAGATGCTTTCTGACGGGTATACAAAGGGAGTGTTCCAGTGTGAAGCAACACCATACACAAACCTTCTTGTTAAGATGGGTGTAAAGAATTTTAACGAACTTGCTGCATCAAATGCTCTTGTTCGTCCAGGTGCAATGAATACTATTGGTAAAGACTATATTGCTCGCAAGCATGGAAAGCAAAATGTTTCCTATAGTCACCAAGTTATGAAACCATTTACGGAGGATACTTATGGCTGTGTTCTTTACCAAGAGCAAGTTATGCAAGCATGCGTACACCTTGGACAGATGTCCATGTCGGAAGCAGATAAAGTTAGAAAGATCATTGGAAAGAAGAAAGACGCTAAAGACTTTGATGAGTTCAAAGAGCGTTTTGTCAAAGGTGCTTCTGCCTTTATTACTCCCAATAAGGCTCTTGATCTATGGCATGACTTTGAAGCGCATGCGGGATACTCGTTCAACAAGTCTCACGCGGTTGCTTACTCTACGCTCTCGTATTGGACGGCGTGGCTAAAGTATTATTACCCTCTTGAATTTATGTTTGCCCTTCTTAAAAATGAGAAGGATAAGGACAATAGAACTGAGTATCTTATTGAAGCAAAGCGTATGGGTATTCCTATAAAGTTGCCTCACATTAATGATTCAGACTTTGACTTTAAGATTGAGGGTAAGGGAATTAGGTTTGGACTTACTGGCATTAAATATATTTCTAGCAACATTGCAGAAAAGTATATTGCTGCCAGACCTTTTAAAACCTTTAAAGATGTTGAAGAGTTTACTTTTACTAAAGGTAATGGAGTAAATAGCCGTGCATTACAAGCCATGAATATGGTTGGTGCATTAACCTTTAATGATAATCCTAGAAATGATAATCAGATAAAAGAAAATTTATACGAGTACTTAAACCTACCAGAGTTTAATATTACAATTCCTTCTCATTACTATGCCTTTATTCAAGATGTAGAAGAATTTGAAGAGAAAGGTTCGTATGTTTTACTTGGTATGGTAAAATCAATTAAGCGAGGAACAGGATGGTCACGAGTTGAAGTTTTGGACAAGACTGGCAGTGTTGGTATATTTGATGAAGAAGCAACGACTATTGAGACTGGTCGCACTTACTTGCTTCTTTGTAATGATAACAGGATTGTCTCTGCAATTCCTGCTGATGAAATAAAAGGATCTACAAATGCTCTTGTAAGATTCTTGGGATACAAGCAATTACCATTTACAGATGAAGAAATGTTTGTTGTATCATTTAAGCCAAGAATTACAAAGGCTGGAAAGAAGATGGCATCTCTTACACTTGCAGATACGAGTAGAGACTTACATTCTATTACAGTTTTTCCTACATCTTTTGCAAAAGCATATATGCATATTGAAGAAGGAAAGTCATATAGGTTTGATTTTGGCAAGACTAAAGACGGAACAGTAACATTGGAGGATGTACATGTCAGTTAGTATAGAAGAAGCGTTAGCACAACTTGACCCCAAGTTAAGAAAAAGATTGGGCAGTGGCGTAGGAGTTAACTATGAGTACCAACCTACCCCCAGTTTTGGTTTGAACCGTGCTCTGGGTGGAGGTCTTCCTTATGGCAGACAAGTTCTTATATGGGGCTCTAAGTCATCTGCAAAGTCTTCTATGTGCCTTCAGATGATTGCCTTAGCACAAGCAGAAGGAAAGTTATGTGCTTGGATTGACTCAGAAATGTCATACTCAGAAAATTGGGCCAGAACTCTTGGGGTAGATCCAGAAAAACTAATCTACTCACAAGCAAGAACTATTAGCGACATGGTAGATGTTGGGGTAGGATTAATGAATGCAGGAGTTGATTTAATCGTGGTAGACTCTATTACATCAATGCTTCCAGCAATCTATTTTGAAAAAGATACAGATGAGATGAAGGCATTAGAAAATACCAAACAGATTGGAGCCGAGTCCCGTGACTTTAGTAACGCATGGAAAATGCTTAACTATGCAAACAATAAAGTTAAGCCAACTCTGCTTGTTCTTATTTCTCAGTCTCGTAACAATATCAATGCTATGTATACTAGCCAGCAGCCTTCTGGTGGTCAGGCTACTAAGTTTTATTCCTCATGTATTGTTAAACTCTTTTCTTCAGAGTCAGACAATCAAGCGATTAAGGGCAAGATCAAGGTAGGAGATAAATTAATTGAAGAAAAAATTGGTAGAACTATTAAGTGGGAATTACAGTTCTCAAAAACCTCCCCAGGGTTTCAATCTGGCGAGTATGATTTTTATTTTAGAGGTGATGATATTGGTCTTGACACCATCGGCGATCTTGTTACTACTGCTGAACTAAATGGCATTGTAGAACGTACAGGGGCTTGGTATATACTTCCTGACGGTTCAAAAGTCCAGGGTAAGGAAGCATTTGTTAATCGTGTAAGAGAGGATCTTGACTTGCAAGAATCAATCAAGGCTAGACTAAATGGCTAGTTATACAGTCTATAATGGAAAGTTTGTTTGCCACGAGTGCAAGGCAGAAGTTAAATCTTTAAGACTTTATGCACAAACAAAAACAGCAACATGGATGTGTCCAGTAAAACACCTAAGCACGGTCAAGTTTGGCAAGCAGAAATACAAGGGCAATGACAGAAAAGAGTGAGTCCAAAAGAATAGGTGCTAAGCAGCATAAAAATTCTGGTCGTAATACTCAAAAGGGAGATGCTTCTTGGAAAACCTTTGTCGTAGATTTTAAAGAGGTAGGAAAATCTTTTACACTGAATAAAGAGGTTTGGGCAAAGGCTACTACCGATGCCATGAAGAACGGTAAAGATCCAGCCATAGTTGTGGTATTAGGCGAGGGTAACTCTAAAGTAAGACTTGCTATAATTGAGATGAGTATACTAGAAGATCTAATGGAGGAATAATGGAACAACAAGGAACAACAATTGATATGGTTAATGGTCTTGCAGAAATTGCAGACTACATGCAGGATGAAGAACTTACAGTCGCACTTACAATGTTGCTCATGTGGAAATTGTAAGACTACAGGCAATTGCTGCTAAGATGGCTTTTAAAGCAACTTGGATGGCCAATGTTGACAAGTCAGATCGTGGAAAGAAGAATCTTTATTACACGGCAGCAGAGTCGTTAAACAATTTAGTATCTGCATTAAAGTATATTACACGCTAATATGCTATACTTATACTAATAGAAACGAGCAAAAAATGACAAAAAGTTTATTACAACAGATCATGGTTAAGCAAGAAAAGGCACCAGTTCATCCAGTAGATGCTGCTGGTTTGACGGAAAAGATTCAGTCTGGATATACTGTTAATCGTATTGATAAGCAGACTCAGAAGAAAACTTTTGCCCCATCAACTATTGCCTATGGGCACGGAGAGTGTCCAAGATATTGGTATCTTGCCTTTGATGGACAGATGTTTGAAGATGATGCAACACCATACAGCGCAGCAAATATGACTGCAGGAACCAAGTCTCACGAAAGAATTCAAGAAGCAATGGCCAATGTTCCAGATTTCCTTGTTGATTCAGAATTTAAAATAACAAATAATGATCCACCAATCTTTGGCTATGGAGATGTTATTGTTAACTGGCAGGGAGAAGAACTCCTTGGTGAAATTAAAACAATGATGAATGAAGGTTTTGAGTACCGCAAGGCTCACATGAAACCAAAGACTGGTCACTTAGTCCAGTTACTTATCTATATGAAAATTCTTAAGAAGCCTAAAGCAGTTCTTATTTATGAAAATAAAAACAATCACGAGTTGCTTATTCTTCCAGTAGAAGTAAATGATTATTATCGTCGGTGGGTAGACCAGACGTTTGAATGGATGAGATCAGTTCGTAAGGCTTGGGTCGACAGAACCCTTCCTGAAAAGAACTATCGCTCAAATTCAAAAATTTGCAAATCATGTCCTATTAAGAAGGCTTGTGCAGATGCTGGCAAGGGAGACTTAAAATTAAAGTCCTTGGAGCCTATAGATGAAGCATTGTCAATGGTGTGATAAACAATTTAAAACTGATATAACCTATCAGATATACTGTTCACCAGAGTGTAGAGACATGTCAACAAAAGAAAAAATTGCTGCAAGGTATATGATTTCTAGAAGACAAAAAAGAAAAGGTAAGGAGAGAAATTGTAAATCATGCAAAGAGGCTTTATCAATATATAACGATGATAGTCTTTGTGTAAAATGCAATGTCAATCCTTCCGAAGTAGCAAAAGCATTAAAAGAAATTAAGGATAATTTAAAATGAAACTAGCAGGGGCAATAGGAACTAAAATTCCAAAAACTATTTGTGCTATTGATGCAAGCACAAACAGTCTTGCCTTTGCTATTTTTGATACCCAAGAAAAAACTTTAGAGTCAGTAGGAAAAATTACCTTTAAGGGTAAGGATACATATGAAAAGGTTATGGATGCTGGACAGAAAGTTAAACTATTTCTTGATATGTACGGTGGTTTTGAAGCCATTGTAATTGAGCACACAGTCTTTATGAACAGCCCTAAGACAGCAGCAGACCTGGCTTTAGTTCAAGGGGCAATCCTTGGATCAGCAGGACAGTCTGGGACTAAGGTTATAGGCAAGGTTGCCCCAATTACTTGGCAAAACTTTATTGGTAATAAGAAGATCTCTAAAGATGAAAAACTATTTATTAAAGCACAAAATCCAGGGAAGTCAGAATCATGGCTTAAGACACACGAAAGAGAACTAAGAAAGCAAAGAACAATTAACTTTATTAATATTAACTATGACAGAACAATTACCGATAACGATGTAGCAGATGCTTGTGGGATTGGCCATTGGGCATTAAAAAATTGGAACAAAGCGATAGGAGAGAATGTATAATGCCAGAACTAAATGCAAACATACCACCAATAAACTGTTATGTAAGGGGAAACTATTTAAGAAACCATCAAGATAGCCACGATAAATACTTTGAGTGCGTAGTCTTTGGTGTTTCAAGTTTAAAGTCTAGAAGCCCACTGTTTCATATTATGATGCCAGATGGTGGTCTATGGTGGAGACTTCCAATCTCTGCTTTTTGTACAGAGCCAGGGATACCTGAAGTTGATCTACACAATTTAGTTTTGTGGAATTCTTTTAGTCATCACGTTGCTGTAACTCAATTTGAAAACCTGACCAATCTTAGAATGTCCTACATAGATCGAACAAAAACAATGCACAAGGGCACATATCTATTTACATTAGACTGGCATAACCCAGATACAAATGTTTTAGATGATGGATACTCTGAAAGTCCAGCAGACCATAAGTGTGGGCACGTCATACAAAGAGATGATGGAAACTTTGCTATTCAGCCTAACAATAGGGTCCGTGTGTATGAGCCATCTTTTACTCTTGAGAAAGAATATTTGATTGATAGAATAATTAATGAAAGAAAATATGATGTTGAAAATCAAGACAAGTGGATCATGGAAAACTCTGATAGGTTTAACTATGATATTAGCGAGAAAGAAGTTGACAATTAATATCGTGGGTGCTAAACTATATACATCAGAGACTTTTATGCGTAAGAGATATCTTATAGACAAAAAGACTCCAGAAGATATTGCAAAGGAATGTGGAGTGAGTTTAGAAACTATCTACGTATACCTTGCAAAATTTAAATTGAGGAGGTCTAAACGATGAATAAAATTGAAAAAGCATTAGTAGCACTTGCTATAGCAGGCACTGTTGGTTTTGCTTTTGCGTTTGCTGCACTAAAGGGCATTCCAGAAGCATTTGATTGGGAGCCAGACGATGAGTGATAACCTAAATATAACAGTTGATCAAGTTAATAATCCATTACACTATACCTCAGACCCATCTGGTATTGAGTGCATTGAGATAACTCGACATCGTAATTTCAATATTGGAAATGCTTTTAAGTATTTGTGGAGAGCAGGACTTAAAGATGAGGCAAAGACAATACAAGATCTTGAGAAGGCAGTCTTTTATATTAAAGACGAAATTAATAGATTAGAGGGTAAGTATGTCAACTGAAGATGATTTAGTTAAGCACCTGGATCAAGTAAATCAAGTAGTAGAAGAATACTTAAAGGGAAATGACCCAACAGTAATTTCTAAACAACTTGCAATACCAAGACAAAAAGTTGTAACACTTATTAATGAGTGGAAAGTTATGGCCTCTGCTAACGATGCTATTCGTGCTCGTGCTAAAGAAGCGCTTGCTGCTGCAGACACACACTACAGCAAGTTAGTATCTCGTACATACGAAGTTATTGATGAGGCATCAATGACAAATAATCTTAGCGCTAAGACTGCAGCAATTAAACTTGTGATGGATATAGAGTCTAAAAGAATTGACATGCTTCAAAAGGCTGGACTACTTGAAAACAAAGAACTTGCAGAAGAGATGATGGAGATTGAGAGAAGACAAGAAGTCTTAGTCTCAATACTAAAAGATATTGCATCTGAGTACCCACAAGTCCGTGATGAGATTATGCGTAGACTTTCTTCATTTGCAAAAGACAACGAGGTGATTACAGTTGTCCACGATATTCAATGATTTCTTAGAAGCACTACAGGACGATCACTTTATTGAAATTCCAGTAGACGCAAGGACATTTGTTGAAGGACAAGACTACCTTGGCCAGCCACCGCTATCTGATATACAGTATGACATTGTAGAAGCAATGAGCCAGATTTATCGTAAAGAAGATTTAGTTAATATGCTTGGTGAAGAAAAAGGTAGCCAGTATTATAGTAAGTATACTAAGAATGAAATCATTCTTCAACTTGGCAAGGGATCTGGAAAAGACTTCGTATCAACAGTAGCATGTGCATACATCGTATACAAACTTCTTTGTTTAAAAGACCCAGCAAAATATTTTGGTAAGCCATCTGGAGATGCTATTGACCTAATCAATGTTGCTATTAACGCACAGCAAGCAAAAAACGTTTTCTTTAAAGGTTTTAAATCTAAGATTGAAAGGTCACCCTGGTTTGTAGGAAAGTACTATGCAAAGGCTGATTCAGTTGAGTTTGATAAATCAATTACTGTTTACTCTGGCCACTCTGAGCGTGAGTCACATGAGGGTTTAAACCTTCTTCTTGCAGTACTTGATGAGATTTCAGGATTTGCATCTGAAGTTAATACTGGAAACGAACAGGGAAAGACTGCTGACAATATCTACAAGGCATTTCGTGGATCAGTAGACTCACGTTTCCCTGACCTTGGAAAGGTTGTTCTTCTTTCTTTCCCCCGTTTTCCAGGAGATTATATTTCAGAAAAGTATGAAGATGTTATTGCTGAAAAAGAGGTAATAGAAAGAACACATAAATTTACAATTAACCCACTTCTTCCAGAAGATAGCCCAGATAATACTTTTGAAATTTCCTGGGATGAAGATCACATCATCTCATACAAATATCCAGGAGTCTTTGCACTAAAAAGACCAACGTGGGAAGTAAACCCAACACGAAAGATTGATGACTTTATGATTGCTTTTATGACAGATCTTGGCGATGCAATGATGCGATTTACATGTGTTCCAACCTTTGCATCTGATGCATTTTTTAAGCAAGTAGAAAAGGTAAGAAAATGCATGACCCTACACAACCCTGTGGATAACTTTAGAAGGTTTGATGAATCATTTAAACCAGATCCAGATAAGGTTTATTATGTACACGCTGACCTTGCCCAGAAGCACGATAAGTGTGCTGTTGCTATTGCACATGTAGAAAAATGGGTAAACATACAAGTCATTAACAACTACGAACAAGTAGCACCAATTGTAGTAGTAGATGCAGTAGCATGGTGGGAACCAAAGATTGAGGGCCCAGTAAACTTATCAGAAGTTAAACAGTGGATTCAGAACCTTCGCAGACTTGGGTTTAATATTGGAATGGTTTCCTTTGACCGTTGGCAATCATTTGATATCCAAAACGAGTTAAAGCAAGTAGGGATGAGAACTGATACTGTTTCTGTTGCTAAAAAACATTATGAGGATATGGCAATGCTTGTCTATGAGGAAAGATTGGTCATGCCAGCAATTGAACTTTTGTTTGATGAACTAACACAGTTAAAGATTATGAAAAATAATAGAGTTGACCACCCACGAAAGAAGTCTAAGGACTTAGCAGATGCCGTGTGTGGGGCAGTATTTGGGGCAATATCACATACCCCAAAAGATCAAAATCAGTTGATAGAAGTTCATACTATTAGTGATCGACCTAAGCAGGTTGACACTGGTAAGGACAATGTGATACACTATAAACCTATGCCAGATGATGTAAAAGATTATCTGGATAGATTCAATCTACTATAAATAAGGAGAAATACCGAATGAATTCATTCAAGAAAATCGCTCTAGCCATGGTTGCAGCCATGACTTTGGGCACAATCGTAGCAACGCCTGCAAACGCTGCTGTAATGACAGTCGCTGTATCGCTTGACACTGTAGCAAACACTACATCATCAGCAATCGCAACGCCTGCATCATTGCCAGTCCCTGCAGATAACTCAGTTGATGCTGCTGACGCACTAAAGTTTATTGCAACAGTTGATGTTGGAACAAGCGTTTCAGTCGTAGCAACAAATGCAACAATCGTGTCTGCACTACACACAACTGCTGCACCAGTAGGAGCAACATCAGGATCATCATCTTTGACAATTGCAACTGGTACAGGAACAACAGCAACATTCTATGTCTACACAAAGACAACAGCAATTGGTACAGTTGTAATCACAAATCAGGGTACAACACTTACATACTACGTACAGGGAACTGCTGGTAAGATTAATACTCTTACAGTATCTGCCCCTGCTGCTGGTGCTGCTGGTACAAAGCAAGATATCTCAGTAACTGCAACAGATACATTTGGTAACAAGGTATCGGCTAAGTCAATCACTGCAACAGTGTTTGCTTCAACAGCAGTTATGGATACAGCAACAGTAACAACTGGTGCTACACTTTCAGATTTTGGAGTTGCAAAGTTTACTGCAACACTTCCAGCAACTGGAACACGATCACTAATCACATTCAGCCCAACAACTGCTGGAGATGCAACAACTGCTGATGTAGTTGGTCTGCCTGCTCGTGCACTTGCACCGTTTGCAGAAATCGCAGTTCGTGATCTTGTATCAGAACTCGCAGCACAAACTGCTGCTAAGGATGCAGCACTTGCTGCTAAGGCAATTTCAGATGCTGCAGTCGTAAAGGCTGCATCAGATGCTGTTGCTGCTAAGGCTGCTTCAGATGCTGCTCTTGCAGCAGAGAAGGCTGCTTCTGCTAAGGCACTTGCTGATGCAAAGGCTGCTTCAGATGCAGTTGTCCTTGCTAAGGATGCAACTATCGCTAAGTTAACAGCAGATAATGC
>Ga0255122_1000579_pt1 | contig 9098 bp, 5 predicted proteins | sample Law_Colum_RepC_8_2_FD_188581 | JGI IMG/M metagenome (GOLD analysis project Ga0255122, IMG submission 188581) | Freshwater microbial communities from St. Lawrence River, New York, United States - Law_Colum_RepC_8h | ecosystem: Environmental > Aquatic > Freshwater > River | place: USA: New York...
GTTCTACTCAATGGTGAGATAAATCGTAAAGAATTAGCGGACTTAATTTTTAAAGACTCAAGTTTGAAATCAAAACTTGAAGCGATTATTCACCCTTTTGTGAAAAAGAAATTTGAATTTGCTGTCTCTTCTTTAAAGGATAGTGAGATTTTAGTCTATGAGATTCCTTTATTAGTTGAAACAAAATCTCAAGATCGCTTTGATCTAGTTATTACTGTTGAATCTGAATATGAAAATAGAGTTGAGAGATTGCGTTCAAGGGGTATGCAAAAATCAGAGATCGATGCCCGAATAGCCTCACAAGCCACCCGTCCAGAGCGCGAGGAGATCGCTGACTTTCTGATAGAAAACAATGGAAATGAAGATGAACTTCTGCGCCAAGTCGAAAATATCTGGGATAGCATCAACGATACTTTGTAAGTAGGCTAGGAAAATGCGCCCGGTATCTGATCTGCAACGTTCAGTTGCACCTTTTCAGGTGATCAGTGACTACGTTCCCGCCGGGGATCAGCCAGAGGCGATAAAAGAGATTTCTCGTCGGATAGAAGCTGGCGAACAAGATGTCGTCCTTCTAGGTGCTACCGGAACTGGAAAATCAGCAACAACCGCTTGGTTGATTGAAAAATTACAAAGACCAACTTTAGTGTTGGCACCAAATAAGACATTGGCTGCTCAATTAGCAAATGAGTTTCGAGAACTTCTTCCGAACAACGCCGTTGAATACTTTGTTTCCTATTACGACTATTACCAACCAGAGGCTTACGTGCCACAAACCGACACTTTCATTGAAAAAGATTCATCAGTCAATGAAGAGGTCGAAAGGTTACGACATTCGGCTACAAACTCATTACTCACAAGGCGAGATGTGATTGTTGTAGCAACAGTCTCTTGTATTTATGGCCTAGGCACACCTCAAGAATATGTAGATCGAATGGTTCGCCTACGCGTTGGTGATGAAATTGAACGCAACTCCCTGCTCAGAAAATTTGTCGATGTCCAGTACAAACGAAACGACATGGCCTTTGAACGTGGAACATTCAGGGTACGGGGCGACACAATCGAGATTATTCCGATGTATGAAGAGCTCGCAATACGAATTGAGATGTTTGGAGATGAGATTGAGAAGATTTCCACTCTTCATCCATTAACTGGCGAGATCATCGCCGATGAGCAAGAGATGTATATTTTTCCGGCAACTCACTATGCAGCTGGGCCAGAAACCATGAAGCGCGCTATTGGTGATATTCAAGATGAACTGCAAGTGCAATTGAATCTACTTGAAAAACAGGGCAAGTTATTAGAGGCTCAACGACTTCGAATGCGAACCACGTTTGATATTGAGATGATGGAACAGATTGGCTTTTGTAGTGGAATTGAAAACTATTCTCGTCATTTAGATGATCGACCAGCCGGTTCTGCTCCACACTGTTTGCTGGATTATTTTCCAGAAGATTTTCTAGTAGTAATCGATGAAAGTCACGTAACTGTTCCTCAATTAGGAGCAATGTTTGAAGGCGATGCATCAAGAAAACGAACTTTGGTCGAACATGGCTTCAGACTTCCGAGCGCTCTCGATAACAGACCACTCAAATTTCCCGAGTTCATCGAAAGAACAGGACAAAAGCTTTACCTGTCTGCAACACCCGGTAAATATGAATTAGAAAAAGTTAACAATGATGTTGTTGAGCAGGTTATTCGACCAACCGGCTTGGTAGATCCTGCCATCGTGATTAAGCCAATCAAGGGTCAGATTGATGATCTTCTGCAGGAGATAAATGTTCGAGCCGCCCGCAATGAACGTGTCTTAGTTACGACTTTAACCAAAAAAATGTCAGAAGATCTCACCGACTATCTCCAAGAGAAGGGCGTGAATGTTCGCTATCTTCATTCGGAAGTAGATACATTGCGAAGAGTCGAATTACTTCGAGAACTAAGAACGGGCGAATATGATGTTCTGATTGGTATCAACTTATTGCGTGAGGGTTTGGATCTTCCCGAGGTATCTCTCGTTTCAATTCTAGATGCCGACAAGGAAGGCTTTCTGCGTTCTGCAACATCGTTGATCCAAACTATTGGTCGTGCAGCTCGAAATGTCTCCGGCGAAGTACATATGTATGCAGACAACATAACGGCGTCCATGGCCAAGGCAATCGATGAGACTAATCGACGACGAGCTAAACAAGTTGCATACAATTTAGAACGTGGGGTAGATCCTCAACCTCTTCGTAAGAAAATCGCAGATATTACTGATCTAATAAATAGAGAGAGTGAAGACACCGAGGAGCTTTTGGCGCATGAAAAATCCTCGTCCAAAAAATCTGCTGTTTCAGGTTTATTTGATGAGAAATCAATATCGCTTCCGCGCAAGGATTTGATAGCGTTGATAGGCTCTCTGACTGACCAGATGAAGAATGCTGCAGCCGAACTCCAATTTGAAGTTGCTGCTCGATTACGTGATGAGATCAAGATCTTGAAAAAAGAGCTGCGCATGATGGAAGAAGCAGGGGTGTGAAGTGAGCATCGATAAGTTGATCGTGCGTGGTGCTCGCGAACATAATCTTAAGAATGTTTCCATCGAACTGCCTAGAGAATCACTGGTTGTTTTCACGGGACTATCTGGTTCGGGTAAATCATCTTTGGCATTCGACACAATATTTGCCGAGGGTCAGCGACGCTATGTCGAATCTCTTTCTGCATATGCCCGCCAATTTTTAGGCCAAATGGATAAACCAGATGTTGACTTTATCGAAGGTTTATCACCGGCTGTATCAATCGATCAAAAATCTACCAACAGAAACCCACGTTCTACTGTAGGAACCATTACCGAGGTTTATGACTATTTACGGCTTCTCTTTGCAAGAGCAGGTCGACCACATTGCCCTAAGTGTAAAAAGGCTGTAACTCGACAATCGCCTCAACAAATAGTTGATCAGATTTTAGAACTTCCCCCAACGACAAAGTTTTCAGTTCTGGCTCCAGTTGTAAGGGCCCGAAAGGGAGAGTTTCTCGAACTCTTTAACGATTTGATAACCCAGGGGTATTCAAGGGCGAGAATTGATGGGGAAGTAGTCGCGCTCAGTGATGCTCCCAAGCTCAAGAAACAAGAAAAACACACTATCGAAGTTGTCATTGATCGCTTAACGGCAAAAGCAGAAAGTAAAACGAGGTTAACAGATTCGATTGAAACAGCGCTTCGATTAGCTTCTGGAATTGTTATTTTGGATTTTGTCGATCCCAAAGCGGCTGGGAAAGAAAGGGTGTTCAGCGAACATCTGGCTTGCCATGACTGCGAACTTTCATTTGAAGAGTTAGAACCCCGATCGTTCTCCTTTAACTCACCATTTGGAGCATGCGCCGAATGTTCAGGTATCGGAACAAAGCTAGAAGTGGATGAAGAGTTAATCATTCCGGATGATTCAATCTCAATTAATGATGGTCGGGCGGACAGTCGTCTGACTATTTCCTAAGATTATTAGAGGCCTTGGCAAAAGATCTTCCTTTCTCCCTTGATACCCCATGGAAAAAGATCTCTGCAAAAGCGCGAGAAGCAATCCTGAATGGCTATGAGTACGAAATAAAAATGAAGTACAAGGGAAGATATGGCGCACGAAACTACACCACTGGTTTTGAAGGTGTAGTTCCCTTTATTCATCGCCGACACAGTGAGACTGATAGTGATTACAGTCGCGACAAGTATGAAGCGTATATGCGCCAAATCGCTTGCGAGGCATGCAATGGAGCAAGACTAAAGCCTGAAGTGTTGGCCGTAACTATTGGTGATAAAAACATTGCTGAGATTTGCGAACTCTCTATCGCAGATTGCGCAGTATTTTTAAAGCAGATTAAGTTAAATAAACGTGAGGCGCAAATTGCTGAGCGCGTTATGAAAGAAGTGCACGCACGACTTGGTTTTCTACTAGATGTTGGCTTGGACTATCTGTCTCTTGCAAGACCAGCTGGTTCACTCTCAGGTGGAGAAGCTCAGCGAATCCGACTCGCAACCCAAATCGGTAGCGGTTTAGTAGGAGTTCTCTATGTTTTAGATGAGCCTTCAATTGGATTACACCAGCGAGATAACAAGCGTTTAATTGAGACCCTTACTCGTTTGCGTGATTTAGGAAATACATTAATCGTAGTTGAGCACGATGAAGAGACCATTCGAACAGCAGATTGGATCGTAGATATTGGGCCAGGAGCTGGTGAGCACGGCGGACATGTTGTCGTTTCGGGAAGCTATGAAGATCTCATCAATTCAAAAGAGTCGATAACTGGCGCTTATCTATCTGGAAAAAAATCGATTGAAATACCGAAGAAACGTCGCTCTATTGATCCTAAGCGCAAGCTCATCATAAAAGGCGCCAAAGAGAACAACCTCAAGGACATTGAAGTAGAAGTACCACTAGGTGTTTTTGTCGCAGTAACAGGGGTTAGCGGTTCTGGAAAATCCACACTTGTAAATGACATCCTCTATGTTGTTTTAGCTAACAAGTTAAATGGTGCACGCTTAGTTCCCGGAAGACATCGAACAGTAGCCGGTGTTGAACATCTTGATAAAGTTGTTCACGTTGACCAATCACCAATCGGGCGAACTCCAAGGTCAAACCCGGCGACATATACAGGTGTATTCGACAAAATTCGAGCACTTTTTGCCGAAACTAGTGAAGCGAAAATCCGTGGCTATCAGCAAGGACGTTTCTCATTTAACGTGAAAGGCGGACGCTGCGAGAACTGTTCTGGTGATGGAACCATCACAATTGAAATGAATTTCTTACCTGATGTCTATGTTCCCTGCGAAGTCTGTCATGGAGCGCGATATAACCGTGAGACTCTTGAAGTTCACTACAAAGGAAAAACTATCGCTGAGGTTCTAAACATGCCCATTGAACAGGCAAGCGGATTTTTTGAATCCGTACCGGCAATTGCAAGATATTTGAAGACTCTTAACGATGTTGGACTTGGTTATGTCCGACTAGGTCAGTCAGCACCAACACTCTCCGGAGGAGAAGCACAGCGTGTAAAGCTAGCCACGGAACTACAACGACGCTCTACTGGCCGAACTATTTATGTTCTTGATGAACCCACAACTGGATTGCACTTTGAAGATGTCAATAAACTCTTGACTGTGCTAAACCGCTTGGTTGATACAGGTAACACTGTTGTAGTAATCGAGCACAACTTAGATGTCATCAAATGCTCTGACTGGGTAATTGATATGGGGCCTGAAGGTGGATTCCGCGGAGGAATGGTGGTCGCAGAGGGCACTCCCGAGACGGTCTCAGCAGTGAAAGAAAGTTATACAGGTCAATTCTTGGGTGAGATTCTCAAAACTAATAGAAAAACACCAGCGAAGAAGTAGTCCAGTGGCAGATCCAAAGAGTTATCGGCCTAACAACATTCCTGAGCATCCGGGCGTCTATCGCTTTTATAACAAGCAAGACAAAGTCATCTATGTTGGTAAAGCAAAAAATCTCAAAAACCGCTTAAGTAACTACTTTCAAGCAAATCTTGCGACAAAAACCAATCGCATGGTTCATGAGGCGGTTCGTGTTGACTGGACAATCGTTAGTACTGAGCTAGAAGCGCTAGCTTTAGAGTTTAGTTGGATCAAGCAGTATCAACCCAAGTACAACGTCCAATTCAAAGATGATAAGTCCTATCCATACTTAGCTCTTTCTCTTGATGATGAGTACCCAATGATATTCATTACACGCAAAGATAAGCGCCCGGGCTTGAAGTACTTTGGCCCATATACAAATGCATGGGCTTTGCGAAACACCTTTGATGTTTTACTCAAAGTCTTTCCAGTTAGATCCTGTTCATCATCGAATTTCACACGCGCTCAACGCAGCAAACGTCAATGCTTATTGGGGGATATCGGAAAATGCGCAGCACCGTGTGTTGGTTGGATCTCCCAGGAAGAGCATAAGAAATTAGCTGGCCGTCTTAATGATTTCATGGAGTCTGGAATGGAAAATATCCTTCCTAAACTCCATGAAGAAATGAATACAGCGGCGGCAAATGAGGAGTTTGAAAGAGCCGCGCGATTAAGAGATCAGATTGAATCCTTTGAAAAGGCTCAAAAATCTACAGAAGGAAATTTCTCTGATGATTTAGATGGGGATTTCATATCTATTTATCACGATGGTTTCCATGCAGCGGGTTCAATATTTTCTATGCAGCGGGGCTCGGTAAAGGGATCTAGATCTTGGATAGTAGATCAAGAGATGGTTCTAGAGGGACAAGATGAGTTAACTGCGCTTATGTATTCAATCTATGGAACGGGAGCGATAGCGGTTCCACGTAATATCTACATCAGTTCAGATCCTGCAGATAAAGAACAATTAGAGCTGTGGCTGGGTCAAATTGGATCGACCAAAGTAGAAATCAAAGTTCCACAAAGAGGCGAGAAGGTTGAGCTCCTAAGTACTGTCAAAAGAAATGCTCAGTACTCCTTAATTCAATACTTGAGTAAGCGAGCAACAGATGCAGCGGTTAGTGGTAAAGCTCTCACTGAAATCGAAGAGCACCTCAACTTAGGACGCACTCCACTTCGTATTGAGTGTTTTGACATCTCAAACATTTCAGGAACATCGGTGGTTGCATCGATGGTGGTTTTCGAGGATGGAATGATTAAAAAAAGCGAGTATCGGCGATTCATTATTGATACCAGCGAAGGCTTTGATGACACCCGAGCGATGCATCAAGTAATTACTCGACGGTTGAAGCGATTACTTGATGATCGCAAGGAGAATGAGGCCGAGGTAGCTGAGCTAGGTGGCAAGCCTAGTAAGTTTGCATATCCGCCTCAATTAATCGTTGTCGATGGTGGAAAACCACAAGTCAATGCCGCTCAGCGCGCATTAGATGAATTAGGAATAACCGACATTGCCCTTTGCGGATTAGCTAAAAGATTAGAAGAAGTATGGATACCTGGTTCAAAAGATCCACTGATCCTTCCGCGCAATAGTGAAGGCTTATATCTGCTTCAGCGAATTAGAGATGAGGCTCATCGCTTTGCAATAACTTTCCATCGTTCAAGACGTTCAAAAATAATGTTGGAATCAATACTCGATGAGATTCCACAATTGGGTTCTGCTCGTAGAGCGTCATTGCTGGAGCGTTTTGGTTCAGTAGCCGCGATCCGCAAAGCAACAGTTGATGAGATTGCTGCAACACCAGGCATAGGCAACAAGATTGCATCGGTTATCGAAGGCCATTTAGAGGGAATTTCTGCTCAAAAAGTTAACACCGAAACTGGCGAAATCAGCAATAATTAACCCATGAGTTCACATGAAACCTTGATCCTTACCGGCATGTCTGGTGCGGGTAGATCTACGGTTGCGCATGCGTTGGAAGATTTAGGTTGGTATGTCGTAGATAACCTTCCTCCTTCCTTGTTATCTGCACTAGTTTCAAAGGGAACTGGACCGCAAGGAAAAGAGTTAGCTGTTGTTGTTGATGTGCGAGGGGGAGAGTTTTTTGACGAGCTCTCAGTTGCGCTAGCACAGTTAAAGTCAGAGTCACTTGATTATCGTTTAGTCTTTCTTGATGCAACAGATCAGGCTTTAGTCCAACGATTTGAATCAACTAGGCGTCCCCATCCTCTACAGGGAAATGATCGAATTGTTGATGGGATTTCTCGCGAACGTGAAAAACTAGAAGAGGTCCGTTCACACTCTGATGTTGCAATCGATACAAGCAATTTAAATGTGCACCAGTTGGAAAAAAGAGTGGGTGAGATATTTGGTAAGGGGAAAATTCAAGGCGTACGTATTAATGTGCTCTCTTTTGGCTATAAATATGGAATACCTGTGGATGCAGACCTTGTGTTGGATTGCCGATTCATTCCCAATCCCCATTGGAATCCAGAGTTACGCCCCTTAACAGGGTTGACGCCGCAGGTTAGTTCGGCGGTATTAGGCAGCGAAGGTGTTGGCGAATTTGTATCAAATTACGTTCATCTAGTGAACTCAATGTTAACCGGGTATCTGCGAGAGGGTAAGAAATTTGTAACAATTGCAGTTGGATGCACGGGTGGTAAACATCGAAGTGTTGCAATTACTGCTGAAATTGCGAGACAACTCAATGAACGGGGAAGTGATATTTCGGCTCACCCAACTCATCGTGACGTTGGTCGCGAATAACAAAATTGAAAATGTTGCACACCACGATTCAAGTATCAACCTCAGGTTGAGAGATACTGCGCATAAAATTTTTTCAGTTTGAGCCACATTCCGAGCCCGTAACTGGTTGGATTACGCCATGGCAATGACAGCATCGGTGAAGGATGAGCTTTCGCGCATCGCAATAACTAAGCCATGTTGCCGAAAAGCTGAAGTCTCGGCCCTTCTTCGCTTTGCTGGTGGATTGCATTTGGCAGCCGGCAAGATTGTTATCGAAGTTGAATTAGATACATCGCAGAGTGCCAGAAGATTACGCAAGGACATTGCTGACATTTATGGTCATGATTCAGATTTAGCAGTTTTATCATCTGGTGGATTACGTAAAGGTTCTCGCTATGTTGTGCGTGTAATCAACGAGGGAGATGCACTGGCGCGCCAGACAGGACTGGTTGATTCAAATGGGCGCCCTGTTAGGGGCCTGCCCCCTCAAGTTGTCTCTGCAGCAATTTGTGATTCTGAGGCGGCATGGCGCGGAGCTTTTATTGCACATGGTTCATTGACCGAACCGGGACGCTCATCCTCATTAGAAATTACATGTCCAGGACCAGAGGCTGCTTTAGCACTTGTTGGAGCAGCACGTCGAATGGGAATTGCTGCAAAGGCCCGTGAAGTGCGCGGAGTGGATCGAGTTGTTATTCGCGATGGGGATGCAATTGGTGTTTTACTAACACGTCTTGGAGCACATGAAAGTGTGATGGCTTGGGAAGAGCGTCGTATGCGCCGCGAGGTAAGGGCCACGGCTAATCGTCTTGCAAATTTTGATGATGCAAATTTACGTAGGTCGGCGCGAGCGGCAGTAGCTGCGGCTGCTCGAGTACAAAGAGCGATGGAGATTTTGGGACCAACTATTCCTGATCATTTAAAGGAGGCCGGAGAACTGCGCATTAATCATGGTCAGGCATCCTTGGAAGAACT
>Ga0255122_1000587_pt1 | contig 9064 bp, 4 predicted proteins | sample Law_Colum_RepC_8_2_FD_188581 | JGI IMG/M metagenome (GOLD analysis project Ga0255122, IMG submission 188581) | Freshwater microbial communities from St. Lawrence River, New York, United States - Law_Colum_RepC_8h | ecosystem: Environmental > Aquatic > Freshwater > River | place: USA: New York...
GCTGACGCAGCTCTTGCTTCAACTTGCTGAGACCTACCCCAATCTTGTTGATGTCGGGTCAATCGGCAAGTCCTACGAGGGACGTGATATTTGGTGCGCTACAGTCACAGACAAATCAACAGGCAATGCTACCGATAAGCCAGCGGTGTGGTGTGATGCCAACATCCATGCGACGGAAGTCAGTCCAACGACTGCGCTCACCTACCTGTTGGATCAACTCACTACGCTCTACGGTATTGATGAAGACATTACACGGGCAGTTCGCACTAAAACGTTTTACGTCATTCCACGGGTGAACCCGGATGGAGCCGAGCTCTTTTTGGCGGACTCCCCCGAAGCGATTCGATCCAGCACCCGTCCATATCCATTCGATGATGAGCCATTGTCCGGACTAAAGCGCGAGGATGTTGATGGCAATGGACGCTTGCTCCAAATGCGAATTTCGGACAATGATGGACCTTGGAAGTGCCACCCCGAAGAGCCTCGCCTCATGATCCGCCGTGATGCAACAGAGCGTGGCGGGTCGTATTACCGCCTCCTTCCAGAGGGTATTGTTCTTGATCCAGACCCCGATGTTCTAGCAATGACACCAACACGGCATGGTCTTGATCTCAACAGAAACTTCCCAGGACACTGGCGTGGTGAAAGTGAGCAATACGGCGCAGGGCCGTACCCGACATCGGAACCGGAGGCGCGGGCGCTGGTCGACTTTATCGCGAAGCACCCGAACATCTGTCATGCACTTACGTTTCATACGTATTCCGGCGTCCTCCTACGTCCCTACGGCACCAGCGCAGATGACAGTATGCCTGCCGAAGACCTTTGGACGTTCCAAGAAATCGGAAAGAAAGGTACCGAGATAACGGGTTATCCTGCGATTTCCGTCTTCCATGACTTCAAGTACCATCCAAAGGAAGTGATCACCGGCGTCTTCGATGACTGGTGCTACGACCACTTTGGAATCTATGCATGGACGGTTGAGATATGGAGTCCTCATCGACAAGCTGGAATCACAGAGGGTTTTGATGCAACAACAAAACAAGGGGCTTTCAAGTTTACAACCTGGAGCCGCAACCATGAGCTGTCCGACGACATCAAGCTTCTAAAGTGGAGCGATGATGCCCTCAAGGGCGAAGGGTATCTCCCGTGGGTCCCGTTTACGCATCCACAGCTGGGTGATATTGAAATTGGCGGATGGGACACACTGTATGCCTTCCGTAATCCACCGTCCGAATTCTTGTTTGATGAGATTCAGAGATTCAGTAAATGGGTCATCTGGCAGGCCCTGATTACGCCTGAACTTGAGCTTGAAGTACAAACAACCCATCTGTCCGGGACAACTTACAAAATCCGGGCTATTGCCAAAAATGTAGGATTTCTCCCAACATACGTGTCAAAGCAGGCACTTGCGAAGAAAGTTGTTCGTGGCATTGTAATGGAGCTCACCGCTGATGCGGACATTAGTTACATCACAGGTAAGCAACGGACCGAACTTGGACAGTGCGAAGGCTACCACCTCAAGGGCGTGGCAAACTCTGGCTATGCAGGCGATGTCACAGACTACAAGGTTGTTGCTGAATGGACGATAAGTGCGCCATCGGGAACAACGCTTAAGGTGGACCTTAAGCATACACGTGGCGGTTGTAAACACACGACCGTCGTACTTTAATCAGAAAAGCCCTCCTTGGATATCATCCAAAGAGGGCTTACCTTTTGCCATGTGGGTCGGCTGGGACTCGAACCCAGGACCAATGCCTTAAAAGGGCACTGCTCTACCGCTGAGCTACCAACCCGTGAGCGGACTGATTATACCACTCAGCGCAGACTAGTATCTAGGCATTTGACCGAATGAAAGCAATTTGTCGCATCTCTATTGATCTCCACACTGTAGATCTTGGGGGATATTGCTGATCCCAGATGGATAAACCCGGTGTTAATCGGGATACAGAATTTGCCTGGTGCACTACATAATCATATTGTTAAGTATCTCGATTGTCTGGTGGGTCGAAAGGACGGAATATGTACTCTGTGTCATGGCTGTATGCAATGTTTGTTCTCGTCCAAACAGTCCCTCAGACACCAGCAACATCTGGTCCCGATAGGGATGTTGTTAAATACAGGACAACAAGATCGTTGACATCTGCGCAGCGAGCCCGTGCCGCGATGCAACCAAAGTACGGTGCCACCCCACTGACATCATCGTCATCAGGCTTATCAGGTAGTAATACGGCGGTAGCGCAGACTAAGGCTACTGCTTTGGTTTCTCTAAATCGTGCAAAGCGCTCTAGTCAGTATGTGCCAGAAGACATCAACGACAAAGCGACATGGAAACGACAAGGTATTGCAACAGCAACACCGTGGGACCGTGAGGTCGGCGGCTGGGATAAGCGTCCTGACTGGAAACCAAAGAGTACATGGGATGGAACGCTAACGCGCGTCTCTGGTGGAAATCTTGCTGGTACCGCAACCAGCGGTAGGCAGTCGTTCGATACCAAGCATCCGAATCTTGTGGTGAACGGCAAGGTTCCCGTAAAACGTCGCTGAACGTACCAGTAGGGTAAACCTTTCGCCTTCGGCTTGGCGACAAACCAGACTTACCAAGACGGGTTATCAACGTGCTTCAAATGCACGGACGTCACGCATAAACGAATGTAGCACCTAAGGTACCTTGCGGCATTGTTCCGCAGGAACGAGGCGTGAACGGGACGGTTCCCGTAAAACGTCGCTGAACGTACCAATACGGGAGACTTTTCGCAACAGTCATTGCTTATACCCAAAGTTACCAATCTTGGTTGGCAAAAGTGCGTAAATCGAACGCACATCACGCAGAAACGAATACAGCAGCTAAGGCGACTTTCGACGTTGCTCCGCAGGAACTAACTTTTTCAGTCGTGCGAGCTCATCCCTGATGATGGCTGCATGCTCGAAGTCCAAGCTACGTGCGGCTTGCTTCATTTCCTTTTCCATGTCAACCAATGTTGACATCAGCTGGTCAAGGGACATGTTCTCAGGTTGCTTTGTCGAGCTTGCCTTGTAATGCACCTTCGCTTCAGCAACCTTCTTGCTTTCGATAATCTGACGCACAGCCTTGATGACGGTAGATGGTGTGATACCGTTTACCGCGTTGTGCGTTTGCTGCTTTTCACGTCGCCGCTGCGTTTCCGTCATCGCCCGCTCCATCGAGCCGGTAATCCGATCGGCATACATGATGACCTGCCCACCGACATTTCGTGCAGCACGTCCTATCGTCTGAATCAGCGCAGTATCACTCCGTAGAAAACCTTCTTTGTCGGCATCCAGAATCGCAACCAGCGACACCTCAGGAAGGTCCAAACCTTCCCGTAAAAGGTTGATACCAACAATCACATCGTAGACTCCAAGGCGAAGATCACGCAATATCTCAGTACGTTCCAGGGTATGGACCTCTGAGTGGAGGTATTGGACTTTGATCGCGAGGTCAACCAGGTAATCGGTCAGATCCTCAGCCATCTTTTTGGTAAGCGTCGTTACAATGACACGTTCACCACGCTCTGTGCGAAGTCGGATTTCCCCGACAAGGTCATCAATCTGACCTTTAGATGGCTTTAGAATGATTTCAGGATCGACAAGACCTGTTGGCCGGATGATCTGTTCAACAATCCTTTCCGAGTTTTGTCGTTCAAAGGGACCAGGCGTTGCGCTGACGAAGACACACTGCCCAATGGTCTCCTCCCACTCCTGGTAGCGAAGGGGGCGATTATCTGCGGCGCTCGGAAGGCGGAAGCCATATTCAATCAGCGTGTCCTTACGTCGCTTATCACCGGCGAACATCGCATGGATCTGAGGCAATGTCTGGTGCGACTCATCGACAACAACTAGAAAATCATCCGGGAAGTAATCAAGAAGCGTGTTTGGTGCAGTCCCCGGTCCACGTCCATCAAACCAACGTGAATAGTTTTCAACGCCCGAGCAGTAACCAAGCTCACGTATCATTTCGAGATCAAAGCGTGTCCTCTGTTCAATACGCTGCGCCTCGATCAGCTTGTCCTGTGACTTGAAGCGTCGTACGGATTCCAACATTTCGGCTTCGATACCTGCCAGAGCAACTTCCATTCGCTCCGGGTCTGAGACGAAGTGACTTGCCGGGAAGATCGTAATCTCATCTCGCTCTTCCAACGTCTCACCCGTGAGCTGATCTATCAAGGAAATGGCGCGGACATCATCCCAGTCGAACGAGATCCGGATGACAACTTCCTCATCCTTTGGTTGAATCTCGAGCGTGTCCCCCAATACTCGAAAGGTTCCGCGGGTCAAAGCAAAGTCGTTTCGTGAAAACTGAATGTTCACCAGCCGCCGCAGAACTTCATCACGATCGTACGCCTGTCCACGCTTGAACCACACGATCATGTTCTTGTAGTCCTGAGGTGAACCTAGTCCATAGATACACGACACAGATGCGACAATAATGACATCACGACGCTCGAGAACGGACTGCGTGGCGCTGTGACGTAAGCGGTCTATTTCCTCGTTGACCGACATATCTTTCTCGATGTAGGTATCAGTCTGGGCGATGTATGCCTCTGGCTGAAAATAGTCGTAGTAACTGACAAAATATTCGACAGCATTGTTTGGAAAGAAGTCGCGGAATTCACCACAGAGCTGCGCAGCAAGCGTTTTGTTATGTGCGATCACAAGTGTTGGACGCTGGACGCGTTCAATGACGTTTGCGATGGAAAAGGTCTTTCCCGTTCCCGTTGCACCGAGTAGCGTCTGAAAACGAAAACCGGAATTGAGACCATCGACAAGGCCGTCGATTGCAGTAGGCTGATCTCCCCCGGGCGTGTAGGACGATACGACTTGAAACGGTCGGTCTGGCAAGCTTGTCTCCTAGGAACTTAGTAACTCCTATTCTAGCATTGGCAACCGTGTTGATAGATGGTTCAGCGCACTGGGGAAGTAACTGGGAGACTTTTGCTGGGTGCCGCGACCTTGCCCTTGATCGACACTATCATTGTTCCAACTGCAAGGAGGCTACCTAAGAACAGATATGGCTCAATGGGCACGAGAAAGCGGTGATTACTGAACGTCAAGACGTGTACAGCTGTAACAACTGCCAATGGAATACCAATTAGGGCAAGCTCTGGCTTCCGACGGTAGACGATAAGCCCACCGATAAACAAGAGGAGAAAAACGGTGCGTAGGAACACAATAGCTTTGACAACACCCGTCTCCTGCTCCTGCCGATAGCCAGAAAGCGATTTAGGTCCCCATAACTCCCAGAGAGATATTCCCCGCTGCCGAAGGAAACGCGCAGGGTTCTTGAGGGCAAACTGAATGTAGGTCTTTACTGCCGTCTTCTGCTGAGCCTCGGGATAGGCAACAAATTCCGTACCATTGCTATCGCTATTGATCGAGATGAGGAGATTGTTACCAAACGCGTGTGGGGGTCGTGCAAGGGGTGATTTTTCAACCACAAAGAGTAGCCCAGCCCCGAGCAAGAATCCGCTCAAAATGAACAGCGGCAGTTTGATGGTGCGTGCTACTAGTGCAAAAACGATTGGTATCAGCAAGCCGATGAGCATCAGCGAAGGCCGGATCGCTCCCGTCATGTGAAACAACAGACCGATTCCAACGCATAGAGGCAAAAGTGAAATGGGAGACTTGTCCCGATGATTCCATACCCACAGTGCCCCAGCCATGGCGGCTAAGAGCACAAACGTTGCGATTGTCTCGGTCATCACCAATTGTGCATAGCGAAGCTGATGTGGATAGACCGCGATCAGTGAACATGCGGCGATTGGTAGCCATCGGTCAAATTTACAGAGTTTCCCGAGGGTATATGTCAGCGGAATACATGCCGTCGACAGGACAATGTTTAGCCCAAGGAGTGCAGTGACCGTTTGCGCGGTTGGTAAGAAGCTTCGGAAGAGTGCAATGATAAGCGGATAGCCATTTGGAAATGAGCTGATCGGGGCTTCATTAACGATTCCATCGGCGACCAATAGATACATCTTCGAATCATAGACCAGCGGGTCTGCGTGCATCAGGAAGACGAATACAATCCGCAAGATCAGGCCCACAGCCGTTATGGCAGAAATGACGACTAAATCCCGTTTGTCCAAAGTCATGTTTTCATCTTTGGTTACAACGTGGCAAAGTCTCAGTATTTTTTGTTTATGATGATAGAAGTGAGCGGAGTGATTCCATTCCCTTTTCCGCGGTGCGCTTTCTTGCATCAGACACGTACAGAGCACACCGGACACCATAGGCCCACTGTGTCAACCGGGCGGCTGAAATATTCCAGCCGGCCGCAGTCAAGTTTCGACAGAGCGCGTGGACCGCACTTGAATCATTTGCAAGACGAACATCAACGAGCAGCATTTCTGCATCCAGTGGTACCAGTGTCAGCGACTGTGTACGCCCAAGAACTGCAGCGGGTCTACGTTTGCGTGCAATCATGTCGCCTACGGTTTCTTTACCACTGACGGCTTTCTCAAAGGCTACGACAAGCTCATTTCTAAGGGATCGATCGATGCCGCGCTCCCTATAATCAACACGAAGGGTATCGATTACAATTGCGCTTGCATCAGCGGTACTTCGTGTAAAGACCTGTGCAGAGTGGAGCTTTATGTCGTAGGCATACAGGACACCGGTAATCTTGGCAAGCAAACCTGGACGCGGGTCATCAAAGGCAACAATGGTTACGATTGACTCACGCTCAGTCGCATTTCCACGGACATCAACGACGACGGGGAAATCTGTCTCACCGATGAGCAATGTGTGCGCCATTTCAACATGAAGGCGGATTTCATCCAGTGGTGTGTTCAGCAGATACGACGCTGGCATCGAGTCGATATGTCGTTGTACACGCTCAGCATCGACAGCAGTACCATCATCCAGGGTTACCAGACGTCGCCGAATCCGATCACGTACCTGGTCCATTTTTCGGGCATCAGGTTCAAACACATCATCCGCACTGTTGTGACTAAACTCGTTTTCACAACGTTGCACAAGCTCATCAAGTAACCGACCAGCCGATCGAGACCAAACACCCGGTCCAACAGCATTCACATCAGCCCAAGTCAAGACGTATAGCATCCGTAACATATCTGAATCGCCCAGTGCTTCGTGAACGGCTTTAATCGTCTCAGGGCGTGACAGATCGCGAAGGCGCGCGGTATCTGCCAGTAGCAAGTGGTTGCGAACAAGGCGCTGAACCCGTGTTGTTACATCCGTGGGACAGCCGAGCCGTGCACAGATGTTCGGGACACGATCTGCACCGGTGATTTCATGTGGTGCCGGTTGCCCGGAGCTATCGAGACGCCACTGTTTTCCAAGGTCATGCATCAATGCGGCAAGGTACAGGGTGGCTGTCGATGCGATTGTCGCAAATGTATAGCGATATGCCTCGAGCTCATCATCACTTTTTAATGGAGCAGACAGACTTTCGAGGTTTCTGACAACATTTAAGGAATGTTCACCGACGGTACTGATGTGCGCTGGATCGTATGCGATCACCCGCATGGCGTCTGTAAATTCTGGAAGCACTTGTTCCAGGATCCCGGTACGAATCATCGTTTTGATGGCATCGGTGATTCCCCGCGACTGCCCTATTGCATTCAACAGAATCTTGCTAACGACAGGAACGCCAACGTTACCAGCTGCCTGCTGAATACGTTCCACACAGGAAGCCGAAAGGCTTAGGTTCAGGCGCTGGGATGCATCGATGGCGGCTGGGACCCATTCGCGGGCAGTTTCTATCGTCGCAAGATCTGTAACAGTGATGGTGTTTCGTAGAACAGCGACACCTGGCGCCGAAAGGGGTAATGGTCCTTCAAGGCACCGAGACATGATTTTGTTGGACAGTTCTAGTATTCTTGCGGCATGCCCGTAATAATCATGCATAAACGCTTGCACCGCGGGGATGTCAGCATTGGAAGCGTAACCAAGCAATTCAGCAGTCGCTTCTTGCCGCGCGATGGCTAACCGATCACGCCGCTCCCCTGCTACCAGATGCAGTGCATTTCGCGTACGGATCAGATAATCCCGGCCCTCACGAATAACATCCGCTTCCTCAGCTGTCACGACTTTTCGTCGGACGAGCTCACGGTAGAGAGCATCACCAGACTTGCCAAAACGGACCATCGCTATCCACTGCGCGGACTGAACATCCCGGAGCCCCCCGGCTCCCTCTTTGACATCAGGTTCAAGCAGATAGGGAGAATCTCCGCTCCTCTGAATAATTGACCGTCGTTCGGCAGACTTTTGAAACAAAAAGTCAGCCATTTGAAGTGTTGAACGGTAAACAGAGTCGAACCTTTCAAAGAGGTCACGGTCTCCACAGATGAAGCGGCTGTCCAGCAGTGCTGTTTGGGTCTGATGATCAATTGACCGGTAGGCGTAACCAACTTTGATTCTGCAGCCCGAAAGGAGAACGTCCATGACCAGCTGAAAGGCTTCACGTAGGATTGGTGGATCATCGGTGCGATCAACAAGAAACGTAAGATCAACATCCGACCATGGGGCCAGACATTTCTGCCCGTATCCACCCGTTGCAACAACCGTTATACTGCTGGGAATTTCACCAGATCGATCACACGCAAGCTCAAAGAGCCGTTTGATGGTGATGTCCATCAGGTCGCTGTGGTTCCGTCCCCAAGTTCGTCCGCCTATAGAAGGTGTCCAAGCTTGCCGAATATCTTCCCGTAGCTGGAGGAGACGAACCGACAGCTCCTTACTGGTGGTCAAGGATTGGAAGGCATTGTCAGCATACGATTTCATGATGATGCAGATGGTACCACTCAGGTGATTTTCTGGTAGAATGCACGAGATATCGAGGTGAGATATGTATTTGTTACATCGCATCTCAGTAAATCGCTACATGTTCCATGTGGAGGATGTCCGGATGAATTGGCAGACTTCGGCCAAATTGGTCGCATTAACAAGTGTTATGGCAGCAATGTCATTCAGCGCTCCATCAGTAACCGCACAGAGCAAGGATTTGGAGCGTACGCTTGCAGGCGTTCGTCTGAATGCTTCCTCTCGCACAGTGCTTTCGAAGTTTGGCAACCCAAACGAGATTTAC
>Ga0255122_1000610_pt1 | contig 8879 bp, 10 predicted proteins | sample Law_Colum_RepC_8_2_FD_188581 | JGI IMG/M metagenome (GOLD analysis project Ga0255122, IMG submission 188581) | Freshwater microbial communities from St. Lawrence River, New York, United States - Law_Colum_RepC_8h | ecosystem: Environmental > Aquatic > Freshwater > River | place: USA: New York...
TGGTGGCGGCTTCGCGGATCTGGGCGGAGAGGTCGCCCAGCAGCCGCGGCGCCAGGCTGCGTTCTTCGGAGGCGGCATCTCCGGTGATTTGGAGCGCAGCGACCGAGGTGAAGTCGCGATCCTTGAAAAGGGTTTTCCGGCCGCCGTCGGTCGTGAGCGTGCAGCGTGCCACCATCGTCACGCGGTAACTGGAGAAACTGTAGGCGTCGGTCGACTTCGTCGTCAGGCCTTCCCGGCGGTAGGTGACGACTTCGACGTCGAGCTTGGCGCCACCGGTGCCGACCTTGATCCGCGGGTCGCGCCCGAGGTCTTCGACGAGTTTTTCCTGGAAGATGGCCTGCAGCCCCGGGCGCGCCGTGGCGTTGCGGATCGGCAGCACCTCGATGCGGGCGAAGGCCGGCTTGGGCCCGCCGAGTTGGTAGGCGGAGCAGCCCGTCAGGACGACGGTGGCGAAGAGGGCGAGGAGGCGCATCAGCGGCGTTCGGTTTCGGTGGCGGGTTTCGTGCCTTCCTTGCGGAAGCCGAGCGCGTCCAGTTCGTCGCCGACGACCGTGGGTTTGGCGTCGGTGTTCGCCCGCGGTCGCGGGTAGACGCCGAGCAGACGATCGGCGACGGTCTTCGGCGGCGTGGGGCTCGCTTGGATTTCGGCGAGCAAGGCTTCCGCCTCCTTGGCGGCCTCCGATTCCGGCGCCAGGCTGCGGCAGGCATTGGCCATCAACTTGGCGGCTTCCGGGTTGTTGCGCTTGAACCAGTAGAATTTCCCGAGGTTGAGGCGGCCACGGGCCGCGCGGTCGCGGAGTTCCTTGATTTGCTCCGCGGACTGTTGGGCGCGCCGGTTCGCGGGGAATTGATCCGCCAGCGTGCGCCAGTGGTCGGCGGATTCCAGCGTGGACGCTTGGTCGAAGTCCGGGCCCAGCGACTCGGAGCCGCGCAGCTTGGCGAGTCGCTCCAGCGCTTCGGGGGCATGCTTCGAGGTGGCGTAGTCGCTCACGATTCGCTCCAGCATCTCGTTGTAGATCTCCTTGCGGTCCTCGCGCTCGGCCAAGCGGGCCGCATGGATGAGGCTTTCCTCGGCGACCGGTCCGTTGGGGGCGACCTTCAGGATCTTGTCGTAGATGCTCAAGGCGTGGAGCGGATCCTTGAACCAAGGGAACCAGCCACCGAGGTAGCGGCGTTCGCCGCGTTCGTATTGACCGGCCAAATCGAAGGCGAGCTGGACGGCTAAGCCGAAGCCGGAAAAGTTCGCGTGGCCCTTGAAGAGGGTGTCGAGGTCGGCCTCCGCGTCGTCGAACTGGCCCGACTTCGCGCGGAGGCGCGCGCGGCCGAGGAGGGCGATCGCTTCGGCGTCGGTGCCGGCTTCGGTTTCGATCAACCGGTTCCAGAGCGCGAGGGCGGCGCGGTCTTCGCGCATGATCGCCAGGTTCTCGGCTTGGTCGATGGTCTTGAGGACGGCTTCCGTGCGGCTGGTGGGCCGGGTATCGGAGGCGGTACCGGGCTTGAGGACCCAGCCGCCGTTTTGATGGATGAGTTCGGCCGAAACCGAAAGGCTCAGCAGGCAGCAGGCTGCGAGGAAGGGTTTAGCGACGAGGTTCATGCCAGCGGAGAAGGGTTGCGCCCCAAGTGAGGCCGGAGCCGAACGCGACGAGCAGGACGAGGTCGCCGTGCTTGATCTGGCCGTTGCGCCATGCCTCTTCGAGGGCGAGCGGGATCGAGGCGGCCGAGGTGTTGCCGTACCGTTCGAGGTTCGAGGGGAAGCGATCGAGGCCCACGTTCAGTTGGCTCGCGACGGCTTCCAGGATGCGGTAATTGGCTTGGTGTGGGATGAACCACGCGACTTCGTCGGAGCTCACGCCGCACTGCGCGAGCACGCGTTGGCAGGACTCCGACATCACCCGGACGGCGAGCTTGAAGACTTCCTTGCCGTTCATGCGGAGGCAGTGCTCGCGGTCGGCCATGGTCTGCGCGGTGGCCGGCTTAGCGGAGCCCCCGGCCACGCAGTGGATGAGCTCGGCGTTGACGCCGTCGGAGCCCAGCAGGTTGCCGAGGATGCCGACGTTCGGCGTCGCCGTGGCCTCGATGACGGCCGCCCCGGCTCCGTCGCCGAAAAGGACGCACGTGGTGCGATCTTGCCAGTCGATGACGTTGGAGAGTTTTTCGGCGCCGACGACGAGCGCGCGGCGGTAACGTCCCGAGCGCAGCATGTCGGTGCCGACCTGCAGGGCGAAGACGAAGCCCGAACACGCGGCCGAGACGTCGAAGGCGGGGATGTCGCGACGGAGCCCCAGCTTCGCCTGCAGGAGGCAAGCCGTGGAGGGGAAGGGGACGTCCGGCGTCATCGTCGCCACGATGAGCAGGTCGATGTCCGCGGGATTCAGGCCCGCGTTCCGCAAGGCATGCGCCGCGGCCTTGGCGCCCATGTCGGAGGGATTCTCATCCGGCCCCGCGATCCGTCGTTCCGAAATCCCCGAGCGCGTTTTGATCCACTCGTCGTTGGTATCGACGATTTTGGACAAATCATCGTTGGTCAGCCTCCGCTCGGGAGCGTGGACTCCGACGGAGCGGATGAAGACTGATAGCTCGGCAGTGCTCATCAAGGCCTGTGAGAAAAGACCCGCCGGGGCGGGAAGGGAACACTAAAACCTTAGGCGACCTCGGGGTTGGCCGAAATCACCGCGTTTGCCTCGGCTAACCCTGCCTGCATGCGGTGGCCCGTGCCGTGGCCCAGGGCTTCAAAGCCCAAGCGGATGGCGCTGGAGATGCCTTGGCGATTGCTGGAGCCGTGCGCCTTCATGACGAGGCCGCCCAAGCCGAGCAGGGGGGCTCCGCCGTACCGTTCGGGCTTGAGCTTACCCTTCAGGTCGCGGAGCAAGGGGAACATCGCGATGCCGCCGGCCAGATAGACCGGGTTGCGCTTCACTTTGCTGCCGATCAGGTCCCGGACCATGTAAACCAAGCCTTCCAAGGTCTTGAGGATGACGTTGCCCGTGAAGCCATCGGTGACGACGACGTCGCAGGCATCGCCAAAGACGTCGAAGCCTTCGACGGGGCCGATGTAATTGATCTTATCACCCATCGCCTTCAGTAGGGCATGGGTGCGGTTGATGCGGGCGCCACCTTTGCCTTCTTCGGTCCCGACGGTCAGGAGGCCGACGCGCGGGCTGGCGATGCCGAGGGCGCTCTGCGCATAGATGGAGCCGAGCACGGCGTTGTGCAGGAGGTGCTCAGGCTTGGCTTCAGGGTTGGCCCCGACGTCGAGCAGGACGAAGTGGCCTTCGCGTCGTGGCATGATCGCCGCGAGCGCCGGACGTTCAGCCCCTTCCATCGGGCGAACCTTGATGGTGCCGGCGGCGACGAGGGCCTTGGTATTGCCGGTCGAAACGACCGCTTCGACTTCGCCCGCCTTCAACATTTCCAAGGCGATCACCATCGAGGAGTCGCGCTTGGACTTGATCACCGTCATCGCCGCATCGTCGGGATTGACGACGCCAGGCGCGTGACGGAATTGGATGCGCTTGTGGTTGAGGATGCGGTTATCCATCGCCAACAGGCGTAGGTTGTCTTCATGCCCAACGAGGATGAGCGTGTCCTCCGGGCCGACGATGCCCTCACGGATAGCCAAGGCCGCCGCAGCGACTGCTTCGGCGGGACCGAGGTCACCGCCCATGCAGTCTAAGGCAATCTTATGGCCGACGGGCGGGGTGACTTCGCTCATATGCTGCGGGCGTGTGCCCGGAAAAGAGGCTTAGGCCTCGGTGTCGAGGACCTGACGGCCGCGGTACTTCCCCGTGGTGGGGTCGACGCGGTGGGAGCGGCGGAGTGCGCCGGATTCAGTGTCGCGCACGAGCTTGGGAGCGCGGAACTGATTGGCGCCACGACGGAGGCGGCTGCGACGCTTGGACTGTTTACGTTTCGGATTTGCCATGGTTCTACGCTGGGATGAGGGTCGGTTCTACTCCTCCCCCCACCTCGGTCAAGCCCCCTTTCATGGGCTTGCACCCCAACTAGGGCGGGATTGCCTCTTTTCATGGCTTTAGCCCCTGCACTTTTTCTCGATCGGGACGGAAATCTCATCGTTGACCACCATCACACCTGCGAGGTCCACCAAATCACCCCAATTTCTGGGGTCAAAGAGGCGTTGGAGGCTTGCTTGCAAGCAGGGTACCGCCTCTTCGTCCTGACGAACCAGAGCGGGATTAATCGGGGGAAGTTCACCTGGGCCCAATACCACGCCTGTAACCGACGGATGCTGGAACTGCTGGATTTGCCGACGCCAGGTATTTTGGAAATCAAGGCCGCCCCCGAGCGCCCCGATGAGCCTTCCGTCTATCGCAAGCCGAGCCCGCGATTCATCCATGAGATGGTCGCCAAGTACCAGCTGGACCCCGCCCGCTGCTGGATGATCGGTGACCGCATCACCGACTGGGATGCCGGTAAGAACGCGGGCATCCGCTCCTGCGCGGTACGCAGCGGGGCTGGGCGTCCCGAAGATTTCGCTTACGCCGAGAGCCAAGGCTTCGCGATTCGGACGGACTTCCCGGAGTTCGTCCGGCTGGATCTCGGATTGAAGTGCTGAAAACAAAAAAGGACGAACCCGAAGGTTCGTCCTTTTGTTGAATTCCTTAAGGAAATTAGGCCTTAGGCTTTTCGGAAGGGCAGGGGCACTTTTCGCCGTCCTTCTTGGCCGGAGCGTCTTCCGCGGTGGCGGGAGCAGCCGGAGCGTCCTTCTTGTCCTTGTCGCACTTCTTGGGGCAATCGTCGCCGCAGAGGTCATCGGAAGCCTTAGGCTTTTCGGAAGGGCAAGGGCACTTTTCGCCGTCCTTCTTGGCCGGAGCGTCTTCCGCGGTGGCGGGAGCAGCCGGAGCGTCCTTCTTGTCCTTGTCGCACTTCTTGGGGCAATCGTCGCCGCAGAGGTCATCGGAAGCCTTAGGCTTTTCGGAAGGGCAGGGGCACTTTTCGCCGTCCTTCTTGGCGGGTTCGCTTGCGGCGAAGGAAACAACGGCAGCGAGGGCCAAGGCGCTGGCGGAGGTGATGATGAGCTTGAGGAACTTGGAGTTCATAGGAGAGACCTTTAAGTTGGATGGTTCCTGCCAACTGTCAATGACCGCAGGGAGAATTAACCCCCTAGGTCATCTGAGGGTTTTATGTAGTTCGGATAGTTTCTCGGCGGCCTTGATCTGGCCCGTTCCGGGCAGCCAATCGCTTCCGCTGGTCGTGCCGTAAATCTGCGAGGTTATAATTGACTTAAGTTCTTTAACCACAACTATTTCCGATAAATCTTTGAGGCGGTTTTTGGCCGGTGCTAGGGGGGAGTTCTCTGGCTTGGAGTCGATCCAAAGGATGGCATCGGGGTTAGCTTGCACCAAGATTTCCCAGTCCAGTTTAACCCAGGTGCCAGCTTGGAGCGGGGATTTGAAGCCGGCCTGCCGGAGCGCCAAGGCCGTGTAGGCATCCGGCCCCGCCATCATCCCATCCCAGATGATCAAGAGCGTCTTTGGTTTGATGGCGGCTATTCGATTCAACTTATCGCCAAGGGCCTTCGCGGAGGCCTCCTGGCGGGTGACTGCTCCCAAGCGTTCGAGGTCGCGTGCGATGGAGTCGGGGCCTTCGGCGCTTAGGACCACCACTTTTAAGCCAGCTCGGATGCAGCGCTCCGCCCATAACGGATTCGCTAAGCGCGGAAGGATGACCAAGTCGGGCTTGGTTCGCAGCAAGGACTCCACATCAGGACTGAAGGCATCGCACGTCCGGGCGGCGGGATGCGTGGGCGGGAGCGGACACCAACGGGTCGCCGCGACCAACTGCGGCCCGCAACCGAGATCCAAGAGGGTCTGCGTCGCCCCCGGGCTATAGCTGGCGATGCGTTGCGGCGGTTCCGCCCCGCACACCACCGCGCCGTAACCGCAACACAAGAACCAGAGCCAGCGCATCAGGCGATCAAGGCGAAGGCCAGGCGTATGGCCGCGTCGAAGCTCCCGCGATCGGCGAGGCCTTGGCCCGCCAACCCATAGGCCGTGCCGTGGTCGGGGCTGGTGCGGATGTGGCGGAGGCCCAGCGAGAGGTTCGCGGCCGTGCTGAAATCCACGGTCTTCAGCGGCGCCAAGCCTTGGTCATGGTAGATCGCGGCGACGGCATCGAACTCGCCTTGGAGGTGCCGATGGAAAACGGTGTCGCCCGGGAGAGGGCCCGTGACGTCATGCCCTTCCGCCCGCAGGCGTTCCACGGCGGGCTTGATGATCGCGTCGTCTTCGGCGCCGAGCAGACCGCCTTCGCCGGCGTGCGGGTTGAGGCCGCAGACCGCGATCCGCGGACGGGCATCGCCGAGCTTCTTCCGCAGCTCAAGCAAGGCGAGGACCGTCCGGCGGACGTCTGCACCGGTGAGCGTGGCCGCGACCGTGCGCAAGGGAATGTGCCACGTGACGAGCCCGACCGTGAGTCGCCCGCCGGCGAAGGCCATGACGGGCTCGCCGCCCCAGCGGTGTGCGAAGAATTCGGTCTGTCCCGGAAAGGCGTAGCCGACGTCGGCGAGGCCTTTCTTGTTGATGGGCCCGGTCACGACTCCGCTGAAGCGTCCCTCGGTGGTGCCGCGCGCGGCGAGTTCCATGGCTTCGAGGGCGACGCGTTGGCCGGCTTCATCCGGCTGCCCCAAGCGTGCTTCGTAATCCGCCGGGCCGACGGCTTGGCCTTGGCCGAGATGGGCGATCCATTTCGCCGGACCGATTGGCGTGACCATGTCGGCAAGCTCCGGGTGGGCGCGCAGCCACGACGCGATGAGCTCCGGGCCCACGCCCGCTGGGTCTCCGCACGTCAGGGCTAGGGGCAAACGGTTCATGCGGGTTGGATGAAGCGGCCGCGCTTGCCGCCGAGGAAAAAGTTCAGGAACGCCAGGGCCTCGCCGCTGTGGAACTCGCCACTCGTCACGCCCGCTTGCGCGAGGGCCGCGCAATTCCCGCCGGCGGTGTAAACCAGGTGATAGGCTTTCTTGAGTTCGGCGATGGTCTCCACGGGTAAACCGCGGCGCCGGAGGCCGATGAGGTTGAGGCCGGCGCAATCGTTGCGTCCGTAGGCCAAGGCATTGGGCGGGACGTCTTCCGTGATGACCGCGTTGCCCGAGGTGAGCGAGCCGCCCCCGATGCGACAGAACTGATGCACGGCCACGCCGCCGCTGATGAAGGCGCGGTCACCGACCAGCACATGCCCGCCCAACATGCAGCCATTCGCGAGGATCACGTGGTCGCCGAGCACGCAGTCGTGGGCGACGTGCGCCCCCGCCATGAGCAAGCCGTCCGCTCCGATGGTCGTGTCGACGCCGGCTTTCGTGGCCCGGTGCACGGTGACGTGTTCGCGGAGGACGGTGCGGTCACCGATGCGCACGCCGGAAACGACGGAGCGGTCGAAGGAGAGGTCCTGCGGGTCGCCGCCGATGACCGCGAAGTGGTCGACGCTGACCTGCTTGCCCAGGCTGGCCCCAGCCTTGATGATGGCGTGCGCGGCGATGACAGACCCAGCCCCGACCTGAGCGCCGGCCTCGATGATGGCAAACGGCCCGACCGCGACGTCCGGGGCGAGCTGGGCGGTGGGATGGACTTGGGCGCTGGAGTGAATCACCGGGAGGAAGAGGAGGACCCACCGAAGAGTTCCAGTTGGGTGGTGCGCACCATATCGTAGACCCGGAGCAGGCGAAGCAAGGCCAAGGTCGGCGACTCGCGGCTGGTCGGGGCCTCCGCGTGCTGCACGAGGTTTTCGACGATGGTGCGAAGGGAGATGACGTGGTCCACGCCCGCTTCCTTGAGGAGTCGGATGCTTTCCGAGCGGGCAGGCTCCTGGGCGGGCAGGCCGGGCAGGATGAGGACCTTGATCAGCGCTGCCGCCTCGCCTTCGGGGAGGCTCGCCCAGGCTTCTTTCGCCGTCTCGCAGGCGTCTTTCCGGATGAAGTCGAGGAAGTCCCCACGCCGGATGGTGGTGGCCGTCACCGCCTTCTGGCCATGCCAGTCGCGGATGACGGCCACACCGTCACCCAACCCGACCAAATCCGCGCCAAAGAGCTGGAAGGCCCGTTCGCCTGGCGTTGCGGTGCGTGGGTTGCGGAAGAACACTTCGCCCTCGGCTTCGGGTCGCTTGCGTTTTCCGGTCACGGGGGCCTTGCGTGATTGGCGTACGAAGAAGCCGTTCACCTCGAAGAACTCGCGGACCAGACTGTCGTCGAAACCCGCCATGGCCGCAAGGATGCAGCCGGAGGGCCAGGTAGGTCAACCCGCTATGCGGTCACAGCGTGAACCCCGCGGGCGCGATCGCCACGGTGAACTCCCCTTTGAGCGAGCCCGCCTTCATCGCCGGGACGAGTTCGGCCAAGGGCGCCGTACGGATCGTCTCATGGAGCTTGGTCAATTCGCGGCCGATGCAGACCACCCGGTCGGGCCCGAGGATCTCCAGCATCTCATCGGCAAAGTCGCCGATGCGGTGGCAGGATTCATGCAGCACGATGGTTTCGTCGGCGACCTTGGCGCCTTCAAGGAAACGTCGGCGCGCCGCGGTCTTCGGGGCCAGGAAGCCGACGAAACGGAAGGCGTTGGTGGGCAGGCCGGACGCGGAAAGGAGGGTGACGATGGCGCATGGTCCCGGCAGGGGCGTCACGATGAGCTTGCGGCGGCGGCATTCGCGCGTGACGCGGAAGCCGGGGTCGCTGATGCCCGGCGTGCCCGCATCGGTGATCAGGGCGACGACGGCGCCGCGCTCGATCTTGTCGGCGAGTTCGACCGCGACTTCCTTTTCGTTGTGCTCGTGGTAGGCGAGCATCGGCTTGGTGAGGCCGAGGTGGCGGAGCAAGCCGCCCGTGACGCGCGTGTCCTCGCATGCGACGAGATCGCACGCCGCCAACTCCGC
>Ga0255122_1000612_pt1 | contig 8868 bp, 8 predicted proteins | sample Law_Colum_RepC_8_2_FD_188581 | JGI IMG/M metagenome (GOLD analysis project Ga0255122, IMG submission 188581) | Freshwater microbial communities from St. Lawrence River, New York, United States - Law_Colum_RepC_8h | ecosystem: Environmental > Aquatic > Freshwater > River | place: USA: New York...
AACTTCGACATCGAGCGCTATTTTAGTCACTTAATAAAATTAAAAATAGCATCCACGAAGGCCTAAACTCTGACATTGGCACATTTCCCAGTCTGGTCACTTAGAATTTGGGTTTATTCGGTTCCGTACAGGAAATTTTCATGTCTTTGCATTCCATTCGCGCTTACCTGCTGATTCTGACATCGGCCCTGCTTTTGGCAGCTTGTGGCGGCAGCTCCACGCCCTCAACGCCTGCGCCTCCCGTCGGCGGTTTGAGTGTTGTTGCCGGAGACAGTCAAGTAGCGGTGAGTTGGAAAGAAACGCCAGGGGTTGAGTACTGGATTTTCGCAGCCCCAAATTCCCCAAACCTCAGCTTGAGCAACTGGCTCGCCACATCGGGCTCGACATACCGACTCAAGGTGACATCCCCTTATGTGGTCACTGGCCTGACCAATGGCACGCCTTATTCATTTTTCATGACGGGCAGAACCAACAACGGCCCAGGTGGAGACGCCACGCCAACAGTTGCCGCCACGCCTCGCTTAGCAGGCTCCGAGTGGACCTCATCTGGCACGTTGAACACAGTACACCCACAGGACTGACTTATGGCAGCTACTTAGACATCGCCAGCAATTCAGTGCTTTACACGTACTTGGCCGTTGGCAATGGCGGCAAGATGTTTCGAGCTGCAGACTTCAACACATGGACGGCCATCACGCCTGTTGTCAACGTTAACCTGCATGCGGCCGAATACAGTTTCACCAAATTTATCGCGGTTGGCGAAGGGGGCACCATCCTTTACAGCACCGATTCCAAAATTTGGACGCCGTCCATCAAAATCACCCCTCAAAACTTAAATGCCATTGCGACCAATGGCAGCTTGGCCATTGCAGTGGGTGACAACGGCGCCATTGTGACCAGCAAGAATGCCATCACTTGGACGGTGGCGACAAGTGTGCCAACGTCATCCCACCTTTATGGCATTTCATACACAAGCGCAGGCAATTGGCTGGCCGTCGGCGCTGGCGGCACCATTCTGACCAGCGGTGATGGCTTGACATGGACAGCTCAAAAGTCAGGCAGCTCAGCTGACCTCAAAGGCGTTGGTTCAATGACCAACTTCACCAACAATGTCACCAGTTATCAATTCATTGTTGTTGGCGCCAACGGCACCATCTTGAGCAGCCCTGACGCTATCACATGGACAGCACAGAGTGCCAATACCACTGCCAATTTCAATGCGCTGTCCACCACCAATCAATTCTTGGCCGTAGGTTCAGGCGGCACTGTTGTGATCAGTTTGGATGGCATCACATGGAAGTCTCAGGCAAGCAAAACCACCGCCAATCTCACCAATTTGCTAAGAGCTCAAAACATGTACATTGCAGTCACCAACACGGGCGGCATCATTTACTCCAAATAAAACGCAACTGAGGTATCGCCTCTCTTGCCCCAAAAAAAAGGCCTTCATCTGAAGGCCTTTTTTTTCAAGGATCAAGCTTCAATGTGAAGCTCTTGAATTTTTCGAGTAATGGTATTGCGACCAATACCCAACTTAACAGCCGCTTCAATGCGTCGTCCGCGGGTGGTCGCCAGTGCTGCTTGAATGAGCAAGGATTCAAAGCGTTTGGTCAGGACGTCCCAAACGTCTTGGCGATCTGTCCCTAACAGCTGCAAAGCCTCCACCTCTAACGCGCTCTCCCAACCTGCATGTGCGCCTAAGTTAACCAGCGCAGGTGTTGAGCCGATGGTGGCTGCTAAGGGTGCACTCTCGCTCAATGGGACAAATTCTCCCGCTGCAATTTCGCCTTGCACACCTGAATTCACGGCATTGTTGTGCAACAAAACTTCCGGCGGCAGGTCCTTGGCCTCAATCATTTGGGCTGGTGCCATCACAGTCAGCCAATGACAAATATTTTCCAATTGGCGAACGTTGCCTGGGAAATTAAAGTGTCCCAAAATTTCAAGTGCTTGCTCTGAAATTCGCTTGGGCTCTACACCCAATTGCAGCGCACTTTGCAGCAAGAAGTGCTTGGTTAAAACTTGCACGTCTTCTCTGCGTTCACGCAAAGCAGGCAAACGCAGTCGAATGACATTCAGGCGGTGAAACAAGTCCTCTCGGAACACGCCTTCTTTAACCCTTTGCTCTAAATCTTGGTGTGTGGCAGCAATGACTCGCACATTGGCCTTCACCGAAGTGTGCCCGCCCACTCTGTAAAAGTGCCCATCAGACAAAACGCGCAACAAACGTGTCTGAAGGTCAAAAGGCATGTCGCCAATTTCATCTAAAAACAGGGTGCCGCCTTCTGCTTGTTCAAACCTGCCGCGCCTTGATGTTTGAGCGCCCGTAAATGCACCTCGCTCATGACCGAAAAGCTCACTCTCCAACAGGTCTTTCGGAATGGCCGCCGTATTGATGGCCACAAAAGGGCCGTTGGCTCTGGGGGAATGCTTGTGCAATGCACGGGCCACCAGCTCCTTGCCAGAACCAGATTCGCCGGTGATCATGACCGTTACATTGCTTTGCGAAAGTCGACCAATGGCTCTGAAAACATCCTGCATGGCGGGCGCTTGACCCATCATCTCTGGCGTCGCCGCCATGAGTTCCTCAGCCACTTCTTCGCGCTGACTTTCTTCAAGCGCGCGTCGAATCAGCTCAATCGCCTTGGGCAAGTCAAAAGGCTTGGGCAGGTATTCAAAAGCGCCATTTTGAAAAGCTGAAACAGCACTGTCCAGATCAGAAAAGGCCGTCATGATGATGACTGGCAATGCAGGCAGTTGCTGCTTGACTTGCGTCAACAAATCCAAGCCCGATCCACCTGGCATGCGAATGTCACTGACCAAGACCTGAGGGCCTTCACTGCCGTCTTCTGTGGCCAGCGCAGCAAGGACTTCACGCGGATTGGTAAAACTGCGAGTACTCAAGCCTTCGCGAAGGAGAGCCTTCTCCAAGACGAATCGGATGGATTGGTCATCGTCTACGATCCAGATAGGCTTCATGTGACTTAACTTTCTCTTAAAGGAATGCACCGTCTGCTAACAGATCAGGGCAACGGAATCAAAATTTTGAAATCTGTTCGACCCGGCACACTTTCACACTCAATCATGCCGTGGTGCTGCTGAACAAAGGTCTGCGCCAAAGTGAGACCTAAGCCAGAGCCGCCTTCTCTTCCAGAAATCAGTGGGAAGAAAATTCGGTCTTTGATAGAGTCTGGAACACCAGGCCCGTTGTCTATTACATGCAATTCCAATGCCAGTCGATAACGTTGTTTGCCAAATGTCACTTGGCGGGTAATTCGCGTCTTAAAAGTAAGTTGAGCATCACCCTCAGTCACCCGATCTGACAAGGCTAAAGCTGCGTTGTGAGCGATGTTTAAAACAGCCTGAATAAGCTGCTCCCTGTCGCCTCTGAATTCGGGAATGGAAGTGTCGTAGTCTCTGATGACCCGCAAACCTTTTGGAAATTCAGCCACAACAAGTGAGCGCACTCTCTCACAAACCTCATGGATATTGACATCTCCCACCATGTGGGGCCGGCGATGCGGTGCCAACAGCCGGTCAACCAAGAGTTGCAAACGATCGGCTTCTCGAATGATGACCTGGGTGTATTCGGTCAGCTCCTTGGATTCCATTTCCATTTCGAGCAGCTGCGCAGCACCGCGAATACCACCCAATGGGTTCTTGATCTCATGGGCTAGATTTCGAATGAGCTCTTTGTTGGCTTGAGCCTGGTCAATCAGCCGCTCTTCTCGGTCCTGCCGAGTTTGCTGCTGAATAGGCAGTAATTCAATGATCACTTCGTCAGATTGATCGGACTGCGCCACGATCACATGAACAGGAAGTGACTCCTCTGGATTGATGCGCAACAACTCGGCGTCGTAGCGCAATGCCGCAAATTCATTGGCCTTGGCGCCAGAAAGTGCATGCAACAAGGGCTTGGGATCTGAAAAGAAATTCAAAAAGGACTCTCCCTCCAAACTTCTTCTGGACTGACCCATCACATCCTCTAGTTCTGAATTAACAAAGACGACAGTGCCATTGCTTTCCAAGACGGCAATGGGGGTGGCCAACCAATCGAAGGCCTGAAAGCGATGATTCTGTGAAGCACTTGTGACATTCATATTTCGCGCTTGCGAGCCAATAGAGCTGGTGGAACTCAATTTGGATTGATTTGAAATTTTCGCCATCTGAATTTCACTTAGATGGCACTGAGGCCAATTGAGATGTGTGACGACTCAACTCTCTTTTCAAAGCCATCAGGTCACGCGCCATGCGCTCAATTTGAATTTGCATTTCCGCAACACGGCGCTTGTATTGCGGGTTTTGCAAAGACTCTCCCTCTTGAAGAGCTGGCTGACCTCCATTAAAAACTCGCACCATTTCTGCTTGCTTGGCGCTTAGTTTCTGCCACTCATCCTCCAAAACAGTGCGCGCTTGAACATTTCGCTGAAGCGCATCTTGTGGTTTGGTGGGTGGGATCGAAATGCGCTCAGCAGCAGTGCCAGAAACCGCCGAGACAGGCTTTGGAGACTGACCATTTTGAACACGCGTTCCCTCGATTTGAGTCGGATTTGAAATCAGCAGTTTTTGGCACTGACTGGGGTCATTCGGTTGATTGGTTATTTCTTGGCCACACTTGTAGACAGCTTGATCGGCCAACGCCAAACCTGCGAACCATGGCAATGCCATGAGCAGTATGTGCCATTGAAATTTCACCGATCTCAAGCCTACAAGCATGTCTCAAAAATCTTTCTTGAATGAAAAAGGACGGCCTGAGCCGTCCTTTTCGGGGTCGGGCTCAGCTGCCCAAACTCGCTGCAAATTACAGTGAGTAGTACATCTCGTATTCGATGGGGTGCACGGCTTGACGGAAGCGTGTGACTTCGCCCATTTTCAATTCAATGTAAGCGTCGAGCATGGAGTCTGTGAACACGCCACCTTTTGTGAGGAAGGCGCGGTCTTTGTCCAAATACTCGAGGGCTTGGTCTAAGCTGTGGCAAACGGTTGGCACCAATGCATCTTCTTCGGGCGGCAAATGGTACAAGTCTTTGGTAGCAGCTTCGCCTGGGTGGATTTTGTTTTCCACGCCGTCCAAACCAGCCATCATGAGTGCAGAGAAGCACAGGTAGGGGTTGGCCATTGGATCTGGGAAGCGCGCTTCAATGCGGCGACCTTTGTCAGAAGCAACGTGAGGAATGCGAATGGAAGCAGAACGGTTGCGGCTAGAGTAAGCCAACTTCACGGGTGCTTCGAAACCAGGCACCAAACGCTTGTAGCTGTTGGTGGTGGGGTTGGTGATGGCGTTCAAAGCACGAGCGTGCTTGATGATGCCACCAATGTAGTACAACGCGAAGTCTGACAAACCTGCGTAGCCATTGCCTGCGAACAAGTTCTTGCCGTCTTTCCAGATGGACTGGTGAACGTGCATGCCTGAGCCGTTATCACCGACCAAAGGCTTTGGCATGAAAGTAGCTGTTTTGCCGTAAGCGTTAGCCACGTTCCAAACCACATACTTCAATGTTTGAGTCCAGTCAGCGCGCTGCACCAAGGTGCTGAAGCGTGTGCCGATTTCGTTTTGACCTGCGCCAGCCACTTCGTGATGGAAGACTTCAACGGGGATTCCCATAGATTCGAGAATCAGGGACATTTCAGCGCGCATGTCTTGTGTGCTGTCGACGGGAGGCACTGGGAAGTAACCACCTTTCACGGTTGGACGGTGACCGCGGTTACCGCCTTCCATTTTGGTACCGCTGTTCCACGGTGCTTCATAGTCGTCGATCTTGAAGAACGAACCTGACATGTCGCTGCCAAAACGGACGTCATCAAACAAGAAGAATTCTGGCTCGGGGCCGAAGTAAGCAGTGTCGCCCAAACCAGAGGCCTTCAAATAAGCTTCAGCGCGCTTGGCGATAGAGCGGGGGTCGCGGTCATAGGCTTTGCCATCACCGGGTTCCAAAACGTCGCAACCCAAGATCAAAGTAGTTTCTTCGAAGAAGGGATCGAGGTTGGCGGTATTGGGATCGGGCATCAACAACATGTCGGAGGCTTCAATACCTTTCCAACCTGCAATGGAAGAACCATCGAACGCGTGGCCGTCGGTGAATTTGTCTTCGTCAAAGTGGGAGATTGGCACGGATACGTGCTGCTCTTTGCCACGGGTATCGGTGAAGCGGAAGTCAACAAACTTGACTTCATTGTCCTTCACCATCTTCATCACGTCTGCGACGGTCTTTGCCATCAAATTCTCCTAAGGATGGGTGTTGATAATTGGTTCTACGGGAATGCAGTTTCTATGCCAACAAAAGCAGAGCACCACAATGGCCCAAGTCCGCTATTGTGCCCTGAGGACAGGGGAGCACTTTGCGACTTTCCGGGAATTTTTTGCATCAACTTGATGCACCACAATACACCACAAATGCACTATTATAGTGCGTAATTTGTTAGCGCACCATTTCAGGGCCAAGCTCAACTTCAAAAGGCTTTAGGCCTTCTTTCAGTGCCATGAAAGCAGACTCAGCTTGCGGTTCTGCGCCTTTCACACCCAGTTCGATGTGCTTGCCCCACTTGGGATGATCCACGCTGGGAAGGCTAAAAACTTTGATGCCCGCATGTTGGAGTTCAATGCGCTCCATCAAGGGGGTCAGGGTTGCCTCCATGGCGCCAAAAACAATCACAGACCGCTCGATTCGCTTGGGCGCGGCACCCCATGTTTGGCAATAGGCATCGAGTTTGTCTTGCATCATAGGCCATGCCATGACAGGAAAACCGGGCACAAAGTGAACCATGCCTTGGCCTGCACCCTGACAAGTGAAACCAGGAATTTTGTTGTACGGGTTGAGAATGATTTGAGCGCCTTGGGGAAACGTGCCCATGTTCAATCGGTGAAGGTTGTCATCGCGATTAGGTTCAAAGGCAACACCCTGCTCCGTGGCGACATCGCGCATGCGTTCCAAGATCAAGGCCTTGGCTTCAGGGTGCAAAGCCAAGGGCACACCGATTGCTTGGGCGGCGCATTGTCGGGTGTGATCGTCTGGCGTTGCACCGATACCACCGCAAGAGAAGACCACGTCACCCGATGCGAAGGCACGGGCTAAGACCTGCGTAATGCGCTCGGGAGAGTCGCCCACATACTCGGCCCAAGCCAACTGCAAACCTCGCTCATTGAGAAGCTCTATGAATTTAGGCAAGTGTTTGTCCGAGCGTTTACCCGACAGAATTTCGTCGCCAATGATGATGATGCCGATGGCAGGCGGATTGAGTTGCATGGGTGTGTTCATGGCTGTGCTTCGTTCAGAATGATGATGGGCTCTTCTCTGAGCTTACTTAAGGCAAGCAACAAAAAGTGAACAAACCAAAGTGCTGAAAAGATAAAAACGAGGGTGTAAATCCAAACTGCAATGGGGATGAGAATCACAAACGCAGCGGCAAACAAGGCACCGGATGCCCACACCAAACTGGGTGCAGCACCCATGGCTCCGGTTAGAACGCCCATGCCTAACAATTGAAATCGATAACGCTTCATGAGCTCTACCCGCTCTTGACTAGACGCATGTTCAGCCAAGACATCGTAGGTCATGACTCTGTAGGTCAACCATCCCCAAATCAATGCTGGCAAAAGTATGGCCAGCGGTGGTATCAACCAAAAGGGCAAGGTGAGAATCAATGCGCCCATGGCCAAGATCACAGACATGAAAGTCCACAAGACACTTTGCCACAGAGAACCACCATGCTTGCGCTCTAATTCAGGGAAACGCCTTGTGCCAACCAAACTCACGAGTGCAGGCGTCATCATGAATGAGACTGCCAATAGGGACATGATCATGACAACAGGCGTCACAGCCAGGATGATGACCAATGGCGCAAGCACCGTCTTTAAATTCAGCAGACCGACTCGCTCCAACCAAGTCCACGCCCAACCCAAGGCTGGGCTGCCTTCCATCCCCGTGCGCACGGTGTCGACAGCAAGGTCCCAGTACACAAAGCCCAGGCCTGTCACGATCGCCGCCATCAATATGAGCGGCAACAAGGAAAGCATGATGACCTTTGGATGCATGCAGTAAGCAAGCGCTCGCCAAAAAGAGTCCATGAAAAGTTTCATGAACTTGTGCCCTTGCCTAAAAAGCGCATGAAGCCTAATTTTTGTTGAGCCCAAAAACTTTGCCCATAGTCGCGCCCCTCTTCGACTTGGTCGCGAACACCTGTTGGATCGTATCTGTTTGAAAAATCAGCAGTTTTGAACATCATGTCCCACCACGGAAACAACACACCGAAGTTGTGTCCGCCCAAGGTTTTTCGGCCTGCTGACTCGTGACCAATGCCAATGGCATGGTGCAAGCGATGAAACCTCGGGCTCACAAATAAGCGATCACCCAACCAACCAAAACTGCATCTGATGTTGGCGTGTTGAAAACTTTCGCTCAATTGGCTTAAGACCACCAAAGCAATGAATTGCCCCGGGCCCACGCCGATCAATTTGGCTACCACTGACAATATCAGCGCGGTCATCACATCGTCGAGCAAATGATTGCGGTTGTCCGTCCAGAGTGTCATTTGTCTTTGCGAATGATGCAAAGAATGCAGAGCCCACCAACGGTTGAACTGATGTTGCCCTCGGTGAATCAGGTAATGAACAAAATCAAAAACAACAAGGTACAGCAAGAAACTGACCCAAGCAATGTCGGAGACGCCTGGCCAAAATGCGTCGATGTGGAGCGTTGGAAACCCATGAACGCGCAGCATGCCAAACACAGTTTCAACGGCATTTTCAAAAGTAAAAAACATGACCAACTTAAACAGGCCCAAACGATGAATGAGGGTGTAAAAGATATCAACTTTGACACCGTTGGAGTCTGTAACAGGCTCGGAGGGTCGCCATTTTTCTAAGGGCGC
>Ga0255122_1000615_pt1 | contig 8840 bp, 6 predicted proteins | sample Law_Colum_RepC_8_2_FD_188581 | JGI IMG/M metagenome (GOLD analysis project Ga0255122, IMG submission 188581) | Freshwater microbial communities from St. Lawrence River, New York, United States - Law_Colum_RepC_8h | ecosystem: Environmental > Aquatic > Freshwater > River | place: USA: New York...
GATATTGAGAATGAGATAGAAATTATAAATAAGTATATAGTTAGCAGGGCATTATGCTGTCCTTTTAATATTGATAATACTTTAAATGGAAAGATAATATCGGATATTATAAGCAGTCAATATATATACAAGATAACTGCTAGCGTATACGAAGATGTTTTTAAGATAATTAGAATAACATTCCCGACATTAGAGGAAAACATAGATTTTTTGAATAAACAGCGCGAGAAAAACAAGCAGGAAAAAATAAAGGCCTTCAATAAAATAACAGTAGAAGAGAATGCTCTAATAAAAGAACTCAAAAAAGCTGGATTTAAACAGGAATTACTTGCAGAGAAAAAAGAAGATGAGGATGAAATCAATAACCTCTTTGATAATGTTATTGAACCTGGCGACAACGGCGATGAAAATAACAACGAGTTTAACGAGATATTCAACGATAATGCCGGAGGAGCCGGAGGCGCGGCTAGACAAGATATTAACGAGGAAAATATGCTTATGACCTATGACAGAGAAGACGATGATGAAAATATGGATACAGAAGATATGGGATTTTTATATAATTAAGGGGGGAAAAGGTTAAATGAATTGCTATTTAGAGGCTCGTAAGCTATTTATATTACCTTTATGGTGTAGTAAAAAGAAACTAAGATTTTTAAAAATTGAAAATTAAAATTTGAGTACATCTTTCTGTTTTTTCAAAAATTTCAAAAGTTTTTTAGAAATTACAAAATAAATCAAGAGATGTACTCAAATTTTAAAATGAAAAAATATTAATATTCCAGTGTCTCAAGAAATGCTCTGTTAGTTTAAGTATTTTTATAATAATTATTGTAATTATTGTAATTACTATGTATCTCTAAAAGTTAAAAAGTGGACAGCCTAGTGTAGTCTATGTTATACATTTTCGCCAGCCCCATATATTTTAGTATCGGCACCAGTCGCCGTCGTAGTAACTAAATCGTTTTTTGGCGGGACAGTTGATATATTAACAAGGGATGCTCCTTGTGCTACAATCTGTGCTTCTTGTGCTAATTGCGCCATTTGCGCTCCTTTTCTGCTTCCACTGAGTCTTTTGGAGACATTAGTATTGCCTATGATGCCATTTAATTGAATGGGTATGTGTCTCTCGGCATCAGTGAAACATTTGGCGACTTCTATTTTATATTTTACGGGTATCTCTTCAAACGAGCAATCCTGTATTAAATTGTCATATTTTAGTGATAAGATATTGTAGGTTTCTTTTGAGACGCTCCCATCACACGCTTCTATTTCTTGAGACAGAAGCATAAATTGCTGGGATAATTTTTTAAATATTTCAAATTTTTCGCTGGCCTTTATGCTGTTTGTAAGAGACATTATAAGGACGCTTACGGCATTTACGATAATGTTCGGTATCTTGATAGCATTTGCATCCTCACTGATACTGTTTATAATACACATAGTTGAACTAGTCAATACGAGAGGTATATTAAAACAGAACTTGACAAAACTCCAGTGAGAAGATGCCTTAGTACATAATAGTGTCATTGACTCGCATTTATCCAACAATTTATCAATATTATGCATTATTTTTTCGGTTATTCTTAGTTTATCTAATAATATGATATTTTTTTATTTGAATTATTATATTAGAGATAAGCGTATGAATATAGAAGTTAAAACAAACGCCTGGGTTCTTCCAAATAGAGTTGGTTATAACAAAAAAATGTATGATATATTTCATCCTTCAAAATATCACAAAAAAGCAGCAGCTAAAGCCTCTTGTGAATGTACAAAAGATTCGTGTGAATTAGATGTATCTAAGGTGTCTCTTTTTCCGCAGCAAAGGATTGTCAAGGATTATATGCAATTTGACAGTCCTTACAGAGGCATCTTGTTATATCACGGTTTAGGATCGGGTAAATCTGCCGCATCAATAGCCGCATCCGAAGGATATATTAATCGTAAAAATGTTATTATTATGACTCCCGCGTCATTATCGCAGAATTATGAGAACGAATTGATGAAGATATCAACTATCGGCTTGAATCTAAAAAAATCATGGACTTGCCTAAAAGTTATTAAAACAAATGCCAAGATGATGGAACAGCTCAAAGGATACGCCATAGATAAGCAAATGGTTAAAAAAGAGGGAACTGTATGGGTTCCTTTATATAAGAAGGATATAGAGGATGCCGAGATAGTTATAGATAATATTAAATACTCTGATATGGCTTCAAATGACAAAGAGGATATCAAAAAGACTATAACGCATATAATAAGAAACAGATATAAGTTTATAAATTACAATGGCATTACTATGAAAATGATAAAAGAAATGGGCGACAATCCTTTTGACAATTCCTTTATAATAGTTGATGAGGTGCATAATTTTATTAGCAGAATAGCTAACGGTTCCAAAATAGCTATGAAAATATACAATAATATTGTTAGCGCTAAAGATGTTAAATTGGTATTATTGTCAGGGACACCTATAATTAATCATCCATACGAAATATCATTTTTAATCAATTTATTACGAGGCCCGATGAAGACTTATAAAATCCCTATAATAGATGGCGTAGCCGACAAGAATGAAATAATAAATAAGTTGTCAAATGCACAATTGCACGATTATGTTGATGAATTATATTACGACAATAGGAATCTCAATATTATATTATTACCTATAAATTATGTTCGCAAAGACGATGTATCATCGGCGATAGTAAAGAAGGAATGGGATAGGGACGAAGATACAATTATAAAAGAGATAATAAAAGCTGTTAATGCCGAAGGAAACGATGCGAATACCGGAAAAAAGCTCGCTAAGCCCGCGAAGTCTGCGAAGTCTGCGAAGTCTGCGAAGCCCGGAAATGGAATAGATGTCAAGAAGCCATATTTAATAGTAACGAACGGAACGACGGGTTCCTTAAAAACAAAGATGGCAGAAGAAATTATTAAATATTTGAAGTTGAACCCGACGAATACGAAGATAAATATAGATGATTTGGTGATAAAGAACAAGGAATATAAGAAGCGCGTATTAGATATAATTAAGAAGGTAGCAAAGGAATGTAATAATAACAAGGCGTGTATATCTGAAAAATACGAGAATCCCAGTGATAAATTGCAAGAAGATTTTGCAAAGGCCTATTATGATGTAAGGAAGGGCGAAGGTGGCATTAGTTGCACGGATAGTTTTAAAAACTCTTGTGATAAATTGAATGATTTGAATTTGGAGAATGCTTTGAAAGAGAGCAGAAATATTGTATTTGAATCGCAGGGACTATCGGTTCCATCGTGGCTATTGTCTCAGCCCTATTTGACCGAAAAATATAATGTCATATTTGCCTATTCTCTCGCGCCTATTAAAAAGATTGTAGATGTTATTAAAAAGCGCGGGAAAGCGAGAATAGACAAGTATATCAAGAATCCTAACGAAGATGCACCGAGGATGCCGTCAGTTGACAAAAAGATAATAGGAAATAACATTAAAAATATTGTGGCGACATTAAAGGAATTGCGTAAAAATTGTATAAATGAAGTGGAATATTTGAAATGCGGTAATAAAAAAATAGACAAGCTCCTTGTATATGAGAATAGCGACGATTTTAAATTCAATCTAGTATATGATAATTATAACAATGATGATATAATAGATTCCGAGTTTGAAGGCCTAATTTATGATATTGTTAAAATGGATGCCAAAGGCAATTTTGATGAATCGGGTATATCTTTAAGTACTAAATATGATACTGAACATAACTATGCTTTACCGAGTAAAAAAGAGGATTTTGTCAAGTTTTTCATAAATGACGAGGACCCCGAAAATATCAAGGTAATTAATGAGGATTTATTTAAAAGACGCGTATTAGGCATTTTGAGTTATTATAAGACATCGGGTTCGGAACTATTTCCCTCGCTATTACCTGAGACTATTAGAAATATGTATATGACCGACCATCAAATCAAAAAATATGTAGATGTTCGTATTAAAGAAATAGCGATGGATGATCGCAAGAAGAAGTTCGGCAACAAAGGAGCTGCAGAAATTAGCTCCGTATATCGTGCATTCAGTAGATTAGTATGTAATTTTGCGTTTCCCGAAGAAATACCTCGCGAATTCCCTCAGGATATAAGGACATTGAAGAAAAAAGAAATGGCAATGAATGAGGAAGACGGTGCAAATAGCAAGGATAGTAATGACGGTGAAAATGCGGATAGTGATAAAAAGAAGTTCAATAAAGAGATAGATGCTGAATATAATAAAAAATTAACAAAGGCACTTAGTGATTTAAAGAAGGGCGATTATTTGGAAAAGAAGAACTTGCGCGAATACTATAGTCCGAAGTTTGCGCAAATGTTGGAAGATGTAAATACATCGCCCGGGAGTGTCCTTGTGTATTCGCAGTTTCGCGTCGTAGAGGGTTTAGGGATATTCAAGGAGGTTCTAAATAAACACGGATATGTTGAGATTAATGTTATAAAGAATGATGAATATGGATATATATTAGAAGACCCTGATGTATTTGATGAAAAATATGATAATAAAAGATATGTTATGTTCAATTCTGACAGAGAAAAGACCAATATATTAATGAATCTATTTAACGGGGATTTTGCGAATCTCCCAGATACTATCAGGAGTAGCTTGCCGAATAATGGGGAAGGACTGGAACAAAGATATGGAAAGCTTGTCAGGGTTATGATGATTACGCAATCGGGCGCCGAGGGTATATCTTTGAAGAATGTAAGACGCGTATTGATAACTGAGTATTTTTGGAACTCTGTGCGTATAGACCAAGTAATAGGGCGTGCCGTTCGTACTTGCAGTCATATGGGATTGCCTGTGGAAGATAGAAATGTGGGGGTTTATAAATATATTATGAAGTTTACTAATGACCAGCTAATAAAAAACCCGACGCTCAAAATAAAGGACGCCGAACTATCTACAGACGAGCATATCTATGACAAGGCTAACAAAAAAGAGGAGTTAATCAAGAACTTCTTGGATATGTTAAAATCCTCTTCAATAGATTGTGTGATACACGCTGATGTTAATAAGCCTTTGAAGAATGGCTATAAATGCTATAACTGGCCTATAAATATGAAGGACGATAAATTGGCATTTACACAGAATATATTGAATGATGGCAAAATAACTCAATATAAAAACTATGAAAGGGTGAAAACAGACAGAGGCAAGGTTGTATCCAGGGATGGCGTCAAATATGTGCTATTAAATGATAAATTGTATGATTACAATAGCTATAAAAATGCGGGAGTATTATTGCTAGCCTAAGTCGCCTAAGTCTCCTAAGTCGCCTAACTTTTACTCTAAGTAATACATATAAATAATAAATTATAGTAAATAAGAAGCATATACTTATTTTTAATAATAAATATAAATGAACGATATAATATTTAGATGTATTCGCAATATTAATATAGAAGATTACATAGAATATGATATTGAAAACATTGAAAATATTAATATAGTAATTGAAGATATCATAGATGCTGGAGATGCTGGAGATGCTGGAGATGCTGGAGATGCTGGAGATGCTGGAGATGCTGGAGATGCTGGAGATGCTGGAGATGCTGGAGATGCTGGAGACATAGCTTATAATATTGGATGGGATATCAGAGAAGCAGGGGATGCAGCGATGGATACAGGGGATGCCGCTATGGATACAGGGAATGCAGCGATGGATACAGGGAATGCAGCGATGGATACAGGGGATGCCGCGATTATTTCTACAGGAACAGGGAGATGTATATGTAGATATAATAATTTTAATTTATGCGACCGTAATATAGGAGATAACTTATTATATTGTAGGTATCATAAGAATACTAAGATTGGCTATATACACAAGATATTTTATGATGTATTTAAAGACAAAGAAGAGATAACCGTAGGTGATTTATATATGTTATATAGACATATTAATTGTAATTTTGGATTTGGGTATATCAAGGAGTTATATATAGACTTATTAAAAAGCATACCATTCAAGATATTATTAAATATAGCTGAGAAGAATAATATAATATCAAACGACCGCAAATATAGTAAGAATGAGATTTATTTGCGTCTCTATAATATTAATAAAAATACTTGCGAACTGGAAAGCAATAATATAAATATAGATGCATTTTGCAAGATACAGCAGAGACTCAAAGAAAGATTGAGAGATAGAATAAAGAAACGGATTAGAGATAGGCTACGATATAATATATTTAACTTAGAGGATTATGAGTCAGGAGTCGCCCGAGGTGATTATATAAATACCGATGAACTTTTTACAGGAGAGAATATATGCGATATACCTCCTAAAAGATTATATATATTATGCAATAATAATAGCGAGAGCAGCGAGAGAAGCGGTAAGTATGTATTTGATGCTGTAGAATTGGAGTATTTTGTTAGAAAATGTAGAGAGAATAAGCAGGAGCCTTATAATCCCTATAATCGCGATAAGTTGGATGAGGACTTTTTGGAGAATCTTTATATATTTATAAAATATAATGGCCTGCTAATCAAGAATGATGAATATTTGTGGGAAAACAATATGCACGCATTTACTGAATTGTCGTTAGAAATAGAAAGTAGAGGGTTTTATAATAGCCCTGAATGGTTTGAGAGATTAAAAGATGCGGATTTCCTAAAAGTAATCAAATATTTTAAATTATTCTCAGCCAATACTCCAGAAAGTAATAAGTATTTTAATGAAATCAGAGCAGATACCTTGATATTTGATTTTTGCAAAGATGCCATAAAGATGTTCAAAGAATGCAATAACGAATATTATATATTATGCTGTAATTTTATTAAGGCTATGGCTTTATGTTCAAATAACTTTTATAATAATTTGCCAGCGTGGCTATTAGCTAACGGAACAGGCGGTATGGGAGCGGCAGGTGCGGTAGGTGCGGGAGGTGCGGGAGGACATATGGGAATTGGTGGTATTATTGATAATATTCGTATAAATACAAATCTTGAAACGTTGATGGGGGCGATGAATAGGAATAATGCTTCAGAATTGGCAAATAATTTTTTATTATATTATTATGTAGAATATATTTAAAGTTGTTATACAAATATGAATATTAACACAAATACATATGATATCAAATATACGCCCGACTTTGCATATACTCCAATAAACTCTCAATCTCTAGTACATACTCAAAATGTAATTGAAGAAAAACAAAAAAATACAATAGATACATATATAAGCAAATTTAAAACATCATTTTATGGTTTTTTATTATTTATTATTTTATCACTTCCAGTTGCATATAAAATATTGGATATGATTGGAAAAATAATATCACAAAACATAGAGATATATGATTTTAACACAGAAGAACCATCGCCATTAGGGCGAGTAATAATGGGATTAATTGTTTTAATATTATTATTTATCTTATAATATAAGAATCCCAGAGAATACATTAGATTACCACATTATTTACATTACTTTTTCTTAGTAGCAGCAACCTTCTTAACTGCCTTCTTAACCGGTTCAGGCTCAGGCTCAGGTTCAGGCTCAGCCTCTTCATCCTCCTCTTCTTTGACATCTTCTTTTTCGTCTTCCTCGTCTTCCTCATCTTCCTCATCTTCCTCTTCTTCCTCTTCTTCCTCTTCTTCCTCCTTTGAAATTACTGGAGCCTTGACAGATACTGGAACTTGAGCCGCAACAGCTGCCACAGGTTTCTTTTTATCTTGAACTACAGCAGATACTGACGATACTTTGGAAATTACCTCAGTATCTACATCAATATCTTCATCGTCTTCGTCTTCATCATCTACAACATCCTCATCACTATCTTTTACAAAGGTAATCTTGGAAGTGTTAATCTTTTGGAACTTGGCAGAAACAATCTTCCAACTGCATCCAAACATTCCCGCAGAGAACCAGAGACCATTCAATTGGATAATGAATTGCGCCTTTCCACCCTTGAGATTTGCAACATAGTCCTTGAAATCAATCTCGTTATTATCCATATCATAGCAATCAAAGTCAAACTTATCCTCATCTGAATTATAAGGAATCTTAGCCTTGAAAGTAGGAGGATATTTATCAGCATACATACCAGTTTCCTTGTCCTTATCGCGACGAACAATAGGGCTAAACATATTCTCAATAGCACCCTTATTTCCCTCAAAGTTCTTCTTGAACCACGCTACACTATTCTTGCTCGCGTCTTCACAGATTTTTTGTTCAAGTTCAATCAACTTATCGTGAAATGCTTGGACTTTGGGATTCTCGTCCATTCCCTTGAATGATGCCGTAATATCATACTTACGAGCTTCATCCTTGCGTTTCGGGTCATCCTTGATAAACTGAGTATTGTCGTTGACGCCATAGGGAATTGATAGAACAGGGGTTTGAATATTGATTTTGGAACCTTGATAATTAAGATAAACAGATTTAGCACCTGATTTCATAATCTTCATTTCAGAATACTTAATCTTGTCGACATTGAATTGCTTGGGGAGGAGAACGTTCATCGTTGTATATATATATTAATTAATCTTTATATAGACTATCAATTTTTATTATTTTTTGTGTCTTTTTTTAAATTGAAAAAAATTGACAAAAACTTGGTATCAACGCAAAAGAGGATATGAAGATATTCGCCCAGTATAAATAAATATAAAAATACGAAGAACACATTCATTTTGAAGAAATATGCTATAATACAGGCACCTATGAAAGTCATAACAAAATCCACGATGGCAAAATCATATACTCGTATGTCGTGTATTCCCTCTCTCGGAACCCCAAGAATATCTTTATATTGGGCAAAAATACACATAATTTATATCAAGAGCTTTATTATAA